>Ga0299913_10005416_pt1 | contig 10891 bp, 14 predicted proteins | sample RVTome_9_FD_201360 | JGI IMG/M metagenome (GOLD analysis project Ga0299913, IMG submission 201360) | Soil microbial communities from uranium-contaminated site in the Upper Colorado River Basin, Wyoming, United States - RVT155D38 (version 2) ... | reverse complement strand
TCACCGAGAGCCAGGCGAGGCGCATGATCGAGATGACCAACGCGGTCGAGGACCGCACGATCCAGATGCACCTGCCCGCGCTGACGGAGGCGCTCGCCCGCCGAAGCCGGCCGGTGCGCCAGCCTTAGAACGGCGTCGGCGCCTTACGCTTTGGCGCCATGAGCCCGGTCCGCCCAAACGTGTGCGTCGTCGGCCTGCGGCTCGAGCCCGAGCACCACCGGTTGCGCGACCTGCTCACGAGGGCGGCGCAGCCGTTCGAGTGGCTCGAGGCCGGCTCGCCGGAGGCCGACGAGCTGCTCGCACGGTACGACGCGGTGGGCGCCGAGCTGCCGGTGCTGGTGGACGACGACGGGGCTCATGCGGGCCTGACCGTCGAGCGGCTGATGGGGCTCTGGGACCTCTCGACGCCGCCTGCGCGCGGGGACTACGACATCGCCATCGTGGGTGGCGGGCCGGCGGGGCTGGCCGCCGCGGTGTACGCCGCTTCCGACGGCCTGTCGACCCTCGTCTTGGAGCGCGACCTCCCCGGCGGCCAGGCGTCGCACACCTCACTGATCGAGAACTTCTTCGGCTTCCCCGAGGGCATCGGCGGGGCGGAGCTTGCGCGGCTGGCCGGTCGCCAGGCCGAGCGGTTCGGAGCCGAGATCGTGTTCCGGGGCGTCGTGGGCGATGGCCCCGGGGCTGGTGGCGCCCGGCGCCTGGCGATCGCGGGCGGGCACATGGTGGCCGCGCGGGTGACCGTGGTCGCGCCCGGGATGGACTGGCGTCGGCTGGACGTGAAGGGCGTGGACGAGCTGCTCGGCCGCGGCGTCTACTACGGCGCGGGGCGAAGCGAGGCGATGCAGTGCGGAGACGACGACGTGCTCGTCGTGGGCGCGGGCAACTCGGCCGGGCAGGCGGTGCTGAACCTCGCAAATGCGGGTGCGCGCGTGAAGGTGCTCGTGCGCGGCAGGCGGCTCGGCAAGACCATGTCGGCCTACCTCGTCGAGCGCATCGAGCGCCACCCGTTGATCGACGTCCGCTTCGCGACCGAGGTGCGGGACCTTCATGCCGAAGAGCACCTCGAAGCCGTCACCGTCGAGGGCCCCGGAGGCGAAGAGCGGTTGGGTGCCGTGGCGCTGTTCATCTGCATCGGAGGACAGCCGCGCACCGGGTGGGCGGCCGACGCGGGAGTGGCCCTGGATCGGTCCGGCTACGTGCTCACTGGCCCCGATCTGCTGGAGCGCGGCCGACGGCCCGCCGGCTGGCCGCTCGATCGCGATCCGCTGGCGCTCGAGACGAGCGTGCCGGGCGTGTTCGCCGCCGGCGACGTGCGCCACGGCTCCACCAAGCGCGTCGCAGGGGCCGTCGGCGAGGGCGCGATGGCGGCGGCGCTCGCGCATCGGCGGCTGGCCGAGCTTGACGACCGCTAAGCCACGCCGGCCAGCGACAGCACGCCGGTCTCGAGGTCCAGCAGCAGTCGCTTTCGCTCGAGCCCGCCGCCGAAGCCGGTGAGGCTGCCGTCCGCTCCGATCACCCGGTGGCAGGGGACGATCACCGCGACCGGGTTCTCGCGGTTCGCGACGCCCACGGCGCGCGCGGCCGATGGCGCGCCCACGCGGCGCGCGAGCTCGCCGTAGCTGACCGTCTCGCCGTAGGGGATCCCCTGCAGCGCTTCCCACACGCGGCGCTGGAACGGGCTCCCGGCCAGTTCGAGCGGGACGTCGAACGTCGTGCGCCGCCCCTCGAAGTACTCCGCCAGCTGCGCCTCCACGTGGGCGAACGGCTCATCGGCGCGCTGCCATCCGGCCGGCACCCTGATCGCCGTTCGCCCGCCCTGCATGTGCAGCCCGCGCAGCGCGTGCCCGTCGCCTTGCAGCAGCAGCGTCCCGATCGGGCTGTCCACGGTCGTGTAGAGCATCGTCCCTCCGTCGTTCGATGGGTTCTCCATCAAAACGCGCAGGGCGGCCGCGACGTGAGATATCCGGCGGCTCCGCCGCCACCTAAAGTCACCTGCTTCGCGCCTGGCGGCGCTCGCCTCAGAACCGGCTAGGCCGGCACGCCTTGCTCGGCCTCCTCGCGCTGGGCCTTCGCCGCCTGGCGCAGCTGCTCGAACCGCACCACCTGGCCGGCCGCGCCCCAGCTGCCCTCGGCCACCTCGTGCATCAGCACCCAGACCCGCAGCGCTTCCTCCGCGGGGATCCCGGCCGCCTCGCGCACGAGCCGCGTCGCCTCCTCCACCAGCTCCTGACGGCGGCGGTCCGACAGCGCGCCCTGGGGCGTGGTGACGTCGATCTTGAACGTGGGCCGCTCGACCGGCCGCCCCGCCGCGCGGACCGCGCCGGCGGGCAGCTCGTGGACGTAGGACCAGGTGACGTTCCGGAAGAACTCCGTGTCCGGTGCGCGCTCGGCGCGCAGCAGCGCGGTGGTGAGATCCTCGAGGAGCTGGTCGCGGGTGTCGGGCGCGAGCGCGCCCTCGGGGTAGGTGAGCTCGAAGACGGGCACGGCACCCTCCTGCGTCGTTGGTCGGCCTGCGGTTATGACGCGCATCATAACGTTAGGATGAAGGCGTTTTGGGAGCCTCGTCACAGATCGACGCGCGCGAGCGGATGATCCGCAGCGCCGCTGTGCTCTTCCGGGAGCGGGGCGTGCACGGGACCTCCTTGTCGGACGTCGTGGCACACAGCTCGGCGCCCCGCGGATCGATCTACCACTGGTTCCCGGGCGGGAAGGCGCAGCTGGCCGAGGAGGCGACCCGGTATTCGGGCGAGTTCATCGCCGGCGGCATCGCCGCGGCGCTCGATGATGACGACCCGGTGGCGGCCGTGCGCGCGTTCGCCGCGCTGTGGCGGGAGATCCTGCGCGGCAGCGACTTCTCGGCGGGCTGCCCGATCGTGTCCGCGACGCTCGAGGGCGACCGCGCCCCGGGCGCCCGCGCGGCCGCGGGGGCCGCCTTCGCACGCTGGCAGGAGCTGCTGGCCGGCGCCTTCGCGGGACGGGGGGTGGCCCCGGCCCGGGCCGGCTCGCTCGCGACGCTCGCGGTCGCGGCGGTCGAGGGCGCGATCGTGCTCTCGCGCGCCCAGCGGTCGAGCGCGCCGCTGGAGCGCGTCGCCGCCGAGCTCGAGTCGATCGTCGCGGAGGCGGTGATCTGATCATGCAGACGACCGCGGAGGCACGCAACCAGCTGCTGGCGGCCCTCGCGGAGGCGACCGACGCGATCGGCGCCGCGCTGTCCGCACTGGCGGCCGCCTACGAGCAGCTCGACACGGTGAACGCGGACCGGCTCGAGGAGGAGCTGTTCCGGCCGGTGCAGCTCGCGTTCGGCCGCGCCGGCCGCGCGCACGCGGCCTTCGCGGCCCGCCACGGCCTCCCCGGCCGCCGGTTCGCTCAGCCGGCCGCGGGCCTGCCGTCCACCGGCGCGCGCGGGTTCATCGAGAACGCGGTGGCCGCCGCCGGCCGCGCCGACGCCGTGCTGGCCGAGCTGCAGGACTCCCTGCTGCCGGTCGAGGTCGGCGACCAGGAGCTGCGCGCGGCGCTCGCCGACCTGCGGGAGCTGGTCGCCGCGTTCCCGCAGCGCGCCCGCGAGCTGTTGCGGACGCTCGGGCGCTGAGCTACCGCGAGGGCGCCCGCGCCTTCGACCACGCGGCCTTGTGGGCGCGCTTGGCCGCCTGGTATTCGTCGAGCGCCTGCGGCGAGTCGACGTCGCCGAGCGTCGGGTGCGGCGGAACCAGGTCGCGGGCGGCGTCCACCTCGAAGCGCTTGGCGAGCACGGCGCCCAGCGCCTTGACCTTCATCTCACCGAATCCCGGCAGGGCGGCGAGATTGGCGCGCAGCGCCTGCGAGTCGGCGGCGTCGTTCCACACGCGGGCGGCATCGCCGTCGTAGCGGTCACGGACGTGCACGGCGAGGTCGTGTACCCGCTGCGCCATCGCGCCGGGGAAGCGGTGGATCGCCGGCTTTTGGCGGAAGGCGGGCTCGAGGTCGGCTGATGCCAGCGTGTCCGCGTCCAGCCCGCCGACGCGCTCCTTCAAGGCCAGCGGGCCGGCGAACGCCTTCTGCACGCTCACCTGCTGATCGAGCGCGAATCCGACGAGCAGCGCCATCGGATCGGCCGCGATCAGCGCGTTGGCGTCGTCGGATTCGGTGAAGTAGAGGCGGTCCGGCACGGTTCGATCGTATCCTGCAGGCCGTGCCCTACGATGAGCAACTCGCCGCGCGCGTGCGGGCGGTCCTCGATGATCGCAGCGATGTCGCCGAGCGCAGCATGTTCGGAGGGATCGCGTTCATGGTCGGAGGCCACATGTGCTGTGGGGTGAACGGCAGCGATCTCATGCTCCGCCTTGGCGAGGCGCAGGCCGCGGCGGCGCTCGAGCATCCCCGGACCCGTCCGATGGACTTCACCGGCCGGCCCATGAAGGGCTTCGTCTACGTGTCCCCGGAGGGGACCCGTTCGCAGGATGATCTGCGTGCCTGGATCGAGCGGGCCGCAGAGCACGTCGGGACGCTGCCCGCGAGGGGGTAGGCCGGGTCATCCCTCCGCGGCGCAGGCGGACGCCCGCGCGAGCAGCAGGTCGCGCTCACGAGTGTTGCGCGTCATCGCCGCGGCGCGCTCGAACTCGGCGCGGGCCTCGTCCCGGCGGCCGAGCTTCGCGAGGAGGTCGCCACGCACGCTCGGCAGGAGGTGATAGTCCTCGAGCGCCGGTTCCGATCGCAGCGCATCGACCAGCTCGAGCCCCGCGGCGGGGCCGAACGCCATCGAGACGGCGACGGCCCTGTTCAGCTCCACGACGGGCGACGGGGTGAGCTGGGCAAGCGCGTCGTACAGGGCGGCGATGCGCGTCCAGTCCGTCTCGGCGGCCGTCCGGGCGCGGGCGTGGCAGGCGGCGATCGCGGCCTGGAGCGCGTAGGGGCCGTGGGCGCCGCGGAGCGTCTCGGCCCGGGCGAGCGCAGTGAGGCCGCGGTTGATCAGCAGGTGGTCCCAGCGCGCCCGGTCCTGGTCCAGCAGGAGCACCGGCTCGCCCCCGGGGCCGACGCGGGCACGCAGCCGCGACGCCTGGATCTCCATCAGTGCCACGAGTCCGTGGACCTCGGCCTCGCGGGGAGCCAGCTCGGCAAGGATCCGTCCCAGCCTCAGCGCGTCCTCGCACAGGCCCGGGCGCACCCAGTCCTCGCCGGCGGTCGCGGAGTAGCCCTCGTTGAAGATCAGGTAGATCACCTCGAGGACCGACTCCAGGCGCGCCGCCAGCTCGTCGCCCGCCGGGACGTCGAACGGGACCCGCGCCGCCGCGAGCGTGCGCTTCGCCCGCACGATCCGCTGGGCGACCGTCGGCTCCGGCACGAGGAAGGCGCGCGCGATCTCGCCCGTCGTGAGGCCGCCGAGGAGACGCAGGGTGAGCGCGACCCGGGCCTCGGTCGAGAGCACCGGGTGGCACGTCATGAACACAAGGCGCAGCAGGTCGTCCCCGATCGGGTCGTCCAGCGCGGCGTCGAGATCCGGGCCGCCCGCCCCATTGCGCGTCACCAGGTCGCGCCCCAGCTCCTCGTGCTTGCGCTCGAGGCGCTGCCGCCGGCGCAGGGCGTCGATCGCCCGGTGCTTCGCCGTTGCCATGAGCCAGGCGCCCGGGTTGTCCGGGACGCCTGACTCCGGCCACTGCTCGAGCGCCGCCACGAGCGCGTCCTGGGCCAGCTCCTCGGCGAGCCCGACGTCGCGCACCATCCGCACGAGGCCGGCGATCAGCCGCGCGGACTCGATCCGCCAGACGGCCTCGATCGCGCCATGGGCCTCGGCCGTCATCGGCCTCGCTACTGGTTCGCCTCCGCTTGGGCCCGGATCCGCCGCTCCTGCTCACGCAGCTCCGGAGTGAACTCCTCGCCGAAGTCGTCCTCCTCGAACACGGGCCGGATCTCGATCTCCGTGCCACCGTCGAACGGCGCCCGCTTCACCCACTCCAGCGCCTCGTCCATCGACTTCGCCTGCAGCAGCCAGAAGCCGGCCAGCAGCTCCTTCGTCTCCGCAAAGGGCCCGTCGATCACGGTCCGCTCCTTGCCGGAGAACCGGATGCGCTTGCCCTTCGAGGTGGGGTGCAGCCCCTCGCCTGCGAGCATCACGCCCGCCTTCACCAGCTCCTCGTTGTACTTGCCCATCTCCGCCAGGAGCTCCTCGCTCGGCATGACGCCGGCCTCGGACTCCTCGCTCGCCTTCACCAGGACCATGAATCGCATTTCGCCTCCTTGGTTCGAAGTGCCCTTTCATCTACCCGTCGAACAAGGACCGCCCAGATCGACAAGTTGACCAGATTTCTTTTCCGGATACGTTTACTCCGATGGCAGAAGCGCTGAGGGAGCTGGCCGCCTTCCCGCTCGTCGAGGCCCTCTACGGGCGGCGCTCGCGCCGCTTCGCGCTGGGCGGCGAGATCCCGGACGGCCCGCTCGCCTACAGGTCGAAGCACGAGGCCCTGCCGCTCACGGACCTCGAGCGGATGCTTGTCCTGAGCGCGATGGGCGGGACGACGGGCTGGCACTACTCGATCACGCGGCACGCCCGCTACGCGCCCCACATGTCGAACTACGCCGGCGGCGCGGCCGGCCGCACGTTCCCCTCGGCGGCCGGGTTCCATACCGCGGAGCTGTTCTTCACCGACGACTCGGGCGTGTACTTCTTCCCGACCCGCGATGCGGGCGCGCTCGCGGACCCGGCCGAGGAGGAGCTGACGCCCGAGCTGATGGTCGAGCGCCACCGGGCCCGGGTCCGCAAGCTGGCCGACGGCCGGCTGCACCTGCCGCCCGAGGAGCCCTACCTGGAGGGGCACAACACGTGGTGCGTGAACGTGCCCGGCTCCCTGCTCGTGATCCCGGTCGCCGACATCGCGCAGCACCTGATCGCGATCCTGTGCTTCCTGGTCCAGAACGGGTACGCGATGTACGACGACCTGAACGACCGCAAGGTCCCGGGACTCGAGCGCTTCGGTGCGCTGGTCGACGTCGAGGAGCCGTTCCCGCTCACGTTCGTGGAGCAGTACGCGCTGACGGAGGCCACGGCGGAGCTTGCCACCGCCTGCTACGCGGGCGTGCTGATGCTCCAGGCCATGGGGCTCGGCGGGTGGATGTTCGACGGCATCGACCGCTTCACGATGCTGGGAGCCTCCGGCAACCCGGACGTGCCGGGGCTCGGCTTCCACTACGACGAGGACGAGCGCTGGTCGACCCCGAACCCGACGGGGCTCGAGGGCGTGTTCGAGGCCTACTGCCCGCCCCACCACGCCGACATGGCGGCCGCGGTCGAGGCGTTCGTCGAGCGCAAGTTCGGCCCCGGCGGCCCTTTCAACCGCGACACCCCGGGCGCGTGGACCGACAGCCCCGGCGTGCGCGGCAGCGCGCAGGTGCACGACGCGGAATTCAAGGCCTGCGTGGCGCTGCAGGCGCAGTACGTGCTGGACACGTTCGGGAAGTTCCCCGGCACCGTGCCGACGGTGTTCATCATGAACTACGTCCAGGCCCAGCACATCGACCTGGACTTCTACGACCGCTTCTTCAGGCCGGGCGCCTACCTGCGTACCCACGCGGAGCACATGGAGCGCTGGCACGGGGGTGACCCGACGGCGGGAGAGTTGGTGAAGAGCCGATCGTGACGTCGGCTGCCTTGGCAGAGACAGGGCCCGCCGAAGCGGGCCCTGTCTCGAGTCTTTCGCGCTTGGCTTTGCGCTCAGGCGCGGCGGACGGAGACGGCCTTGGGGCCCTTGTCTCCGGCCTGCGACTCATACGACACCTTCTGGCCCTCGTCGAGGGAGCGGTAGCCCTCCTCGTCGATGCCGGAGTGATGCACGAACAGGTCCTTGCCGCCGTCGTCGGGCGTGATGAAACCAAAGCCCTTGTCGGCGTTGAACCACTTCACAGTTCCAGTGGGCATTTATGCCTCCACGGATATGTGCCGGCGTACGCGGAGGATGCTCAAAAACAGCGACTGCGCCCAACCTGCACTGACTTCACCGGACGGGATGCCCGGCCTTGCGGGCGAGTCTAGCAACGCAGGTGCCGGCTTTGCCGGCCGCCCCTGTGCGGCTCAGGTCGGCTTGATCACCATGACGACCACCACGGCGCTCACCAGAAGCAGGTTCAGGCGCCCGACGACCGGCACCCAGTTGCGCCCGGGGGGCGGCGGGACACCTTGCTCCATCGCGGCGACCGCGCGGCCCGCGCGCGGCGAGAGGTAGAGCAGTGCGATCGAGATCGCCGTCACGGTCCCGATGAGGCCCAGCACGATCCAGAGCTGGTCCCACTCGTAGTACTTCTCGGTCATCCACACCCCGGTGCCGAGCACGATCAGGGAGAGCGGCAGGAAGAGCCACGGCCCGACGAAGTGGGCCAGGCGCATCGCCGCCAGGCGCGAGGCCGGGTCGCCGCTCCGGGCCGCGAGCAGCATCGCCACGTTCAGCAGGAAGCCGCCGCCGACCCAGAACACGGCGGCCAGGACGTGGATGCTGAGCAGCGTGGTGAGGGTGTTGACCACGGGCGGATGTTAGGCCGGAGCCCGGCGCCGCGAAGTCGCAGGACCGCAGCCGCCTCGCAATAAGCTTCGAAGGGTGAACCCTCATTCCGGTCGCGGCGGGGCGACTCGGCCGGATGCCCGCCCCGGTCCCGGGCGGGTGGTCTTCGGATGCGTGGCCGAGGACCGTCCCCTGTATCTCGCGGAGTCTCTCTTCCTGCTGCAGTCACTGCGCTGGTTCGGCGGCGCGCTGGCCGGCGCCCCGTTCGTCGTGTGCGTCGTCGAGGAAGTCGACGACGACTACGCCGCCCTCTTCCAGGAGCTGGGCGCATCCGTGCGTGTGGTGGAGCGGGTCAGCGCGCGCCACAGCCATTCGAACAAGCTCCGCTTCCTGGAGGCCCCGGAGCTGGCGGACTGCGACGTCGCGGTCCTGCTCGACTGCGACACGATCGTCGTGGGGGACCCGCTCCCGTGGCTCCACACCGAGCAGTTCCAGGCCCGCATGGCCGGCAACCCGTCGGTGCCGCACAGCGTCTTCGAGCGCCTGTTCGGTCACTTCGGCCTCGGTCGGCCCCAGGCGAACTGGGTCTGCAACCCTGGGGGGCAGCCGACCGTCTGGTACGTGAACGGCGGCGTGCTCGCCTTTCCCCGCGCGCTGCTGGGCCGGTTCGGAGGCGCCTGGCGCGAGTGGAACGAGCGACTGCTGGCGCACATCGACCTGCTCGGGCCTTACCAGGACTTCTGCGACCAGGCCAGCATGACCCTGGCGATGGCCGCCGACCCGGTCCCGTTCGGCGAGTTGCCACTGGGGCTCAACTACCCGGTCCGGTTCGTACCGCCCGCCGGCGACCGTGCCGGCGTCGTGCCCGTGATCCTGCACCACCACCACTGGCTCGACCACCACGGGTGCCTGCGGCCGTCGCCGTTCCCGCCCGTGCAGGATGCGATCGAGCGCTACAACCGGCGCTTCCTGAGCGAGCTGTGCGGAGTCCTGAGCGACAGGATGGTGTGGGACTTCCACCGGTTTGCGAACGAAAAGCCCCCGCGTCCAGGAGCCGCCGGCCCCTGGCCGAAGCTGCTGCGCTGAGATCCGGCCGCACGCTTTCCGGGCACCGGAGCGCTCTCGGCTACCGTTGCGCGCGTGAGCCGCACGGCCCTCGACATCAGGAACCTGACGAAGCGCTACCCGACCGGGGTGGAGGCGCTGCACGAGGTCTCCCTGCAGGTGGAGGCGGGGGACTTCTTCGGCCTGCTGGGCCCCAACGGCGCCGGCAAGTCCACGCTGATCCACTGCACCACGGGCCTCGCCCAGCCGACCTCGGGGGAGATCCAGGTGTTCGGCCACGATGCGATCGTCGACTACGGGAAGGCCCGCCAGGCGGTCGGGCTGGCGCCGCAGGAGCTCAACCTCGACTGGTTCCTGACCGTCGAGGAGACGCTCGACTATCACGCGGGCTACTTCGGGATGCCGCGCCGCGAGCGCCGCGAGCGCGGCGAGGAGCTGCTCGAGACCTTTTCGCTGACCGAGAAGCGCAAGGAGCGCACCCGGACGCTGTCCGGCGGCATGAAGCGCCGTCTGATCCTGGCTCGCGCCCTCATGCACCGGCCGCGCCTGCTGATCCTCGACGAGCCCACGGCGGGGGTCGACATCGAGCTGCGGCTCGAGCTGTGGCACTACGTCCAGCGCATCAACCTGCAGGGGACGACGATCCTGCTCACGACCCACTACCTCGAGGAGGCCGAGCAGCTCTGCGACAAGATCGCCTTCATCAACCAGGGCGAGATCGTCGCGCAGGGCTCGAGCTCGGAGCTGTCCACGAAGTACGGCGTGGCGAACCTGGAGGACGCCTACCTCGCCCTGGTCGGCCGCAAGGAGCTCTCGCGCTCGCACGTCGAGGTCGACGTCGACATCGAGGAGGTCGCCACGTGAGCGCCGCGCAGATCCGGTTCTTCACGCTGTCGCGGCGCGAGGTCAACCGCTTCATGAAGATCAAGAAGCAGACGGTCGGCGCGCCGCTGCTCGAGACGTTCCTCTACATCTCGGTGTTCGGAGCCGCGCTCGGCTCGCGCATCGACCAGCTGCACGGCATCGACTACGTCGTGTTCGTGATCCCCGGCCTGATCATGATGGCCTGGGCGATCAACGCCTTCTCGAACAACTCCTCCTCGATCCTCCAGCAGAAGTTCCAGGGCGCGATCCAGGATCAGCTCTCCTCGCCGGCCTCTCCGCTGGAGCTGCTGGTGGCCTTCTCGCTCGGCGGCTTCGTGCGTGGCCTGCTGGTGTCGGTGCTCACGTTCATCGCCGCTTCGTTCCTGGTGGACCTTCCGGTCGAGCACGTCCTCGTCCTGATCCCCGCGCTCTTCCTGGTCGGCTTCTTCTTCGCTCAGCTGGGGGTCCTGATCGGCGTGCGCGCCGAGCAGTTCGACGAC
>Ga0299913_10005414_pt1 | contig 10892 bp, 10 predicted proteins | sample RVTome_9_FD_201360 | JGI IMG/M metagenome (GOLD analysis project Ga0299913, IMG submission 201360) | Soil microbial communities from uranium-contaminated site in the Upper Colorado River Basin, Wyoming, United States - RVT155D38 (version 2) ... | reverse complement strand
CCACAGAGATCCTCATCGCCGTCCTGGCCGCGGGCGCGGTCCTGCTCATCACCTACGGTATCGCCGCGCGTCCGTCGGAGGACGCCGTCCAGGCTCGACTCTCACAGCTTGTCGTCCAGCCGAAGACACTGGAGGAAATGGAGCTCCAGCAGCCATTCTTCGACCGCGTGATGCGGCCGATGATCCAGCGACTCTCCCGTGCCGGCAAACGCCAGGAGGGTGGCGCCATCGCTCGGATCGACGCCAAGCTCGAGAAGGCCGGCTATCCCGGTGGCCTGCGCGGCGCCGACTGGGTCGGCGTGAAGCTCCTTGCCCTCATTGGCTTTTCCATCCTGGGATTCCTGCTCGGCTGGCTCGTGCTGGGCGCGCTCGTCCTCGGACTGCTCTTTACCGTTGTTGGCGCCGGCATTGGATACATGGCGCCGGAGTTCTGGCTTGGGCGAAGGATCAAGAAGCGCAGCTTCGAGATGGTGCTCCAGCTGCCGGACGCCCTCGACCTCCTGACCATCTCCGTGGAGGCCGGCCTCGGCTTCGACGCGGCGCTCTCAAAGGTCGTGGAGAAGATGGAGGGGCCGCTCGTCGACCAGTTCCGCCAGGCCCTCGCCGAGGTTCGGATGGGTCGCCCACGACGCGAGGCGCTCCGCGATGTCTCGGCCCGGGCTGACGCCCAGCCCGTGTCGAACTTCATCGGCGCGATCGTCCAGGCGGAGCAGCTCGGCGTGCCGATCGCCAAGGTGCTCCAGATCCAGTCGAACCAATTGCGCATCGAGAGGCGGCAGCGAGCGGAGGAAGCGGCCGCCAAGGCGCCCGTCAAGATGCTGTTCCCGATGGTCGGCTGCATCTTCCCGACGATCTTCATCGTGATCCTGGGCCCGGCCGTGATCACCGTCATGGGCGGAACCGGGATCTAGCCGGATGCTGCCGCCGGTCCGACCGGCCGTCCTCCTGGTCGACGACGACCGCACGCTCCTCGCCGTCCTCTCGCGCCGGGTCAGCCGCGCCGGATTCGATGTCCGCACCGCGACCACGGGATCAGCCGCGCTGAAGCAACTGGAGGCATCCTGGCCGGCGTTGCTGGTGGTCGACCTCATGATGCCGGGCATGGACGGCTTCGAGCTGTGCCGCCGCGTCAAGCAGATCGCCGATCTACCGATCATCGTCCTGTCCGCCGTGGATGCTTCCGAGTCGAAGGTCAGCGCCCTGGAGCTCTATGCGGAGGACTACGTCACCAAGCCATTCGACCCTGACGAGCTCATCGCGCGGATCCAGCGCGTGCTGCGCCGCGCATCCGCGGGGAACCCGCAGATCTCCCTCGACCAGGGCGACGTGGAGGTCGACCTCACCACGCGACAGGTGAGGACACCCAACGGCAGCCATCAGCTGACCCCCACGGAGGCTCGGCTCCTCCAGGTGCTCGCGTCGTCCGCCGACCGGGTGGTACCCACCGATGAGCTCCTCGATCGCGTCTGGACCGACTCTGACGGCGCCGATCCGTCCTACCTGTGGGTAACCGTCCGCCGGCTGCGACGGAAGCTGGAGGCAGACCCGGACAAGCCCCGCTACCTGCTCACCGAGCGGGGCATCGGCTACCGCCTGACCTCGGGCACGCCGACCGCGCACCGGTCCTGAGGCGTGCCGGGCACGGGCCTCTGGCTGCGGGTCTTCGTCGGGTTTCTGCTTGCGACGCTGCCGCCTATCCTGCTGCTGGTCGGCGCCCTGCTGCTCGCCGAGTCGCTGCTGGAGCCCGTGGACCCAAACCTGGTGGCCGTCATGGTGGTCGTGGGGGCAATCGCCTGGGCGGCGATCCTGGGCGTCGTCTACGCACGAACCCTCGCCGAGGACATCCGCTCCTTCCTCTCGCTCGCCGAAAGGGGCGAGCAGGTCGACGATCCGGAGTTCGGGCAGGCGTACCAGCAGGTTGCGTCCGCCCTCGACGAACGCAACCAGCAGGTCACGACGCTGGCGCGAGAGGCAAGCGCCGTGCCGATCGACGACGAGCCACGGCGTGTCGTCGGCGCCCTGGTATCGGCGGTCCGCTCCGTGATGCGCGATCCCACGTGGCGCTGCGCGGTGCTCGCTTCGGACAGCCAGAACCTGCTCCCGCACGGCGTCTACGTCGGGCTGGAGGATGACGCCGCGCCGGCCGACATCGGCGATCTCGAGCAGTGGGCAGCCGTATCCGCAGGCACGACGCCGGCTGGCCGCGCCGAGGGTCCGTGGGGCGCATTCGCGATTGTCGACGTGTCGGTGAGCGATCGGTTGCGGGCCATCCTCTATGCGCCCTGGGAGGGCCGTGCGGAACCGGCCCGGGCCGAGATCGCCATCCTCACTCTGGTCGGGCAGCACTTCGGCACCGCGCTCGAGCACTCGCTCCTCTATGCGCGCGTGCGCAGCCAGGCCGATGAGCTCAACCGGCTGGCGGCCGTGCAGGCCGACTTCCTGCGGGGCGTCACGCACGATCTCCAGACTCCACTGACCAGCATCGGCGCACTGGCGACCGAGCTGCGCGCCAATCGAGGGGTGCCGGAGACCGCTCGTGCCGACCTCGAGACGATCACGCACCAGGCGGAGCGACTGCGGCGCATGGTCAGTCAGCTGCTGGTCGCATCACGCCTGGAGGCAGGTGTCCTGACACCCCGGGCGGAAGTGTTCGCCGTCACGCCGTTGATCGAGCGTACGTGGACCGCCCTGCGGGCCGACCGGCCCTTCGAGCTGACCGTCGAAGGGGCCCCGCATCTGGCTGTCGGCGATCCGGATCGGCTGGAGCAGGTGCTCTGGGCACTGCTCGACAACGCCGTCAAGTACAGCCCTGCCGGCTCGCCGATCGAAGTGAGCGTCGCGCCCGATGATGGCGAAATGACGATCGACGTCAGCGACCGCGGTACGGGCATGGACGATGCCACCATGGCGCAGGCGTTCGACCAGTTCTTCCGAGCCGCGCAGGCGCGAACCCTCGCGCCGGATGGCAGCGGTATCGGCCTGTACGCGGCGCGCGGCCTGGTCGAGGCCATGGGCGGTTCGGTCGTGATCGCGTCCGCTCTCGGCACGGGGACGTCGGTCTCCGTCCGCCTCCCGGCAGAGCCTTCTGGGGCGGACGACTAGTACCACTGTACTGGTGCGCCTGCCCCCATTGGCACGCAGCATTCAAGGTGGCCCGCAAGGTTCAGTCCTTACGTTGGGCATACCGAAACCCGCACGACTTGGCAGGGCATGAAGCTTTTCCGACGACAACCCGAGCAGCAGGCGACCCGCGGCCAAAGCATGGTCGAGTTCGCGTTGATCCTGCCGATCCTGGCGATGCTCCTGGTGCTCACGGTGGACGTCGGCCGGGTCTTCTTCGGGTGGGTGGCGGTCACGAATGCCACGCGCATCGGGGCCAACGAAGCGGCGAAGGACCCTGGCCCGTGGGCAGCCGGTGGTTCCGACCCCGACTACTACGAACGTATCAGTGCCGGCCTTGAGGCCATCAACTGCGATGCCGATATTAACGACGATGGCGTCATCGACCAGGACGATCTTCCGGCGCCTGTCTTCAAGGATCGTGGCAATACCGCCGATCCCCATGAGTTCGGGGATCACGTGGAAGTCTCTCTGACCTGTGACTTCTCCCTGATCACGCCGCTCGCCAATGCCCTCCTGGGTGGCGGCATCACCCTCGGCGCTGAGGCGACCTTCTCGGTCGTCGGTGCCAAGATCAACGGCATCCCGGTCCCGGCGGACCCGCCCACTTCTCCGTGTCTGCCGACCGAGCGGATCGTGCCCAATCTCATCGGCATGTCGGTCGAGACGGCGGGCGATCGGTGGCAGGCAGCGGGGTTCACCGGAGCCTTTTCGCCGTCAGATCCGGCCCTCGATGCGGACACAGTGACCTCCCAGGCTGCCACACCGGCCGCCAGCGCCGGGAGCTGTCTCGCGTTCCACGCCGCCATGACCGTGACGCACACGGCCCCGGCCGTCTGCACAGGGTCCGACGTCAACGTTCCGAACCTCATCGGCCTCACCCTGACCACGGCTCGAAGCACCTGGACCGGAGCCACCTTCACCGGGGCGTTCACGCCGGCCGCCGGCGACGACGCCATGATCGTGCTCACCCAGACGATCACGCCGTCCACGCCGCCCGGCGGTTGCGCGCCCGTGACTGCGTCGGTGGTCGTGACATTCGGCGAGGACAACGATCCCCCGGCCCCCACGTGCACCGCACCGCAGCTCGTGAAGCTCACCTCCGCGAACGCGGCGCAGGCGTGGACGACCGCCGGGTTCACCGGTTCGTTCGCGACGCAGCCGGCCAACAAGAGCCAGTGGATCGTGAAGTGGCAGAACCTGGTCGGTGGCCAGGACTACGCGTGCACGGCGAGCGTCATCGTGTATCTGGAGAAGAACTGATGCGTCGCCTGTTCCGCAACCGCCAGGACGCGTCTGGGCAGACGCTGGTCGAATTCGCGCTCATCGTCCCGATCTTCGTCCTGATGCTGATCGGCGTTTTCGACGTCGGCCGCGCGATCTACGCCTTCAGCACGATCAACAACGCAGCGCACGAAGCGGTGCGCCTGGCGATCGTCGACCAGAACACCGCGGACGTCCGCGACCGGGCGGTGAGCCAGGCGGTCGGCGTCGGCGTGGCGCCCGGCGACGTCATCGTGCGCTGGCTGGACGCCGACTACGCGGACCTGGCTCCCTGCAACACGACTCCCCGCGACGGGTGCACGGTCGAGGTCACGGTTCGATACGCCTTCAATGCCGTCACGCCCATGATCGGCCAGCTGGTGGGCACCATCAACCTCGAGGGTCTGGCGCGCCAGCCGATCGAACGAACGTACACCTCCCCATGACCACCCAGGAGAAGACCGTGAGCACCACACATCATCGAAGCGAGCCCGGCCAGATCCTGGTCATCGTCGCCGTGGGCTTCATCGCGCTCGTCGCCATGGTCGGCCTTGTCATCGACGGCGGGTTTGCGTGGGGCAAGCAGCGCGACACCCAGAACGCCGCGGATGCGATCGCCAAGGCCGGGGCTGCAGTGCTTGCCGAGAACCTGGCGGGTGTCGATCGGGATGACGACGACGTCAAGGCCTCCGTGGACGCCGCGGTAGTGGCGAACGACGTCGACCTGGACGGCGCCTACTACACGAACTTCGAAGGGCAGATGCTGACCGCCGGCGGGGCGCCGACCGCCAATGACAGCGCGGCGGCAGAAGTCGGGCTTGGTCCATGGCCAGACGGCACGGCGGGGGTGCGGGCCGTTGCCAGCCAGGAGTTCGATACGTTCCTCATGAGCGTCGTCGGGTTCGAAACCATGACGGCGGTCAATGACGCCGTCGCGCGTGCCGGCTGGCAGAACAGCGTGTGCGAGAACTGTGGGGTCCTGCCGATCACCATCCCGGTGAACGTCCTTGCCTGCGACGGAACCGGCCAGCCGGCCTTCGAAACGACTGCGACCGGGGACAAGATCTTCTGGAGCCTGGCCGAGGACGCCGATGCCCCTGTCAGCATCCCGCTGTGCCAGAACAGTCCCGGCAACGTCGGGTGGCTCGACTGGACGCCCACGAGTGGCACGCCCGGATGCACCGGCACCGGCACCGCCGAGCTCGAGTGCATGATCATCGATCCCAAGAATCCGTACATGCAGTGGCCGGGCTGGTACAAGATCACGTCGACCGGAAACGTGAACTCGGCGTCCATCCAGACGGCATTGCGTGCCTACGACGGCGAGCCGGTGATGATTCCGCAGTTCGACATCACCTGCAGCGCGACCCCGTCCGGCCCCGGGATCGACGGTTGCCCGGCGGAGTCCGTCGGTGGCACGGGCACGAACCAGTGGTACCACCTGGCCGGAATGAGCACGCTTCGTCTCTGCAGTCCGACCGTTCCCGGCTGCGCCGCGGCGGGATTCGCCCACGGGGCGTACATCAGCGGCAACAATCAGAACCCGTGCGACACCGGAAACGGGGCCACGGCTTGCATCGCCGGTAAGTTCGAGATCCTGAGCGGCGAGGGCGACGTCTCCGCGAATCCGCCCCCGAACGTCGGCACGGCCAACGTCAGGATCCAGCTGATCCACTAGCCCGCTTGGGCATGCGCGCAATGCGGGCGGGATAGCGGCCACCTGCTCGTCGGACAGGCGCCGCGGCGAGCGGTGCGGCCGGCAGGAGCGATCCGCCAGCTCGGCGGCCGAGCTCAAACAGACGCGCGCTAGGATGAGCCACGAGAGCCTCCTGCCGGCGTGGGATCTAGAGACCCCTCACCGTGCAGCGAGGCTCTCGGCTGTCAACAACGTCTTTGGGAACTGCATCCAGCGCCGCGGTCGGTGAGGATCGGGGCACTCTGCTGCAGTCCGCTGCAAGGTCCCTCGCAAGGTGACGCCGGTACAGTCGGGGTAGTCCGAAAGTACTAGCGAAACCAAATCCGAGCCTCAGGACCGACTATGGCGGGCTGATCGTTGCCTCGCACAGCCCAGCTGCCATCGATTTGGGGAGAGCATGTCGACGCAACCATTCATCACACTTTCAGTCACGCGACCCTCTCGCCGCGGCCAGGCGCTCGTCGAGACGGCCCTCATGCTGCCGATCCTCCTCATCCTGCTCCTCGGCGCGATCGACTTCGGGCGGGTCTTCTTCGGCTACGTGGCGATCCAGAATCTCTCGCGCGTGGCCGCGAACTATGCCGCGACCCACTCGAGCGAGACGGACTGGGGGCCGACGAGCAGATTCCACGAGCTCGTTCTGCGCGATGCTGAGGCCATCAACTGCGACCCGGTCGAGATCAACGCACCCGTCTTCGATCCAAATCCTGCGGTATTCGGAGGCGACGCGACCGTCACCATCGGCTGCACGTTCAGGCCGATCACCCCACTGATTGGCTCGCTCGTCGGCAACGCGCTGAGCATCTCGGCCATCTCGACGTTCCCCGTGCGAACCGACTGCGTTGACTGCGAGGCCACCGGTGGCATCGAGCCGCCTCCGGCGCCCCCGCCAGCGTGCAACATCGATCCGGGTTTGGTCGGACTATCGGTCGGCGGCGCACGGAACGCCTGGATCGCTGCGGGATTCACCGGGACCTTTACGCCTTCACCGAGCAGCGACGACACCCGGACAGTGACTGCAGCCACGTTCGACCAGTCGCCGGATGCCGAAGGCTGCATGCCGCATTGGACTGTGGTGACGGCAACCTTCGCGCCGCTACCTGATCCCCCCGACCCAGCATGCGCATATGTACCCAACGTCACCGGGATGACGGTCGCTCAAGCGCGCACTGCCTGGGTCACCGCGGGCTTCGAAGAGGAGGACTTCCTTCCTTCGGGTGCGGATGCGCCCCCCGACGTAGATATCGTGACGACGCAGCAGGTAGATCCCGGCAGTCTTCCAGCTGATGGCTGTGTGGCGCTCGCTGATGCCGCGACAACCATGATGACGATCACCGCGGAGGAACCACCTGACCCGGTCGCGCAGTTCTGCACGGTTCCTCCACTGATCGGGAGTCAATCAACAACTGCCGAATCGACCTGGAACGAGGCGGGGTTCACCGGGGAGATCATCTTCCTCGACCCGGACAAGCTGCCATACGAGATCAAATACCAGAGCCTCATCAACAACCGCCACGAGCTGTGCACATCGCCCATCACGGTGGCCCGCAATCCGAGGAACCAATGATGTCCAAGACGCGCGATTCCAACACCCGAGGTCAAATGCTGGTCATCGTCGCCGCGGGAATGGTGGTGCTGGTGGCAGCCGTCGGTCTCGTGATCGACGGCGGATACCTCTGGGCGCGGGAGCGTGATACCCAGAACGGAACGGATGCGTCTGCCGAAGCCGGGGCAGTCCAACTCGTCAGGGTCCTGCGCGGTGACATCACGGTCGCGGCGGGTGGACCTGCGGTCTGTGACGCCGTCGAAGAGCAGGCCGCGACCAATGGGATCGAGGTAACGGAGGCGTACTACACCGACTTGGCCGGCAATCGACTCGGCATTGCGATCGATTCATCGGGCGGCTGCAATCCGATCCCGCCCTGCACGCCCCCAACTTGCGCCGGTGACTTCGCGTCTGGAGTCGAGGTTCTGGGGCACTCCACGACTGAGACGTTCCTCATGCGCATCATTGGCTTCACAGAGATGGGGATCGACACGACAGCAACCGCTATCGGTGGCTACGTCCTCAACCCGTGCGAGAGCGAAGAGGGATGCACGCTCCTTCCGATCAGCCCCTCGGTAACGGTCACGGTGTGTGACAACACGAACAACTCGGTCAGCGTGGATGAGGACGGTGAGCCTGGGCCAGATCTATACAAGGTTCAGGATCCCCCAGTCATCATCACAATTCCGTTCTGCAAGACGGCGTCGGGCAGTATCGGCTGGCTCGACTGGGATGGCGGCGGGGGCGGTGCGTCGGAGATCGAAGGCGAGATCCGGAATCCCACCGGTGTCTGGCCTGGGCCAGGCTGGTATCAGATAGCGCAGACGGGCGACGTGAACAGCGGCCCGGTGGAGACAGCCATCAACGAGCGGACCAATGAGGTCGTGTATATCCCCATGTTCGACGACGTCTGCAGCCACAACCCCGACCCAGACCCATGCCCGGCCGATGACCATGCGGGGGGCTCCGACATCTGGTACCACCTCCCGCAATTGGCGTCGTTCCGCCTGCTAGACCCGCACGATCCCGATGGGGTACCGGCTCGGTCCGCGTGGATCACCGGAAACAGCCTCGAGATCAAGGCCGTCTGTGGCGAGGTATCGGAGAGCGGTGCGACCTCGTGCATCACCGGGGCCTTCGTCGACATCATCACCGAGGGCCCGGTAGGGGCCCTGCCATCTGGCCAGCTGACCAGCACGTTCTACGGCGTGCAGCTGATCAAGTAGGGGTGCCGTGATGAGGAGCCGTATCGGTCGCAGTCGGCACGGTGCGCGTCGCGGGCAGGCCCTGGTGGAGACCGCGCTCGCACTGCCCTTGATCCTGTTGGTTCTGCTCGGGATAGTTGATTTCGGCCGGGCGGTTTACGCGTACAACACGATGAGCAATGCGGCTCGTGAGGCCGCCCGGATCGCCATCGTCGATCCGGATGTTGATCGAATAGCCGCGGTCGCAGCTGGGCATGCTGTCGGGCTCGACGTCACCGTTGACGTCGCATTCCACAAGCCGCAGCCAAACGCCGACCCATCGACGAATGAAGCGTGCAGTCCCGTAAAGATCGGCTGTATCGCGATCGTGACGGTGGACAGCACGTACGTTGCAGCGACGCCGATCATCGGCGCGCTAGTCGGGGAGATCGAATTGCGCGGCAAGACCGAGATGCCCGTGGAGAACGCACCCTAGCCCGGGTGATACGCCTCGATACGGCTGTCTCTAGCGCGAAGGCGCTGTGCCGAGGCGCGTCGGCCCGAGCGAACCCACCCGAACACTCCGACGCCGGCGGTGAGCACCGCAGCGATCGGACCTGCGACAGCTGGGCCTCCGGTGAAGGTGGCGAGCGTCGCGCCGAGATACCAGGCGAAGTACGACCACAAGGCTAGAGCAACGAGTCGACGAGTCATGGGCGAAGTGTGACTACTGTCGCTGCCGCCGACCATGCCCCGTTCGTACCGACACGAAGTACGAACGGATGCTTGGTGATGACTCGATGCGGTCGGTCGCCCCGGTAGCATTCGGGGCGATGACGAACGATGGGAGGCTCATCGCTGTCCAGAACGTCAGCCGGGGGACGATCGTCGGCGATTGGATCCGGGTGGCGAGCTCGAGCCGTGACCGCACGGTGGGTCTCCTCCGAACGCCGGAGGTGAAGCCCGGCGAGGGCCTGTGGATCGAGCGGTCTCCATCGATCCATATGTTCTTCATGCGGTACCCGATCGACGCGATCTTTGTGAGCAAGGAGCTGCGCGTGACCAAGATCGTGCCCAGCCTGAAGCCCTGGCGCGTCGTGTGGTGGGCGCGCGGTGCGCGCGACTGCCTCGAGCTCCGTGCCGGGGCTGCGGCCGAGAGCGGCACCCAGGTCGGTGACGAGCTCCGAATCGAGGAGCTGAGCGCCTCGGAGCCCGATACGGGACCGGTAAGCAGCGGGTAACCGGGCGCCGTCCACAATCGGCGGATGCTCAAGGCGATCGATCTTCTCCTGCCGCCGGCGTGCGCGGGCTGCGGCGAGCGAGGCTCGATCCTGTGCGGCGACTGCATCGGCGCCTTTCGGCCACCCGGATCGGCGCGCGACCGATTCGTTGCCCCAGACCCGGCCGTCGTCATCGGCGGACGGCTGATGGTGGCGATCGCTGCCTTCGGCTACGCCGGTCGGCTGCGTCGTGTCATGCATCGGCTCAAGTACACCGGCGCCTCCCGGGTGGCCGGCCCGTTGGCTGCCTGCGCCGCACCGGCGCTGCATCGGCTCATGAACATCAGCGGGGAGGCCACGCTGGTGCCGGTCCCGGTCGGCGAGGCGCGACGACGAAGGCGGGGCTACAACCAGGCGGCACTCATCGCCCGGGCGCTCGCTCGACAGTGCGGCGTCGGCGTCGCGGAGCCGCTGGCGCGATCTCGCGAGACCCGGGCGCAGCACCGGCTGGACCGGGCGGCGCGTTCTCGAAACCTTCGAGGCGCCTTCGCGGCACACCGACCCGTCCCGAAGGACGTCATCCTGGTCGACGACATCCTCACCACTGGCGCGACGCTGGATGCGTGTGCGGAGGTGCTGCTGGCGGCCGGCGCGCGCTCCGTGTACGGATTCGCCATCGCCCGGGAGGTCTGACACATGGTCCCCCGGTGACCGCAGACAGGCATGCCATCTGCCGGGCTGCGACGGTGCTACCGTAGGTGGCCACTGGATTCGCAGCGCAGCGGAGGCATCGGTACGTGAAGACGAACCTGACGGCCCGCAACATGGAGCTGACGGATCAGCTCCGCAGCCAGATCGAAGGA
>Ga0299913_10005413_pt1 | contig 10894 bp, 5 predicted proteins | sample RVTome_9_FD_201360 | JGI IMG/M metagenome (GOLD analysis project Ga0299913, IMG submission 201360) | Soil microbial communities from uranium-contaminated site in the Upper Colorado River Basin, Wyoming, United States - RVT155D38 (version 2) ... | reverse complement strand
GGCCGGCGTGCTGCAGGCGGCGCAGGACGCGCTGGCGGCGAACCGGCTGGGCTATACCGAGGCGCTCGGCATTCCGGAGCTGCGCCAGGCCATCGCGCAGCACTATCGGGACTATTACGGCGCCGCGGTCGACCCCGGCCGCGTCGTCGTGACCACCGGGTCGTCGGGCGGTTTCGTGCTCGCCTTCCTCGCCGCGTTCGACGCCGGCGACCGGGTGGCGCTGGCGTCGCCCGGATACCCCTGCTACCGCAACATTCTTTCGGCGTTCGGCATCGAGCCGGTCTGCCTTCCCGCGGAGGCGGCGGACCGCTTCCAGCCCACCCCGGCGCTGCTCGACCGGGCCCGGATGGACGGTCCGCTCGACGGCCTGATCGTGGCGTCGCCGTCCAATCCCGCCGGAACGATGCTGCAGCGCGCCGAGCTACAGGATCTTGCCGACTATTGCACGATGCATGGCATCCGCCTGATCTCGGACGAGATCTACCACGGCATCACCTACGACCGGCAGGCCGACACGGCGCTCGACTTCAGCGACTCCGCGATCGTGGTCAACAGCTTCTCGAAGTATTTCTCGATGACGGGCTGGCGCGTCGGGTGGCTGGTGGTGCCGGAAGACCTGACGCGCGCGATCGAATGCCTGAGCCAGAATCTCTTCATATCGGCGCCCACCTTGTCGCAGATCGCCGCGGTGGCCGCCTTCGGCTGCCGCGCGGAGAACGACCTCCGCGTGCGCGGCTATCGCGCCAGCCGGGACCTGCTGCTGCGCGCGCTGCCGGAGGCAGGATTCGACAAGCTCGCCCCCGCCGACGGCGCTTTCTACATTTACGCGGACGTCGGCACCGTCACCAACGATAGCGATGCCTTGTGCCGGAAGATCCTGGCCGAAACCGGGGTCGCCCTGACGCCGGGGCTCGATTTCGATCCCGAGCGCGGACATCGTTTCGTCAGGTTCTCCTATGCGGAGACGCCGGCGACAGTGAAGCATGCCGCGGCGCTGCTGGTCGGCCGGCGGCGCTAGATCGATTTGCGAATCAGGCCGCCTTCTCGACGCGAACCTGCGCGACCTCGAAGTCCGTCGCGTCGAACGCCGCTTCCGACCCCGCCAGATAGAAGTTCCACATGCGCCTGAACCGAGCGTCGTAGCGGCGCGGGTCCAGCGACGGGTAGTTTTCATTGAAGCGCCGCCGCCAGTGCCGGAGCGTGTTCGCATAGTGGAAGCTGTCGTGAAGGAACGGCTCGGCCGTCAGGCGGAGGCCGGCCCGGGTGGCGCTGGTCACGAGCTCGCCGACCGTCGGGATGTAGCCGCCCGGGAAGATATATTTGTCGATCCACGGGCTCGTGGTTGCCTCGTGCGGCTTCACGATCGTATGCACCAGCGCCGCGCCGCCGGACTTCAGCATCGTCTTGATTGCACGGAAATAGGTGACGAACTGATGCTTGCCGACATGCTCGAACATGCCGATGCTGACGATCCTGTCGTAGGCGCCGGGGTTTCGCGTCGCATGGAGGCGGTAATCCTCGAGCGCGTAGCTCAGCCGGTTGCCGTGTTCCGGCGCGACCCGCGCCCGCGCCAGCTTGTATTGCTCTTCGGCCAGCGTGATGCCGACGACGCGGTCCGCCTCGGTCTCTCCGGCGATCATCCGGGTCATCTCGCCCCAGCCGCAGCCGATGTCGAGCACCGACATGCCGGGGGCGACGCCGAGGCGGCGGATCGAGGTTCGGATCTTGTTGAGCTCCGCGTCGCGGAGACTCTGGTCCGGCCGCTCGAAGAAGGCACAGGAATAGTTCATCCCCTCGTCGAGAAACGCCCGGTACAGGTCGTTGCCGATATCGTAGTGATGGGCGACGTTGCGGCGGCTGTGATTCGGGTCGTTGACCTTGTTGGGATCGGCGAGGCACTGGAAGAGGAGGGAGAGCGCCTTCATCGCCGCCCGTTCGCGCAATATCTCGTCGTTGCGCAGCAGCAGGCCGAGGAGTTGGGCCAGATCGCCCTCGGTCAGCTTCCATTGGCCGTCGATATAGCCTTCGCCGATCGCGAGGTCGGGCGCCGGCAACAGGCGCCTCAGGAAGCGCGCGGAGTCGAGACGGACCCGGCAGAGCGGGCCGCTCCCGTCGCCAAGCGCAACCGGCCTGTTGTCGCCGTAGGTGACCTCGAGTTGCCCGCTGCGAACGAGCGATCTCGCCGCCAGCATGGTGACGTGAAATGCGAGACGGTCCCACCACCGGTCCTCGGAGCCGGCCGATCCGCTATGTCTGTTGCCGCGTGTATCGCCAAATTCGCTTTGTCGCGGCGCTGTGTTCTGTGCCATCCGCACCCCACCCGCCGCACGCCGTTGCGCGCGGACCAGTAAGATCAAAAGGGCAAGTACGGAAGTAGGTTACCGGACTCATCGGAATCGGTCAAATCTATAAAGACCGGAACCGTACAACCGACGATCAGCGCCTGCGGGCAACCCTCACCAATTGCGGTTCCACCATCCCGAGCGCTTCTGCCGCTGCTCTTCCGCGGAAATCGCCGGCGGCTCGGCCGGCGGCGTCTCCGGCGTATATACGACCGTCGGCGGCTCGGGTTCCCTGTCGTCCGCCGCGGCCGCGGGTTCGGGCTCCGCCGGCGCTTCCGCTGCCGGCTCCTCCGCTGCCCGATCTTCATCGGTTTGCACCACTGCCTCCTCCGGCATTGCGGCGAGGTCTACGTCGTCCAGCGCCGGGGCCGTCTCGAACAGGGACACTTCGACAAAGGGCGCGGGTGCCGGCTCGTCAGCGGGTTCGGCATTATCCGACGGGGCGACGGCCGTGTCGGCCCCGTTACCCGCCGCCGCAGCGCGGCGTCCGCGGCGTCGGCGCGGACGCTTTCGTGCCGGCGGTGCGTCGCCGGTTTCGTCCACCGACACCTCTGCCGGTTCTGCCGTCATCTCCGTCGATGCTTCGTCGCCTTCATAGGGGATTGCCGACGGCAGGAAGCCTTCGTCCTCGCCCGCGGCCCAGTCGTCGCCTTCCGTATCCGCCGGCGTCTCCGATCCGGCCTCCGCGAGCTGCACGATGGTCGCGCTCTCGACGTTGAGCGGCTCGTCCTGGCGTCCGCGCCGCCCGCGCCGCCGGCCGCCGCGCCGGCCGCGCTTGCGGCGCCGTGCCGGCCCTTCGTCCTGGCCCGGGCGCTCCGAAGCCGGGCGCTCCAGAGCGGGGCGCTCCGGAGCCGCCGCCGCGGACTCCTCGTCGTCCGCCGTCTCGATCTCGTCCTCGAACGATTCCTCGGCCGTTTCGATGACCGCTCCGTCGTCTTGGTGGCGGCGGCGGCGCGACCGCCGCTTACGGCGGCCCGGCCGGTCCTGCCCGTCTTCTTCGGCGACGGCGCGCGGCGGCGCCGGCTCGCCCGATTTCATGCGGAGGACGTCCAGCTTGTAGTCCGGTGCGATGAGCTCGCTATCGGCCACGACAAGTATTTTCATCTCGTAGCGCGATTCGAGCTCGTGCAGCTTGGCGCGCTTGTAGTTGAGGACGTAGATCGCGGCGCGGCTCGGCATCGTCACCGAGATCTCGCCGGCGCGGCGGCGCAGCGCCTCCTCCTCGATCGCCCGCAGCACGTGCAGGCCGGTCCATTCTACGGACTGCAGGTAACCGCTGCCGCCGCAGTAGTGGCAAACCTCGCTCGAGATCTCCATCAGGCTCGGCCGCAGGCGCTGCCGCGACATCTCCAGCAGCCCGAAATGGCTGATGCGCCCGACCTGGATGCGCGCCCGGTCCAGGCGGAGCGAGTCCTTCAGCCGCCGTTCGACCGTGTGGTTGTTGCGCATCTCCTCCATGTCGATGAAGTCGATGACGATCAGGCCGGCGAGGTCGCGCAGGCGCAGCTGCCGGGAGACTTCCTCGGCCGCTTCGAGATTGGTCTTCAGCGCCGTCTCCTCGATGTGGCGCTCGCGCGTGGCCCGGCCCGAGTTGACGTCGATGGCGACCAGCGCCTCGGTCTGGTGCATGACGATATAGCCGCCGGAGCGCAGCTTGACCTCGGGGCTGTGGATCGCGTCGATCTGGCCCTCGACCTGGTAGCGCTGGAACAGCGGGACGCCGTCGCTCTTGTACGCCTGGACGCGCTTGGCATGGCTCGGCATCAGGGTCCGCATGAAGTCCTTGGCGGTCCGGTAGCCCTCGTCGCCCTCGACCAGGACGTCCTCGATCTCCTTGGTGTACATGTCGCGGATCGCCCGCTTGATGAGGTTCGCTTCCTCATAGATCAGGGACGGCGCGGTCGATTGCAGGGTGTCGTTGCGGATCTGGTCCCAAAGGCGGATCAGGTATTCGAAGTCGCGCTTCAATTCGGCCTTGGTCCGTTCCGACCCGGCAGTACGGACGATGACCGCCATGCCTTCGGGGATGCCGAGCTCGTCGATGATGCTCTTCAGCCGCTTGCGGTCGGTGGCGTTGCTGATCTTGCGGCTGATGCCGCCGCCGCGCCCCGTATTGGGCATCAGCACGCAATAGCGGCCCGGCAGCGAGAGGTAGGTGGTGAGGGCGGCGCCCTTGTTGCCGCGTTCCTCCTTGACCACCTGGACCAGCATCACCTGGCCGCGCTTGGTGACTTCCTGAATCTTATAGTGCCGGCGCATGCGGCGCCGCCGGCGCTCCGCATCGTCGAATTCGTCGCCGCCGACGGTCTCGACATGCTCGCCTTCTTCGGCGTCCTCGTTTTCGTCCATGGCGGCCTCGTCGGCCAGCAACTGCTGCCGGTCCGCCACAGGGATCTTGTAGTAGTCAGGATGGATTTCGTTGAACGCCAGGAAACCGTGGCGGTTGCCGCCGTATTCGACAAACGCAGCCTGCAGGGACGGCTCGACCCGCGTTACTTTGGCGAGGTAGATATTTCCTTTGAGCTGCTTCTTGGATTCTGAGTCGTAGTCGAATTCCTCAAGTCTGTTCCCGTGCAGCACGACAACCCGCGTCTCTTCGGACTGCGAGGCGTCGATCAACATACGTCTTGTCATTGATATTGGTCTCCGGCGCCCGGCCAGATGCGGCTGCGCGAATCAACCCGGTGGTTCCGGCGCCTGTACGGATGAATGCGTATAACGATGGCGCTTGCGCCGCCATACGGCCTGCAGTTGCAGAAGCCGCGGCGGCGTCCTCGGCGAATCGAAGCCCGGAGCAATAGCGCCTGGCGCTGCCCTCGGTTTCGAATGCTGGTTTCGCGTCGCCCATCGTTACCTTGCTTGGTAGCCCGGAGCGGCGGGGCCGATCCGGCGGTAGAAACTGGTCACGTAGTAGGAAGCCTCGCTGCCCTTGCGGCAAATGTTGCGCCGTTCCGGGGCCGCCTGCCGTCGCGGCGATGCCGGCGGCGGATACCCCTTAAGGATGCATGCGTGCTATCATACACTGCCCCTAAAATAAGCATGAAGGGTTAGCTCGACAATCTATTATTCGCATCCTGCACATTTTTAGAATAGGAAGGCTTAAATTCAATTGAAGGCAAATCTTAATAAAGTATATATTCGCCGGACGTGTGATCGAGGGCAAATTCAATTTATGTACGGCAAGATCTCAGATTTGGTTGTTATCGGGATTTGGAGAGGGCGAGAGTAGAGTGTCGGCGCGGATCATCGCGATCATTGCTCTGGTACTGCTGACGGCGCGCGCTGTAGGGGCGGCCGACGTCTCCGACGTGCGAATTGGCGTCCATCCGGACAAGACTCGGATGGTCGTCGAGCTCAGCGAGAAGGTTCCCTATAGAGTATTCACGCTGCAGGATCCCTACCGCGTCGTCGTCGACCTGCCGGAAGTCCAATGGAGAATCCCCGAAACGCCGAAAAACCCGTCGGCGGGCATGGTCACGAACTACCGTTTCGGCCTGTTCCAGGCCGGCAACAGCCGCCTCGTCGTCGACACCGACATGCCGGCGAAGCTCGCCAATCACATCCTGCTTCCCGCTACGAAGTCGCATCCCTATCGCCTGGTCCTCGACCTGCAGCCGGTGACCAGCGCCGAGTTCGCCCAGACCGAGCGGCAGTTCGCGTCGACGGACTGGGTCGACCCGCCGGCGCGCGGGGCGATCGCGCCCGTGGCGAAGATGCCGGCCGACCGCAAGGGCCTGGGGCCGCAGAAGCGGATCGTCGTGTTCGATCCGGGGCATGGCGGGCCGGATCCCGGCGCCATCAGCGTCTCGGGCCTGCGAGAGAAGGAGGTAACCCTTCAGATCGCGCTGAAGGTGAAGCAGGTGCTCGAAGCGACTGGCCGCTACAGGGTCTACCTGACGCGGAACGAGGACGTCTTCGTGCCGCTGCGCCGACGCTACCAGCTGGCAGAGGAGGCGAATGCCGAGCTGTTCGTCTCGCTGCACGCGGACAGCAACGGCGACGCCCGCCTGCGCGGCGCGTCTATTTATACGCTGTCCGAGACCTCGTCGGACAAGGAAGCGGCGGCGCTGGCCGCCAAGGAAAACCGGTCGGACGCCATCGCCGGCATCGACCTGTCCAATCAGTCGGACGCGGTCGCGTCGTTCCTGATCGAGCTGCGCCAGCGGCAGACGATGAACGAGTCGGCCCTGTTCAGCGAGACGCTCATTCAGGAAGTCGCCTCCAGCAGCAAGCTGCTGCGCAACACGCACCGTTTCGCAGGCTTCGCGGTCTTGAAATCGCCCGATGTCCCATCAGTATTAATGGAGTTGGGGTATCTCTCGAACCGGTACGACGAGAAGCTGCTGCGCGATCTGCACCACCACGACAAGGTGGCGCGGTCGATCCTTCGGGCCACGGACGCGTTCTTCGAGCGTAAGGAAAGGCTGAGCCGATCATAACTTCGCCACATTTGGCGCTTACACCCTGCCGACGGGAAGCGGGGCGGGAACGTTCGGCCCAATAGCCGCTCGGCAAACCTATGCTGCGCATATTCAAAGTTTTCGTCTTCTTATTTTCCTTCTTGTTCTTTACGTGTCTCGCCGCCGTTGCAGCGACGCTGTATCTGCTTTGGGAATACAGCCGCGGCCTGCCCGACTACACGCAGCTCGCCCAGTACGACCCGCCGACCGTTACCCGCGTGCATGCCGGCGACGGCAGGCTGATCGCGGAATATGCCGTCGAGCGGCGAGTGTTCGTGCCTGTCAACGCCATGCCGCGCGACCTGATCGGCGCCTTCCTGGCGGCCGAGGACCAGAATTTCTACCAGCATCCCGGCGTCGACTTCACCGCGCTCGGCCGCGCGGTCGTGACCAACGCCATCAACATCGTCATGCATCGGGACCGCCGCCCGATCGGCGCCTCGACGATCACGCAGCAGGTCGCGAAGAACTTCCTGCTGACCAACGAGCTGAGCTTCGAGCGCAAGATCAAGGAAGCGATCCTCGCCTTCCGGATCGAGCGGGCATTCTCCAAGCAGCGCATCCTCGAGCTGTACCTGAACGAGATCTATCTCGGCTACGGGTCCTATGGGGTCGCGGCCGCCGCGCTCAACTATTTCAACAAGTCGCTCGACGAGCTGACGACGGCCGAGGCGGCCTATCTGGCGGCGCTGCCGAAGGCGCCCAACAACTACCACCCGATCCGGCACTACGACGCGGCGGTCTCGCGGCGGAACTGGGTGATCGGCCGCATGCTGGACGATCGCTACATCACCGATGCCGAGGCGCAGGAAGCCTCCCAGGAGCAGCTCAAAGTGGTGCCGCGCTCCGCCATCCAGATCGTCGAAGCCGACTATTTCCTCGAGGAGGTGCGCCGCGAGCTGGTCGAGCGCTTCGGCGAACGCGGCCTTTACGAGGGCGGCCTTTCCGTTCGCACGACGCTGGATTCCCGCCTGCAGCGCATCGCCGACAAGTCGTTGCGCGAAGGGCTGATCGACTATGACCGGCGGCATGGATGGCGCGGCCCGATCGCCCGCATTGCCACCGGCGACAACTGGGTCGGCTATTTGCGCGAGGTGACGCCGCCGCAGGGCAGCGGGACGTGGAGCACGGCGGTCGTGCTCGATATCGCCGAAAGCCATGCGGAGATCGGTTTCAGCAATTCCGCGCGCGGCCGCATTCCCTTGGCGGCGATGCGCTGGGCGCGCGAGGCGCTTGCCGAGCAGAAGGTCGGGCCGCCGGTGAAGCGGGTTTCCGACGCGCTCGCCATCGGCGACGTCGTGCTGGTCGAGGGCGTCACGCGGAGCGAGCCGGACAAGGACGGTAAGAGCGCTGCTTATCCTCCGGGAACCTACGCGCTCCGGCAGGTTCCCGCGGCCAGCGGCGCCATCGTCGCGCTCGATCCGCACACCGGGCGGGTGCTCGCGATGTCGGGCGGCTATGACTACGAGATGAGCGAGTTCAATCGCGCGACGCAGGCGCGGCGGCAGCCGGGGTCGGCCTTCAAGCCTTTCGTCTACCTCACCGCGCTGGATCACGGATTCACCCCGTCGACGATCATCCTCGACGCGCCGTTCGTGATCGATCAGGGCCCGGGCCTGGGCAAGTGGAAGCCGGCCAACTACACCAAGCGCTTCTATGGGCCGAGCCCGATGCGCATCGGCATCGAGCATTCGCGCAACCTGATGACCGTGCGCCTTGCCCAGACCATCGGCATGGAGCCGATCGTCGCCACCGCGCAGCGCTTCGGCATCGTCGACGACATGCCGGCGCAGCTCGCCATGGCGCTGGGCGCGGGCGAGACGACGCTGCTGCGGCTGACGACGGCCTATGCCATGCTGGTCAACGGCGGCAAGCGGATCACGCCGACGCTGGTGGACAAGGTCCAGGACCGTATCGGCAAGACGATCTTCCGCCACGACAAGCGGCCCTGCGAAGGATGCAACGCCGCGTGGGACGGGCAGGAGGCGCCCGTCGTGCCCGACATGCGCGAGCGGGTCGCCGATGCGTCGAGCGCATACCAGATCGTCACCATGCTGGAAGGCGTCATCAAACGCGGCACCGGCCGGCGTATCAGCGCGATCGGCAAGCCGCTCGCCGGCAAGACCGGCACCACGAACGACAGCCGCGACACGTGGTTCATCGGCTTCTCGCCCGACCTCGCCGTCGGCGTCTTCGTCGGCTTCGACCAGCCGACGCCGCTCGGCGAGCAGGAGACCGGATCGTCTGTCGCCGCGCCGGTCTTCAAGACGTTCATGGAGGAGGCGCTGGCCGGACGGCCGACCGTTCCCTTCCGCATTCCGCCGGCTATCCGCCTCGTCCGGGTCAACGCGTCGACCGGAAAGCCGGCCGCGACGCGCGACCGCAATTTCATCCTCGAGGCCTACAAGATCGGCACCGAGCCGGACGCTACGACGCAAAGCACCTTCATCGGCGAGACCAGCGTCGACCAGCCGGGCGAGGTGCCGGGCGAGGCGCCCGCGACGCCGGCCCGCGGCCTGTACTGACGAAGCCCGTTCCCCTGCGATCCCGGCCTTGCCAACGAACGCCGCTTCGCTTACATGCTGCGACCGGCTAGTACTAGGTCATCCAGGCGGAGGAACCCTTGCGCGCCGAAAACCAGACGCTCGTCGACGAGATCCAGCAGTCGCTCGCGCTGCTGAGGAGGCATCTTTGACCTCGATGCCGCGAAGCTGCGCCTGGAGGAGCTGAACGCCCTCGCCGAAGACCCCAAGCTGTGGGACGACCCCGAGCGTGCGCAGAAGGTGATGCGGGAGCGCACGCGGCTCGACGACGGCATCAAGGCCTATCTCGGCCTGGAAAAGGCGCTCAAGGACAATGCCGAGCTGATCGAGCTGGCCGAGGCCGAAGGCGAGGCGGACGTCGCCGCCGAGGCCGAGAAGGCGCTCGCCGCGTTGCGCGACCAGGCCGCGAAGATGGAGCTGGAAAGCCTGCTGTCCGGCGAGGCCGACCCCAACGACTGCTATCTCGAAGTACACGCCGGCGCCGGCGGCACGGAGTCCCAGGATTGGACGGAGATGCTGCTGCGGATGTATACGCGCTGGGCCGAGCAGCACGGCTACAAGGTCGAGTATATCGAGGAATCGCCGGGCGAAGAGGCGGGGCTCAAGTCGGCGACGGTCCGGGTGAGCGGCCACAATGCCTATGGCTGGCTCAAGACCGAGAGCGGCGTGCACCGGCTGGTGCGCATTTCACCCTATGACGCGGCGTCGCGGCGGCACACCAGCTTCGCCTCGGTCGGCGTCTATCCGGTGATCGACGATGCGATCGAGATCGAGGTGGTCGACAGCGACGTGCGCGTCGACACCTACCGCGCGTCCGGCGCCGGCGGCCAGCACGTCAACCGCACCGACAGCGCGGTCCGCATGACCCATATCCCGACCGGCATCGTCGTCCAGTGCCAGTCGGACCGCTCGCAGCACCGCAACCGGGCGCAGGCGATGGAAATGCTGAAGGCCCGGCTCTACGAGCGGGAGCTGCAGATGCGCGAGGAGCAGGCGCAGGCGGAGCATGCCGCCAAAACCGATATCGGCTGGGGCCACCAGATCCGATCCTATGTGTTGCACCCCTACAAGATGGTGAAAGACCTCCGCACGAGCGTGGAGAAGGGCAACGCCGAAGGCGTGCTCGACGGCGACCTCGATCCGTTCCTCCAGGCTGCGCTCGCCGCGCGCGTCGCCGGCAACGAAGACAAGGCGGAGGCGGAGTAGGGGCGGCGTCTTACACGTCCGCTTCCGCCAGCGGCCGGTAATAGTCGGGCGTCAGTCCGGCGAGCGCGCGGCTTGCGTCGTTGAACGGCGCCTTGACGAGGCCGCGGAAATAGCGCCGCACCAGCGCGTGAAAGGCCGGCACCGGCTCGCGGCCGGCTTCCCGGCAACAATGCTCGAACCAGCGGCGGCCGGCGGCGACATGGCCGATTTCCTCGTCGTGGATTGTCTGCAGGATCGCCGCGCTGCCGGTGTCGCCGGCAGCCGCGAGGCGCTCGATCATGGCCGGCGTCACGTCGAGGCCGCGCGCTTCCAGCACCAGCGGTACGATCGCGAGCCGGGCGGC
>Ga0299913_10005412_pt1 | contig 10894 bp, 7 predicted proteins | sample RVTome_9_FD_201360 | JGI IMG/M metagenome (GOLD analysis project Ga0299913, IMG submission 201360) | Soil microbial communities from uranium-contaminated site in the Upper Colorado River Basin, Wyoming, United States - RVT155D38 (version 2) ... | reverse complement strand
CGTCGGCAGCGGGTCGGCCGACTCGATGTTGTCCTTGAGCAGGATCGGGACGCCGTCGAGCGGTCCGAGGACCTTCCCGGCGGCGCGCCGGGCGTCCGAGGCGCGGGCCTCCTCGAGAGCCCGTGCCGTGTTGAGCGACAGCACGCTCTGCAGAGTCGGCCCGGAGCGGTCGATCCGCTCGATGCGGGCGACGTACCCTTCGACGAGCGCCACCGACGTCGTCTCGCCGGCAGCCAGCGCCGCCGAGATCGCGGGAAGGCTCAGCCCGACCGCCCCCTCCGGGGCGTAGGGCGGCGCCTCGACGGCCGAGGCCAGAGCGCACAGCGCCAGGACGAAGAGCGTCGAAAGTGCGATCGGGGTGCGGGTGCGCATCGAGGAGTTGGGGCGGCAGTCCGTGAGATCGCCCGGCAGGCTAGCACGTGACGCCGTTTTAGCTCGATCTGGGTTACGCTTGCGACTCAGGAATCACGTATCACCGAAGACGGAGCACCTACAGTGCCCGAGTGCCGCGCCTTGCAGCGGCCCGAGCGGGTAGAGCTCGTGCGAGGGCCATGTTCAGGAGGCGTACGACAGCGGCCTGGATCGCGGTGGCGGCACTCGTCGCCGGCACCGGCTGCGGGGAGCGCACGGAGGACGGACCCACCGCGACGGCGACCCTCCTCGCGCAGACCCTGGTGGCTATCGCGGAAGCCCGCCCCTATCGCCCCCGATTTACGGGCGCCGAGCCCCACGTCGCGTGTTCCGCGCCGGGCGACGGAGACGAGCGGCCCTCAATGCGGTGCCGTCCGATCGAGTTCGAGACCGTGCGCCGCGCCGCCCGGCTCGCCGTCGCGTACCACCGGCGGCCGCCTCCCGACCCCGCCGAGCCCGACGCCGTTCGCGTAGGCGCGCTGCTGGATCTGTTCTCGGCGGACCCGGCCCGCAGTGTCGGCGAGGCGGCCGAACGGCTCGGCGCCGCCCTTCGCCGCGGAGGCGGGTCCCCCGAGCTCCTCAACGACCTCGCCGCCCTGCTCCTGGTGCGCTCGGAGCTCCTCGACGCCCCCGCCGACGCCGTCACGGCGCTGCGCCACGCGAGCGAGGCCCTCGCTCTGCGCTCCCCGTTCCCCGAAGCGGAGACGAACAAGGCTCTAGCCCTCGAAGCGCTGACCTTGTGGTCGGCCGCGGCCGAGAGCTGGAAGCGGACCGAGTCCGCGGCGGGAGGCGCCGGGTGGAGGGCCGAGGCGCGGGCCAACCGCCGACGGTGCGAGGCCCGCGCGCGCGACGCCCTTCCCGACCTCGCCGCCCGGGCCGAGCCCCCGGACCCCCCGACCCGACAATGGGTGGACAGCAACCCGTTCGCCGCCCGCAGAGCCGTGGAGAGCCGGCTCGGCCGCTGGGCCAGCCTGAGCCGTCGCGGCCACGCCGGAGACGCCGAGGCCGCCCTGCGCGCGGCAGCACAGGTCGCCGAGCTGCTGGCGCGGCGGACCGGGGACCACCTGTACCTCGACTCGGTGCGCCGCATCCGGGAAGCCGAGGACGGCCCGGCGAGCGACCTGCGCGCCCTCGCCGAAGGGCACACGGCCCTCGACGCGGCGCGGGCCGGGGGGATCTACTCCGACTGCTCCGGCCCGGCTCTGGCAACGGCCGAGCGAGCCCTGACCGCCGCCGCGAGCCCGTTCGCCGGCTGGGCGCTCCTCGACGGCGCGATCTGCGCGTACTTCGCCAAGGACTTCCGCCTCGCCGAGGCCAAGCTCGACTCGATCGCCGCCCTGACGCGCGATCGCTCCTACCGCACGCTCGATGGGCGGCGGTCGTGGATCCTGGCGCTCGTGCGCATGGTCCAGGGCCGCTACGACGAGGCGATCGCCTCGCTCCGCGACGCGCTGGACAGCTTCGAGCGGGCCGGCGAGCTCGAGCACGTCACCTACCTCCACTCGATGGTCGCCAAGACCTACCGCTACCTGGGCGCCCGCGAGCTGGCCTGGCGCCACCGGATGCGGGCGCTCGGCGGCCGCGGGCGGATCACCAGCCCCGAGCGTGTCTTCACCGTCTTCGAGGATGCCGTCGAGGCGCTGCGCGCCGAGGGTGCGGGGGCGGAGATCCTTTTCTTCCTCGACGAGCAGCTCGCCGCCGCCGACCGCGCGGCGCGCGAGGGCGACTGGGACATCGTCGTCTATACCCTGCTCGACCGCCGAGAGCTGCTCCAGGCGCTGGAGCGCACTGAGGAAGCCGACGCCGATCTCGACCGCGCCGAGGCGGCCTGGGCCCGCCTTCCTGCCGGCCATGAGAGCCGTCACCGCCTGCGGCTCGAACTCGACCTCCATCGCGCCGACGCCGCCGGCGACGACGAGGCCCGACTCGCCGCGATCCGCCGCGGGCTGGCCTTCTTCCAGCGCGGCGACGATGTCGCCGGGGACCGGATCCAGGTCCTCGCCCTTCACCGGGCGGCCGCGGCCGTCCACGTCCGGCGCGGCCGCCTCGGCCAGGCCGAGCGGGCGCTGCTCGCGAGCCTCGAGGAGGCCGAGACCCAGCGCAGCCGCCTGATGCACCTCGAGCACCGCGCGAGCTTCCTCGACGAGATGCGCGACCTCGCCGATCGGATGGTCGAGCTCCAGCTCGACGGTCGCCGCGACCCGTGGCGCGCCCTCGACTTCGTGGAGCGAGCCTCGAACCGGGTGCTGCAGGACCGGCTCGCCCCGGCCCGCGTCGGCGGGCCGAACGGGGCCGGCGAGGCTGGGTGGCGGAGGGCAGCCGAACGGCTGCCGGAGGGATTGGTCCTCGTCCGGTACGGACGGCTGGGAGACCGCCTTCTCGTCTGGACCATCGCTCGCGAGAGGATCTCGTTCGAGGAGAGAGACGTGCCCCGCCGGCTGCTCTCCGACGCCGTCGCCTCGGCGAGAAAGCTCCTCCGCCAGCCCCGTGCGCGGCCGCTGCTCGACTCGGTCCTCGCCGAGCTGGCCGCGATGATCCTTCCGGACGCGGTCCAGCGGCTCCCCGACAGAACCGACCTGGTCTTCGTCGTCGACGACACGACGGCGGGTATCCCCTTCGCCGCATTGCGCGACGGAGCGGACGGCGGCTACCTCGGCGAGCGCCATCCGATCGGCGTGACGCCGAGCCTCCTCGTCCACCTGCGCCTCCTGGAACGCGGCGGCGACCGCCGGGAGACCGCCGACGAGACCCAGCTCGTCGTCGTCGACCCCCGGTTCGACCGCGACCTATTCCCGGCGCTACAGCCCCTGCCCGCCGCCCGCCGCGCCGGCGACGGCCTCCGGCGGCTCTATCCGCGAGCCACGCTGGTCACCGGCACCGAGGCCACCGAGCCCGGCCTGCTGGCGACCCTCCCCGGCCACGAGCTCTTCCACTTCGAGGGCCACGCGCTCACCGACCCGGCGAACGGCGCACGCAGCGCCCTGCTGCTGGCCCCTGCCGACCCCGCCCGGCCCGACCGAGAGAGCTCGCTGCTGCGCGCCGAGGAGCTGCTCCGGCTCGACCTCTCCCGGGTCCGCCTGATCGTCCTCGCCGCCTGCAGCACGGCGGTGGGCCTGTATCCCGAGAGCCGCGAGGTCGCCAACCTGGCGACCGCCTTCCTGGCCGCCGGCGCCCCCGCGGTCGTCGCCAGCCTGTGGGACGTGGACGACGCGTCGTCCGCCACCCTGTTCCAGGAGTTCCACTGGCGGCTCGCGGCCGGCCGCGCGCCCGCCGTCGCGCTCCAGCAGGCGCAGGCGGCCCTCCGCCGAAGCGACGACGACCGCCTCGCCCACCCCACGGCATGGGCAGGCTTCGCGGTCTTCGGCCACGGAGGGGCGGCAGGGGCCGGGGGAAACGTCCAGACCACGTCCGTCGAATGAGGGAAAGGAGGGTTCGGAAATGAAACGTCACTCACTGCTCCTGCTCCTGTCGCTGTCGTCAGCGGTGATCGGAGCGAGCTGCGGAGTCCAGGAGCCGGCCGAGCCTGAGTCGGCCGAGAACGACTCACTTCGTACCGAGGAAGTCGCCACGGCAGTCGCCGACACAGCGACCGAGGTCGCGTTCTACGGCGTGGTCTCGTGGCTCGATGGAACGAGTGCTGGCGGCCAACGGACGTTGTTTGCGCTGATGCCGGACACGAGGGCCGAGGCGGACTGTCTGAAAGACGAGATAGGCCAGGGAGCGCCGGAGCGTCATCATCCTGTCCTCAAGGTCGTCACGGGCGAGAACCTTTCGTGGGAGAACGGTCAGGCACTACCATCCTTCCAAGGTAACCGGATCTTCGACATCGAGGGCCAGGACGTGACGATCGAAGGAGCCAACCTGCTCCCGCTCGCGATCGATCCCGCGAACCTTGCCCAGCTTTCATCGACGGCAGTTCTCAATGCAAAGAAGTCGAGCTCTATCGGGTCGAACCAGGCCATGACCCTCGATCCGGCGCTGCTGGCCGATCCGCTGCCGGCGGGCCTCGGCGCCCGCACTCGCTTCACCCACGGCCAGATCACTGCCTCCGCGACCGCGAACTGTTACGGCAAGTTCCATTTCTATCTCGCCGAACAGAACACGACTAAGGCAGGGTCGAGCGAGCCAGATTGTCCGATCGGCGAATCCATCACCCCCACGAAGCTGGCGGACGAGATGGTGGTCCGGCTGCGCAACGCCGGCGAGCAGCTGAAGATCCGCTTCCGCCAAGCCGACGGTACGGAACGCGCGCTCACCGTCGATCCATCGGCGTCCGGCGGGGTTCGCGTCGAGATCGGCCATCAGATGGAGATGGCCGCCCGGCATCTCGACACGCGCCATCCGACGCCTGCCCTCTGCGCCCACCGCCCCGACCTCCGGGACTACCTCTGGTACTACGACCTTCGGCAGGGCGCACCCTGTCCCCAGCCGACCTTGTTTCCCTGCGTCGCGCAAACCCTCGGCGGCACCAAGTGTCCCCAGAACAACGGAGGAGGCTAGCAGAGGATGCGACGGGTGCAGACCGCGGGGCCTCCGAAGTCGGCCCCCGTCCGGAAACGGCCGGCGGGACGCCGCGCGATGTGCTACTCCATCGCGGCCGTTTTCCTTCCTATGTTCGTCCCGCCGCTCGGCTCCTCGCCCGCGACCGAAGTCCTTGCCCTGTTCGGCAACGGCGAGTTCGACGACCGGGTCGACCTCTTCGCCGCGCAGGCGGCCGCTGCCGGACGGAAGACCGAGGCGCTGTGCCGGGCCGAGAAAGCGACATCCCGGTTCTACCGGGATGACACGTTGCCGGAAGGAGCTGACCGCGCTTCCCGGCTGGGAGTGGAGACCGCGAACTTCGTCTATTACATCGGGCACGGCGGCCGCAACGACTGGGACTCTTTCCTCAACGGGAGGGTGAAGATCAAGGATCTACAACTCGGCGACGACCATCTGCGTTATCTCTGGCTGGTGTCCTGTCATACGATGGCGCACGGGCCGTCTCCCGACCGCCCTTACGCCTTCAGGCCGGGCTCTAATGAGTGGGACGACGTCTTCAGCCGCTGGGGGAGGACTTATTCACACGACCAGGTCACGACGACGCCGCTGACGGGTCGTCTCCGCCTCGCGTGCGGCGGCTCGACAGAGTTGGAGATCCCGACGCTGGAGAGTGTGGTCGGGCTGTGGGAGGCTATCGCCAGCGGGGGTCCGCCGAGCGACACGTTCCTCAACGCCTTTGAGGTCGATGGGCAGGTCCCCCTCTGCATCACGCGCGGTGGGGCCGCTACACGGTCGACGCCGCTTTACGATACCTCGTTCATCGAGGACGAGAACGACCACGGGACCGGCGGGTTCCTGTACATCCAGTACCCGGTCCGGGTCGCGGTCCCACCGAGCCGTGGCGTCGCCCGCGCTCTCGCGTTCCTCGTAGCGGGAGAGGACGCCTCGATTTCGGCCGGCGACGCCTTGCCACCGAGATTAGAGCCTGGCCGTCCACCCCGGAGGGCGCCCGTCCTCGAGCTGCAGCCCCGGCCGGAGCTCCCGGAGCTGATCCCCGCCTTCCTCGATCGCGAGGCGACCGAGCCGCTCGGCTTTCGCCGTCTGCCACTGGACCGGGTCTTCCAGATTCTCGCGTCGGCCGGGGCGGCCGCTGAGCTCGAAGACCCCGCGGCGGTGGGGTACGAGGATTGGGCTCGGGCGAGAAGCCTCTATCTCCACCCTTGCAGCGGCGGGCGCTTCCATCGCGGTCCGGCGGCACCCCCGCGGACGCTCGAGGAGCTCCCGGTGCCGGAGGACGTGAGGCTTCCCGAGCTCCAGCCTCGGGCTCTCATCGAGCTCAGGCTACTCCGTGAGCGAGCGGATGCCCGTCTCCCCCCCGAGCGGCTGAAGCGCAGGGCCATTTCCCCACGGCGCGTCGACATGTACATCGACCGCGCGCCGCAAGCGCTCGACGACGGCCGGACCTTCGGCGTCAGGCTCGAGCGCTTCGTCAAGCATCACCGCTTCGAAGTCGCTACGGCCGTTGAGGTGCCCCGGTTCGGAAGGAGGGCCAGGCTCTACCCGGTAATCGGCGAGGGCGGGACCGCGAGCCTCGAGGTTGGGCCGGACGGGTCGCTGCTCTCGGCATCACTCGAAGGCCGGCGGATCACAGGATGCCGACTGTGCGAATGGGGCCAGCGGCTGCGGTCCGAGCCGAGCGCGCGACGAGAAGCGAAGAGACAAGCAGCCCGGAGCGAGGGCCGGTTCCGGGAGCCCACGCTCACCTGGGGTTATCTCGAAGCGCCGGCGACCTGCTACCAGCGGGAGATGGGGATCGTGTATCGGTACAACTTCGAGCCGCTGGAGGGGGAGCGCGTCGGTACGCTCGTCGTCGACGTGCCCGCCCACGGTGGAGTCGAGCCCTGGCTCTGCATCGGAGAGCAAGGCAACCAGGCGACCGAATGGGTCCTTCCCGAAGGATGCGAGCCCGGCGGTCCTTAGCTCGATCCCTGGGACGGGTGGCTCAGCGGGAGAACCCCGGCTCGTCGTCCGGGTCGAGCGCTTCCTGTTCCGGCCGGAGCTCCTCGGGCACGTGCTCGAGGTTGACGCGGATGCGGGTCCATCTCGACGAGCGGCCGCGCATCCGGTCGACGAGGACATCGGCCGGCTCGAGGTGGGCTGCCGTCTCGGGGTGGCGCGCCTTCCAGCGTTCGAGCCCGGCCAGGGCGTCGTCCTCCGAGGCCGAGCGGCCGATCTCGATCAGGGGCTTCTTCGGAACGCGGCGGCCGGTCGCCATCTTCTTCGCCGCGGAGGTCGTCTTGGCCGAGCCCGAGTCGTTCGTCGCCGCCCCGGCCTCGTCTCCGGCCGCCTTCGACTTCCCCTTCTTCGCCGCCCTCGATTGCTTGCCCGGGCCCTTCGCATCCGTCTTCTTCGCCGCCTTTTTCTTCGCCGCCGAGGGCTTCTTTACCGCCGCTCTCCCCTTCGCCGAGCTTTCTCCCGCCGTCTTCTTCTTCCGACGCGACGGGGCCACGCGCAGCGGCTCGCCGGCCTGCTTCGCGTAGTGGGGCGGCCAGGGGGCGTCGCCCTGGCCCTCGGCCTCCTGGCGGGCTGAGAGCTCGAGGAGGGCGTCGAGCGAGCAGGGGTGCTCGTCGATCGCCGCATGGGGATCGCCCAGCTCGGCGAAGCGCTTCGGCAGGGTCCGCAGGGTGAAGTCTTCCGGTCGGCACTCGGCGAGCTCGTCCCAGGTGACGGGGGCGGAGACCTTCGCGTCGGGGCGGGGGCGGACCGAGTAGGCGCCGGCCACGGTGCGGTCCTTCGCGTTCTGGTTGTAGTCGAGGAAGACACCGTGCCGCTCCTCCTTCCACCACTTGCTGGTCGCGAGCTCGGGGACCCTGCGCTCGACCTCGCGGGCGAAGGCGAGGGCCGCGCGGCGGACCTCGGTGAAGGTCCAGCGGGGACGGATGCGCACGTTGACGTGGATGCCCCGCGAGCCCGAGGTCTTCGGCCAGCCGACGAGGCCGAGGTCGGCCAGGGCCTCGCGGACGACTGCGGCCACGGCCTGGAGCTCGGGCCACTCGACGCCGGGCACCGGGTCGAGGTCGATCCGGAGCTCGTCGGGGAGGTCGAGGTCCTCGGCGCGGACGGGGTGCGGGTGGAGCTCGAGGCAGCCGAGGTTGGCCATCCAGGCGAGCGCCGCGGCGTCGCGCGGCACGACCTCCTCGGCCGAGCGCCCCGAGGGGAAGCGGATCGCGACGACCTCGACCCACGCCGGCCGCGAGGCCGGTGCGCGCTTCTGGTAGAAGTGCTCGCCGTCGATCCCGCCCGGGTAGCGGACCAGCACGTTCGGCCGCCCGCCCGACCCCCGGAGCGCGCCCTCGGCCACCGCCAGGTAGTAGCGGACGACGTCGAGCTTGGTGATCCCGGCCTCCGGGAAGTAGACCTTCGCCGGGTTCGAGACCGCGACCTGCCGCCCGTCGACGTCGATCGTCTCGGACTCGCTCGCGCCGCCCATGCCCGAAGGATACGGTGCCCGCCGCCGCGACTCGCGGAGTCGCCGACTCTATTCCCGCGTCTCAATCCCTCCCGCCGTCCATGCCGAGGCGATCCATATCGGCCGCGAGTGCGGCGCGGCGGACGCTCTACATCTCGTAGCCGCCGACCCCGCCGGTCTCCTGTTTCCGCGCTCCGGCGGTCCTTGACGGCGGAATCCTCCGGTAGCAGCGGTTTCTGCCGAAACCGAAACTCTCTTTTTTCTTTCCATAACTTTGAAATCCTCTTGCGATACTCGTAGACTCTCGGAGTCGCTACCGTAACCGGTTGCGGATAAAGGAGATAGGTTGCGTCGATTGGGTCGCTGTGCCTACCCTCCGAGGTATGAGGAAGGCGCCGAAGCGGCAGCCGCCGAATGCGCGGGCTCGGAACTACATCGAGCAGCAGCGGGAGGTGCAGAAGTTGCTCCTGCCGCGGCTGCGGCGGGAGGTGGCGCCGCAGCGGCTCGGGCTGACGAAGATGAGCCAGGAGGTTGCCGGGGAGCTCGCGGGGTTCACGTCCGCCCACCTGCGCGCCTTCGAGAGTGGCGGGACCTTGCTCAACCAGGAGAAGCGCGCCCGGCTCATGGCCGCCTACGGGATCGACCTTCGCGAATGGTTGCGGTTCGAGCTGAAAGCGGCCGAGGAGGTCGCCGACCGCCCCTATGAGCAGCGCACCGTCGACTTCAGCGCCGTCGCCGAGGCAAGGCAGCTCGCCCGTCGGCGACGCCGCGGCGGAGCGCAAAGGAAGCGTGAGTAGAGACGCTTCCGGTCAGTATCTCTGCGCCAGTGAGTCGGCGGCGCCGGTCGTGGATGTCGATCGAGGTCCTTCCCGTTCGATCATGTACTGGAGGAAGGGCCCGGCGCCGGCAGAGGCTGCCGCCTGGCCAAGTGGAATCGACCGGACAGAGGAGAGCTGGAATGCGAGTGATGGTGATCGTCAAGGCCACGGAGGACTCCGAGGCGAGAGTGATGCCGAGCGAGGAGCTGCTCGCGGCCATGGGGGAGTACAACGAGGAGCTGGTCGACGCCGGCGTGATGCTCGCCGGCGAGGGGCTCCACCCGAGCTCGAAGGGCGTACGCGTGCGGTTCTCCGGCCGGGACCGCAGCGTCGTCGACGGTCCCTTCGCCGAGACCAAGGAGCTGATCGCCGGCTTCTGGCTGTGGCAGGTCGGGTCGATGGAGGAGGCGATCGACTGGGTCAAGCGCTGCCCCAACCCGATGCCGGGAGACTCCGAGATCGAGATCCGCCCCGTCTTCGAAGCGGACGACTTCGGCGACGAGTTCACTCCCGATCTCCGGGAGCGGGAGGAGCGCCTGCGGGAGCGCATCGAGGAGCGGGCGGCCAAAGGGTCGCGTCAGGCCTGATCGGGGCTGTCTGAGTCGAAGATGAACGGTTGCCTTGACAAACAACCGGGTCATTCGAGACAAGAAGCGGTCGATCTGGCGCATGGACGCTACGCCTGCGTCCGCCTGGGGCATGGACGAGGGAGGCGATGGCCGAGGCGGTGGCGCGGCGGCCGCCCCGGCTACCGTATGCTCGGCCGGACCCGAGGAGACCGCGATGCCCGAGACAGATCCCGCCGCCGCCCGCCTGGCCGACCAGCTCGAGCGCTCGTTCCGGGGCGGCGCCTGGCACGGGCCGTCGGTGAGCGAGGCGCTCGACGGCGTCGACGCCGCGGCCGCGGCGGCCCGCCCGATCGCCGGCGCCCACACCGTCGCCGAGCTCGCCGGGCACGTCGCGGCGTGGATGGACGTGGCCGCGCGGCGGATCGGCGGCGAGGAGGTGCTCGACCTGCCGCCCGAGGAGGACTTCCCGCCGGACGGCGCGGCCTCGCCCGAGACCTGGCGCGACACCCTGGGACGTCTCGACGAGACGTACCGCCGGCTCCACGCGCTGGTCCGCGACCTGACGGCGGAGGGGCTCGAGGCGCCGGTCGCGGGCTCCGACCCCACGGTGCGCGGCCTCGTCCTCGGCGTGCTCCAGCACAACGCCTACCACGCGGGACAGATCAAGATCCTCGCCCGGGCCGCGGGGGGCGCCGGATGAATGCGATCGAGGAGCGGGTGCGGGCCGAGCTCGAGACGCGGCGCGAGCGGCTCGCCACCGCCGCCGCCGAGAGCGGCGAGGAGCGGCTGGTCGAGCTCCTCCTCCGGGTCGACAGCGCGCTCGAGCACGTCGAGAACGGGAGCTGGGGGCTGTGCGCCGTCTGCGCGGCGGCGATCGAGCCCGAGCTCCTGGCCGCGGACCCGCTGGTCTCGGTCTGCCTCGAGTGCCTCTCCGAGGAGGACCGGCGGGCGCTCGAGCGCGACCTCGAAGGCGCGGCGCGAGTGCAGCAGCGGCTGCTGCCGCCGCCGACCCTCGAGCTCGACGGCTGGGAGCTCGCCTGGCTCTGGGAGCCGCGGTCGGCCGTCTCGGGAGATCACGTCGACGTCCTGACGGCCGCCGGGCCTGAGGAGCCGCTCCACCTGCTGGTCGGCGACGTCGCCGGCAA
>Ga0299913_10005411_pt1 | contig 10895 bp, 11 predicted proteins | sample RVTome_9_FD_201360 | JGI IMG/M metagenome (GOLD analysis project Ga0299913, IMG submission 201360) | Soil microbial communities from uranium-contaminated site in the Upper Colorado River Basin, Wyoming, United States - RVT155D38 (version 2) ... | reverse complement strand
TCGACAGACGCAGGAGGAGAAACCGATGAGACCACGCACGCGATGGACCTATCTGATCTTGATCACGGTGATGGCGATGGTCGCCGCCGCCTGTGGCGACGACGAAGGTGAGGGCACCACCACCCTGGGCGCCACCGCCACCACGCTCACACCGTCGACCACCGAAGGGGCGACCGAGACCACGGCTGCCACCGAGACCACGGCTGCCAGCGGAGAGCCGATCCGGGTGGGTAGCACCCTGGCTTTGACCGGTGTGTTCGCCCCCACCGCGGCCATCCACAAGGCGACCGGAGAGGTGTTCGTTGAGAGGATCAACGCGTCCGGCGGGCTGCTCGGACGACCGATCGAGTGGATCTTGCTCGACGATGAGTCGGCGCCCGATCTGGCCGCCGCCGCCTACGAACGTCTCATCACCGAGGACGAGGTGGACCTGGTCCTCGGGCCCTATGGAACAGGCAACATCACCGCGGCGATGGCCGTAGCCCAGCGGTACGGCTACGTGTTCCCCCATCACACCGCCAGCCTCACCTATGCCTACACCTACGAGTGCCACTTCAGCTCGTGGTCGACGGGGCTGCACCCGAACATCACCAACCCCAACCTCCTCTACGACGCTCTGGAGTCGACCGGGACACCGCCGGAGACGATCGGTTTCGTGGTCAACGAGTTCCCGGGCACGATGTTCATCTCCTACGGGCAACCCGAGACCGAAGAAGGCGGAGCGGTGACCGAAGCCGAGAAGCGGGGCTGGGAAGTGGTTCTCGACGTCACCTACCCGATCGCAACCTCCGACTGGGGGCCGCTGGCGGCTCAGGTGCGTGATGCCGATCCCGATTTCCTCTATATCGCCGGGCTGGGTGTGGATGCCCCCAACCTGATCACCGCGATGCAGGCGATCGACTACAGCCCGGACGGCATGTTCGTGCAGTGGCCGGCGCCGGGACCGCTGTTGGGCACGGAGGGAGCCGACGGGATCATGTCGGTCACCATCTTCGAAGAGCATCCCCCGTTCACCGACGACCCCGAAGCAGTCGAGGTGGCCGGGATGATCGATGCGACCCTGGCCGAGTCCGGTGTGCCCTATGCCAAGGTGGAGACCCAAGCTGCCGCTTCGTGGACCGCCTGGGAGTACCTGCAGCAGGCGGCCGAAGGAGCCGGAAGCTTGGACCAGCAGGCAATGTGTGACTGGCTCATCGACAACGGTGCCCAGACCTTGTTCCACGGAGACATCGAGTTCTTCCCCGACCAGCAGAACTACTTCGAGGACCTCTCCAAGATCAAGCAGGTCCAGGACGGTGAGTGGTACACCGTGTACCCAGAGGAGTTCGCCGCCCCAGACAGATCGGTCGCATTCAGCCCGGGGGGCTGATCCTTGCAGCTATCCCGCCCGGCTCAGGTCGGGCGGGATAGCCTCGACCCGCAACCAGGGAAGGCCAGTTGGAACTACTCGCGCAAGGAATCGTCTCCGGGATCCTGGTGGGCGGTCTCTATGCGCTGATGTCGATCGGGATCTCCCTCTCCTGGGGGGCCCTCAAGATCATCAACCTGGCCCATTTCAGCTTCATCCTGCTCAGCGCATACATCGTCTATCAGCTCACAGTCAGCTTCGAGGTCGACCCTCTGCTGATGGTCTTGGTCGTGGCGCCACTGTTCTTTCTGGTCGGAGTGCTGGTGCAGATGTTCTTCCATCTGGCCAAGGTCGACGAGTTCAAGTCTCTGATCATCACGTTCGGGCTCTTCATCATCTTCCAGAGTGCGATGCAGACGATCTGGAGCGCCGACTTCCGCCGCATCGGGCCGGTCCTGAACCCCTACGAGACCCAGTCGTTCTTCGTCGGGGGGATCGCATTCCAACTTCCCCAACTCGTCGCTTTCGTCGTCGCCCTTCTCATCGCCGGCGGCATGTGGCTCACCTTCACTCGCACCTACTTCGGCAAGGCGGTGCGTGCCGTGGCCCAAGATCCGGAGATGGCGCGCGCCTTCGGGATCGACTCCCGCCGTGTCGCCGTGATCCTCTCGGGGCTGTCAACGGCTTTCTCTGCGTTGGCCGGTGTCTTCATCGCCATCGGGCAGACGATGTTCCCCGAGCTGGCGGTGGCCTGGTTCGGCATCATCTTCCCCATCGTCATCCTCGGGGGTCTGGGCAACAGCCTGGGGACCCTCACCGCCGGGGTGATCATCGGGGTGGCCGCCGGCGTCTCCAGTGTGCTCTGGGGCCCGCTGTCGGCGCCGCTGGTCACGTTCACCATTCTCATCGTGGCCCTGCTCTTCCGGCCTGAGGGGCTGATTACCAAGCGGAGCATTGCGTGAGCGGTCGGGTCCGGACCCTGGTCGGGTTCGTGGCGGTCGCCGTGATCCTCGGGTTGGCTCCCAACATCCAGGAGAGTCTCGAGTTCCCCCGCTTCTACCTGATCTTCCTGTTCACCATGTTCTTCTGGATCTCCCAGGCCTCCAGTTGGAACATCCTCACCGGCTACTCCGGGTACTTCAGCTTCGGTCAGGGCGCCTTCTACGGGGTCGGTGTGTACACGGTCGGTGTGCTGGTGGTGAAACAGGGTTGGTCTTTCATGACCGCTTTGCCGGTGGCCGGTCTCCTGGCGGGGCTGACCGGGCTCCTTCTCGGGCTCGTGGTGTTCAGGGTGCGACGCCTCACCGGGGAGATCTTCGCCCTCACCACTCTCGCCATCGCCTTCGTCCTCGCCTCTGTGGCTCGGCTCAGCACGTTCATCGACGGTGGGACCGGCATCTTCATGACCGGCACGCCGCTTCCCGAGTTCCTCGGGGAGTTCACCACCGCGGCCTACCGGCTCACCCTGGCCATAGCCCTCATCACCGTCGTCGTCGCCTACCTGATCCATGACTCACGTTTGGGCTGGGGCCTGTTCGCCATCCGCGACGACGAGCCGGTGGCTGAGGGGCTCGGCGTCCCCACCTTCCGCTACAAGATGGTGGCTTTGGGGGCCAACGCCCTGCTCGCCGGGCTGATGGGGGGCGTCTGGTCGCTTCAGCTCGGCTTCGTGACCGTCGACGACGTGTTCAATATCCGGGTCCCCCTCTTCGTGATCCTGATGAGCGTCCTGGGCGGGATGCAGCACTGGATGGGTCCCGTGATCGGGGCGGTGATCATCACCACCCTCACCGACCGGCTCAACAGCGCGGGTCTCGCCGACGTGAACCAGATCATCATCGGCGGGATGCTGGTAGTGCTCGCCCTGGCCGTTCGAGAGGGGGTCTATGTCCGAATGCGCCGCCGCTGGCTGACCACCGCGGTCACCTTCTTCGGCGTCCTGGGACTGGCCACGCTTCTCGACCTCAACGATTCGTTGATCAGCGACTTCGCCTACGCCATGGTGGCCACGGTGGTGGTGATGCTGGTGCCGGACCGGGTCTGGGCGCAGTTCGCCGATCTGTTCCGCCGATCGGAGCCCGTCGAAGAGCCCACGGAGGCCGAGGATCTGACCAGGACCGGGCCATGAGCATTCTCCAGGTGACCTCGGTCGGCAAGCGGTTTGGTGGGGTGGTGGCCGTCGACGATGTCACCTTGCAGGTCGAACGAGGGGAGATCCTGGGCCTGGTCGGGCCCAACGGATCGGGGAAGTCCACCCTGATCAACCTGCTCTCCGGCTTCTACCCCGCCGACAAGGGCCTGGTCGTCTTCGACGGAAACGACGTTGGCGAGCTCGCCGCGCATCGGATCGCCGCCCTGGGCATTGCGCGCACCTTCCAGATCCCCCGGCCCTTCCACACCATGACTCCCCGGGAGAACATCGCGGTGAGCTACATGTTCGGTCGCAGTCCTCACGACTTGGTCGAGGCGCGGGCCGCAGCCGAGGAGTGGCTCGCCTTCACCGGGTTGGCTTTGGTGGCAGACGTCGGCGTCGACCAGCTGACCCTGCATCAACTCAAGTTCCTCGAGCTTGCCCGGGCCCTGGCCACCCATCCCACCCTGCTCTTGCTCGACGAGGTCCTGGCCGGGTTGAACCCGACCGAGATCAACCAGTCGATGGAGATGATCCGCAGGATCAACGATCGGGGGATCACCCTGGTCATCGTCGAGCACGTCATTCGGGCCATCACCGCCCTGTCCAACCGGATCGTCGTGCTCGACCAGGGCCGCGTCGTGGCCACCGGCGAGCCACAGAAAGTGATGTCCGATCCGGCGGTGGTCGCCGCCTATCTGGGAACGAAGAGGCGCGATGCTGCAGGTTGACGGTCTCGGAACCGGCTACGGCAGGGCCCAGGCTCTGCACGACGTCTCGCTGCGGGTGGAGGACGGTGAGATCGTCACCATCCTCGGTCCCAACGGCGCGGGGAAGACCAGCCTGGTCAACGCCATCGCCGGAGTACTCCCGACCTGGGGGGGCTCGGTCACCTTCGACGGGATCGAGATGACCACACTGCCCCCGCACCGGGTGATCGAACATGGGATGGCCCTGGTGCCCGAGGGACGTCGCATCTTCCCCAAGATGACGGTGACGGAGAACCTCGACCTGGGTTCTTACACCCTCACCGCCAGATCCGGGCATGACGCTGCCCTCGACTCGGTTTACCGGATCTTCCCCAGGCTGGAGGAACGTCACAGCCAGGTGGCCGGGACCCTCAGCGGCGGTGAGCAACAGATGCTTGCCATCGGGCGAGCCCTCATGGCACAGCCCCGGCTCCTCCTCCTCGACGAGCCTTCGCTGGGCCTCGCCCCCATCGTCGTCGAGAACATCTTCGAGGTGCTCCGCCAGGTCAATGCGACCGGGGTTTCCATACTGCTCGTCGAGCAGAACGCGGTGGAAGCACTCGACATCGCCGCCCGCGGCTACGTCCTCGAGGAAGGCAGAGTGGTCGGGGAAGGCACCGCCGTCGAACTCGAACAGGACGAGCGTCTTCGCAAGGCCTACCTGGGGCTATAGCCCTTCCTAATGCAGGGCGTCACGTATACGTGACGCAGTGCATAACGTTGCCGGCGATCGCCTCACTCCACCACGGCGATGGCGTCGACCTCGAGGAGGAGATCGGGCAGGGCGAGACGCTCCACCCCGAGCAGAGTGCTGGCGGGGGGCGGGTCGACGTCGAGCACCTGGTCCCGGACGCCACGGATCACCTTCAGCTTGTCCAGATCGTGGTCGACGACGTATATCCCGATCTTGACCAGGTCCGACGGTGTCGCTCCCGCCTCGGCGAGGGCGGTGACCAGGTTGGTGAAGACCTGGCGGGCCTGCTTCTCCAGGTCTCCTTCCCCCACCAGCCGGCCCTCCTCGTCCCAGGCAACCTGACCGGCGATGTAGATGGTCGTACCCCCCGACACCTTGACTATCTGCGAATAGCCGGGGGCGGGAGGCAGGCTTGAGGGGTTGAGCGCTGTCTTCTCCATGAGTACGACCAGGCTATAGATCCGCCACGACCGGGAAGCCCGATACGTGGGCGATGCGGCCGCCGACGACGGTCAGCACCGACTCGATGTGCCGGATCTGGTGCTCGGGCACGGCTAGCGGGTCGTCGGAGAGCACGATCAGGTCGGCATCGCTCCCGGCTCGGAGATTGCCCCGGGTGTCTTCCTCGAATGAGAACCAGGCGCTGCCCTTTGTATAGAGACGAAGGGCCTCGTCCCGGGTCAGACGTTGCTCTTCGACCCGTGCCTCTGAACCGTCACGGCTCTCTCCCGAGACCATCCACCAGACGCAAGTCCACGGGTTGTAGGAGGAGACCACGGTCCCGTCGGTGCCGGCGCCGACCGGGATACCCAGATCGAGCATGGTCCGTAGCGGCGGCGATGTCCTCACCCGCTCCTCCCCCCAGCCAGCGGCGGAGTCGTGGCCGCGGAAGGCCATCCCGTTCTGGATGGTCAACCCCACTCCCATCTCCCGGACCCGTTGCAGGTTGTCCTCCCCGACCTGGTCGGCATGGGTGATGGTGAAACGGAGGTCGGCCAGAGCGTCGGGTCGTCCCGTCTCCTCCCAAGCGTCGAGGATGGTGCCGACCGACCGATCGAGAATGGCGTGGATGTGGAGCGGCCAGCCGGCGTCGACGAGCTTCTTCGAGACCTCGGTGAGGCGGCCCTTCTCCCCCGAGATGTCGCGCCGGTCGAGCCCTTCCATGTCGTGGGCGGGGAACAGGACGACTTCGCCCGCACCCAGATAGCGGAGGAATTCGTCGCCGGATCCCGGCGATGTCAGCCCCATCCAACGCTCCAGCTCGCCAACCTCGTCTCCCGGCTGGCTGGCCCCGACAAGAAGACGGGCGCGGAACCCGCGCTCTCCGTTCCGATAGAGGTCGGTGATGGGTTGATAGGCCTCGGGCGTCATCCTGAAGCCGCCGGCATCGATCGCCCCGGTGAGGCCGACCCGGTTGAGCTCACGAAGCATGGCCCTGGTGCCGTCCACCTGCTGCTCGGAAGAAGGCATGGCGAGCTTCTGTCCCAACGCCTGGAGGGCAGGCACCCCAACGACTCTGCCCGTCGGCTGTTCCAGGTCGGGATCCTGCTCGACCCAATCCGGGGCCCCGCCTCCTATCCAACCCAGCGTCTCGAGCGCCCGGGTGTTGAGGAAGGCCTCGATGTAGTTCCGCTGCACGAACACCGGATGCTCGGGCGACGCCTCGTCGAGCTCGTGACGGGTAGGCGCCCTCTTCTCACCGAACTGGTGCGGGTTCCACCCGCCGAGCACCGCTATCCACTCACCCGGAACGCGAGCTTCCCTGACCCGGGCGATCACATCCAAGCCGTCGCTCAGCGACCTCAGATCGTGCCAACGGGGATCCACGTTCCAGCGCAGCCCTGCACGCACCATGTGGATGTGGGAGTCGATGAGCCCGGGCATGATCCGGCGCCCGCCCACATCGATGGAACGAGTGTGCTCGGAGCGGTGTCTCTCCACTTCGTGGTTGCTCCCTGCGACGAGGATCCTCCCTCCCGCCACAGCGACGGCCTCACCCTCATCGATCGCCCGCCCGTCCCACAGCTTCCCCGAATGAAGGATCAGGTCAGCTGGTTCAGCCGGCATGTCCAAGTACCGGGTGCGGCTCTGAGCCCAGAGGGTCAGAGCCTCTCGATGATCAAGGCGTTGGCCATTCCCCCGCCCTCGCACATGGTCTGCAGGCCGTACCGGCCGCCGGTCCTCTCCAACTCCCAGACCAGAGTGGTGAGCAGCCGTGCCCCCGATGCCCCGAGCGGGTGACCGAGGGCGATGGCGCCTCCGTTGACGTTGGTTCGCTCCCATAGGGCCATCGGGTCCGAGCCGCCGTGCTCCATACGCCAGGCCACCGTCACCGAGGCGAACGCCTCGTTGACCTCGAAGAGATCGATGTCGTCGATGTTGAGACCGGCCCGCTTCAGCACCTTCTCGGTGGCCGGAATCGGTCCGGTGAGCATGGTGACCGGGTCGACCCCGACCATGGCGAAGTCAACGAAGCGGGCTTTGGGCTCGAGACCGAAGGCCTCGGCCTTCTCTTCGGACATGATGAGAAGGGCGGCGGCGCCGTCGGAGATCTGAGACGAATTGCCCGCGGTGATCACACCGTCACTCTTGAACGCGGGCTGAAGGGCGGCCAGCTTCTCCAGCGAGGTGTCCCAACGGATCCCCTCGTCCCGGGTCACCGTCTCCATCGTTCCGTTCTCACCGGTCACCCCGACCGGGACGATCTGATCCTCGAATCGGCCCTCCTCGGTGGCCTGCGCCGCCCGGCGGTGCGACTCCAGGGCCAGCTCGTCGAGCTCCTCACGGGAGATACCCCATTTCTCGGCGATCATCTCCGCAGAGATGCCCTGTGGCACCAGACCCTGGGTGTAGCGCTCCAGCATTCGGGGGCCGAAAGGAAGACCCGGCCCCTGCTGGGCGGTGATCCCCATCGGGACCCGGGTCATGTTCTCCACCCCGGCGGCGACGACTACATCCTGGGCCCCGGCCATGATCGCCTGTGCCGCGAAATGGGCCGACTGCTGGGAGGAGCCGCATTGCCGGTCGATGGTGACCCCGGGGACCTCCTCGGGGTATCCGGCGGCAAGCGCGGCATTGCGACCGACGTTGTAGGCCTGTTCCCCGGTCTGGCTGACGGTGCCCATGATCACGTCGTCGATCAGCGAAGGATCGATGTTGTTCCGCTCCACCAGGGCCTCGAGCGGCCTCGACGCGAGGTCGACGGGGTGGTAGTCCTTGTACACGCCGTTGCGACGCCCCACCGGTGTGCGGACTGCGTCGACGATCACTGCGTTGCTCATGCCGGCTCCTCGTGGCTGCTGCCAGCACAACATATCCGAGATCCAGTCGAATTTCTCATCCGGGTGTCGAAATTGCCCCGCGCTCATCCGATGAGCCAATGACAGGCCAGCCATAGAGTCGGGTGGCCCGAACGAAGGAGATGACGATGCGAGTGATGGTCATGATCAAGGGGACTGGAGCCGACGAGGCAAAGATCGCTCCCACCACGGAGATGCTGGCCGCGATGGGCGCTTACAACGAGGAGCTGGTCAAGGCGGGAATCATGCTCGACGGGCAGGGTCTCAAGCCCAGCGCCGAAGGAGTGCAGGTGGTCTTCGAGGCCGGCGACACCTCGGTGGTCGACGGCCCGTTCACCGAGTCGAAGGAGATCATCGCCGGCTACTGGGTCTGGCAGGTGGAGTCGATGGAGGAGGCATTGGAGTGGGCCAAGCGTTGCCCCACCGACCCGGAGTCCGGGCTGCGCGCGATCCTCGAGATCCGGCCCATATTCGAGGTCGAGGACTTCGGCGAGGAGTACACGGAGGAGCTGCGCGAGCGGGATGAGCGTCTCGCCGAGCAGATCCGAGCCCACCACCCGGAAGCCTGAGGGGGCTCATGTCCTCATCTCATCGTCCCGCCGACTTCGACGGCGCAGCCGCCGTCACCCGGTCGCTACTGGGTTGGGGTGTGGTCGCCGGAGGCTTCTACCTGATCTTGGGGATGGCTCAGGCGCTGACCCGAGAGGGATTCGACCTAGACCGACACCCGCTGAGCCTTCTCATGTTGGGCGAAGGGGGGTGGATGCAGCGGGCCAACCTGCTCCTCAGCGGGCTCATGGTGGTCGCCGCCGCCCTCGGCTTCTCTCGGGCAATGGATCGCGCCGGATCAGGCAAGAGGGCGGGGATCCTGCTTGGCGTGTTCGGCCTCGCTCTGATCGGAAGCGGCATCTTCCCGCCCGACCCGATGGCCGGTTTCCCCCCGGACGCCGATCAGAGCACGAGCACATTCGGCGGAGTGCTGCACCTGGCCTTGGGGGCGATCGGCTTCCTCTGCCTGTCCATGGCAGCGTTCCGCGTCGCTCACTGGTTCGGATGGAACGGCAGCCACCGTCTCCCCGGCTTCTCGAGGGTCGCCGGGACTGTGATCCTGCTCGGATTCATCGGCGGGGCGTCGCTCTCCAACTCGACGACCGGGATCGTCGCTCTCTGGATTGCGGTGGTCACAGGGTGGGCATGGCTGGCAGTGGCATCTGCGGGCCTCTACCGAACCGTGCCCCATCCCGACGCCCACCGGCGCGGCGAGATCACACCCGTCGTGGACGAGAGCCGATCGTGAGCAGGGGCCGGGACTGCCGACTCGATCACCGGCGGAACGGGTACGTTCAACCGGGGTGAGCAGAGTCGTGGATTCTCGCCGCACCTTGGAAGCGGTGTGGCACATGGAATCGGCCCGGTTGATCGCATCCCTGACCCGGTTGCTCCGCGACCTGGGATCGGCCGAGGAGATCGCCCAGGACACGATGGTCGCCGCCCTCGAGCAGTGGCCGGAGAGGGGGATCCCCGCGAACCCCGCGGCCTGGTTGATGGCCACCGCACGAAACAAGGCCATCGACCGTATTCGCCGGGAAGTGTCACGGGAGGAGAAGTACGCCGGTCTGGCCACCGAGCTGGAGCGAACCGCAGAGCGGGACGACGACCTGCTCTCGTTGGTGTTCATCGCATGCCACCCGGTGCTGCCACGTGAGTCCCGGGTCGCCCTCACCCTGCGGCTGCTCGGCGGGTTGAGCACCGATGAGATCGCCCGGGCGTTCCTGGCGGCGCCTGCGACGATCGGCCAGCGAATCAGCCGAGCCAAACGCACTCTGTCCGAGGCACACGTGCCCTTTGAGGTGCCAACCAGCGAGGAGCTTCCCCAACGGCTCTCCGCCGTTCTCGAGGTGGTGTATCTGATCTTCAACGAGGGATACTCGGCTACGTCCGGCGAGGAGTGGATCCGACGTGACCTGGCGGAGGAGGCGATGCGGCTGGGACGGATGCTCACCGGATTGCTCCCAAAGGAGCCGGAAACTCACGGGCTGGTAGCACTGATGGAACTGCAGGCGTCGCGGTTCGGCGCCCGCTTCGATCCTGGTGGTGAGCTGGTTCTCCTCCCCGATCAGGACCGGGCCCGCTGGGACCGCATCCTGATGAACCACGGGCTGGCCGCCCTCGACCGCGCCACCATCCTGGGCGGCGCCATCGGTCCCTACACCGTCCAGGCGGCGATCGCCGCCTGCCACGCCCGCGCCACCAGCTTCGAAGAGACCGACTGGGAGGCAATCGTCTCGCTGTATGACGCTCTCGCTCAGTTGGCCCCTTCACCCGTCGTCGAGTTGAACCGGGCGGTCGCGCTCCTTCATGCCGACGGGGCCGAGGTGGCGTTGCGGGCGATAGAGAAGATCCAGGGAGATCCAAGGCTCGCCCGATACCACCTGCTCGGAGCGGTGCAGGGTGACGTGTTGGCCCGACTAGGGCGGCACGCCGAAGCGGCCGAAGTCCTGGAGGCGGCGGCGGGTCTGGCACCGACCCGGAGAGAGCGGAACCTGCTCATGGAGAGGGCGGCCGCCGCAATGGCGATGAGCGAGGCGAACTAGCCCTGGTGGAGACGATGGGACTCGAACCCACGACCCCCGGCTTGCAAAGCCGGTGCTCTTCCAACTGAGCTACGTCCCCG
>Ga0299913_10005410_pt1 | contig 10898 bp, 11 predicted proteins | sample RVTome_9_FD_201360 | JGI IMG/M metagenome (GOLD analysis project Ga0299913, IMG submission 201360) | Soil microbial communities from uranium-contaminated site in the Upper Colorado River Basin, Wyoming, United States - RVT155D38 (version 2) ... | reverse complement strand
GGCACGGGCCCGTCGCCGCTCGTCGAGGTCGCCGGCGTCCACGTCGGCGTGTCGATCTGCGAGGACGCGTTCAGCCCCGACGGGCCGATCGCCGCCCAGGCGGCCGGCGGGGCCGAGCTGGTCGTCAACATCAACGCTTCGCCGTACTACGCCAACCGGCTGGCCGAGCGCGAGCGCATGCTGGCGACCCGGGCCTCCGACGCCTCGTGCGCGCTGGTGTACGTCAACGAGGTCGGCGGCCAGGACGAGCTCGTCTTCGACGGCGCGTCGATGGTGTTCGACGCCCACGGCGACCTGCTCGCCCGCGCCCGGCAGTTCGTGGACGAGACGCTGGTGTGCGACATCGAGGTGCTGCCGGTCTTCCGCAAGCGGCTGCTCGACCCCAGGGGCCGCGCCACCGAGACGCCGCTCCCCGTCGTCGACATCTCGTCGGCCCCGCGGGTCGACGACCCGCGCGACATCCGCCGCCCTGCGGTCGCCGATCCGCTCCCGCCCGTGCACGAGGTCTACGAGGCGCTCGTGACAGGCACCCGCGACTACGTCCGCAAGAACGGCTTCACCGACGCGGCCATCGCCCTGTCGGGGGGCGTCGACTCGTCGCTGGTGGCCGTGATCGCAGCCGACGCCCTGGGCCCCGAGCACGTGCACGGCGTGCTCATGCCGTCGCGCTACTCCTCCGACCACTCGCTCGCCGACGCCGAGAAGCTGGCGACCGAGCTCGGCATCGACCGCCGGGTGATCCCCATCGAGCCCGCGCACGCGGCGTTCCTCGAGATGCTCGCCCCCAGCTTCGAGGGCTTCGAGCCCGACGTCACCGAGGAGAACATCCAGTCGCGCATCCGGGGGATGGTGATGATGGCGCTGTCCAACAAGTTCCCCGGGTGGATGGTGCTGACGACCGGCAACAAGAGTGAGATGGCGGTCGGCTACTCGACGCTCTACGGCGACACGGCCGGCGGGTTCGCCGTCATCAAGGACGTGCCCAAGCTCCTGGTCTACGAGCTGTGCCGCGACCGCAACGCCCGGGCCGGCCGTCCCCTGGTGCCCGAGAGCGTGCTGACCAAGCCGCCGTCGGCCGAGCTGCGCCCCGACCAGCGCGACGACCAGTCGCTGCCGCCCTACGAGGCGCTCGACCCGATCCTCGAGGCCTACGTCGAGCAGGACCGCAGCCGGGCCGAGCTGGTCGAGATGGGGTTCGACCCGGCCGTGGTCGAGCGGATCACCCGCCTCGTCGACACCGCCGAGTACAAGCGGCGCCAGACGCCGCCCGGCGTGCGGGTCACGCCCAAGGCGTTCGGCAAGGACCGCCGCGTGCCGATCACCAACCGCTACCGCGGCTGAGGCCTGCATGCGCCGGCGGCCGATCCGGCTTGCGCGCCGGGTGGCGCCAGCGGCGAAGCTGTCGCCGTGACCTCGCCCACCGCCGCGCCGCCGCCCCCTGCGCCGCCGCCCGCCCCGCCGATCCAGGCGGTGCTGTTCGACCTGACCGGCGTGCTCACCAGCTCGCCGTGGCCGGCCATCACCGCCGCGGCGCAGGGCGACCTCGAGTTGCTCGTCGGGCCGTACCACGAGGACACCGACCACCCCTGGCACCGGCTCGAGCGCGGCGAGATCACGATCGTCGAGTGGCTCCGCGAGGTGCAGGCGGTCGCCGCCGGGTCGGGTCTCACCCTCGACCTGTCGCCGATGGAGCGCCTGCTGTCGACGCTGACCGTGCACGACGACGTGGTCGCCCACATCCGGGTGCTGCGCGCCGAGGGCTACCGCACCGCGCTCGTCACCAACAACGTGCGCGAAGGGTCGTCGGCCTGGCGGGCCATGATCCCCTGCGACGAGCTGTTCGACGCGGTGGTCGACAGCTCGGCGGTGGGCATGCGCAAGCCCGACCCCGCCATCTTCGCCCACGCGCTCGACCTGCTCGGCGGCGTCGCGCCGACCGGGGCGGTGTTCCTGGACGACGTCGAGGGCAACCTGGTGGGCGCCCGCCGGGCGGGGCTGCACACGATCCTGGTCGACGACCCGCCCGCGCCCGCCCTCGCCGAGCTCGACCGCCTCCTCGGGCGGGGCGCGCCGGCGGACTGACCCGGCGCCGGGCGCCGCATGTCCGAGGCCGCGGTCCCGCTCCCCGCGCCCGGCGAGCCGCCGGTCCCGCCGGTCCCCCGCTGGCGCGCCGACCTGGCTCTGGTCGTCGCCGCCTTCTTCTTCGGCACCACCTTCGTCGTGGTGAGCGACGCGGTCGACGACGCCGAGCCGGTGCCGTTCATCGCCGTGCGGTTCCTCGTCGGCGGGGCCGTGCTGGGCCTGCTCAGCCGGGGCCGGCGGGGCAGCCCGCGTGAGTTGCGCCACGGCCTGGCGGCCGGCGCCGCGCTGCTGGTGGGATTCGTGCTGCAGACGGTCGGCCTGCAGTACACGACGCCCGCGACGTCCGCGTTCATCACCTACCTGCTCGTGGTGTTCGTGCCGCTGCTGTCCTTCCTGGTGTTGCGGCGCCGCCCCCACCCGCTCACGCTGGCCGGGCTCGCCCTGGCGGTGGCCGGGCTGGTGATGCTCACCGGGGGCGCCGACACCGCGCTGGGGCGCGGCGAGGTGCTCACGCTGGGGTGCGCCGTGGCGTTCGCGGCGCACATCGTCATCCTCGGCGAGACCGCCGGCCGCCACGACGCCATCCGGCTCACCTGGGTGCAGGTCACCGCCGTCGGGGTGGCCTGCCTGGCCGCCAGCGTGGCCGGCGGCGACCTCGACATGGGCCTCGACGCCTACCTGGCGGCGGCGTTCACCGGCGTCTTCGCCACCGCCCTGGCCTTCTTCGCCATGGTGTGGGCCCAGCGGGTCGTCAGCCCGTCGCGGGCGGCGCTCATCCTGCTGCTCGAGCCGGTCTTCGCCGCCCTGCTCGCGTGGGCGACCGGCGACTCGCTCACCGCCGGCACGGTGGCGGGCGGCGTGCTGATCCTGGTCGCCGTCGTGGTCGCCGAGGTGCTGCCCCCGTACCTGGGCGCCCGCCGCGGGACGGCCGCGAGGCGCGGGGCCGCCGGCGAGCACGGGACATACTGAGGCACGACCGACTGCGCCGCCGGCGCACCACGCAGGGGACGACCATGGCCGACGTGGCCGACACGATCGAGGACAGCGGGCGCCGCATCGGCCGCCACGCCTGGGCCGAGATGCGGATGTTCGAGGTGCTCGGCGGGTGGTCGGGCACGGTCGCCGAGCCGCGCACGCGGGCGCTGCTCGCCGGGATGAGCCGCCACCACGCCTGGCACGCCGAGCTGTGGCACGACCTGCTGCCCGACCTGCCCCACCTCCCAGCGGCCGACCTGGTGGCGCCGGACGAGCCCACGGCCGCGATCGTCACCGCCCTCGAGGCGGTCGACGGCACCGACGCGCGGGCCACGCTGGCGGCGGTGCACGAGGGCGCGTTGCCGCACCTCGCGGACCGCTACGCCGAACACCTCGAGCGCACGACGCCGGTCACCGACGGGCCCACCATCCGGGCGCTGCGCCTCGTCCTCGCCGACATCGAGGGAGACGGCACGGCGGCCGGCGACCTGCTGGGCGCCCTCCGGGCGGAGGCGCCGGGCTGATCGTCGCGTCCGACCGGCGGCGGCGCCCGGGCGGCTGGCGGGGCGCGCGGCGGTCAGTTGGCGGGGGGCGGCTCGACGCCGATGAGCCGGACGAGGTCCGCCCGCATCGGCGGGGCAGGCTCGACCTCGCGGCTGGCCCGCATGAACGAGGTCAGCTCGACCACGCCGGCGAGATCCGTCCGGCCATGGACGGATGCGCCGTCGATGATGTCGTCGACATCACGGGTGCTGAGGTCGAGGGATGTCATTCATCAGTGCAAACGTCACGCAGCGTGTTGAGGATATGGCTCACCGCGTCAATTTCCCGCGATCCTCGACGCAAGAGGCGTCGGGCGCGTGGCTCAGCGGAGCGCGGGATGGGTGTCGAGGTGCCGGCGCAGCGCCGACAGCGCCCGGTGCTGCAGGGCCTTGACCGCGCCCTCGCCCTTGCCGAGCAGCCGGGCGACCTCCTCGACCGACAGGTCGGCCACGACGCGGAGCAGCACCACGTCGCGCTGGTCGGGCGACAGCACGGCCACGAGGTCGCGGACGTGGTCACAGGCCATGACCGCGAACGCATCCTCTTCGACGTCGCCGCACCCGGCGCTCTCGTCGACGCCGATGTCGTCCTGCACCGGCGGCTGCCGGTTGGCCCGCCGCCGGTCGTCGATCATGCGGTGGTGGGCGATCGTGAACAGCCACGACCGGAAGCCTTGGTCGTCGCCCTCGAACGTGGGCAGCTTGCGATGCACCTGGGCGAAGACGTCGTTCGTGAGCCCGTCGGGGTCGCTGGCCCGGTGCCAGCGCAGGTACGACGCCACGTGCCCGGCCAGCAGGCGGTAGATCTCCTCGAAGGCCCGCGGGCACCCTGCCCGCGCGTCGTCGACGAGCGGGGCGAGAGAGGGTGGGGGGCGTCGCGCGGCGCCGGATCGTTTCGCGGTCGTTTCGGTCCGTTGATCGGTGGACTGCACGCGGCGTCTTCCCCCGGAGTCATCGATGACCGTAGAACGCTGGCTGCCCGCCGCCGTGCGGCACCTTAGTCAACCGCGCGGCTCGTCGCCGGATGACGCACTGCGTGACGGTCACCTGGCCGCACGCGCCGGGCGCGCGGACCCGTCCGCCGGGGCAGAGCGAGCGCGAAACACGACGGCAATCCCGCCGGGAGGTGGGCAGCCTTGACCGTGCCGGTATCCTTTAGCGCGCTCAGGGTTCCCATGTGGGGATCCCGAGGCATCGAGTCGACCGCCACGTCCTCGACCATGCCGGAACGAGGCACGCGGGGCTCTCACGGACCGAGCATCACGCGAGAAGGACGTCACGTTGCCCAAGGAGCGCGTCGAGCGCGACGAGGAAGATCTCGTCCGGCTGTACCTCACAGACATCGGGCAGTACCCGCTGCTGACCAAGGACGACGAGGTCCGCCTCGCCCAGGCGATCGAGGCGGGCAACGCCGCGCGCCTCGAGCTCGAGGCAAGCGGCAGGTCGCTGTCACCGGCGCGCAAGCGCGAGCTGCGGCGGTCGTCGCGCGAGGGCGAGACCGCCGAGCGCACCTTCGTGCAGTCCAACCTGCGCCTGGTCGTGTCGATCGCCAAGAAGTACCAAGCGTCGGGGCTGCCGCTGCTCGACCTCATCCAGGAGGGCAACCTCGGCCTCATGCACGCGGTCGAGAAGTTCGACTGGCGCAAGGGCTTCAAGTTCTCGACGTACGCCACGTGGTGGATCCGCCAGGCCATCACCCGCGGCATCGCCAACACCGGGCGCACCATCCGGCTGCCGGTGCACGCCGGCGACACCCTGGCCCGGCTGCAGAAGGCGCGTGCCCGGCTCGAGCTCAAGCTCGGCCGCCCGGCCACGCTCGCCGAGCTGTCGGCCGAGGTCGAGATGCCGGAAGACAAGGTGACCGAGGCGCTGCGGTTCGCGGCCGAGCCGCTGTCGCTGTCCGAGCCGCTGCGCGAGGACGGCGACGCCGAGCTGGGTGACGTGGTCGAGGACCGCTCGGCCGAGTCGCCCTTCGAGGTGGCCGCCACCGCGCTGCTGCCCGAGGAGATCAACCGGCTGCTCGCACCGCTCGACGAGCGTGAGCGCGAGATCCTCAAGCTCCGCTTCGGCCTCGACCGGGGCGAGCCGCGCACGCTCGAAGAGGTGGGCGAGCACTTCAACCTCACCCGCGAGCGCATCCGCCAGATCGAGGCGCGGGCCATGTCCAAGCTGCGGCACCCGTCGTCCGACACGGGCGCGCGCGACCTGCTCGCCGTCTGATCCGACGCCTGCCGCCGCGGCGTGGGCCGCGGCGGCCCGGGCGCGTCGTGCCTCAGGTCGCGCCGGTGCGCTCGAGGATCTCGTCGAGGCGCAGCACGTCGTCGGTCGTGACCACGCCCACGAAGCGGTCCTCGCCGTCGACAACGGCGAGCACGTCGGTGTCGCCGCGCTCCATCGCGCCCACGGCGTCGCGCACCAGCCAGGTGGTGCGGCCCCGGGGCGCCGTCGTCCGGGCGATCGTGCGCACGTCGGTGGTGGCCCAGGCATCGCGACGCACCGCCACCACCTCGTCGAGCACGGCCATGCCGAGGTAGCGGTTGCCCTCGTCGTCGACCACCGGCACCGACCGCCGGCGCTGGCCGACCAGGTGCACCGACAGGAACTCCTCGATGGTGGCGTCGGGGGGCACCGTCCGCTCGTCGGTCGACATCACCGCGCTGATGGGCAGCTCGAAGCGGCGCTCGAGGTGACCGAGCCGCCCGGTGCGCTGGTGGCGCGCCACCGACGACGAGTCGCCCAGCAGCAGCTGCGACGCGGCGGTGGCGACGAGCGCCGGCACCACGAACGCGGGGCTGCCCGTCGTCTCTGCCACGAACACAACGCCGGCGAGCGGGGTGCGGTAGCCGGCGCCCAGGAACGCGGCCATGCCCACCACCATGAGCAGGTCGGGGTCGACGTTGAGCACGTCGCCGGCCAACCGCCCGGTGAGCGCGCCGGTGACGACGAGCGGTATGAACAGGCCGCCCACGCCCCCGCCGCCGTAGGTGGCCATGACGGCGGCGACCCGCACCGCCAGGATCGCCAGCACCACCCAGGTGCCGTTGCCCGGGTCGGTGGCCCAACCGATGACGTCGTAGCCGGGCCCGAGCGACAGCGGGGCGTCGGCCACCGCGTCCGAGAGCCAGACCAGCAGCGCCAGGGCGGCACCGGCGACGGCCACTCGCGTCACCCACGGGATGGCCCTGACGGCATCGCCCCGGAGGGCGGTGATGCCGGCGCTGAACAGGCGGGCCCCCAGGCCGCAGAGCGCGCCGACGGCCAGCGCGCCGCCGAGGTCGCCCCAGCCGAAGGCGTGGGTGCCCGGCACCGGCAGGATCGGCTGGGTGCCGTCGACCAGCGCGAAGGTCACGTAGCTGGCCGACGAGGCGACCATGGCCGGCAGCACGTTGCGGCGGGCGAGGTCGGCCCGGTACGGCACCTCGATGGCGAACAGGGCCCCGGTGGCGGGCGCCTTGAAGATGGCCGACACCCCGGCGGCCGCGCCGGCGACCAGCAGCAGCTTGGCGTCCTCGCGCGAGAAGAAGCGGGCGAAGCGCCGCTGGACCGACGAGCCGACGGCGGCGCCCGCGTAGATGGACGGGCCCTCGAGGCCGAGGGCGCCCCCGTAGCCGATGGTGGCGATGCTGGCCAGGACGCGCCCGAGGACGGGCCGGCCGTCGAGGCGCTCGACGCTCTGGTCGTGGAAGGCGTGGATGTACTCGTCGGAGGTCGACGACGACGCGCCCGCGGCCACCGCCCGCAGGCACACGGCGGCGATGAGCAGGCCGACGGCCGGCAGCAGCGCCCGGAACCACAGGGGCCGGTCGGCGAACGCGTCGGCGAAGCCCTGCAGCGTGATGCGCTCGATCGCGAGCACGACCAGGCCGACCACCACGCCGGTGCCCGCGGCGAACAGCAGCGTCTGGCGGGTGCGGTGACCGATCGCCCGCGCCTCGGCGTGCCGGTGGGCGGGCAACAGGCGGCGCGGCGACGCGAGCATGAGCCGTGACATTAGAGCGCGCCCGCGCGGTCGCCATCTCCGGCCGCGCACCGCGGTGCCGCCGCCACTCGCTGGGCGCGCCGGCGTGCCACTCGCCACACGTCGCGTCGTGCATCGGCGGATCGCGCACTAGCATCGGCGCCATGAAGAAGCTTCTGCTGCTCCTCGTGATCGCTGCTCTGGCCACCATCGCCACCAAGAAGGTGCGGGCCGCGTCCTGACCTTCGGCACGGCCCCCACCCGCCCCGCGAGGCCCCATCGGCGTTGCGGTGTGGGTGGGGGTTGTCGTCGTTCCCACAGCCAGCGCGCCGCCACCCCGACCCCGACGGCCGCCAGCACCGCGCCGCCGCCCAGCGCGGCGTGGCGGGGTGCCGGCATCGGTACCCGCTCCCGCAGCGGCACCCGGTGGACGAACCTCCGCACCTCCCAGTCGCGCGACTTCGCCGCGCGCAGCAGGTCGCGGTCGGGGTTGACGGCGATGGCGTGGCCCACCGCCTCGAGCATCGGCAGGTCGGTGGCCGAGTCGCTGTAGGCGTACGAGGCCGCCAGGTCGATGCCGTCGCGCCCGGCCACGGCCCGCATCGCGACCACCTTGTCGGGCCCGTAGCAGTACAGCTCGGTGCGGCCCGTGTACCGGCCCTGGTCGTCGAGCTCGGCGCGCGTGGCGATCGCCTCGTCGACGCCCAGGTACCGCGCCAGGGGGGCGACGATCTCCTCGGGTGAGGCCGACACGAGGAACACCTTCCGCCCCGCCGCCTGGTGCTCGCGGATCAGCGCCAGCGCCTCGTCGTACACGATCGGCTCGACGACGTCGACCAGCGTCTCGCGGACGATCTCACCGATCACCGCCTGGTCCCACCCGACGGTCAACCGCAGCACCGAGTCGCGCAGCTTGGCCAGCTTCTCGGGCGACGCGCCGAACTGCGAGTAGACGAGCTGGCCCCACGCCGCCCGCAGCAGCGTGCGCCGCGGCAGCAGCCCCGCCCGGTGCAGCGGACCGCTGAAGGCCACCATCGACGCCTTGGCGATCACCGTCTTGTCGAGGTCGAAGAAGGCCGCCTCCACGGGGCGACCCTATCGGCGCCCACGGTGCGGCGACGGTGACCCCCGGGCTGTCGTGACCCATGTCACCTCTTGATCATCGTCGGCATCTCTGAGTAACGTCGGCGCCCCATCGCCGATGCCGGGATGTCATCTCACGGCAGGCCGTCGCGCTCCCCGCCCGTACGTGCCCGCTGCCGTGGAGGTTCCCCCGTGCTCGTCGCCTGCTGGTCGGCCAAGGGTGGCGTCGGTACGACCGTCGTCGCCGCCGCGCTCGCTCTTCAGCTCGCCCACGACGTCGTGTCCGGGGCGGCGCCCGGCGCTCCCCGCGGCGCCGCCACCGCCGCGACGCCCGGCAGCGCCCGCCTCACCACGTCCCGGGCCACGCCAGGCGCTCGCGGCGCTGCCACCCCCGGCACGGGTCGCGCCGGCGCGCCCGACACCGCCACCGCTGGCGCCGCCCGTACCGCCATGCCCGGCACCGCCAGTGCCGCCACACCCGGCACCGTCCGTCCCACCGTGCCCGGTGTCGTGCTGGCCGACCTGGCGGGCGATGCGCCCGCAGTGCTCGGCCTTCCCGAGCCGGCCTCCCCCGGGCTCGCCGGCTGGCTCGCCGCCGGCGATGACGTCCCCGCCGACGCGCTCGCCCGGCTCGAGGTCGAGGTCGCCCCGGGCCTGCACCTGCTGCCCCGCGGTCGTGACCCGCTCCAGCCAGGGCGGGCCGCCGTGCTCGCCGCGCTGCTCGACCGGTCGCCGCGCGTCGCCGTGGTCGACTGCGGGCGGGCCGGCGAGGCCGCCGCCGACGCCGTCATCGCCCTGGCCCGCCCGTCGCTGCTGGTGACGCGCCGCTGCTACATGGCGCTGCGCCGAGCTGCCCACGCCCCGCTTCGCCCCACGGGCGTGGTGGTGGTCAACGAGCCCGGGCGGGTGCTGTCGACCGGCGACGTCAGCGACATCGTCAAGGCCCCCGTCGTCGCCGAGATCGAGATCGACCCGGCCGTCGCCCGCCAGGTCGACGCCGGCCTGCTCGCCGGTCGCCTGCCCCGGTCGCTGCAGCCCCTGCGGGGGGCCGCCTGACATGGCCGCACCGTCCGCCCTCGACCGGCAGGTCCACGAGCACGTGCTCTCCGCCGCCCCCGACGCCCCGCTCGACGACGCCGCCCTGGCCGCGCTCGTGCGCACCGAGGCGCCGCTGCTCGGCACCGACGACGTCGCCACCGTCGTGGCGCGGGTGCGGGCCCGCATCGCCGGCCTCGGCCCGCTCGAGCCCCTGCTGGCCGATCCCGCGATCAGCGACGTGCTCGTCAACGGCCCCGGTCCTGTGTGGGTCGAGCGGGCGGGCCGGCTCGAGCGCACGAGCGTCCGGCTGGCGCCCGACGACATCGACCTGCTGGTCGAGCGGGTGGTCGCGCCGCTGGGGTTGCGGGCCGACCGGGCCAGCCCGGTCATCGACGCCCGCCTGCCGGACGGCTCCCGGGTGCACGTGGTCCTGCCGCCGCTGGCCGTCGACGGGCCGGTGGTCACCATCCGGCGCTTCGGCGCGGCCGCGGTGCCGCTGCGGTCGTTCTGCGGTGGCGACGTCGCCCGGCTCCTGGCCGCGGCCGTGGCGCGTGGGCTCAACATCGTGGTGTCCGGGGGCACCGGCGCCGGCAAGACCACGCTGCTCAACGCCCTGTGTCGCCATCTGCCGCCCGGCGAGCGGGTCGTTACGGTCGAGGACGCGGCCGAGCTGCGCCTGCCGGGCGACCACGTGGTGCGACTCGAGACCCGGCCCGCATCGCCCGACGGCCTCGCAGCGGTGACCGTGCGCGACCTGGTGCGGGCGGCGCTGCGCATGCGGCCCGACCGCATCGTCGTGGGTGAGGTCCGCGGCGCCGAGGCCCTCGACATGCTCCAGGCCATGAACACCGGGCACGGCGGTTGCCTGTCGACCTGCCACGCCAACGGGCCGGCCGACGCGCTGCACCGCATCGAGACGATGGCGCTGTTCGGCGGCGACGACGTACCGCTGGGCGCCGTGCGCAGCCAGATGGTGCGGGCCGTCGACCTGGTGGTCCACGTCGTGCGCACGGCAGGCGCCGCCCGCCGGGTCGCCGCCGTGGCCGAGGTCGGCGGCGACGGTCACGGCGACCGCGACGACGACCGTGACGGCGCAATCGGGGTCCGCACGCTCGCCGACGGCGACCGCGTGACCGCGGACGGCCGGCGTCCCGCCCGGCGCGAGGCGGCGTGACCGTGCTCGCCGTCCCGGCCGCGCTCGACGCAGCGCAGGGCTTGCT
>Ga0299913_10005409_pt1 | contig 10898 bp, 11 predicted proteins | sample RVTome_9_FD_201360 | JGI IMG/M metagenome (GOLD analysis project Ga0299913, IMG submission 201360) | Soil microbial communities from uranium-contaminated site in the Upper Colorado River Basin, Wyoming, United States - RVT155D38 (version 2) ... | reverse complement strand
ACCTCTTTGATCCCCGCGATCAGGTAGCCGACCTCGCCGGTCTCGAGACGGTCGACCGGGATCTGGCCGGGGGCGAACACGCCGATCTCGTCGGCCTTCCCGTCGAAGTCCGAGGCCGCGAGCCGGATCCCTTGGTTCTTCGTCAGGCCACCGTCGATGACTCGGATGTACGCGACCACGCCGCGGTAGGAGTCGTACTCGGAATCGAACACGAGAGCGCGGAGGGGTGCATCGACCCTCCCGTTGGGGGCCGGGACGCGCGCGACGATCCTCTCGAGGAGCTCGGGGATCCCTTCGCCCGTCTTCGCGCTCACTCGCAACACGTCGTTGGGCTCTCCCCCGATCAGCGCGGCGATCTCCTCGGCGTACTTGTCAGGCTGGGCCGCAGGGAGGTCGATCTTGTTCAGCACCGGGATGACCTCGAGCCCGGCATCGACCGCGAGGTAGAGGTTGGTCAGGGTCTGAGCCTCGATGCCCTGCGCCGCATCCACGAGCAGGAGGACCCCGTCGCACGCGGCCAGTGAGCGCGACACCTCGTACCCGAAGTCGACGTGCCCTGGGGTGTCGATCAGGTTGATGACGTACTCGACACCGTCCGCCGCCTTGTATCTCATGCGCACAGCGGCCGCCTTGATGGTGATGCCCCGCTCGCGCTCGAGGTCCATCCGGTCTAGGAACTGGTCGCGCATGTCGCGGTCCGACACGGTGTGGGTCAGTTGCAGGAGGCGGTCGGAGAGCGTCGACTTACCGTGATCGATGTGCGCGATGACGGCGATCGCACGCTGGTGGGCCTGGTCCATGCCCCCCAGGCTACGGGGCCGTTCTGCTATCCTGGCTCGCCGTATCCCCCGTAGGTTTCTAGGAGTTGCAACGCGCATGGCAAACATCAAGAGCCAGATCAAGCGGAACCGTCAGGCCCTCGACCGCCGGGCCCGCAACAAGAGCACCCGCTCCTCGTTGAAGACCCAGGTCAAGACCCTGCTGGCGAGCGAGGGCGACGACGCCCAGGCCCGCTACCGCGAGGTCAGCAAGGCCCTCGACCAGGCGGCCGCCAAGGGCGTGATCCACCGCAACGCCGCGGCCCGCAAGAAGTCCCGCCTGGCGAAACGCCTCGCCTCGAAGTAACTAGGGGGTTGCGGTGATTATCTTCATCACCGTTCGTTCGAGGGCGGCCTCGGGTGAGGGGAACTCGCCCTTCATGTCCAGGTCTGTGGCGGCAAGCATCTGGAGAGCGTCGACCAACTCCTCCTCCCGGTAAGAGCGGATCTGGGCGATCATCTTCTTGGCGCGCCACTCGGGCATGCCGAGGGCGCTCGCCACCTCGCGCGGCCCGGCATCCGCGTAGCGCCGTGCGCGCAGCAACCTGCGGAAGTGAGCCGTTAGCACTCCGAACAGGGCGAGAGGCTCGTCACCCTGGTCCAGCAAGCGACGTAGCGCGATCACGGCCGGGGCCAGCTTGCGCTCCCCCACCGCGTCGGTGAAGGCGAAGGTGCGCTCGTCGGCCTGACGGAAGAAAGCCTTGCGAACCGCGTCGGCGGTGATCTTGGCTCCGGTGCCGTGACCGGTCGAAAGCTGTTCGAGTGCGCCGTCCAACTCGCGGAGACCGTTGCCCACGGTGTTGATCAGCGCGTATGCGGCGCGATCGTCAAGCTTGAGCTTGTGATCCGCCGCGCGCTGCTTGAGCCATGCGGCCAGGCTCCTGCCCTTGGGGGGATCGAGGGCGATGACGGTGCCCGAGCTCTTGACGAGCGCGTCGATCTTCGTCTTCCCGCTCGCGACGAAGACGAGCGCAGAGTCGGGCGATGGGGCCTCGAGGTACCGGCCGATCGCCTCCGCCGACGCTTTGTCCAGGTCCTCGGCGCGCTCGACCACGACGAGACGACGATCGCTGAACAACGAGGACGTCGACGCGGCCTCGACGATCTCGGTAGCGGTCGAGGATCCGTCCAGGTGGATCTCCGAGAGCGCGTCGGTACCTTCCTCGGCGCGGATGCGATCGACGGCTTCGTCGGCCAGGAACGGGTCGCCCGTGACGAGGTAGACCGCGGCTCCCATCATTCCTCCCGCAGGCCCATGTCGTAGAGAACCGCGGAGTCATCTGTGAGCCGGACCGATCCGGCCCCCTCATCCAACAGCTCGGCCCAGTGCGCGCTCATCCAGGCTTCGGCCTCCTCCTTGGTGGCGAAATCCTCCGAGGACCGGAGATCCACGCCCGCGTCGTCGAGCAACGTCCAGGAAAAGGGCGGCATCCCCAGAACCTAATCGCCGCGCCCGCCACGGAAGGCGGCCACCGCCGATCCGATCACGACGAGCGTGACCGGCAGCGCCCAGGCCGCACCAAGGGTGACCTCGGCCCATCCCGACGACCCGAGGCGCCGGCCCACGGCGAGGATCCAGCCGCACAACGCCTCGGCCAGCGCCGCGGGAACGGCCGCCGGCCCGGGTGCGACCGGTTGGAGGCACCCGGCGACCAAGGCCAGGATCGTCGCCGGCGCGACGGCGGGCACCGCCAGCACGTTGCTCACGGGCGCGACCAGAGACAGCGTGCCGAACGTCGTCACCAGCACGGGCGTGACGGCCAACTGTGCGGCCAGCGTCACGGCCATGGGAAGGCGGAGCGGTCTAGGCAGCACCGCGAGGACGTTCTCGAGGGGACGCGACCACAACACGATTCCTGCGGTAGCGGCCGCCGAGAGATGCAACCCGACCGACCACACGAGCGCGGGCCTGACGATCAGCAGCAGGAGGACGGCCAGCATGAGGCCCGCCAGGGGATCGCTCCGAGTGCCGGTCGCCAGCGCGGCCAGCGCCACCGCGGCCATCGCGGCCGCGCGCAAGACCGACGGCTCGGGACCGACGACGAGGACGAACGAAACGAGGCCCACCACGGCGACGGCCAGCCGGGCACGTCGGGACGACCAGGCAAACAGCAGACCGATGGCCGCGAGAACGATGGCTACATTGCTGCCGGACACGGCGACGAGGTGAGACAGCCCGGCCGCGCGCAGAACCTCGACATCCCGCGGCGCGAAGCGCGCTGTCTCGCCGATCGTCAATCCGAGGGCGAGCTCGCCTCGCGCGTCATCGGTGAGAGCCCCACGCAGAGATGATCGGAACGTCTCGGCGACCGCGAATACGCCTTTCGGAGGTGAGCGCCGCACGTCGTCGAAGTGGAACTCGGCCACGAGTCCGGCGCGCGCCCTCATCTCGTCGAACCCGTCATCTCCACCGATCGGTGCGAGCCAACCTACGCCGGACACGCGTGACCCGGGGGCCGCCGTCAGCCGAGCGTAGACGCGGCCTTCGCCGGTGCTCCCGTCCTCGCAGCGAACCGATCCGGACATGACCACTCCCGAGTTGCCGAACCTCTCGTGAACCGAACCGGATAGATCGCATCGAGGCACGCCGCGCGCCAACGCTTGCAGCGCGGTCGCTCGCTCGTGATGCAACGCCGCGATCGACCACGAGAGCGACGCGACCGCGGCCGCGATGCCCAAGGCATGCCAGTGCAGCCGCCGGCGGACGACGAGCAACGCGCCGAACGGCGCGAGCGCCCTGAGGGCCGACGGCGGAGCGCCCGTGGTGCCGGCCGCGGCTCCGAGCGCGGCCCCCAGCAAGCCGCTCGCCGAGTAGACGAGCGAGGGCGTCAACGACGCAACCGATCAGACGGTGACGTGAGGACGGATCTCTTCCAAGGTCGCCGGACCTATCCCGTCGACGTCGAGGAGCTGTTCAACGGAGGCGAAACCGCCGACCTCGTCGCGGTGCGCCAGGATCGCGGCCGCGGTGACGGGCCCCACCCCCGGCAAGGTATCCAGCTGCGCGGCGTCGGCGGTGTTGAGATCGACGAGAGCACCCGGGGTGAGTGCCGCGCTGCCCGGGGCCGCGCCAACGGGGGCCGCGCTAACAGGGGCCGCGCCGCGTACCGGCACCTCTATCTTCATCGCGTCCGCGACCTCCGCGGCGAGGTTGAGGGCATCGAGGTCGGCTCGTCGAGTTGGTCCTCCCGCGACCTCGATAGCGTCGGCCACCCGGCTTCCGGCGGCCATCTCGTAAACACCCGGGGAGCGCACCGCACCCGCGACGTGCACGAGCAATGCGCCCTCGATCTCACTTGCCGCCGCCGCGGGAGCCACCGAACGGGCGGGCGGAGCAACGCGAGCTTGTCCCCCGCGCCCCCACAGGAAGTAGGCGATCAGCGCGGCCCCGAGGGCGACGGTGGCAAGGACCCAAGCATCGCGACGCGAGACACCCAGATCCTGGAGGCGGTCGCGCCAACCGTTGGGGATGACGATCTCGTCCATCGCTCCAGCTCAACACCTCGGCCGGCGGCCGGCCGTGACCCACCTCACGGTCTGTAGGGTCGAGCGGCACCCAGAGAGAGGAGCCAACATGCTGAAGGAGTTCCGCGAGTTCGTCCTTCGAGGCAACGTCGTCGATCTTGCCGTTGGTGTGGTGATCGGGGCAGCCTTCGGGACAGTCATCGCGTCTTTCGTCTCCAACATCCTCACTCCGGTCATCAGCCTGCCGGGTGGGACCAACTTCAAGAAGCTCGCGATCGAGAAGGACGGAGAGCCCTTCATCCGCTACGGACAGTTCATCAACGACGTGATCGCTTTCCTACTCATAGCGACGGCCATCTTCTTCTTCGTGGTGAAACCGATCAACGCGCTGATGGCGCGACGCAGGACCGAGCCCGACGTCACCGCCGTCACCAAGGAATGTCCGGAATGTGCGAGCAGCATCCCCGCACGGGCACGCCGCTGCGCCTTCTGCACTTCTCAAGTCGCCTAGCAATCGCTAACGTGGCAAGGCCATGAACGCCACCGTTAGGAACATCGATAGCCACGAGCTGCCGCAGATGCTCGCGAACCTCGGCACGGGCATCGTCGGCTCCCCGATCCCTCCCACAGAGGCCGAGCGCTTCGCCGCCATCCTCGAGCTCGACCGCACGTTCTGTGCGTTCGACGGCGACGACATGGTCGGCACCTCGGCCAACCTCTCTCTGTCCATGACCGTTCCGGGCGGCGAGGCCGGATGCGCCGGCGTAACGATGGTGACCGTCCAGCCCACCCACAGGCGGCGCGGCATCATGAGCATGATGATGCGGCGGATGCTCGACGACGCTCACGATCGGGGAGAGCCGCTCGCGGCCCTGTGGGCGAGCGAGGAGTCGATCTACCAGCGGTACGGGTTCGGGCTCGCGGCCGACGAGGCTCACGTCGACATCGATCGGGACCGGATGGTGTTCCTCGACGGCGCCGACATCGCGGGGCAGGTTCGGCTCATCTCCCTCGACGAGGCGGTGAAGGTGTTGCCGGAGGTCTACGACCGGGTGCGACCGCAGGTGCCGGGGATGCTGTCGCGGTCCGAGGAGTGGTGGCGCCACCATCGACTCGGCGATCCCGAGCGTCATCGCGAGGGGTCGGGCCCCCTCACCTGCGGGGTGCTGGAGCACGAGGGCCGGCTCGAGGGCTTCGTCCTGTACCGCATCAAGCCTCATTTCAAGCCCAACGGGGTCGTGGCGCACACCCTCAAGGTCGAAGAGCTCATCGGCGACGGAGCCAGAGCCCAGCACGACCTGTGGCGCTACGTGTTCGGTGTCGATCTGGTCGAGCGCATCAAGGGATGGTTCCTCCCGTCCGACCTCGTTCTGACGTTGTCGGTCACCGAGCCGCGCCGTCTGGGCTTCGGCACGAGCGAGAGCTTCTGGCTCCGTCTCGTTGACGTGGAGGCGGCGCTCGAGGCGCGCACATACGAACCGGGCACGCCCGTCGTGATCGAGGTCACGGACTCGTACTGCGACTGGAACGCAGGCCGCTACCGGGTCTCCCCCACCGGCGCGGCCCCAACCGAGGAAGAGGCCGACCTGCGACTCGACGTCGGCTCGCTTGCGGCGATCTACCTCGGCGAGTTCACCTTCGTCCGACTGGCGCGCTCGCTGCGCGTGGAGGAGCTGAAGGAGGGGGCGCTACGCCGCGCCGACCGCCTCTTCCAGACGAACCAAGCCCCCTGGTGCCCCGAGAGCTTCTAGATCACTAGGGACAGCATCTTCGGGGGCTTCGCGATCACTTTGCGCGGCTCGCCGCCGTTCAGCAGGGCTTGGATCTTGTCCGAAGCGAGGGCTCGGGCCAGCATGTCGGCTTCGGTGATGTCGGCGGGGACCTCGATCGTGTCGCGCACCTTGCCGTTGACCTGGACGACCATGGTGACCTCATGCTCGGTCGCGAGGGCCGCGTCGAAGGTGGGCCAGGCTTGGAAGTGGATCGAGCCCTCGTTGCCGAACGCATCCCACTGTTCCTCGGTGATGTAAGGGCACATCGGCGCGAGCATCTTCAGAAGGGCGTCGACGACCTCGCGACACAGGGCCGCGTCCCGGCCCCCGTTCTCGATGTATCGGTACGACTCGTTCACCAACTCCATGAGGCGGGCGATGGCCGTGTTGAACGAGTAGCGCTCGTAGTCGTCGGTCACCACTTTGATCGTTCGATGGAGAGTCGCGCGCAGAGCGTCGTCCGCCGGACCGGACCCACCGTCCTCCATCTCGCGCACCGTCTCGCAGAGGCGCCACACGCGCTTCAGCCAGGGATACGTCACTCTGCCGATCGCGGTGACTCCCTCGGTCGGCCAGTCGTAGGGAGCCTCGGGCGGGCCGGAGAACAACATGAAGAGGCGCAGCGCGTCGGCACCATAGGCCTCGAAGGCCTCGACCGGCTCGACGATGTTGCCGCGCGACTTGCTCATGCGTTTGCCGCCCATGGTGATGATCCCCTGGTTGAGCGTGCGCGGATACGGCTCGGGGTACTTCGTCATCCCCATGTCCATGAAGACCTTCTGGAAGAAGCGCGCGTACAAGAGATGGAGCACTGCATGTTCGATCCCGCCGGAATAGAGGTCGAGCGGCATCCACGCGTTCGACTTCTCCGGATCGAACGGAACCTCGGTGTTGAGTGGGTCGGTATAGCGGTGGAAGTACCAGGCCGAGTCCACGAACGTGTCCATGGTGTCGGTCTCCCGGCGCGCGGCCCCCCCGCACTTCGGGCAGTCGACGTTCACCCAGTCCTCGGCGGTTGCCAAGGGCGAGACCTCGTCCTGCGGAGTGAAGTCCACCCCCTCGGGCAGGACGACGGGAAGCTGATCGTCGGGCACGGGAACCTCACCGCACTTGGTGCAGAAGACGATCGGTATCGGCGTCCCCCAGTAGCGCTGCCGGCTGATCAGCCAGTCGCGCAGGCGGAAGTTCTTCGCGTGCCTGCCGAGGCCCCGGCTCTGGAGCCAGTCGGTCACGACCTTGACGGACTCGCTCGACGAGGTGCCGTCGAACCGTCCGCTGTTGACCATGACGCCGTCGTGGGCGAAGGCCTCGGTCATCGACGCATCGTCGAGGTCGGCCCCCTCGGGCCTGATGACCACGCGCACCGGAAGGTCGTACTGGCGCGCGAAATCGAGGTCGCGCTGATCGTGGGCGGGCACGGCCATGATGGCGCCCGTGCCGTAATCCATCAGGACGTAGTCGGCGACCCATATCGGGATGCGTTCGTCGTTCACGGGGTTGATCGCGTGTTTGCCGAGGAACAGCCCGTTCTTCGGCCTGTCGGTAGACGTTCGGTCGATCTCGGTCAGACGGCCGACCTTCTCCTTGAACTCCTCGAGCTCCCGTTCCTTGTCGGTCCCGGACACGAGCTGCTCGGCCAGGGGGTGCTCGGGCGCCATCACGAAGAACGTCGCACCCCAGAGCGTGTCGGGCCGCGTCGTATAGACGGTCACCGGCTCGTCGATGCCCTCGAGGCGGAACTCGACCTCGGCGCCGAACGATCGCCCGATCCAGTTCTGCTGCAGCATCCGCAGACGATCGGTCCACATGGAGTTCATCTCCATGTCGTCGAGCAAACGGTCGGCGTAATCGGTGATCTTGAAGAACCACTGCGCGAGGTTCCGCTTGACGACCGGCGTGTCACAACGCTCGCACCGTCCCGCGACGACCTGCTCGTTGGCGAGAACCGTCTTGTCCTTCGGGCACCAGTTGACCGGTGACTCCTTCTTGTAGGCGAGGCCGCGCTCGTAGAAGCGATTGAAGATCCACTGGTTCCAGCGGTAGTACTCCGGATCGCTGGTGATGACCATCCGGTCCCAGTCGTAGGAACACCCGAGCCGCTCGGCCGAGGCATGGAGCTTCGCGATGTTCCCGTAGGTCCACTCCTTGGGATCGGCGCCACGCTTGATCGCGGCGTTCTCGGCCGGCAGGCCGAAGGAGTCGAAGCCGAAGGGGCTGAGAACCTGATAACCCTGCATCCGGAGGTTGCGAACGATCGCGTCATGGATCGAGAAGATCTCGACGTGGCCCATGTGCATATCGCCCGACGGATAGGGATACATCGTCAAGGCGTAGCGCTTGCGTTCGCGATCGGGGATCTCTGGAGCCGCCCACGCGCGCGTGTCCGCCCAGTGCTTCATCCACCGGTCTTCGATCGACTTGAAGTCGTACCCCTTGGGCATCGCCAGAGGTTAAGGGTTCACGAGGCAGGATCCGAACGGCGAGGTCACGTAATCGTGCTCCCGGCTGAGGGCCGCCACTTCGAGCCGCTCCTCGTCCCGTGCGACCTCGACCAGGGTGCCGTCGTCCAGGTCGTAGTAGGTGCGTTCCACGAGATACCGGGAGCCGCGGGGTGTGGCGAGCGCGATGACCACGTCGGAAGAGTCGTCGACCGGGCAATTGGACGCCTCGATGTGGCCGACGCTTCCCCCGTACGGGAAGAGATCGCCCAAACCGGCATCCCCGGCAAGCCGCACGCGCACGAGGTCGCCCCCGTCGATGGTGAACATCGCGACGAACTGGGTCGCGGCCCCCGCCTCGACATCCACGAGGACCTCGGCACCCCCCTCATCGTCGACGTGCGCGAGGCGGTTGAGTCTCGGCTGGGGCAAGGAGGAGGGCATGTCAGGGTCCTCCGTCGAGATCGCATAGGTCGTCCCGGCCGCTCTCACGACGAGGAGCGTCCGGCACTCGGCGTTCGCCGCGTCGGAGCGCACGAGATAGATCTCGTCGACGCGCCCGTCGCCATCCACATCACCCTCGAGCGTGCCGGGGAGCCGGTCCCCGCTCGCGATCTCGCCGGCGCACGGGGGCGAGGGCGAGGCCGGAGTCGTCTTGGGGGGAGTGACCTGCGTGGTGGTGCTCGGCTGCGCCGCGGGATCGTCCTCCTCGGAGCAGGCCCCCAGGACCAGCGTCATCGCCACCGCCATCCAGACCCATCTCATGAGATCGATCGTAGAGGGGAACCTCTCCGCGCCTTCGCCCGTCGAAAGGGCAACGGACGAACCAAGGAGGTCGGCGATGAGGATCGGTCGAGGGGTGGCGGTGGCGATCTTGCTCCTGGTCGTGAGCGGGGTGGTGGGCGCGTGTTCGGGCGGCGACTCGGATTCATCTGGAGACGGCGACGCGGGGGGCGAGGCCGAAGTCGCCCCCGACATGGCAGAGCCCGAGGGCCGGACCGTGAGCGGCTCGAGCGGAGCGGGGGGAGCCGACTACGGGGAGGAAGGCTCCCTCGTGGACGCGGAAGGAGACATCCTCGGCACGGCCGCGAAACTGCCCTCGGTCACCACCTCGATCATCAAGACGGCGACCATCCGGGTCGAGGTCGAGCGCGACGGTTTGGATCAGGCCGCGCGCGATGCGATCGCGATCGCCGAACGCTTCGGCGGTTACGTGTCCTCGACCGCTCTACGCGACGCGCGGCGCGGAACCGGCTCGCTGGAACTGCGCGTCCCGGCAACCCGGTTCGGCGAGGCGCTTCAGGCGATCCACGACGTCGGCAAGGTCCAGTCGGAGTCGGTCGCGGGCCAGGAGGTCGGTCAGGAGTTCGTCGACCTGCAGGCCCGCCAGCGCAACTTCGAGGCGCAAGAGACCGTTCTGCTGCGGTTGATGGATCGATCGGTCTCGGTTGCCGACACCCTGCGCGTTCAGAACCAACTCCAGCAGGTCCAGCTCGAGATCGAACGCCTGAGGGGACGCATCCGCTACCTGCAGGACCAGACCGACATGAGCACGATCCGCATCGACCTGACCGAGGAGGGTGTGGCGCCCTCGCATGCGAACGCGATCGTCAAGGCCTGGCGCCAGGCCCGCGAGGTCGCCGTCGGCGTGGTCGCCGCGGTGATCGTGGGGGCGGGATTCGTCGTGCCGGTCGCTCTGTTGCTGGCGATCGTCGGTTTCGTGGTCTACCGGGTTCGTCCGCGGACCACGACGACCTAGTCCGTGGCCTCCCGCACCGTGTGAGTGCCGTCGGCGACCTCCCAGAAGGCGCCGAGGCTTGCCGTCGCGACGCTCGTGGATCTGGTCGACATGCCACCGGTCGGCCCTTCCGCCATCCGGGTCACGTGATGGTCACGCAAACGTGGGAGTTAACTCCGCAGGCACCTTGTCCCTGCACGAGGAGCTTGCGATGCTTCGGCGGTGTCGGACGACGAGACGACCCGCGGCTCCACCCACCCTTCGTGGTTGGTTCCCCTCGCGATCGTTGTGGGGGCCGCGATGATCGTCGCCTCCGTGCTGCTGCTCCGAGACGACCCTTGCGGGTCGTGGCAGGACGAGGTGAGAGCCGCCAAAGAAGACGCCCTCGCGGTCTTCGACCGGATCGAGGATCCTCCCGAGGAGAACGCCGCCGAGCGTGACGCGCTGACCGCCGAGGCCATCGCCATCGGGGCCCGGCTCGAGCGGCTGGAGGGCGAACGCCCGGGCGGCTGCGAAGAGCCCGACTAGAGCTTCTCGAAAGGGTGGACCCGGCCGGAATCGAACCGGCGGCCTCTTCCATGCCATGGAAGCGCTCTACCTACTGAGCCACGGGCCCGTGGCGGAGAGTCTAAGCGGAGACGCTCGCCCTGAAACTCGTCGCACCCCC
>Ga0299913_10005408_pt1 | contig 10899 bp, 8 predicted proteins | sample RVTome_9_FD_201360 | JGI IMG/M metagenome (GOLD analysis project Ga0299913, IMG submission 201360) | Soil microbial communities from uranium-contaminated site in the Upper Colorado River Basin, Wyoming, United States - RVT155D38 (version 2) ... | reverse complement strand
GAGATGATCGTGAAGGTGAAGGAGCCGCAGCCGCAGGAATGGCAGCGCCTCTCCGACGGACAGATTCTTTTCACCTACCTGCACCTCGCGCCGGACCCCAGGCAGACCGAAGGGCTGATGAAGTCCGGCTGCACCGCGGTCGCCTACGAGACCGTGACGGATGCGCGCGGCGGCCTGCCGCTGCTTGCGCCGATGAGCGAGGTGGCGGGACGGCTTTCCATCGAGGCGGCCGGCATGGCGCTGAAGAGTTCCAACGGCGGGCGCGGTCTCTTGCTCGGCGGCGTACCAGGCGTGCAGCCGGCCAAGGTCGTGGTGATCGGCGGCGGCGTCGTCGGCACGCATGCGGCGCGCATGGCCGCCGGGCTCGGCGCCGAGGTGACCATCCTCGACCGTTCGCTGCCGCGCCTGCGCGAGTTGGACGATCTCTTCATGGGCCGCGTGAAGACGCGCTTCTCCTCGATCGAGAGCATCGAGGAGGAGGTCTTTTCGGCCGACGTGGTGATCGGCGCCGTGCTGGTGCCGGGCGCGAGCGCTCCGAAGCTCGTCACGCGCGACATGCTGAAAGAGATGAAGCGCGGCGCCGTCGTCGTCGACGTCGCCATCGATCAGGGCGGCTGCTTCGAGACCTCGCATGCGACGACGCATGCCGACCCGACTTATGTGGTCGACGGAATCATTCATTATTGCGTCGCCAACATGCCGGGCTCCGTGCCGCTCACGTCCAGCCACGCGCTCAACAATGCGACGCTGCCCTTCGGGCTGGCGCTCGCCGACAAGGGCTTGCGCGCGCTGCTCGACGATCCGCACCTGCGCGCGGGGCTCAACGTGCATCGCGGTGAGATCACGCATCCGGCCGTGGCCAAGAGCCTCGGGCTGCCGCTGAAGGACGCGGTGGAGGCGGTGCAGGAGGATCTCCGCCGGCACGGCGCGCGGCTCGCGAGCTAATGAAAATTGCGGCCCTTCGGTAGAACCGAATGGGCCGCCTGCATCAGCGCTCTGACCTCGTCGGCCAGCTCCGGCTCGGCGGCGAGCATGCGGGCCATGCGCGAGCTGGGCTTCACCTTCAGACGCAGTTCGTCGATCGGCCGGCGCACCTCGTCGGTCGGCGCCATGCCGCCCGCGCCGAGCGGATCGGCGGAGAGCAGCGACAGAAGCGGGGAGAGGTCCTCCAGCCGCTCGGCCACCACATGGATGACGCTCTGCTCCGACTGCACCCGGCCGGTCACCTTGATGAGGCGCGCGCCCATCACGACGGCGCGGTAGCGCTCGAACACCTTCGGCCAGACGATGACGTTGGCGATTCCGGTCTCGTCCTCCAGCGTGGCGAAGATCACACCCGACGCGGTGCCGGGGCGCTGGCGCACCAGCACCAGGCCGGCGACGGAGATCCGGCGGCCGCTTTTGATCTCAGGCAGCCGTCCCGCCTCGACGATCGCCTGCGCGGCGAGCTCTTCCCTTAGGAACGAGACGGGATGCGCCTTCAGCGAGAGCGATAGCGAGCGATAGTCGTTCACCACATGCTCGCCGAGCGGCATCAGGGGGAGCGTCACCGGCTCTTCCGCTTGCAGATTATCGGCGCTGCCGGCGAAGAGCGGCAGGCGCTCGGCCGCGGCGGCGAAGTCGAGGGCGCGCACCTCCCATAGCGCCTGGCGGCGGTCGAGGCCGATGGAGCGGAAGGCGTCGGCCTCGGCGAGACGTTCGAGGCTCGCACGGGAAATGCCGGAGCGGAGCCAGAGGTCGCGCACGCTTTTGAAGGGCCTCTCGCGCGCGGCGACGAGGATTAACGCGTCGGCTTCGCGCATGCCTTTGATCTGGCGGAAGCCGAGACGCACCGCATGTGTCGTGCGGATGGCGGGGGCTTGCTCGGCGTGGCGGGGGTGCACGGCAGGGAGGTGTTCCTTCCCCCCTTGCGGGGGAGGGCCAGGGAGGGTGGCCGCGGCATCATTTAACCTCCCCCTTGAGGGGAGGTCGAAATTCGAAGCCTCCGAGCGGAGCGAGGAGGCGCGCGAATTTAGGGAGGGGGGCGCAACGTCGATAGCTCCAGCCCCCCTCCCGAAGTTTGCTTCGGCTTCGCCTTGCAAACTTCGACCTCCCCTCAAGGGGGAGGTTAAGGCATCAGTCTGCCGCTGCTCCTCCCTGGCCCTCCCCCGCAAGGGGGGAGGGGATTCCTGCGCAAGGGGAGAGGATGATTCCACCTCTTCTAAAGTCGAATCCCACTCCGAGAAATTGATGTCGACCTCGCGCACATCCACCCCGTGCTCGCGCGCGTCGCGCACGAGTTGGGCGGGGGCGTAGAAGCCCATGGGCTGGGCGTTCAAGAGCGCGGCGCAGAAGACGTCGGGATAATGACACTTCACCCATGCGGACGTGTAGACGAGCAGCGCGAAGCTCGCGGCGTGACTTTCCGGAAAACCGTATTCGCCAAAGCCTTCGATCTGGCTGAAGCAGCGCTCGGCGAAGCCGCGCTCGTAGCCACGCGCCACCATCCCCTCGATCATCTTGGTTTTGAACAGACCGATGGTGCCGACGCGGCGGAAGGTGGCCATGGCGCGGCGCAGCTTGTCGGCCTCCCAGGGCTCGAACTTCGCCGCCACGATGGCGATGCGCATGGCCTGCTCCTGGAAGAGCGGCACGCCAAGCGTCTTCTTGAGAACGTTCTCCAGCTCCATCTGATCGTGCTCGGGCGAGGGACGCGGGTAATGAACCTGCTCCAGCCCCTGCCGGCGGCGGAGATAGGGGTGCACCATGTCGCCCTGGATGGGGCCGGGTCGGACGATCGCCACCTCGATGACGAGGTCGTAGAAACTGCGCGGGCGGAGCCGCGGCAGCATGGTCATCTGGGCGCGGCTCTCGATCTGGAAGACGCCGGTCGTGTCGGCGCGGCAGATCATGTCGTAGACCTCGGAATCCTCTGCCGGAATCCTGGCGAGCGAGAGCGTCTCGCTATAACGGCTTTCAAGCAGGTCGAGCGCCTTCTTCATGGCCGTCAGCATGCCGAGCGCCAAGACATCGATCTTCAGCATCTTCAACGCGTCGAGATCGTCCTTGTCCCATTCGATGATGTCGCGCCCGTCCATGGCCGAGTGGAGGATAGGCACCACCTCGTCGAGGCGGCTCCTGGTAATGACGAAGCCGCCGACATGCTGCGAGAGATGGCGGGGAAAGCCGATGATCTCGCGCGACAGCTCCATCATCTGCGCGATGCGGCGCTCGTCGGGGTCAAGCCCGGCGCGCCGCGCATCGTTGCCGTTTACGCTGGCGCTCGACCACCCCCAGATATTGCCGGCGAGCGCGCCGACCGCGTCCTCCGACAGGCCGAAGGCCTTGCCCACCTCGCGCGCGGCGGAGCGCGAGCGGTAAGTGATGACGGTGGCGGCGATGCCGGCATGCGCGCGGCCGTATTTGCCGTAGACGTACTGGATCACCTCCTCGCGCCGCTCGTGCTCGAAATCGACGTCGATGTCGGGCGGCTCGTTGCGCTCCGGCGAGATGAAGCGCTCGAAGAGGAGGTCGCCGCGGCGCGGGTCGACCTCGGTGATGCCGAGGCAATAGCAGACGGCGGAATTGGCGGCCGAGCCGCGCCCCTGGCAGAGGATATTCTGCGAGCGGGCGAAGCGGACGATGTCCCAGACGGTGAGGAAATAGGCCTCGTATTGAAGCCCCTTGATGATCTTCAGCTCGTGCTCGATGGCCTTCGACACATTCTCCGGCACGCCGTCGGGATAGCGCGTCGCGGCGCCCTCGATTGTGAGGCGCACCAGCTCATCGAAGGGCGTGGCGCTGTCGCCGGCCGATTCCAGCGGATATTCGTAGGCGAGCTCGTCGAGCGAAAAGTTCAAGCGCTCCAGGACGCGGAGCGTCTCGGTGACGGCGCCGGGCAGGTCGCGGAAGAGCCGCTCCATCTCCGCGGCGCTTTTCATGTGCCGCTCGGCGTTCATCTCCAGAAGCCGGCCGGCGTTGTCGAGCGTCTTGTGCTCGCGCACGCAGGAAAGCACGTCCTGCAGCCGGCGGCGTTCCGGAGCATGATAGAGGACGTCGCCAAGCGCCAGGACAGGAATGCCGTGCCGCTTGGCGAGCGCGGCGGTCGCCGCGAGGCGGCGCGCATCGTCGCCGCGATAGAGACAGGTGGCGCCGAGCCTGACATGGCCGGGGAAGGCTTCGGTCAGTATGGCGAGCGTTGATTCCAGCCTACTTCGAAGTGTGCCGTGGTCTTCGTGCGACGCGGCCTGGCTCTCGCTTAACCTCCCCCTTGCGGGGAGGTCGAAATTCGAAGCGTCGCGCGAATCGCGATACGCACGAATTTCGGGAGGGGGTGACAGGGTCGAGGCTCCAGACCCCCTCCCGAAGTTTGCTTCAGCTTCGCCTCGCAAACTTCGACCTCCCCGCAAGGGGGAGGTTAGTGTGCCGTGCGCAGCGCTGTTCGTTTCCTCCCTTCCTGACCCTCCTTCGCAAGGAGGGAGCGGACTGCGCCCCGGCAGGACCGCGAGCTCCATTCCCTCGCCCCATTCGACGAGGTCGGCGAGGTCGAGGTGGCACTCCCCCTTTCTGGCGCGGAGATTGCCGGTGGTCAGAAGCCGGCAGAGCCGGCCGTAGGCGGTGCGGTCGCGCGGCCAGGCAGCAATGTCCGGCGTGCCGTCACGGAAAGCCAGGCGGCAGCCGGCGGCATAGCGGGCGCCGGTCTGCTGGGCCGCGAGGTGCCCCCGCACGATTCCGGCAAGTGTGTTTCGGTCAGCGATCGCGAAGCCGGCGAGGTCGAGCACGGCAGTCGCGGCGGCTAGCTCCTCGGGGTGCGACGCGCCGCGCAGGAAGGAGAAATTCGACGCCGCCAGCAGCTCCGCATAAGCCGGCTCGCCGGGCCTTCTCAACCGTCGCTTCAGGCTCCCGGGATCAGGCAGAAGCGCTTTCGGCCGATCGCGGCTGGAGGGGGTTTTTTCAGGCATAAACTACCCCGCCGCGGCAGCGTCGGCCGCCGCGCCTTATCCGGGTCCAATCCCCGATGTTCTTATTATGTTCTCACAGGCGGAAGAGTCAAATCGGAAGGCAATTCGTGACTGCGTCGCCAGGCTTTGCTCACATGGCCCGTCCGGCATAGGAATTGGCACCGCAGCAAAAGGTGAGAGGGAGGGACCATGCCGAAGCCCCGTTTCATCAACCCCGACACGCTGGCGCCGCCGCCCGGCTATACGCAGGTGGTGGAAGTCACCGGGCCGGGGCGCACGATCTACATTGCCGGTCAGCTCGGCCTCGACATCGACGGCAAGCTGGTCGGCGCGCCGGGCGATTTCCGCGCCCAGGCCGAGCAAACCTTCAAAAACCTGAAGGCGGCGCTCGCAGCTGTCGGCGCCGGGTTCGAGCACATCGTCAAGGTCAACAACTACCTGGTCGACATGGCGCATCTGCCGATTCTGCGCGATGTGCGGGGCGCTTATTTCGGCAGGGAGAATCCGCCGGCGAGCACGACCGTCGCCGTCTCGACGCTGGCGCGCGACGGCGCGCTCTACGAGATCGACGCGATCGCCGTTCTACCCGGCTGAGCCGCTGAGCGGCTTCAGCGGCGCCAGCGGCTCGCGCGGGCCGGTGAATGTCACGCCCGCCTCCAGCCCGCGCTGCCACTTGAGCTTGACCGGCGTGATCGATGCGTCGCTAACATTGTGCAGGCGGAATTCCTCCGGCAGCGAAATCGCGCCGCCGAAGACAAGATGCGCGCCCTCCTCGGAGACGTCGCGCAGCTTGCAGTCGATGGTCGTCCACTCGGACAACACGACCCTCGCCTGCTTCAGCGTGCGCTGGCGGCGCGCGTGGCGATGTTCCTCGCCGCCGCCGGCCGGCGCGGCGTGAAGGTCACTCTGTGTGTCGCGGCGGTACTGCATGATCCTGCCCTCCCGGCTGGAGCCGTTCTGCCGTTCTGTCCAAGACCTCTTCCATTTGCATCAAATGGGAACGTTTTCCCGCTTCGTCCCCTGGTTTAGCGTGCGATGGTTATCGAAGCCTTGCCGTCAATGGAGAAGGTCGCGGGCGGGGAAATTTTCCGCTTCCAAGGATTGGCCATGCGGCTGCGTCTTATGGGGAGAGATGCTGAGCCAGACCGACGACAGCGAGCTCGCAGCCGGGGCGCTTCGCGGCGACCGCGAGGCGTTTCGACGCCTCATCGAGCGTCACTACGATACGATCTACCGCGTCGCCTACCGCTATGTCGGCTCGGCGGCCGACGCGGAGGATGTCGCGCAGGACGTCTGCATCACGCTCGCCAGCAAGCTTGGCCGCTTTCGCGGTCAGAGCCGGTTCTCCACCTGGCTGATCAGCATCGTGATCAATCGCTGCCGCGACCTCCTGAGAAGGCGGAAGTCGTCCGCCAAACTGGTGGCGCAATACGCGGCGCTACGCGAGTCGGAAGACGCCGATAAGGCCGATGGTGACAAGCGCACGACATGGCTCCACGAGACGCTGCAGAGTCTGGAGCCAAGCCTCCGCGAGACGGTGCTGCTGATCGTCGCGGAGGATCTTTCGCATGCGGAGGCCTCAAAAGTCCTCGGCTGCGCGGAGAGCACGGTGTCGTGGCGCATGCACATGGCGAAGAAAGCACTACGCGCGCGAATGGATGAAGAAGATGAGTGATTTCGAGAAGCTGCGGAGCGCGTTGAAAGAGGATCGCGCGCCGCCGCGCCCCGGCGCAAAGGAAGCGGCGGTCGCCGCTGCTCTCGACGCCTACGACGTCCACCGCCCCGAAGGTTCGAAGGTTGCGCGCCAAGGATCGGGTCTCGTCGACCGTCTCAGGATCGCAGCACGCGCTGCGTCCGAAATTTTGACGGGAAGACGACCCATGCGGATGACCCACGCGCTCGCCGGCGGCGCCAGCCTTGCCGTGCTCATGCTTGCCGTCGTCACAGCGGCCAACCTTGAGAGCATTGAGCCCTTTGCGTGGCGGCGCGGTTCTCCGCCGGCCGACTCGCCCGACGCCAAGGTAGCAGAGGAGCGCTCTGCTGCTCCCTTCGCCGCTTCGACGGAGGGCGATGAGGCCCAGCGTTTGGCGGCTACCCCGCCGGAGGCTAGTGCAATGAACGACCTGGCGGCAGAGAGCGGGCCGCTTCCGGCTCCGGCCCGGCGGCTTGCGGCGCCGCCCCTTGAGCTTGCCGGCCGGATCGCCTCCTCCGATTCCAGCGTGTTGCCGCCGATGCTTGCCGCGGAGCCGGCTGCTGAGCTCCTGCCGGGCTACCGCGACCAGGGCCGCGACCGGTTCGAGGCGATCGAGACGAACCCTGTGCGCGTGACGGCGGAACATCCCGTCTCCACCTTCTCCATCGACGTCGACACCTCGTCCTATGCCTTCATGCGCGCCGCCATCAACGATGGCGCGTTGCCGCCGGACGACGCGGTGCGCGTGGAGGAGCTGATCAACTACTTCCCCTACGACTATCCCGGGCCGGCCACTCGGGAGGAGCCGTTCCGTGCCACCGCGACGATCATGCCGACGCCGTGGAACGCGGAGACGAAGCTCCTGCATATCGGCATCAGGGGCTTCGACATCGCGCCGGTGGAGCGGCCGCGGGCAAATCTCGTCTTTCTGATCGACACCTCCGGCTCGATGCAGGAACCGAACAAGCTGCCGCTGCTCGTCAATTCGATGCGGCTGATGGTCGACGAGCTGCAGCCGGAGGACAAGGTCGCCATCGTGACGTATGCGGGAAGCGCCGGCACGGTGCTGGAGCCGACCGCGGCGGCGGAGAAGGCGAAGATCATGGCGGCTCTGGAAAGCCTGTCGGCGGGCGGCTCGACCGCCGGCGCGGAAGGCATCCGGCGGGCCTATCAGCTGACGCGGGCGGGCTTCGACGCGGACGGCGTGAACCGCGTGATCCTCGCCACCGACGGCGACTTCAACGTCGGAATCACCAACGTCGACGAGCTCAAGGGCTTCGTGGAGCGCGAGCGCGACAGCGGGATCTTCCTCTCCGTGCTCGGCTTCGGCCGCGGCAATTACAACGACGAGCTGATGCAGGCGCTGGCGCAGAACGGCAATGGCGCGGCGGCCTATATCGACACCCTCAACGAGGCGCGGAAGGTGCTGGTGGAGGAATCGACGTCTACGCTCTTCCCTATCGCCAAGGACGTGAAGGTCCAGGTGGAGTTCAATCCTGCCAAAATATCCGAATATCGGCTGATCGGATACGAGAACCGGTTGCTGAACCGCGAAGATTTCAACAACGACCGCGTCGATGCCGGCGAGATCGGCTCCGGCCATTCGGTAACGGCGATCTACGAAATGACGCCGGCGGGAAGCGTCGCGGAACTGGTCGACAACCTGCGCTATCAAAGCCCTGCATCGCCGACGGCCGGCGGTCAAAGCGGCGAATATGCGTTCCTGAGGATCCGCTACAAGCTGCCGCAGGAGGATACGAGCCGTCTCATCGAGGCGCCGGTCTCGGCGGCGAACGAAGTGGGCGCGTCGGAAGGTGGCCGCGCAGCGCGCGAGGCGCGCTTCGCCGCCGCGGTCGCCGGCTTCGGGCAGCTCCTGCGCGGCGGGCAGTACACCCGCGGCTTCGGCTACGACGGCGTGGTCGCCTTGGCGCAGGCGAACAAGGGTGAGGATGAATTCGGCTACCGCGCCGAGTTCGTCAACCTGGTACGCCTCGCCGGGTCGGCCGCGTCGATGCAGCGGCTGCGGCAATAGGGGCGGCGCCGACACGCGCCCCTCCCCTTGTGGGGAGGGGGAAGCCGCGAAGCGGCTGGCGGAGGGGTCGTCTATGAGCGGGCGACCGAAGACCCCTTTCCCAGCCGGTCATTCGGCGAGCCTAAGGACCGGCTACCCTTTCCCCACAAAGGGGGAGAGGGTTGAATGGCGCGCGTCATCGAAGCCATAGATGCAGCGTGCGAATCACCCGCATTCATCTTGCACTCACGCTTGCCATCATCGTGCTCGCGGCGCTCGTCCTGCTGGCGATGGGGCGTGTGCCGATCTGCACATGCGGCTCCGTCAAGCTGTGGCACGGCGTCACGGCAAGCTCGGAGAACTCGCAGCATCTTTCCGACTGGTACTCGCCCTCGCACATCATACACGGCTTCATCTTCTACGGCCTGTTGTGGCTCTTCGCGCGCCGCGCGCCACTGGGCCTCAGACTCGCCGCGGCGACGCTGGTTGAGTCCGCCTGGGAGGTGATCGAGAACACCGACTGGATCATCAACCGCTACCGCGAGGCGACGATCTCGCTCGACTATTACGGCGACAGCGTCCTCAACTCCGTCTCCGACATCCTTTTCATGATGCTCGGCTTCGCGTTTGCGGCGCGGCTGCCGCTCTGGCTGACGGCGTCGATCACGCTCGGTCTGGAACTCTTCGTTGGCGCGGTCATCCGCGACAACCTTACCCTCAACGTCATCATGCTCCTGTGGCCGCTGGAGGCGATCCGCGCATGGCAGGCGGGCGGGTGAGCGCGCGGCCTCGGCCCCCCGCGTCAATCGGGCGCGGCGCGCGGCGGCGGTCGTGCCGCCACGCGATATGGCGTGCCGATGGCCTAAGAGAGCGCCGATTTCAGCGCTTGGCGGATGCGGCCCTTGGCGCTCTTGCGCGGCCTTTCTTTCGGCCGGGCGCGATGAGCGCCGTTCGCGGCTGCAGCCGGAACCGCGATTTCTTGCATCGCCCGGTACCAATGCTCCCAGTCGCAGCCCTCCGGCCGCCCCTCCTCTTCCCAAATCGCGTAAGCGCGCTCTCTGATGGCGCCTTCCTGGTTCGCCGCTTGCATCTCGATCCCTCCGACAATCGGGCATGACGAAGAACGGCCGCGCCCTGCCGGCCAAGCACCCGTTTGGAAATCTCATCTGTGCTCGTTAACAAAGCATTTACGGAATGTTCCGCGTGCCAGAGCCTGCGGGAATCCTGCGGTTTTGCGGCTTTTGCGCCAGGCCGCCCAGGCACCCGGACCTTGCGAAGACGGCGCGGCCTCGCCATTTTGCGTCGTGAGGGAGGATTCTATGGCAAGGCACGTTCCAGACATCGAGATCCTTGGCCCGGAGGAGGCGGAGGCGAAGCAGGCGCGGGTACGCACCCGCTTCTGGCCGACGGTGAAGAAGGCGATCCGCAGCATTCCCTTCATCGGGGAGGTGGTGGCCGCCTATTACGCCATGCTCGACCCGACCACGCCGACCAGTGCACGGCTGACGCTGATCGCGGCGCTTGCCTATTTCGTCGCGCCATTCGATTTCGTCCCCGACATTATCCTGGGCATCGGCTTCCTCGACGACGCCTCCGTGCTCGCCGCCGCGATCGCCGCGGTCAGCGGTTCGATCAAGGAGGAGCACCGGGAGGCGGCGCGCCGCGCGCTCGCCGACAAGGCCGAAACAGGCTGAAGATGGCCGGCAGTCACAGTCTTGCCTATTTTGTTGGAAGAATTCCGTTTGCGTTTCCGTTCGCCGGAGAATGTTCGGCGTCGGCCATTGACGCTTTGGTAACCAAAGCGGGGAAATCTGCGGCCGACGCACGGGTCCCCAGCGACGGGATTTGTGCCAGCTGAGGCAACCCCGCGCGACGAAGAGATTCAAGACCTGCGACCATGATCCAAATGAGACTCCTGATCGGTGCGATTCTTGCCCTGGCCGCCGTGACCGGCGCACTGGCGCAAGGCGCTGCCAAGCCCACCCTGCTTGGCACCTTCAAAAGCTGGACCATGTGGTCCTATGACGGGAACTACGGCAGCACCCAGGGGAAGGTCTGCTACATCTATTCCGAGCCGGAGAAGATGCAGCCGCCGAGGCTCGACCACGGCCGCGTCAGTTTCTCCGTGACGTCGGTTCCCGCGGACGCCGCCGCCACCGAGGCGAATTTCGTCGCCGGCTATGACCTGAAGGAGCAGTCCAGGGTGACGGTGGAGATTGGCGACAGGGAGTTCACCATGTTCACCGAGGGTGACA
>Ga0299913_10005407_pt1 | contig 10900 bp, 12 predicted proteins | sample RVTome_9_FD_201360 | JGI IMG/M metagenome (GOLD analysis project Ga0299913, IMG submission 201360) | Soil microbial communities from uranium-contaminated site in the Upper Colorado River Basin, Wyoming, United States - RVT155D38 (version 2) ... | reverse complement strand
GGTCGGCCAGCTGCTGGCGGTGCTGATCGACGTCGACCTGGCGCGCGGTGACGTCGACGCCGCGGCTGCCTGGGCTGCCGAGCTGGCCGGCCGCACCCGCGGGCTCGACTGCCCGACCGTCGAGGCGAGGGCGGCCGCCGCCCAGGCGAAGGTGCTGGCCGCCACTGGAGATCCCGACGGTGCCGTCGCGGCGGTGGAGCGAGCGGTCGACGGGCTGACCGGCACCGGGGCGCCCTGGCTGCGGGCGGCGCTGCTGCTGGAGCTGGCCCGTCTCCACGAGCAGCGCAACGACCGCGCCGCGGCGATGGTGGAGGCCAAGGCAGCGGCCGCCATCCTGGCCGATCTCGACGTCGCGCTCGGCGCCGACGACGTCGCCCTCCTCGACCGTCTGACGGCGGGAGGAAGAATCGCGACCAGGGCCACGCTCACCCACGACGGCAAGTGGTGGGAGGCCCGGTGCGCGGACACCTGCGTCCGACTGCCCGACACCAAGGGCCTCCAATACCTGGCCGAGCTGCTCGCCACGCCCGGGGCCGAACGACACGCGCTCGACCTCGTCGACCGGGTCGAGGGCGTGGGCGAGGTCGACCGCCGCACCCTCGGCGACGCCGGGGACATCTCCGACAGCGCCGCCCGCACGGCCTACCGCCGCCGGATCGAGGGACTCCGGGCCGACATCGACGACGCGCTGGCGGTGGGCGACGCCGACGGGGCGGAGCGGCTGCAGGCGGAGGTCGACGAGCTGATCGGTCAGTTGGCGCACGCCTTCGGGCTCGGCGGCCGGTCCAGGAAGGCGTCCTCGGTGGCGGAGAAGGCCCGGCTGAACGTCACCCGGGCGCTGCGGTCCGCCACCAGCCGCATCGTCGAGGCGCTGCCCGACGCAGGCGGGGCTCTCGACCGCGGCATTCGCACAGGCTTCTACTGCGCGTACGAGCCGGCCGAGGACGACGTCCGTTGGATCGTTCAGTCCTGACTGAACGGCACTCGCTTCCGATGAACGCCATCGGGGCATGGAGCCCAACACCAACATCAACGAGATCGCCGACGGCATCTACCGCATCTCGACCTACGTGCCCGAGGTGGCGGCGCCGGCCGGCTTCACCTTCAACCAGTTCCTGATCGCGGCCGCCGAGCCGCTGCTGTTCCACACCGGTCCGCGGGCGATGTTCCCGCTGGTGGCCGAGGCGGTGTCCTCGGTCGTGCCGGTCGAGTCGCTGCGGTGGATCACCTTCGGCCACGTCGAGTCCGACGAGTGCGGTGCGATGAACATGTGGCTGGCGGCGGCGCCGCAGTCGCAGGTCGCCCACGGCGCGCTCGGGTGCATGGTCTCACTCAACGACCTGTGCGACCGGCCGCCCCGGCCGCTGGAAGAAGGCGAGGTCATCGACCTCGGCGGCAAGCGGGTCCGGCAGATCTCGACGCCGCACGTGCCGCATGGGTGGGAGGCGCAGGTCCTCTTCGAGGAGACGACCGGGACGCTGCTGTGCGGCGACCTCTTCACCCACGTGGGCAACACGCCCGCGCTGACCTCCGACGACGTGATCGAGCCGGCCTTGGCGGCTGAGGCGATGTTCCAGGCGACCTGCATGGCACCCCACACCGGAGCCACGCTGCGCAGCCTCGGCGACCTCCAGCCCACCACCCTGGCCCTGATGCACGGCGCGTCGTACCAGGGCGACGCCGGGAAGGCGTTCTACGACCTGGCCGGCGAGTACGAGCGGCTCATCACGAACGGCCGAGCGCCCGCAGCCGTTGGATGACGCCGGGCAACGAGGCGAGGAGGGCGTCGACGTCGTCGTCGGTCGACGACCAGCCCACCGAGATCCGCAGGGACCGGTGGGCGTCGACGCCCATCGCCTCCAGCACCGGCGACGGCTCGAGTCCCTCCGATGCGCAAGCGCTGCCGGAGTGGGCGGCGATGCCGGCCTGGTCGAGCCCCAGCAGCACCGCCTGGGGCTCGATGCCCTCCACGCCGAGACACACCAGGTGGGGGAGCCGGTCGACGGGGTCGCCGTAGATGGTGACGCCGTCGAGCATCGGGACGGCGTCGAGCACCCGATCGGTCAGCCGCCGGGCGGCCCTCCCCTCGGCCTCGACATCGAGGGCGGCAGCCACCGCGCCGAAGCCCATGACCGCCGGCACGTTCTCCAACCCGGCCCGGCGGGCCCGCTCCTGGTCACCGCCCACCAGGAGGGCTCGCAACCGGAGGCCGCGGCGGACGAGCAGGGCCCCGGTACCCGGGGGTGCGCCCATCTTGTGGCCGCTGACCGAGAGGAGGTCGGCGTCGAGGGCCCGGAAGTCAACCGGCACGTGACCGGCGGCCATGGCCGCGTCGACGTGCACGAGGACGCCCCGCTCCCGGCAGGCCGCGACCACCTCTGCGACCGGCTGCATGGTCCCGACCTCGTGGTTGCCCCACTGGAGGTGCACCAGCGCGGTGTCGGGCCGGACGGCGGCCAGCACCTCGTCGGGGTCGACGCGGCCGAGGCGATCGACGCCGACCACGGTGACCTCGGCCGCCAGCCGCTGGGACGCCTCCCGCACCGCGGAGTGCTCGATGGCCGGACACACCACGTGACCGCCCCGCTCCACCGCCCCCCACACGGCGGCCACGATCGCCTCGGTGGCGCCGCTGGTGAACACCACCTCCCGGGAGCGGGCGCCGAACAGATCGGCCACCTGCTGGCGGGCCTGCTCCACCGCGGCCCGGGCCATGTGCCCCTCGGTGTGAACCCGCCCGGGATCGGCCATCGCCGGTCCGAGCCACTCCGCCATCGCCTCCACCGCCTCCGGCCGCGGCGGCGATGTCGACGCGTGGTCGAGGTAATGGCGGGTGATGCCGCCGCCCTAGAACGTCGTGACGCAGACGTCGTCGCCCTGGGGGCGGGAGGCCGACATCTCCGGCGTCGTCTCGCCGTAGAGCTCGGCCAGCATCCCCTTCACCATCCCGCGGTCGACCGCGCAGATGACCGGGTGCTCGACCGCGGCGCCGCCGAACGGGCATGTCTCGGCCACGATGAACAGGCCGTTGCCCTTTGGCTGGCCGTCGGACTCGGCGTGGGCGGCGAAGCCGTGGGCGGTGAGGGCGCCGGCCACCGCGTGGAGCGCATCGCGGAACGAGCGGGGACCATCCGGTCCGGGCATGGCGGCGGCCATGGCCCGCCCGTACTCCTTGCCCACCTCCTCGGCCATCCGCTCGGCCTGCTCGGCGGTCAGGAGCGTCAGCGCCTTGCCCAGCAGGCTCATCATCAGGTCGTCGCGGCGGATCGGCAGCTCGAGGGACATCTCCTGGTCGGTCGCCCGATAGTGCTTGGACGGCCGGCCCGCGCCGCCCTTCTCGCCCCGCTCGACCTGCACGTCGAGGTACCCACCGGCGGTGAGCTTGTCGAGGTGGTGGCGGGCGACGTTGGGATGGAGGTCGAAGCGCTCCGCCACCTCCGACGCGGTGGCCGACTGGCGGTCGCGCACGAAGAGGTAGATGGCGCGCCGGGTGGGATCGCCGAAGGCGGAGGTGATGGCCGAGACCGCGGCGGAGAAGTCTTCCGCGGTGAGGGGCGCACGCGCTGCGCTCGATCCGGAAGCCTCCACTGCCGGTATTCTACCTATCCGCGTAGGAGAAATCGGAGCCCGCCCGCATGCCCCCCACCCACGAGCAGGTCGTCGAGGCGCTGCGCTCGGTGCACGACCCCGAGCTGCGGCGCAGCGTCGTCGATCTGGGGATGGTGCAGGAGATCACGACCGAGAGGAAGCGGGTGGCGCTCGTCCTGGCCGTCCCGGTGCCCGACCACCCCGCCCTCGACGAGCTGGCCAAGGGGGCCATCGACGCGGTGCGGGCCCTCGACGGCGTGAAGGACGTGAAGCTCGACTTCGCCCTCATGGAGGACGACCAGGTCGAGGCGCTGGTCGAGCGGCTGCGGGGCCGGCCTCCGACCGACCCGACGTCGAAGACGAGGGTCCTGCTGGTGGCCTCGGGCAAGGGCGGCGTCGGCAAGTCGTCGGTGACGACCAACCTGGCGGTGGCGCTCGCCCGCCGGGGGCACTCGGTCGCGGTGGTCGACGCCGACGTGTGGGGCTTCTCGATCCCCCGCATGGTCGGGGTGGAGCGCCCGCCCATGGTCGTCGGTGGCCTGCTCATCCCGCCGTCGCGCCACGGCGTCCGGATCATCTCGATGGGCTTCTTCGCCGGGGAAGACCAGCCGGTCATCTGGCGGGGGCCGATGCTGCACAAGGCCCTCGAGCAGTTCCTGACCGACGTGTGGTGGGACGAGCCCGACTATCTCGTGGTCGACCTCCCGCCCGGCACCGGCGACATCTCGATCTCCATCGCTCAGTTCCTGCCCCACGGCGAGGTGTACGTCGTGACCACCCCGCAGGCCGCGGCCCAGAAGGTGGCCCAGCGGGCCGCCTACATGGCCCGCAAGGTGAACCTCGACGTGAAGGGCGTCATCGAGAACATGTCGTGGTTCACCGGCGACGACGGCACTCGCTACGAGATCTTCGGCCGGGGCGGCGGTGCGAGGCTGGCCGAGGACCTGGACGTGCCGCTCCTCGGGCAGGTGCCGCTCGTGTCGGAGCTGCGCGAGGGCGGCGACACCGGCCTGCCGATCACGGTCACCGAGCCCGACTCCGAGGCCGCCCGCGCCTTCACCGTGATGGCGGAGCGGCTCGACACCGACCTGCGTCCCACCAAGGTCCGTCGCTCTGAGCTGAAGCTCGTCTAGCGCTACGACGCCGCGTGTGAGGCGGCCGCGGCCTTGAGGGCGGCGGCCAGCGGCCCGACGTCGCCGCTCTTCAGCAGGAGCGGGATGCGGAGGCGGGCCATCTCCCGCCGCACGAAGTCGCCCGCCACCGCGGTGTAGGCGACGATCCCCACCCCCGGCACCGCCCGCCGCAGCTGGGGGATGGCCTCGAAGCCGCTGACCCGCGGCATGAGCAGGTCGAGCACGACCGCGTCGGGGTGCTCCCGGCTGGCCAGGTCGACCGCCTCCTGGCCGTCGGTCGCCTCGCCGACCACCTCGAACCCGGCCTGGTCGAGCTGGAGTCGCAGCAGCATCCGGACGTCGGGCTCGTCGTCGACGATGAGGACCTTCAGCCGCTCGCTCACCGGATCATGCCGCGGGCAGGAGCAGGTGCATGACGACGCCGCCGCGCGCCCGGGGCGCGAGCCGCAGGTCGCCGCCGTCCTGGCGGGCGAGGGCACGTGCCGCGGGCAGGCCGATCCCGAGCCCGGCGGACGACGTCACCGCCCGCTCACCCCGGTAGAACAGCTCGAACGCCAGCGCCAGGTCGCCCTCGGAGATGGGCTCACCGGGGGAGTGGACGTCGATCTCGACCGACCCGTCGGTGCGCCGCACGTACACCGTGATCGGCGGCTGGCCGTACTTCAGCGCGTTGTCGAACAGGTGGGCGAGGATCCGTTCCAGGGCGTCGCCCCGGACGATGACCTCGCACTCGGGCTGGCCTTCGAGGTCGAGGGTCTGGCCCGGTGCCATCGCCTGCCACACCTTCGTTGCCACCGTGCCGACCTCGACGGGGCCCGGGTCGCTCACCGGCAGGGCGGTGGTGATGTCGGATGCGATCAACAGGTCGTCGAGAAGGGCCTCGAGCCGGCGGGTATTGCGCTCCAGGCCGGGGGCGAGCACGGTGCGAATCTCGTCCTCGCCGGCCGACGCCAGCTGCCCGGCGAGGCCGCGGAGCGTGGTCACCGGCGTGCGCAGCTCGTGGCCGATGACGGCGATGACGCGCCGCCGGATGAGGTCCACCTCTTGCAGGGCGCGCGTCGCGTCACTGTCGACCGTGGGCGGCGGCACGCGCTCAGAGTAGCGAAACTGCGAACCCGAGTGACCTGCGTAGCATGGCTCGACACTGCTTCGAGGAGGACCAGTCACCGTGGAAGTCCGGATCGGCGTGACCTACACCGCCAGGGAGATCGATCTCGAGCTGGCCGACGACGCCGATCGCGACGCCGTGAAGTCGGCGGTCGAGAAGGCGCTCTCCGGCAGCGAGGTCCTGTGGCTGACCGACAAGCGGGGCCGCCACGTGGGCGTTCCCTCGGAGAAGATCGCCTACGTCGAGATCGGCTCGCCCGACGACAACAAGCGCATCGGCTTCGGAGCGTGATCCCGGCGCGATGACCCCCAGCCTCCTCGACCGGAAGCTGATCTTCGTCACCGGAAAGGGGGGCGTGGGCAAGACGACCATCGCCGCCGCGCTCGCGATGCTCGGCGCCCAGCAGGGCAAGCGCACGCTGGCGTGCGAGTTCGACGCCAAGGGCAACCTGGCCGACTTCTTCGAGACCGAGCCCACCGGCTTCCAGCCCCGGGCCATCCAGCCCAACCTCCACGTGATGTCGATGAATACCGAGGAGTCGCTGAAGGAGTACCTGAGCCTCCAGCTCAAGATCCCCTTCGTGGCCCGCCTCGGCCCCCTGGCCCGGACCTTCGACTTCGTGGCCAACGCCGCTCCCGGCGTAAAGGAGATCCTCACTGTCGGGAAGGTGGCGTGGGAGGTGCGACGCCAGGCCTACGACCTGGTGGTGGTCGATGCCGTCGCCACCGGCCACATCGTCGGCCAGCTGTCGGCGCCCGACGCCATCAACGAGCTGGTGCAGGTCGGCCTGGTCCGGGAGCAGACGGGCTGGATGCGCGACATCCTCCACGACCCGGCCACGACCGGGGCGGTCATCGTGACCGCGCCCGAGGAGATGCCGGTGAACGAGACGATCGAGCTGGCCGACCGCCTGACGGCGGAGACCAAGGTCGACCTGGCCGCCGTGGTGGTGAACCGGGTGCTGCCCGAGCTGTTCGGCCGGGGCGAGGAAGAGGTTTTCGAGCAGCTGCGCGAGCCCGAGCGGGTCGAGGTGCTGAGCGCCGCCATCGGCGGACGGGCCGAGCCTCTGCTCGACGCCGCCCAGCTGGCCGTGACGCTGCGCCGGACCCGGGCCGGGCACCTCAGCCGGCTGCGGGAAGCGCTCGACCCCACCCTCCCGCTGCTCTACGTGCCGTACCAGTTCACCCGCACCCACGGGCTGCGCACCACCCACCAGGTGGCCGAGGCGCTCAGCGCTGAGCTCGGCTTCTGATGGCGACCAAGACCGCCGAGCCGCGACACGGGTCGCTCGAGCAGCTGCTGGCCGCCAAGGAGATCGCCATCAGCTGCGGGTCGGGCGGGGTGGGCAAGACCACGACGGCCGCAGCCGCCGCCACCATGGCCGCCACCCACCTGGGCGGCAAGGTCCTGGTGCTCACCGTCGACCCGGCCAAGCGGCTGGCCAACGCGCTCGGCCTGGAGGCCTTCGGCAACGTCGAGACCCAGGTGCCGCCGTCGGCGTTCAAGGAGGCCGGCATCGAGCCCCGGGGCGAGCTGTGGGCCGCCATGCTCGACACCAAGCAGAGCTGGGACGACCTGGTGCGCCGGCACGCCCCCGACGCCAAGACCCGCGAGGCGATCCTGGCCAACCCCCTCTACCAGAACATCACCGGCAAGTTCGTCCAGAGCCACGACTACATCGCCATGGAGCGGCTCTACGAGATCCACACCTCCGGCAAGTACGACCTGATCGTCGTCGACACCCCGCCCACCCGGAACGCCATCGACTTCCTCGAGGCGCCCGAACGGATGGCCGACTTCTTCTCCAGCCGCCTGCTGCGGTGGCTGACGGCGCCGGCCCGTAGCCGGGTCGTCAACTTCGCGTCGCGGCCCTTCTACCAGGTCGCGGACCGGATCCTCGGGTCGCAGTTCCTGGAGGACATCGCCGAGTTCTTCATCCTGTTCCAGTCGATGTACGAGGGGTTCGTCGAGCGGGCCCGGGCGGTCGAGCGGGTCCTATCGGAGCGGCGCACCACCTTCGTCGTCGTCAGCACGCTGGAGGCGGCGCCGGTGCAGGAGGCCGAGTTCTTCATGAGCGAGCTGGCCAAGCGCCGCTTCCACCTCGGGGCGCTGGTGCTGAACAAGGTGCTCCCGTCGTATCTCCTCGACCAGGAGGCGACCGCCGCCGCCAATCGCCTCTCGGCCGACGCCGACCGCATCGCAGCCGAGCTGGCTGCCACACTCGAGGACGGCGGCTCTGCTGGCTCCGCCGGCAAGGCCGGCACTGCCGACCCGGCCCAGGTGCGCCGGGTGCTGGACGAGGTGGCCGAGAGCTTCCGCAACTACCAGGTGGTGGCGATGAGGGAGGCCGAGCAGCGGGCCGAGCTGGGGGCCGCCCCGGAGGTGGTGGCGACCGTCCCGTTCTTCGACAGCGACATCTTCGACCTCGGCGGGCTGGCCCGCATGGGAGAGCAGATCTGGCGCTAATGCGACATTTCGGCCGCAGAAAGTGAAAATTCTGCTACAGCCCGTGACTTGACACGCCGAAACCGCCTACTCTCGGTGGCATGGCGATCTTCAAGCGGAAGGCGGGTCCCGGGGTTCTCGACCTGCGGCGGACGGCGGTGGTCTGCCCGCAGTGCGGCGGGCCGAGCTCGACCGACTATGTCGACCTCGTGCTGCAGAAGTCGCTCCACACCTGCCGGCGGTGCGCGCAGCTGTGGGAGCACACGGTGCAGGAGCACGCCACCGCCTAGGGCGACCCGTAGGCTGGGCCCATGGCGAGCCTGGCAGAGCTGGCCCGGCTCCACACCGACCTCGACGGCCCCCGCCTGGCCCATCTCCAGCGGCTGGTGGCCTCCTGGGGCCTGCTCGCCGACTTCTGCTTCTCCGACCTGCTGCTGTTCGCGCCCGTCGCCGGGGCCGAGACGAGCCGCTTCGTCGTGCTCGGTCAGGTCCGTCCCACCACGAGCCAGACCCTCTACCGGGAGGACTGGGTCGGCGAGGTGCTCGACGAGGTCGAGCGTCCGCTGGTGGCCCGGGCCTACCGGCTGGGCGAGATCATCGAGGGGGAGATCAACCTGTCGCCGCTCCAGGAACGGGTTCGCGTCCTCTGCATCCCGGTGCGATGGGAAGGGCGCATGGTGGCGGTCCTGACCCGGGAGTCGGTCCCTTCGGTGGGCCGCCAGCCCGGCGAGCTCGAGCGCATCTACGTCGAGATCTTCAACCGGTTCGCCCGGATGATCGCGGCCGGCCAGTTCCCATTTGCGGCGGAGGACGCCGAGAGCGAGGAGGCGCCACGCGTCGGCGACGGCGTCCTGCTCCTCGACGACCGCGGCAACGTCGAGTACAGCTCGCCCAACGCGGTGTCGGCGCTGCACCGCATGGGGATCCACGCCAACGCGGACGGCATGACGCTCTCCGAGCTCGGCTTCGAGGAGTCGGCGGTGCGGACCGCGCTGGCCATCGGCGCCCCGGTCACCGAGGAGGTGGAGCGGGGCCCCGTCACCGTGCTGGTGCGGTGCATCCCGGTGCTGGAGGCGCGGGGCGTGTCGGGCGGGGTCGTCCTGATCCGCGACATCTCCGAGCTCCGCCGCCGTGACCGGCTGCTGATCTCCAAGGACGCCACCATCCGCGAGATCCACCATCGGGTGAAGAACAACCTGCAGACGATCTCGTCGCTGCTGCGCCTGCAGGGCCGGCGGCTGGCGTCACCGGAGGCGAAGGTGGCGATCGAGGAGTCCGTGCGGCGCATCCGGTCGATCGCGCTGGTGCACGAGACGCTGTCCCGTGATGCGGGCGACGACGTTCCCTTCGCCGAGATCCTGCGGCCGCTGGTCCGCATGGTGGAGGAGGGGCTCACGACCCCCGACCGCACCCGCTTCGACGTGGTGGGCGACGCCGGCCGTCTGCCTGCCAACGTGGCCACGCCGCTGGCGGTGGTGCTCACCGAGCTGCTGCAGAACGCGGTCGAGCACGGCTTCGGAACCGGCGACGGGGACGGCGACGGGCCGGCAGCCAAGGGGAGCGTGGTGGTCGAGCTCGCCAACCACGGCGCCCACCTCGTGGTGCAGGTCCGCGACGACGGCGCCGGCCTGCCCGAGGACTTCTCGATCGACGGCTCCAGCGGCCTCGGCCTGTCGATCGTGCGCACGCTGGTCACCGAGATGGGCGGGACGATCGATCTCTATCCCGGCCCGGGCGGCCGCGGCACCACCGCCCACCTGCGCGTCCCCACCGCCGCCGTCCGCAGCTCGGCGTAGAGGAAGCGCGAACTAGGCGGAGCGGCGCTGGCGGGCGACCCACTGCTTGCGCAGCTTGCGGCGCTCCTCCTCGGAGGTCCCGCCCCACACGCCGGAGTCCTGGTTGGTGGCGAGGGCGAACTCGAGGCACTCGGTCTGCACCTGGCACTGGCCGCACACGACCTTGGCCGACTCGATCTGGTCGATGGCCGGACCGGTGGTGCCGACCGGGAAGAAGAGGTCGGGGTCCGTGTCGCGACACGCGGCATGGACCCTCCACACGGCAGGGTCAAGGCTCAGGGCATGGGCCGTGGAAAGCGCCACGAGTCCTCCAGGCAGATCGTGATGCGTTTCACATGCGACCGCGGTGGCTTCACGTGTCGCTGCGAGACGGGGGTGATTCGAAACTATCCAGCGGTGCTCACTGCTGCAAGCGCACCTCTTTTCCACGTCCGGCGGCTTCATACCTGCAAATGTCTCGCGGTGTGACAAAGGTCATCGCGCACCGCGGCGCAAGCGCCGCATACACGGAGAACACGGTCGAAGCGTTCGCCGGCGCGAGGGCAATGGGGGCCGACATGGTCGAGCTCGACGTCCGCCGCACCGCCGACGGAACGCTCGCCGTCCACCACGACGCGGCGCTCGCGGACGGACGGCTCCTGGTCGAGGTCGGCGCTCCCGACCTCCCCACGTGGGTCCCGAACCTGACCGAGGCGCTGGCCGCCTGCGATCCCCTCGGGGTCAACATCGAGATCAAGAACTATCCCGGCGACCCCGACTACGACGAGACCCTCGCGCTGGCCGAGGCGGTCGCCGCGCTGGTGATCGAGCAGCGCCTCCACGACCGGGTG
>Ga0299913_10005406_pt1 | contig 10900 bp, 11 predicted proteins | sample RVTome_9_FD_201360 | JGI IMG/M metagenome (GOLD analysis project Ga0299913, IMG submission 201360) | Soil microbial communities from uranium-contaminated site in the Upper Colorado River Basin, Wyoming, United States - RVT155D38 (version 2) ... | reverse complement strand
GGCGAGATCCTCGGCGTGACCGAGTCACGCGTGTGCCAGATCCACACGAAGGCGGTCGGCGGCCTCCGCGGCCAGCTGTCCGAGTTCGACTGAGAACACGTCTCTCGCAAGTGTGACGTCTGTCACGGCGCGCCCCGCCGCAGCCACCTAGCGTTCCTCGCGTGAGGCAGCTGTTCCTGTTCGTGGCCGTCGCGTGGGTCGTGCTCGCACCCGCCACCGCCCCGCCCGCCAACGCTGCCGGAGATTGGCCGTGGCCGGTCGTCGGGCCGGTGGTCCAGGGGTTCGATCGGCCGGACACCCCGTTCGGCTCGGGTCATCGGGGTATCGACATCGCGGTCGTGCTCGGATCGCCTGTGCGCGCCTCGGCGGCCGGCGTCGTGACGTTCGCCGGCCCGGTGGGCGGCAGGCTGTTCCTCACGATCGACCACGGCGGAGGACTGGAATCCAGGTACTCCTTCCTCGACGCTCTGGTCACCCGGCGCGGCGATGCGGTCTCCACCGGGCAGGTGGTCGCCCGTTCGGGCACCGGCCACGCCGGGGACCTGGTTCCCAATCTGCACTTCGCGGTGCTCCTGGACGACGCGTACGTGGATCCGCTGGACTACCTCGGGCCGATCGAGGTCTGGAGGTTCATCCGACTCGCGCCGCTGCATCCGGGCTGAGACGCTCGGCCGGAGGTGAGCCGCTAGGATGACGCGGCTTTGCGCCTCCTGCGTTCCTCCCGCGTCTCACCCCGCTCGTTGACCGTTGCCGCTGTCACGGTCGCGTTCGTCGTGGGCGCTCCGCTGGCGGCTCTCGCCGATTGGGCTCAGTTCCAGGGGTCGGGTGGGCACAACGGCCTGTCCGACGGTCCCACGGTGCCCCTGACCCTCGCCTGGGCCAACGACGATGTGGAGCTCGACGGAACGGACACCACCGGCGGTCTGTCCTCGCCGGTGATCGCGGAGGACGGCACGATCGTGGTGGTCGCGCCGACCCAGGTGCTGGGCTTCGACGGCGAGGATGGGTCGGAGGTATTCAGTGTCGAGCGCGACTTCGGACCGTCGTCTCAGCCCGCGATCGGTGCAGGGCCGGACGGTCCGGTCGTCGTGTACACGGAAGGTTTCGGCGACATCGGGCCGACGCCCTCGACAGCGTCGGCCACCGTGTCTCCGTCTCCGTCCAAGGCGGCCGGAGACGGCGACACGGAGTTCGACTCGCACGTGAACGCGGTCGACCTCGAGACCGGTGAGCTCGTATGGAGGTCTGGGGTTCAGCTCGAGGACGTGGTGCAGACCCCGGTCGCCGTCGACGGGCCTGTCGCGTACATCGGAGATGTCGGGGGACGAGTCACCGCGGTCGAGCTCGCGTCGGGCGAGGTGCTCTGGTTCGAGGAGTTGGGGACGCCGATCTCGGGGGCCGTCACCCTGGATGCGGGCAGAGCCCTCGTGACGACGCTGGGCGGCCGGGAGGAGCCTTCGGAGATCGTCGCGCTCGACGCCGAGAGCGGAGACGAGCGCTGGCGCGCGAGCGCCGAGGATGCCTCGAACTTCGTGAGCGCGCCCGTCGTGGCCGACGGGCGCGTCCTGACCCTCGACGTGATCGGCGGGGTCCTCGCCTTCGACGCCGAGGACGGCCGGTTCCTCTGGCGGACGGAGGTCGTGAACCCGATCGCTCCGCGCGGTCAACCCTTCCTCCTGCAGGGAGTGGGGGCTCCGGCGCCGGTCTCGGCGGACGGTCGGGTGTTCGCCGTCGACGTGACCGGGCGCGTGTACGCGTTCGACGCCGAGACCGGCGCCCCACGGTGGGACCACGCGCTGAACGATCCGTCGCGATCCTCGCCTCCGCTCGTCACCGACGATCACGTGCTCGTATCGGCGGACTCCGGCACGCTTTACGCGGTCGATAATGAGAGCGGCCATCTCGTGTGGGAAGTCGATGCCGGTGGATCGTTCCTCCGGGGGATGTCAGATGCAGGTGAGCTGCTCGTCGGCGTGAGGGGGTTCGAGGAGGCCGCGGTGGTGGCGTTCGGCGCCGACCCCAACAGATCCTTGATCGACGAGCCGTCGCCGACCACCCTCGACCTCGGCCGGCTGCTCACCGGGTTCCTCCTGGGAGGGGTGCTCGTGGGCCTCGCGGTCGTCCTGCTTACGCGGCCGCTCCAACGACGACTGGGCCCTGCACTCCCTCCCGCCACCGAGACCGGTGAGGACGCAGGATGAGCGCGCGAAGCCAGAGGGACAGGAGGTCGGCACCGCCGCCGCGACGAGGGCTCTTCTCCGGCATGTCGGCTCCGCCGATGGACTCGATGCCGAAGATGCGGACCGCCTTCACGAGAGGGCTGGCCGGCACATGGTCGAGTCCGGTGCTCGTGGGCTCGCTCCTCGTCTGGCTCCTGGTGGAGTGGTTGGTGGTGGTCGCCCTCGGCTACCCCGGGCCCTTCGCCCTCCTCGCGCACGTCTCTGCGCCCACCCCGCTGAGCACCTTCACCGATCTTTCCCTGTCGACCGGTGTGCTCGGCGTGCGTCAAGGCCTCCTCTTCGTGCTCGGGACCGCGGCCGTGCATGCGCTGTGGTTCTCGCTGCTCGTCGGCCTCGCGATCGAGACGATCGAGAGCTCGACCGCGACGCGCTGGGGTGCCGTCCGAGGGCTCCGAGCGTTCCCAGTGGTGCTCTCGCTCCACGTGATCGGCGTGGCCGTCGTGTTCGCCGCGCAGATCGTGGCGGCGATCGGTGGCTCGGGACTGGCGCTCATCATCCAGATGGCGGCTCTCGTCGTCGCGACGTGGGTGTTCGCCTTCGCCCCCGTGATCGCGGTCACGGAGCATCGACGGCTCATGGATTGCCTCGGGCGCTCTATCCGGGCCGCCCGGATGCCCGGATCCGGCAACCTGACGTTCGCCGCGATCTACGTCGTCCCGGTCTTCGCCACCTTCCTCTCGCCCGGCTTGCCGGGCGTGCTGCTCGACGTCAACCCACCGTATGGGGCCTGGATCTACGTGGTCCTGATGAACCTGTTGCACGTAGCGATCGTGGCGGCGTTCGCCCTGCGGTACCTCGCGGTCGCCAGCGATGTCCCGGATGCGCCGGTCCGCGCGGCTCCCTCACGCGAGCGGGCCAGCGGGCGCAAGGGCGGGCGCTAGGCGGACCCCTCCTGGCATGAGCGTGCATCGCCGCTGGTAGACTGCCCGACGCCGACGCCTGATGGCGTCGAGCACGCACGTCCGAGGACCGCGACGGCGGGGTCCCAGGCCCAAGAACCAGAGGGGCCGGGCCGCCCACGGGAAGATCCGGACGGAGGAAGAAACCACAGATCGGGAGGGATACGTGCCTGTCGTCACCAGGCGGGAGCTCCTCGAAGCTGGTGTGCATTTCGGCCACCAGACCAGACGGTGGAACCCGAAGATGCAGCGCTACCTGTTCGGAGAGCGATCCGGGATCTACATCATCGACCTCGAGAAGTCCCTCGCGGGCATCGAGGAGACGTACGAGTTCGTTCGCGACCTCGGCCGTCGTCGCGGCACGGTCCTGTTCATCGGCACGAAGAAGCAGGCCCAGGAAGTCGTGGAAGAGCATGCGACCCGCGTGGGCATGCCGTTCGTCAACCATCGGTGGCTGGGTGGGATGCTGACGAACTTCACCACCATCTCGCGCCGGCTCATCCGCTTGCGAGAGCTGCGTGAGATGGAGTCCTCCGGGGCGATGGACAACCTGCCCAAGAAGGAAGTGATCCGTCTCCAGCACGAGCGAGAGAAGCTCGAACGGAACCTTGGCGGCATCCAGGCGCTCGAGCGCCTCCCGGATGCGGTGTTCATCGTCGATACCAAGAAGGAGCAGATCGCGGTCACCGAGGCACGGAAGCTCGACATCCCGGTGATCGCGATCGTCGACACGAACTGCGACCCCGACGAGGTGGACTACGTGATCCCCGGCAACGACGACGCGATCCGCGCCGTCAGCCTGGTCGCCCGCGTGATCGCCGACGCACTCACCGAGGGATACGGGATGGCGAAGGACGAGGTCGTCCAGAAGGTCGTCGCCCGCCGGCCCACTGCCGCCCCGCGCCGGTCCACGACCGCCGCGCCCGGACCCGCGGATGAAGACGTGCCCTCGCCGGAGGACGCGGCGAAGATCGCCGCCAGCACGGTGTTCGAGCCCGATCTCCCCGAACAGGAGCCCGAGGTCGTCGTCGAGCCCGACGAACCGGCCGCCGATGCGCCACCCGGTGACCCGAAGCCGGAGAACGCCGGATGAGCGACATCTCTGCAGAGCAGGTGAAGAAGCTCCGCGAGCTCACCGGTGCGGGGATGATGGACTGCAAGCGAGCGCTCCAGGAGACGGACGGTGACGTGGAGAAGGCGATCGAGCTGCTCCGCGAGAAGGGATTGGCCTCGGCCGCGAAGCGGGCCGGCCGCGCCGCCAACCAGGGTCGCATCGACAGTTACATCCACTTCAACAACACCGTGGGCGTGCTCGTCGAAGTGAACAGCGAGACGGACTTCGTCGCGAACACGGATGAGTTCTCGAAGTTGGTGAAGGATATCGCTCTCCACATCGCAAGTCCGGCCGCACCGCGCTGGCTCGCCCGCGAGGAGGTTCCCTCCGAGGTCGTGGAGCAGGAGGAGCACATCGCTCGTGTGCAGGCCAAGGAATCGGGGAAGCCGGACAACGTGATCGACAGGATCGTCGAGGGGAAGCTCAAGGCTTTCTACGAGGACTCGGTCCTCCTCGAGCAGCCGTTCGTCAAGGACGACTCGAAGACCATCCAGCAGCTGCTCGACGAGGTGGGCGCCAGGGTCGGGGAGAAAGTTGCCGTCCGCCGGTTCGTCCGATACAAGCTGGGTGACTCCACCGAAGGTTGACGGCACGAGGGCGATCACGAGAGGAGCCCACGCGAACGTGACGGAACGAGCCGGGAGGACCGGATACCACCGCGTCGTCCTCAAGCTCTCCGGCGAGGCGTTCGCGCAGCCCGAAGGCTCGGGGATCAGCACCGAGGCGACCGCGTTGATCGGCCGGCAGCTCGCCGAGGTCGTGGATCTCGGCGTCCAGATCGCGGTCGTGGTCGGTGGCGGGAACATCTGGCGCGGGCGGCAGGCTCCGGCGATCGAGCGGAGCCGGGCCGACTACATGGGGATGCTCGGCACGGTGATGAACGCCCTGGCGCTGCAGGACGCTCTCGAGAAGCTCCACGTGACGACGAGGGTGCAGACCGCGATCGCGATGACCCAGCTGGCGGAACCGTTCATCCCGCTGCGAGCGCGACGCCACCTCGAGAAGGGCAGGGTCGTGATCTTCGCTGCCGGACTCGGTGTGCCGTACTTCTCGACCGACACCTGTGCCGCGCAACGTGCCCTGGAGTTGGGCGCCGAAGCGCTCCTCAAGGGCACCAAGGTCGACGGCGTCTACACCGCCGATCCGAAGGTCGTGCCCGGCGCTTCCCGTCTCGACACGATCGAGTACGTGGACATCCTCCGTGAGGGCTACCAGGTGATGGACGCAACGGCGATCTCCCTGTGCATGGAGAACAAGCTGCCGATCATCGTGTTCGACCTCTGGGAGGAAGGCAACATCCGGCGGGTGGTGACGGGTGAGCCGGTCGGCTCGCTGGTCCATGGGGGCGTGAGATGACCGTCGATTCCACACTGAAGGACGCGGATCACAAGATGGAGCAGGCTCTCGTGCACATGCGCGAGGATCTGTCGTCGGTCAGGACCGGACGCGCCTCCGGAGCGGTGCTCACCCGGATCATGGTCGAGTACTACGGAACGCCGGTCGCGCTGAACCAGCTGGCATCGGTGAACGTTCCCGAGCCCAGATTGCTCGTGATCCAGCCGTTCGACAAGAACTCGATCCCGCAGATCGAGAAGGCGATCCAGCAGAGCGATCTCGGGATCACGCCGTCGAACGACGGGCAGGTGGTCCGCCTCGCGTTCCCGCCGCTCACCGAGGAGCGCCGGAAAGAGCTCGTCAAGCAGGTGCATCATCGGGCGGAGGAGGGCCGCGTCGCCGTCCGGAACGTCCGGCGACATGCCAAGGATGATATGGAGAAGCTTGAGCGAGAGCATTCCATCTCGGAAGATGAGCTCTCGAGGGGAGAGAAGGAGCTCCAGAAGCTGACGGACCGGCACGTGGCCGAGATCGATGAGATCCAGCGCCACAAGGAATCTGAGCTCATGGAGGTCTAGTGCCCGACGACGAGCGCGAGAGCGACGACCTGTTCGAGGACCTCGACAAGTTCTTCGCCCCCATCAAAGACGTCGAGTGGGACGAGCCGGAAGAAGACGCCGCCCCGGCCGGTGAGACGCCCGGTGAAGGGCACGTCGTCGTCCGCGGCGAACCCGAACCCGTCGTGACCGTGCCGCCCGCGGGGGACCAAGCATCGGGCGGGGCCGCCGCGTTCGAGGGTGACGACGACGAAGACGTGGATCCAGGCGACTGGTACGACACCGCGTCGCTCGATCCGGTCGATCAGGTGCTCGGAGGGGGTCCGAGCGATGAGGGCGACGACGAGCTCGTCACGGCTCCGGCGGAGCTGGCGCGACCCGACGAGGACCAGGGTGATCTCTTCACGCGGCCTGCCGCGGGGGACGACTGGCCCACCGAGGGGCAAGAGGCGGACAGGCCCACCGAGGCGGAGCTCGAGGAGGCGGCGGCGCACTTCGCGGATCCCCTCGGAGATCAGACAGGTCGGGCGCCTGCTCCTCGCGTCGTGCAGATCGACGAGGAGAACGCGGCCGACCTGATGGATGAGCTCGGTGCCGAGCCGTACCCCGCGGAGCCGGGAGCCGAGGACGACTTCGCCGCCATGGCCGAGGAGGAGCCCTCTCGCACGATCGTCGTCGGCGCAGAGGGGCTCGGCGGACCCAGCTGGCAGGAGCCGGCGGCCGTCGAGGTCGGAGCCGACCTCGACCGTCGCGGCTCCGAGCGGGACGTGCCGGCCGCGTTCCTCACCGGCATCATCCTCGCCGGGGTCGCGCTCGTGGCGCTGTTGATCGGCGAGGGCGTCTTCGCGCTCGTCGCGGCCGTCGTTGCGCTGATCGCGCAGGGCGAGCTGTACGGGGTCATGGTGAAGCACCACCGCCAACCGGCGACCGCCGTCGGACTGGTGAGCGGCGCCCTCGTCCTGGCGGGGGCGTATTACCACGGGGAGGCGGGGCTCCTGTCGATGCTCTCGCTCGGCGTGCTCGCGACCTTCCTCTGGTACATGACGGTCCCGGCGCCGCACCGCAAGGACATCGTCGGGAACATCGGCCTCACGCTGCTCGGACTGCTCTGGATCCCCGGACTGGCCGGCGCTTTGCTGATCATCCTGACGATGTTCGACACCTCGGTCGTGGTGGCGGTGATCGGTCTGACGTTCGTCTTCGACACCCTGGCGTTCCTGACCGGCTCGGTGTGGGGCGGATCGTTCATCCAGCGCCCGCTCGCGCCTGCCACCAGCCCGAAGAAGTCGGTGGAAGGACTGCTCGTGGCATCGTTGGGGACCGTGGTCGTCGCGGCCGCGTTCGTGACCGCGTTCGTCGACGCGGCGCCGGGGATCTTCGTGGACGGACGCCTGAATGCCGTGCTGCTCGGCCTCATCGTTTCCCTCGCCGCCACCTTCGGGGATCTCGCGGAGTCACTGGTGAAGCGAGACATCGGGGTGAAGGACATGGGCAGCGTCCTCCCCGGACACGGCGGTGTGCTCGACAGGATCGATTCGCTCCTGTTCGTCGCTCCCGCCGCCCTGTTCCTCCTGCGCATCATCGCCTTCTAGCCTTCTGGGTCGGCCGCTGCTTGTTCCCTTGCGGTCGGGGGTAGTCTGTTGTCGATGCGGACGGTCACCATCCTCGGTTCGACGGGATCGGTCGGGACCCAAGCGTTGGACGTGGTCCGGCGCAATCCCGAGCGCTTCAAGGTCGTCGGCCTGTCCGTCGCGGGCACCAACCAAGAGCTGCTGATGGGACAGATCAGGGAGTTCCTGCCTCCCGTGGTCGCGATCGCAGACGAGGCCGCGGCCGAGGAGGTCAGGACGAATCTCGGATCGGTCCGAGGCGTGGAGCTCCGGAGCGGGCCGGATGCCGCCGAGCGACTGGCCGCCGAGACCGAAGCCGACATCGTGCTGAACGCGCTGGTCGGGTCCTCAGGCCTGGGGCCGACGCTCGCCTCGCTGCAGAACGGCAAGACCGTGGCGCTCGCGAACAAGGAATCGCTCGTCGTCGGCGGCGAGCTGGTGATGGACCTGATCAAGGGTGAGCCCGAACGGCTTCTCCCGGTGGACTCCGAGCACGCGGCCCTCGCGATGGCGCTCCGCGGCGAGCGCCGCGAGGACCTGAAGCGCGTGGTCATCACGGGATCGGGAGGTCCGTTCCGCGGCTGGACCGCGACGGAGCTCGCCAAGGCTTCGATGAAGGAGGCCCTCCAGCATCCGGTGTGGTCGATGGGTCCGAAGATCACGATCGATTCGGCGACGATGATGAACAAGGGTCTCGAGGTGATCGAGGCGCATTACCTCTTCGGCTTGGAGTACTCCCAGATCCACGTGCTGATACACCCGGCGGGCGTGGTGCACGCGATCGCCGAGTTCCGTGACGGATCGATGCGGGCCGAGATGGCGTCGGCGGACATGCGCCTGCCGATCCAGCAGGCATTGGCCTGGCCCGAGCGGCTCCCGACCGGGGTGGCCCCGCTCCCGCTCACGGAGACGCCGCTCACCTTCGAGCCGGTGGACCACGAGGCGTTCCCCGCGGTGGACCTCGCGTACCGCGTCGGTGGCCTCGGTCTCACCTTCCCCGCGGTGATGAACGCGGCCAACGAGGTCGCCGTGATGGCCTTCCTCGACGGGAAGATCTCGCTCCCACGGATCGTGGAGATCGTCCAGACGATCGTCGATGAACACGAACCACCCTCGGTCGTTTCGGTCGTGCATATCGAACGGGCGGATGCATGGGCCCGCCGTCGCACGGCGGAGATCATCGAGGCTCGCTAGGTGGGGAGCGTCTTCGCGATCGCCGGCTTCCTGGCGTTGATCGTCTTCGTCGTCATCCCGATCCACGAGCTCGGTCACTTGCTCGTGGCCCGTCGATTCGGCTTCAAGGTGACGGAGTACTTCGTCGGATTCGGACCGAAGCTCTGGTCGAGGAAGCCCGGCGAGATCGAATACGGGATCAAGGCGATCCCTGCCGGGGGCTACGTGAAGATCGCCGGGATGAACCCGTACGAGTCCATCGCCCCCGAGGACCTGCCTCGCGCGTACGGGTCGAAGCCGATCTGGCAACGGGCGCTCGTGATCCTCGCGGGACCGCTCTCGCACTTCCTGGTGGGGGCCATCCTGTTCTTCGCTCTGTTCGCCACGTACGGCGACTCGACGACCCAGCTGGTGGTGGTCGGCGAGGTCGCGCCGACACTCGGCAACCATCCGTCCCCCGCTGCCGAAGCGGGACTGCGGGCGGGCGACGTCGTCCTTCGGGTCGGGGATCTCGACAACCCGAGCCCCGACACCCTTGGGCGGTACGTGACGCGGTACGCGCACGAACATCCCGGCGAGCCCCTCGAGTACGTGATCGAACGCGGCGATCTTCGGATCACGCTCCCGATCGTTCCCCAGCTCGTGACCGAGGGTGGGGAGACGAAGGGGAGGATCGGCTTCACCCTCGGGGCGGAGCCACTCTCGGTCCCCGGGGCGGCCGCCGTGTCCGTCCGGTACGTCGGCGCGACGACCTGGAACGCCGTTACCACGATCCCGAAGATCTTCACAGAAGGAGTGGGCAGGACGTTCTCGGTCCTGTTCAGCGACGACCCACGTCGTGCGGACGATCCGACGAGTCTCGTGGGCGTGAGCCGACGGGTGGGCGACGCGGGCGACCGGGGTGACTGGGGCACCTTCCTCGCCTACGCCGGGTACGTCACGATCTTCATCGGCATCGTGAACCTGATCCCTCTGCCTCCGTTGGATGGGGGCCATCTCGCGCTGCTCGTCTGGGAGAAGTTCACGGGACGTCAGGTCGACTATAGGAAGCTCATCCCGGTCTCGGCCGCGGTCATCGTCTTGCTCTCCATCTTCGCGATCGCGACCGTCTTCCTCGATATCACGGAGCCGTTGCCCGTCATCTAGGCGCTTCCCCCGCGCCCGCCACGATTTCTCCATCCCCACGGGCCACGCCGGGCAGGACCTGGTGGATACGATGACCGGCGTGTCCCCACAGACCGTGCTCGTCGTCGAGGACGAGGACGCGATCGCCGAAGCCGTTCGGGCCCGTCTCGAGAGCGAGGGGTACCGGGTCGTGATCGCGTCCGACGGTCCCGAGGCGATCCGCAGCCACGCCGAGCATCGCCCCGACCTGGTGGTGCTCGACCTGATGCTGCCCGGGATGGACGGGCTCGAGGTTTGCACGCGGATCCAGCGGGACGGGTGGACGCCGGTGCTGATGCTCACGGCCAGGACGGAGGAGGCGGACAAGGTCGCCGGCTTCGCCGTCGGTGCCGACGACTACCTCACCAAGCCCTTCAGCCTTCGGGAGCTCACCGTTCGGGTTCAGGCGATCCTGCGGCGGCGCGAGCGGATCGAGGGGTCGTCGGAGGGTGAGCCGATCGACCGACTCGGGCTGCTGGTGGATGCGAGGCGGCGCCGAGTCGAGGTGGACGGCGCCGAGGTGCCGCTGACACCGCTCGAATTCGAGATCCTGTACGCGCTCGCTCGCGAGCCGGGTGTGGTGCTCTCTCGGGATCAGCTGATGGATCGCATCTGGGGGTACCGTGACCATGCGGGTGGCCGCGTGGTCGATTCACATGTGGCGCGGCTGCGCCGGAAGATCGGCGAGGACGGCAACGAGCCCCGTTTCATCCGAACGGTCCACGGCGTCGGCTACGCGTTCAAGGAGTAGCGATGGCGACCCGACCGCTCGACAGGCTCACGTCGATCCGAGCGAAGCTCGGATCGA
>Ga0299913_10005405_pt1 | contig 10900 bp, 9 predicted proteins | sample RVTome_9_FD_201360 | JGI IMG/M metagenome (GOLD analysis project Ga0299913, IMG submission 201360) | Soil microbial communities from uranium-contaminated site in the Upper Colorado River Basin, Wyoming, United States - RVT155D38 (version 2) ... | reverse complement strand
ACCGCCCCAGGGCGAACGACGCCGACGACCGGGACGTCGACCCGCGCGCGGACCGCGTCGAGCGCGCGCGCCGTGGCCGTGTTGCAGGCCAGCACGAGGAGCTTGACGTCCTGCGCGGTGAGCCAGTCGACCGACTCGAGGGTGAACCGACGCACCTCGTCGGCCGGACGAGGGCCGTACGGCGTGCGCGCGTTGTCGCCGAGGTACACCGTCGTCTCCTCCGGCAGCCGGCGATGCAGCTCGGCCAGCACGGTCAGGCCGCCAACCCCGGAGTCGAAGACGCCGATCGGCCGCCGATCGAATCGCTCGCTCATGCGCTGGCGCTCAGCGCCGGACGAGGGCCGGCGACCGGTCGCGCAGGTGGGACGCGAGCGAGTCCGAGATGCGCCGCACGCCCTGGGCGATCGGCGACTCGGGGCTCGAGGTGACGAACGCGCTGCCATCGTTGTTCGAAGCGAGCACGAGGTGCCCGTCGGACACGACCTCGAAGTCGATCTTGCTGCCCAACGCCTGCTCGACGTCGTCCCGGCTGAAGCCGCCCGACGAGTCGGACCGGTTCAGGATGGTCGCCAGCTTCGCCGGCGGGTAGCCGATGGCGACGAACGTCTCGGCGCTCATGGCCAGGCCGCGGATGGCCATCGCGTCGTAGGTCAGTACCTGGAGGATGAGGTCGGCGGAGTCGAGGAAGACGAGCACGTCCTCGCTGAGCGCGGCGCGGGTGTCGATGATCACGAACTCGTACAGCTGGCGCAGCATCGAGAGGACCTTCTCGATGTCACGGGTGGTGACCATCTCGGCCATCTCGACGCGCGGCGGCGCGAGCAGGATGTCGATTCCCGATGGGTCGCGCCACATGACATCGGCGAGATCCTGCTCGCGGATGCGGTCGGTCGGCAGGTTGACGATCGACGGCGCGACGGCGGGGACGCGCAGCAGGCCGCGCAGATCGCTGAACTGGAGCGAGCCGTCGATCAGGCAGACCCGGTGGTCCTGGCCGAGGGCGACGGCGATGTTGTACGCCAGTGTCGTGCGGCCGACCCCGCCCTTGGGCGAAAAGAGCGAGACGACGAGCGAGCCGGAGCGCGCCGACTCGACGGCCCGGGCCTCGCCGACCTTACGGACCATCGTCGTCAGGTCGAACCCGGTGAACGGCATCTTCAGCACCGCATCGATGCCCCGTTCGGGGTTCTCGTTGACCGGGTTCTGCGGCACAGTGAGCATGATCACCCCGACCTGGGGCTCCGCGTTGCGGATCTCCTCCGCGACCTTCTGGCCGCTCATTCGGCCCTGCAACAGCGCGTCGACGATCACGACGTCGGGCTTCATCTCGGCGACGCTCGCCACGGCCCGGTCGCCGGCGGTCACGACGTCGAGCATCTTGATCTGCGACTGCGCGTTCAGCAGCGAGCGCACGTGGGACGCGACCTGCGGGACGTCCTCCACCACCAGGAGCCGGATCTGTTCGCCTGTCATCCCTCACCCCATGCGTCGTTCGCGTGCGTGGCTCGCAGCACGATGATGCAGCGTTCGCTCCGCTCGTCGAGGGGTTCCAGGTCATGCGACCCGAAGGCCGCCTCGACGACCAGCTCGGCCTGCTCGGCGAGGGCAACAACCGCCGAAGGTGATGGATACCAGAGCCGGAAGCTGGCCGGAAGCCGCGCTATCGTACCATCGGCCTCGGCGATATCCGTCAGCGTGGCGTACGACACGCGCAGGCCTTCCGGCGTCTCGTGCCGCTCGAGCCGCGAGCGCCGGGTCACGCTTCGACCGTCGGTCGTGCGTTGCCAGTCGACGCTCAGCGGCAGGTCATCGGGCGGCAAGCCGCCTGGCCCGAGCAGGTCGACGATCAGGGCCCCTTCCTCCGACAGCAGCGCGCGCGCCGCCGCCAGCGCCCGGACCGCCGACTCGGGACCGTCGAGATGGGCGAGCACGCCCGCGAGGATGCCGAGCGCGAACCGGTCCGCGCGACGCACCGAGCGCACGTCGCCCGGCGCGACCTCGATGCGCCCGGCGTCCCGGGCGGCGCGCAGCCGGTCGTCAGCGGCGATGCGTCGCTCGGCGCGCGCGAGGAGGGCCGCCGAGCCATCGATGCCCACGATCCGCTCGGCACCACCCTCGAGGAGCGCGCCGAAGAGGCGCCCGGAGCCGCATCCAAGGTCGATCACCGCGCCGCGCTGCCGCCGCGCCCACCGCCGATAGAAGGCGAGGTCCTCGCTGATCTCGTCGTGCTCGAGGTCGTACAGCTCGGCCAGGAGGGCCTCGTCGACCCCCTGGCCGGCGAGGATGTCGCTCAGCGTTCGCTCCCCCGTTGCCGGCCGCCGCCCTGGCCGCGCAGCTCGTCCCAGGCGTGCTCGACGAGGGCCGGGTCGCGGATGAGCGCGAGCGCCGTCGTGGCCAGCAGGCGGATCGCGAGCGGCAGCACCGCGTCGCCGTCCTCGCCCCCGGCGTGCGCCGCGAAGACGTGCGAGTGGCCCGGCGTGTCCTTCGGGGCGATCGCCATGAACGGATGAATCGTCGGCACCTCATGGCTGACGTTGGCCATGTCGGTGCTGCCGGCGTTCGGGTCGACCGGGCCGTCCTCGATCCCCGCGTCGGCCAGTCCCCGGCGCCAGACGTCGAGCAGGGTCGGGTTGTTGAGCATCGTCCGGCAGCGGTTGGCCGGGTCGTTCTCGACCTCCACGCTGCAGCCGGTCGCCGTGGCCGCCGCCTCGGCCATGGCGCGAAAGCGCTCGATCATGGCGTCCAGGTCCTCGTCGACCGGCGTGCGCAGGTACCAGCGGCCCTTCGTCAGGTCCGGCACGATGTTCGGCGCCGCGCCGCCGTGGGTGATGATGCCGTGGACGCGCTCGCCGGGCTTCAGGTGCTGTCGCCATTGCGAGACCATCGTGTACAGCAGCACGAGCGCGTCGAGCGCGTTCTTCCCGAGCCACGGGTCGGCGCTGGCATGCGCCAGGGTACCGCGATACGTCACGCCGACCTCAGTGACGGCCAGGCAGCGGATCTCCGAGGTGTTGACGTCGGCCGGGTGGATCTGCAGGCAGGCGTCGACGTCGGCGAAGGCTCCGGCGCCGATGAGTCGCACCTTTCCGTTGCCCGCCTCCTCGGCCGGGGTGCCGATGAAGCGGATCTCGCCGCCGAAGTCGCGCCCGAGCATCCGGGCGGCGACGACCGCCGCGCCGGCGCTTGACGAGCACATCAGGTTGTGGCCGCACCCGTGACCGACCTGCGGCAGCGCGTCGTACTCGCCGGCGAAGGCGATGACCGGCCCGGGACGCTCCCCGGACCAGCGGGCCACGAACGCGGTCTCGAGGCCGGCCACCGGGGCATCGATCTCGAAGCCGTGGCGCTCGAGCAGCTCGGCCGTCCAGCGCGAGGCCAGGTGCTCCTCGAACGCGATCTCCGGGTTCGCGTGGACACGATGCGACAGGTCGAGCGCCTCCGGGAGGACGGCCTCCACCGCCCTCTCGAGCGGTGAAAGCGATGGGGGCGCCGTGGCGTCGGGCATCGCAGGGGAACCTCCGCGCTATCGGTCGCGGCGGGCCAGGAACCACTCCAGCACGCCGGCCAGGACGATCGTGAAGATGGCGACCGGGACGCTCAGCGCACCGGCCAGGCGCAGGCCCGCGAGCGCGGCCACCACGAGCCCCACCAGGGCCCCGCGGCGACCCGCCCGCCACCAGGCGCCACGATAGACGATGCGCCGTCGCGCCACGAGCTCGCCGAGGAAGGCGAACGGGACGACGAGCAGTGCCACGGAGATCGAGGCCAGCGTGACGCCGACGACGACGTTGCGCGTCGCCTCCGGGCAGGGCTGTGCCGGGGTCGAGACCGGGCAGGCCCGGGTGGCGAAGGCGACCAGCACGACGAACCCGAGCAGCCCGAGCAGGATGAGGCCGCCGACGAGGGCGCGATGCCGTCCGCTCATCGAGCGGCGTCGGGACAGATCTCGCGGAACGGGCAGTAGCCGCAGCGCATCGGCGATGGATCGGCGTCGAAGCGGCCGCCGCGGACCCCCTCGGCCACGAACGTCAGCTTCTCCTGCGCCTTCTCCAGCCGGCGCTCCGACGGCGCGGCACGACCGACGATCCCCGACTCGAGGAAGTGCAGCGCGAGCTCATCGGGCAGCTGACCGCGCTCGGCCTCGTGTGCCAGGGCGTAGATCGACAGCTGCAGCGACTCCCGGGCGCGCCGGTTGGCCGTCGCCAGGTCGCGCACGTCGCTCGACTTGTAGTCGGTGATGACGACCCGCCCGGCCTCATCGCGGTCCACCCGGTCATAGCGGCCGCGGAGCCGATCGGCGCCGAGGGCGACCGTGAAGTCCTGCTCGACGGCGGTGGGCCGCGCGGGATCCCGCTGCTGCTCGGCCCAGAATCGGGTGATCGCCTCGTGCGCCGCGGCCCGCCGGGCCTCCTCGTGCTCGCGCGTCAGGAAACCGACCGACTCCCAGGCCGCGTCGAGCGCCGCGTGCAGCTCGTGCTCCTCCATCGGGCGGCCGGCGAGCTGGCGTCGGTGGAAGGCCTGCACCGCCGCGTGCAGCGCCTTGCCGTAGATCATCTGGTGCGATACCGGAGTGGGGATGCGCATGACGTGCGCGTAGCGGTACTTCGCCGGGCATTCGAGATAGTCGTTGACCTGCCCGTAGCTCAGCGACAGCGGCCGCTCCCCGAGCGCGCGGGGCGGCGCGACCGCCGGAGGCTGGGAGGGCGCGCCGGCGTGTCGCGCCAACTGCTCCATGAGCGCCGGACGCAGCGTCTCCGGCGGGGTGGCCGGCGGCAGGTCGAGCGCCTCGCTGACGAAGCGGCTGACCGTCCGGGCGCGGCGGACGCCGTAGTCCTGCGCCCAGCTCAGCACCAGCTCCTCCCGCGCGCGGGTCATCCCGACGTAGAAGAGGCGGCGCTCCTCGGCGGTGTGGTGATCGCCGTCGACGGTCGGTGCGGACCGGGTCAGCTCGTCGGGTAGCTCCAGCTGGTCCGGACGATCGCGCCCGGGAAACCGATCGGGCACGAGGCCGACCATGTGGACCACGTCGAATTCCAGGCCCTTGGCCTTGTGGTAGGTCAGCACGTGCACCGCGTCGCCCTCGTCGGGATCGGCGTCGGCGGTCGACGGATCGTCGCCGGTCTCGATGAGCGTGTCGAGCTGCGCGACGAGGAACGGCAGCCGGTCGTCGCGCAGCAGGCCGCCCTGGCGGCGCACGATGTCGAAGAAGCGCGCGACGTTGGCGACCCGTTCCTCCCCGGTCTCGCGGGCCTCGTGCGCCAGCCGAGCCAGCCAGCCGGAGCTGGAGATGAAGTGGTACAGCAGCTCGCCACAGCTGCGCTCGCTGCTCATCGCACGGTGGGCGTCCAGGGCCGCGAGGAGACGCTGCACGACCTCGATCGAGCGCAGGCCGAACGGCGAGTCCTCCGGGTGCTGGGCCGCGTCACGCAGCGCGGCGTGCAGGCTGCCGCGGCGGCGCCGGGCGCGGTTCATCGCCAGCGTGACGTCGGCCGGCGGCAGCCCGAAGATCTCGCTGGTGGCGAGGTCGTACAGGCTGATCGAGTCGTCCGGATCATTGGCGGCCCGCAGGAAGCTGATCAGCACCCGCACCTCGGGCTGGCGGTACAGGCCGGCCGTTCCGCTGAAGCGCCACGGAACGCGTGCCAGGTTCAGGGCGCGGATGTACGGGTCGGCGTCGCGGTTCCCGCGCACGAGGATCGCGTGGGCGCCCGGGCGACGACCGGCACGGACCGACGCGGCGATCCGCTCGGCCACCGCATCGGCCTCCTCGGAGCCGGTCGTGTAGCCGAGCAGCTCGATCGGCCCGCCCGTCGCCGCCGCGCGGCCGAACTTCGTCCGGGCCTTCAGGCGCTTGTCGAGCCCCTCCCGCGCCTCGAGGCGGTCCGGATCGTTGTGCCGGATGAGCCGATGCGCCGCGTCGAGGATCGGTTGCCGGCTGCGATAGTTGTCGACGAGCACGACGCTCGCGGCCTGCGGATAGGCCTCGCGGAAGCCGAGGATGTTGCCGAGGGCCGCGCCGCGGAAACGGTAGATGCTCTGGTCGTCGTCGCCGACGACGGTGACGTTGCCATGCTCGGCGGCCAGCAGCTTCACCAGCTCCCACTGCGCGTGGTTCGTGTCCTGGAACTCGTCGACGAGGATGTAGCGGTGCCTCCGCCGCTCCTCCTCGAGCACGGCGGGATGGTCGCGCAGCAGCCGCAGGGCCAGGCTGACCTGGTCGCCGAAGTCGATCCGATCGGTCGTGCGCATCAGGCGCTCGTAGGCGGCGTACGTCTCGGCCAGCTCGCGCTGCACGGCCGCCCGCTCGGCGAGCGCCTCGACTCCGGGGCGGGCGGCGGCATCGGCCTCGAGGCCCTCGACGACGGCCAGGTAGGCGGCCGGCGAGATGTCCTCGTCGCGCAGGCGGCTGATCAGCGTGACGAGGGCCGACAGGAACCGGGTCGGGTTGCCGAGGGGTCGGAATCGGTCCAGCGGCAGCTCGAACAGGTGCTCGCGCAGGAAGATGATCTGCTCGGCGCGCGACAGCACGGTCGACTGGTCCGACAGCCCGGCCTCGAGCGCGTGCTCGCGCAGCAGGCGATCGCCGAAGGCGTGGAACGTGCTGATCTGCGCGTCCGTGTGCCCGTACGGCACGAGTCGGTCCACCCGCTCGAGCATCTCGAAGGCGGCCCGATCCGTGAAGGTCAGCGCCAGGATCTCGGAGGGCCGGGCCCGCTTCTCCGCGATCAGCCACGCGATCCGGCGGGTGATGACCGTCGTCTTGCCGGTCCCGGCGCCGGCCACGATGAGCAGTGGGCCCTCGCCGTGGGTGACCGCCCTGCGCTGGCGCGCGGTCAGGTCGGCGAGCAGCGGGGGCTGGATGCGCAGGTGCGGCCGGCGCGGTCGCGGGGCCGAGACGAGCTCCTCGAAGATCGGGAGCTGATCAGGCGACGGCACGACCGGTGACACGTCGCCGATGGTAGCGGAGGACCGATTCACCCCGTGGTTATCAGCCGCTTACCGGACAGCTCGTCTGTCGCGACGCCCGGATCGCGGGGCACGCCGCCCGGCCGCCGGCCGCACGGCCCCTCGGTCCGCCGCGAGCGCCGCGAGAATCGCCTCGGCGTGGCGACGGCTCGTCCGCAGCTCGTCGCGCACGCGACCGACGGTGCGCTCCCCGCGCATCGCCTCCAGGCGCGCGTGGAGCGCCGACCACACGTCCGCGGGATAGTCGATCCCCGGCGCGATCTGGCGCAGCACGCCCCCTTGGCGCAGCTGGTCGATGACGGCCGGCGGAATGCCGATGCGCGCCGCCAGGCCGTCGACCCGGGGCGGCTCGGCGCCGGCCGAGCGCAGCCCCTCGAGGAGACGGCGCACGCGCTCGTCCATCACCGGATCGAGCCCGGGCTTCGCGTCCGCCAGGCCGATGCGGCGCCCGCGACGCACGAGGCGCCCGCCGATCACCAGGTCGTCGATGACCCGGCGGAGCTCCGCGTCCTCGAGGCCGAGGGGGGTCGCGCCGCGATGCCGCGACGGCGGACGTCGCGCGGCCGCGGCGCGGACCCTGGACACCAGGGCGTCGATCCGCAGGTCGATCGACAAGGGCTGCTCGCGATGGAATCGCCGCAGGGCCGCCAGCACCAGGCGCTCGGCCAGGCGTCGCTGTTCGGGGTCGATCGCCCCGATCGTCACCCCGACCGGGTCCCCTCGACCGCCACGCGGATTGCCTCGGACTCCTCGTCGGACAGGTGATGTTCGGACGTCCCGTCGGCCACCGGCTTGGCGAAGAGGCGCGTGTTCGTCCGGCCGTGCAGGCTGGAGATGACGATCCCGTCGCGGCGATCGTCCAACAGCGCGATGGCGAAGCTCTGGTCGGAACCGGTGTCCTCGAACGGGTTGAAGCGCACCATGCCGATGTGCTGCAGGCTGCGCTTCGTCCGCCCCTCGACGACGGCGTGCATCGCCTCGATCTCGCCCATCCGCTGGGTCGCCCGATCGAGGGCGATCGCGTTACCGGCGAGCCGATCGTGCAGCGAGCCCCCCGCGCCGTCGCCCACCAGCTCGCGGTACGTGCGCACCGCGCGGCCCAGGCGGATCCCCTGGACGAGGGCCACGACGAGGAGGAGCAGCACGAGCAGCGCCAGCGCCCCGACCACGAGGGTGAGGTTGTCGGCGAGGAGGCGGTCGAGATCGGGCATCGGATCGGCGGTATCATAGCCGCCCCGTGGCCCTCGACCGGTCGCGGGCTGTCGCGAAGGACTCCCCAGCAGCCGAGGTTTCGATGCCCCGTCGAGCAGGCAAGGCCGCCAGCCGCCGAGCCCGCCAGCGTGCCGCCCAGCGCGGGTCGCGCCAGGCGCCCCCGCCGCCCGCGCGGACGTCCGCGCGACCCGAGGTCGTGCCGCCGGTCGGCACCCCGGACGTTCGCGAGGCCGCCTCCCTCGAGCCTCCGCGCCGCACGTCCCAGCCGGCGACGGTGACCGGCGACTCCCGGCTCTCCGGGCACAACCAGGCGGAGTACCACTACGTCGAGCGCGACCTGCGGAACATCGGGATCCTGACCGCCCTGATGATCGTGCTGCTGCTCGCCGCGTGGGCCGCCTTTCTCGCCCTGGGACTGACGACCTAGCGGCCACCGCGGGCGCACCCGACGCTCGAGGTGCGCGCGGTGCACGGCTCGGGCATAGTGGCGGGAATGCCTGCCGCGCGACCGCATCGCTGGGTCCTCCATCCGCTGCTCCTCGCCGCCTATCCGGTCCTGTTCCTGTTCAACGAGAACGCCGCGGACCAGGTGACGCTCGAGCCGCTGTGGCTGCCGCTGGCGACGGCGGTCGGCGGCGCGGCGCTGCTCCTGCTGCTCGGAACGGCGCTGACCCGCGACGTCCATCGGGCCGGGATCGCGGCCAGTGTGCTCGTCGTGGCCTTCTTCGGGTTCGGGCATGCCTGGAACCTCGTCGGTGACTGGTTCCGGCAACCGTGGGCGCTGCTCGTGGTGTGGGCGATCGCGGTCGCCATCGGCCTGACGGCGGCCTGGGCGTCGGGAGCCCGGGCGCGGTCGGCGACCGCCTACCTGAACCTCGTCGCCGCCATCCCGCTGGCCTTCACCCTCGCGGGGCTGGGCCAGTTCGTCCTCGACCGTGGCACGCCGGGGACGGCGATGCGATCGCTCGATGGGCTGGTCGACCGCGAGGATCAGCCCCGGCCGGACATCTACTACCTCGTCTTCGACCGCTACGCCGGCTCACCGGCCCTCGAGCGCCACTTCGACTTCGACAACGAGCCGTTCCTGCGCGCGCTGGAGGAGCGAGGCTTCCACGTGGCCCGCGACAGCGTGGCGAACTACGTGAAGACCGGGCTGTCGCTGACCAGCACGCTCGACATGGACTACCTCGACGCCGATGCGCTGAACGCCGCGGCGGCGACGCCGGCCGACCAGGGTCCGATCAACCGTCGGTTCCAGGGCCACCTGCTGGTGCCGGGCACGTTGAAGGAGCTCGGCTACGAGTTCGTCCTCGTTCCGAGCTGGTGGCGGCCCACGGCGAGCAACGTCGACGCCGACCTGACGCTCCGCTACGAGGGCGCCTCCGAGTTCTCGCTGGCGCTGCTCGAGACGACGGTCGTCGGTGCGCTGACCGACCCCGCCGAAGAGGTCGATCCGTACTCCGCGTCGGAGCTTCGCAACTACACGCTGCATCAGCTCGACGAAGTGCGCGAGATCCCCCGGCTGCCCGGTCCGAAGTTCGTGTTCGCCCACTTCCTCATCCCGCATCCGCCGTACCTGTTCGACCGGGATGGCAGCGGCGTGACGGCGGACGAGGTGCGCGAGCGCAGCAGCGCCGAGCGCTACCTCCGACAGCTCGAGTTCACGAATGACCGGATCCTCGAGATCATCGACGCGATCCAGGCGCAACCGGCCGAGCAGCAGCCGGTGATCATCGTCCAGGCCGACGAGGGCCCGTTCCCGCCGCGCTATGCCGCGAACGGCGAGAGCTTCCAGTGGCGAGACGCGACGCCCGAGGAGCTGGAGATCAAGTTCAGGATCCTCAACGCCATCCATCTCCCCGGCGTCGAGCCCGAGGACGCCGGCCTATCGAGCTCGATGACGCCCGTGAACACCTTCCGCGTCGTCTTCAACGTCCTGTTCGACGCGGAGGTGCCGCTCCTCCCGGCCCGCGTGTACGCGCACGCCGACTACCTCCACTTCTACGACTTCGTCGAGGTCACCGACCGGATCCCGGGATGGCGCGCGCCGCGCTAACCGTCGCCGTCGCGCCCACGCCCGCGGCCCGCCTCGAGTCGCAGCCGGCGCAGCCGTTGCAGGCGCTCCCCGATCTTCTGCTCCAGGCCCTCCTCGGTCGGCTCGTAGAAGACGCGCCCGGCGAGGGCGTCGGGCAGGTACTGCTGGTCGACGTCGGCATCGGCGTAGTCGTGGGGGTAGAGGTAGCCGCGACCGTAGCCCTGCTCGCGTGACAGGCGGCGGTGGGACGAGGGACGCAGGTGCAGCGGCACCGGCAGCCGTCCGTGCTCCTCGACCTCGGCCAGCGCCGCGAAGTAGGCGGCCCCGGCCCGGTTCGACTTCGGCGCCGCCGCGACGTAGGTGGCCGCCTGCGCCAGCGCGTACTGCGCCTCCGGCAGGCCGATCATCTCGGTGGCCTGCATCGCTGCCACGGCCACCTGCAGCGCCCGGGGGTCGGCATTGCCGACGTCTTCGGAGGCGGCGATGACGATCCGCCGCGCGATGAAGGTCGGATCCTCGCCGGCGCCGACCATGCTGGCGAGCCAGTACAGCGCCGCGTCCGGGTCGTTGCCGCGAAGGCTCTTGATGAAAGCCGAGGCCGCCTCGTAATGCTGGTCGCCGGCGCGGTCGTAGGCCAGCAGCCGCTGCTGGGCCGCCTCGGCGACCGCCTCCGGGCCGATCTCACCA
>Ga0299913_10005404_pt1 | contig 10902 bp, 7 predicted proteins | sample RVTome_9_FD_201360 | JGI IMG/M metagenome (GOLD analysis project Ga0299913, IMG submission 201360) | Soil microbial communities from uranium-contaminated site in the Upper Colorado River Basin, Wyoming, United States - RVT155D38 (version 2) ... | reverse complement strand
TCCTCGACGTGCTGGCCGTGGCCGCGCGCGACATGGGCTTGGATCGGAGGACCCTGCTCGCCCGCGGCGAGCGCTTCATCCACGGGACGACGCACGCCATCAACGCGCTCGTGACCGGCTCGACCGCCCGCACGGCGTTCCTCACGACCGAGGGCCACCCGGATATCCTGCTGTTCCGCGAGGGCGGGCGCGCCCAGCCGTTCGACTTCGGCGCGCCGTACCCGGAACCGCTGGTCCCGCGCGCGCTGACCTTCGAGGTCCCCGGCCGCGTACTCGCCGACGGCACGATCCACCGGCCGCTCGACGAGGACCGCGTCATCGAGGTCGCGCACCAGCTGCGCGACAGCGAGGTCGAGGCGGTCGGCGTCGCGCTGCTGTGGAGCATCGTCAATCCGGCCCACGAGCTGCGCGTCGCCGAACTGCTCAGCGAGCACCTGCCGGGCGTCCCGTTCACGCTGTCGCACCAGCTCAATCCGACGCTGCGGGAGTACCGGCGCGCGTCGTCGACGTGCATCGACGCGTCGCTGAAGCCGTTGATGGCCAGGTACTTCGGGTCGCTCGAGCGGCGACTCCACGAGGCCGGCTTCGCCGGGCGCGTGCTGATCGTCACGTCGCAGGGCGGGATGCTCGACGCCGCAGAGATCGCCGCCGCTCCCATCCACTCGATCAACTCGGGTCCATCGATGGCGCCGGTGGCGGGACGCTTCCACGCCGGCCGCGAGCACGGCAGCGCCACGGCGATCGTCGCCGACACCGGCGGGACGACGTTCGACGTCAGCGTCGTGCGCGACGGGCTCATCCCGCGGACGCGCGAGACGTGGATCGGCCCGGAGTACCAGGGCCACATCACCGGCTTCCCGTCCGTCGACGTCACGAGCGTCGGCGCCGGCGGGGGCAGCATCGCCTGGATCGATCACGGCGGCCTGCTGCGCGTCGGACCGCAGAGCGCCGGGTCCTCGCCCGGGCCGGCGTGCTACGGCAACGGGGGGACGCGGCCGACCGTGACGGACGCCTGCCTGGTGCTCGGGTACCTCGACCCCGACTACTTCCTTGCGGGCACCATGGACCTCGATGTGGACGCCGCGCGCGCCGTGATCGAGCGCGACATTGCAGTGCCGCTGGGGCTCGAGGTCGACGGGGCGGCCGAGGCGATCCTGCGGATCGCTACCGAGAACATGGTCCACGCGATCGAGGAGATCACGGTGGGCCAGGGGCTGGACCCGCGCGGCGCCGTGCTCGTCGGCGGCGGCGGAGCGGCGGGGCTGAACCTCGTGGCGATCGCGCGGCGCCTGGGATGCCGCGAGGTCCTCGTTCCGGAGACGGGCGCGGCGCTCAGCGCGGCCGGAGCACTGCTGTCCGAACTCAGCGCCGACCACGCCGAGACCTTCGTCACCGACACCGCGAGCTTCGATGCCGCCGGCGCCAACGCGGTGCTGGCGCGGCTCAGCGAGGCCTGCCGCACCTTCGCCGGGCGCGCCGCGCCGGGCGCGCCGGCGGCCATCGACTATATGATGGAGGCCCGGTATCCGCGCCAGAACTGGGAGATCGAGGTGCCGCTGCCGCACGGGCGCATCGACGGCGCGCCGCAGGTCGCCGAGCTCGCGCAGGCGTTCCATCGCGTCCACGAGCAGCTGTTCGCGATCAGCGAGCCCGACTCGCGCGTCGAGGTTGTGGCCTGGCGGGCCCGGGCGCGGGTGGCGCTCGGCGACGGGGCCGACCGCCGCGTCGCGGCATCGCGCCGCCACGCGTTGCGCCGCACGGCGCGCCGCGTGTGGTTCCAGATCGCCGGCTGGACCGACGCCGACATCATCGACTTCGAGCAGCTGCCCGACGACTCGTCGTTCACCGGCCCCGCGGTCGTCGAGTCGTCGTTCACCACCATCGTCGTCGATCCCGGCGTCAGCGCCAGGCGCACGACGCACGGGACCCTCGCGCTGACGCTCGAGGACGCATGAGCGTGACCGAGCACACCCTGGTGCCGAGGGCCAACCCCGTCGAGCTGGCGATCGTCGCCAGCCGGCTGCGCGCGATCGTCCGCAAGATGAGCAACACGCTCTATCGCACCGGGCGGTCCGGAGTGCTCAACACCGCGCGCGACTTCTCGTGCGCGATCATCACGCGTGACAACCGCCTGCTGATGGCGGCCGACAGCCTGCCGATCCACGTCCTCAGCGGCCCCGACCTGATGGCCGAGGCGATGCAGCGGCTCCACCCGGTGCTGCGCGCCGGCGACGCGTTCCTGCACAACTCGCCCTATCACGGCAACTCGCACCCGGCCGACCACTCGCTGCTCGTGCCGGTGGTCGACGCCGGCGGCGAGCACCGCTTCACCGTCCTCGTCAAGGCGCACCAGGCCGACTGCGGCAACGCGCTACCGACGACGTACATGGGCGCGGCCGTCGACGTCTACGCCGAGGGCGCCCTGATCTTCCCCGTCGTCCAGGTCCAATGTGGCCACGAGGACGTCGAGGACATCATCCGCATGTGCGAGATGCGCATCCGCGTGCCCGAGCAGTGGCGCGGCGACTACCTCGCGATGGTCGGCGCTGCGCGCATCGGCGAGCGCGAGCTGCTGGCGCTGGGCGACGAGCTCGGCTTCGACAAGCTCGACGCGCGCACGGAGGAGTACTTCGACTACTCCGAACGCATGGCAGTGGAGGCCATCCGCCGCCTGCCGGCCGGGACCGCATCCGCCGAGACCCGCCATGATCCCTATCCGGGGGCGCCGGAGGGGATCCCGGTCGCGGCGCGCGTGTCCGTCGATTCCGACCAGGCGCTGGTCGAGATCGACCTCCGCGACAACCCGGACTGCTACCCGTGTGGGCTGAACCTCAGCGAGGCGTGCGCCCGCACGGCGGCGATGATCGGGCTGTTCAACAGCCTCCAGGGCGAGGTGCCGACGAACGCCGGCAGCTTCCGGCGGGTGCGCGTCGACCTGCGGCGCGGATGCGTCGTGGGGATCCCCGAGCATCCGCACAGCACGTCGGTCGCCACGACGAATGTCGCCGATCGCGTCACCAGCGCCGTGCAGCTGGCGCTCTCGAAGCTGGGCGAGGGCCACGGCATGGCGGAGCCGGGCCCGTTCGGCGCGCCCGCCGCCGCGGTCATCTCCGGACAGGACCCGCGGACGCGCACGCCGTTCGTCAACCAGCTCTTCCTCGTACTGTCGGGCGGTGCGGGCGGTCCGCTCAACGACGGGTGGCTCACGCTGTGCCACGCGGGCAACGGCGGGATGCTCTTCACCGACAGCGTCGAGGTCGACGAGCTCAGCTTCCCGATCCTGGTCCACGCGCAGCGGCTGGAGCCCGACACCGAGGGCGCCGGGCAGCACCGCGGGGCGCCGTCGGTGCATGCCGAGTACGGTCCGCTGGGCACGGAGCTGCGGCTCATCTACGCCAGCGACGGCCATCGTAACGCCGCCTCTGGCGCCCGTGGCGGGCTGCCCGGCAGCTCGTCGCGGCAGCTTCGGCGCGCCGTCGACGGGACGCTGGAGGAGCTCCCGGGGCTCGGAGAGGTCGTGCTCCAGGATGGAGAGACGGTGCTCTCGTACACCGCGGCCGGCGGCGGCTACGGCCCGCCCGGGGAGCGCGACCCTGAGCGCGTCCGCCGCGACGTGACCGAGGGCTGGATCACGCGCGCACGTGCGCGCGACGTCTACCGGGTCGTGCTGGGCGACCACGACAGCGTCGACCACGACGCCACCGCACGTCTTCGGCCGAACCACTGAAGAACCACGGGAGGACACACATGGCGCTCACGATCACGCTCGCGGGCAAGGTGGCGATCGTCACCGGGGCGAGCTCCGGCATCGGCACGGCGATCGCCGAGGCGATGGGCCAGGCCGGGGCGCAGCTCGTGGTGGTCGGCCGCGACGCCGAGCGCCTCGGCGCGGTGGCCAGGCGGATCCGCGACTCAGGTGCCGATGTGCACGAGGTCGTCAGCGACGTCACCGCCGACGGGGCCGCCCGTGAGATCGTCGACGCCGCGGTCGGCGCCTTCGGCGGCGTGGACGTGCTGGTCAACTGCGCCGGCGTTTTCCTGCTCGGCCAGCCCGAGGAGAGCCTCGAGCTGCTGGATCGCCAGTGGGAGACGAACGTGCGCGCCCCGTACGCGCTCGTGGCGGCCGCGCTGCCAGAGCTGCGCCGCCGGCGCGGCGCGATCATCTTCCTGTCCTCCATCGCGGGCAAGGTCGGCTTCCCGACGGCGAGCGCGTATTGCGCGACCAAGGGCGCGATCGAGCTGCTCACGAAGTCGCTGGCGGTCGAGGAGGGCCCCAACGGCGTTCGCGTCAACGCGATCGCGCCGGGCAACGTCGAGACGTCGATGAACGCCCACCTCATGGCCGACCCCGACTACAAGCGGGCGATGCTCGAGGCGACACCGCTGGGCCGCAACGGCCAGCCGGCCGACATCGCCCCACTGGCGGTGCTGCTGGCCTCCGACCACGCCAGCTTCGCCACCGGCGCGAGCGTCCTCTGCGACGGCGGCTGGGTCGCCCGATGACGGCGCTGTGTCGCGGCGCGGCCTTGACGCGTTTCGCGGAGGCGGTCGGCCGGCCGGGCTCCTACGACGAGCTGTGGCGCTGGTCGGTCGAGGACCTGGAGGGGTTCTGGGCGGCGGTCTGGGAGTTCTTTGACGTGCGCGCCGGCGGCGACCCGTCGACCGTCCTGGCCTCGCGCCGAATGCCGGGCGCGCGCTGGTTCCCCGACGTCTCACTGTCCTACCCGGAGCATGTTTTTCGCGGCCGGCTCGAGGATTGCGTGGCGATCCGGCACGCGTCGGAGTCGCGGCCGCCGGGCGAGTGGACGTGGGGGCAGCTGCAGCGCGAGACGGCCCGCATACGCGCCGGCCTGCACGCTCACGGCGTCCGTCGAGGCGATCGGGTCGCGGCGTACCTGCCCAACATCCCCGAGACGATCGCGGCGTTGCTGGCGACGGCGTCGCTGGGGGCGATCTGGTCGAGCGCGGCGCCGGAGTTCGGCGCGCGCAGCGTGATCGACCGCTTCTCGCAGATCGAGCCCAAGGTGCTGCTGGCGATCGACGGCTACCGCTACGGCGGCAGGGACTTCGACCGCACCGACGAGGTCGCCCGGATCGCGGGCGAGAAGGGCACCGAAGTCGTGCGTCTGGGCTACCTAGACGGCGGCGGTTGGCAGGACGGCTTCCTGCGCGACGGCCCGCTGGAGTTCGAGCGCGTGCCGTTCGACCACCCGCTGTGGGTGCTCTACAGCAGCGGCACGACCGGCCTGCCGAAGCCGATCGTCCACGGCCACGGCGGGATCCTGCTCGAGCATCTCAAGAAGATGCACCTCCACCTCGACGCCCAGGAGGGTGATCGCGTCTTCTGGTTCACGACGACGGGCTGGATGATGTGGAACTTCCTGGTCGGCGTGCTGCTCAGCCCGGCCTCGATCGTGCTCTACGACGGAACCCCGGCCGGCGAGGCGCTGTGGGACCTCGCCGCCGACTCGGGCACGACCGTGTTCGGCACGAGCGCCGCATACATCACGGCCTGCATGAAGGACGGAATCGAGCCCGCGCGCGGCCGCGACCTCTCGGCGCTGCAAGCCGTCGGGTCGACCGGGTCGCCGCTGCCGCCGGAGGCCTTCGAGTGGGTCCATGACCGGCTCGGCCACGACACGTGGCTGTTCTCCACCAGCGGCGGCACCGACGTGTGCACGGCGTTCGTCGGCGGCGTGCCGACCCTGCCGGTCTCCCGCGGCGAGCTCCAGGCGCGGTCGCTGGGCTGCGACGTGCAGGCCTGGGACGAGGAGTGCCGCGCGCTGACCGGCGCGGTCGGCGAGCTGGTGATCGCGCAGCCGATGCCCTCGATGCCCGTGTACTTCTGGGGCGACGAGGACGGCTCGCGCTACCTCGAGTCCTACTTCGACACGTACCCCGGCGTCTGGCGCCACGGGGACTGGATCGAGATAAGCGATCGCGGCACCGCGATCATCCACGGCCGGAGCGACTCGACCATCAACCGCGGCGGCGTCCGCATGGGCACGAGCGAGATCTACCGCGCCGTGCTCGCGCTCGACGAGATCACCGACGCGCTGGTCGTCGACGTCGACGGCTGGATGCCGCTCTTCGTCGTGCTGCGCGAGGACTCCGTCCTCGACGACGAGCTCACCGCCCGCATCGCCGCCAGGGTCAGGGCGGACTGCTCGCCACGGCACGTCCCCGACGAGGTGCACGAGATCGCCGAGGTCCCGCGCACGCTCAGCGGCAAGGCCCTGGAGGTGCCGGTCAAGCGGATCCTCCTCGGCCACGACCCCGACCACGCGGCCAGCCGCGAATCCCTCGCCAACCCGGGCGCCCTCGAGCCGTTCGTCGAGCTCGCGGGCGTCCGCGCCGGCTGAGCACACATGTCGACGCACTACGACTTCAGCGGCCGCACGGTCATCGTCACCGGAGCCGCACGGGGCATCGGGCTGGCGCTCGCCCAGCGCTTCGCGGCGGCGGCGGCCGAGGTGGTCGTGGTGGATCTCGACGGCGACGATGCTCGCCGCGCCGCCGGCGAGATCGGCGCGACGGCCGTGACCGCCGACGTCTCGAGCACGGCGGACGTGCAGCGGGTGGTCGAGCACGCGGTCGAGCGCTCGGGCCGCGTCGACGTCGTGGTCAACAACGCCGGCATCCTCCGCGACAAGGTCCTCTGGAAGCTCGACGACCGCGACTGGGAGGACGTCCTGGCGGTCCATCTGGGCGGAGGGTTCAGGCTCACGCGAGCCTGTGTCCCGCAGTTCCGAGAGCAGCGGTACGGGCGGGTCGTCAACGTGACGTCCTACACCGGCCTGCGCGGCAACATCGGCCAGTCCGCGTACGCGGCCGCCAAAGCCGGAATCATCGGCTTCACGAAGACCGCCGCGCGCGAGCTGGCGCGATTCGGCGTCACGGTCAACGCGATCTCGCCGAACGCGCTCACGCGGATGATCGACTCGATCCCCGCGCACGAGCGCGAGGAGCTCGAGCGGCGGATCCCGCTCGGACGGTTCGCGGACCCCAACGAGATCGCCTCGGGCGTGCTGTTCCTCGCCTCCGAGGACGCCGGCTACATCACGGGCGAGGTCCTGCGCATCGACGGCGGCCTGGCGATGTGAGCCCCACTCCGCACCACCCGACCAAAGAGGAGACATGACCAACACGCAAACCGACGACGAACGCCGGAGCGCCGCGCGCGCAGTGCACGAGCGCAGCCTCCAACTGCTCCTCGACAAGGACATGCGCGGGTGGGTCGACCTCTGGACGGACGACTGCGTGTTCGAGTTCCCGTTCGCGCCCCCCGGCTACCCGCAGCGACTCGAGGGGCGTGACGCGGTCTGGGATTACATCAAGGACTACCCGTCCAAGATCGACCTGAAGGCCTTCCACGACGTGCGCTACCTCCACGGCGCCGATCCCGACGTCCTGGTCGTCGAGATGCGCTCGGAGGGGCGGGCCCTGGGGACCGACAAGCCTTACAACATGCAGTACATCTCGATCATCACCGTGCGCGACGGCAGGATCGCGCACTACCGCGACTACTGGAACCCGCTCGCGGTGGCGAACGCGCTCGGCGGGATCGACGCGTTCATGAAGGCCTTCGACACGCCGTTGGCCGCGACGAACGCGCCCGATGCCTGAGCCCCGCCGCGTGCTCGTCGTCGGCGCGTCCGGAACCACCGGCAGCCGGCTGACCGAGCGGCTGCGAGCGGCGGGCTGCGAGGTTCGCCGCGCAACCCGCACGCCGCCTGCCGATGCCGACGGCTGGGTGCGCTTCGACTGGCTGGACGAAGCTACCCACGGGCCCGCGCTCGAGGGCGTCGGCGGCATGTACCTGATCCCGCCGCCGCTGGTGGCCGATCCCGCGCCCGCGATGACGGCGTTCATCGATCTCGCGCTCGAGCGTGGGGTGCGTCGCGTCGTGCTCCTAAGCGCGTCGGCGATCCCCGAAGGGACGGCCGGCGTCGGAGCCGTGCACGCCGCGGTCCGTCGCGAGGCTCCCGAGTGGACGGTGCTGCGGCCGACCTGGTTCGCGCAGAACTTCGTCACCCCGTATCACCACCACGCCCAGAGCATCGCGCGCGAGGGCGCCTTCTATACCGCGGCGGGCGACGGCCGCGTGCCGTACGTGGACGCCGACGACATCGCCGCGGTCGGGGCTCACGCGCTGACCGACGAGACGCCCCACAACTGCGCCCACGACATCACCGGGCCTGAGACGATGACCCACGCCGAGGTGGCGGCGATCCTCACCGAGGCTGCCGGCCGCGGGATCCGGCACGTGCCAGTCGACGCCGACGAGGCGAGCGAGCGCATGATCGCCGCCGGGATTCCCGAGGCCTTCGCACGGATCCTCGCGCAGCTCGAGGTCGCGATCGGCCAGGGCGCCGAGGACCGCGTGACCGACACCGTACAGGCGGTGACCGGCCGCCCGCCGCGGACGTTCGCCGAACTCGTCAGACCGCCGAGCCACGAATAGCGTTGCACCAATGATGAATCATGGTATTGTTGGACAACTATGCGGTCGGGCAGTGAACGTCGGATGGCACGGGCCGTAGGTCCCGCGCGTCCGCTCCCAGACCGCACACCCACCCACTAGGAGGACGAGATGCATGAGGCGCTCGGCCGCGCGGCCGTCGCGGTCGCGGTGATCTGCGCGCTGGCGACGGCAGGATGTGGCGACGAGGAAGGCACGTCGGGCGGGTCCGGCGGCGGCAAGAGCGAGCGGCTGGAGATCGCGTTCCTTCCGGGCGTCGTGGCGAACCCGTACTTCAAGGCCGAGATCGAGGCCATGAAGGAGGTCTCGAAGGCCGAGAACGTCAACCTAACCGTCATCGACTCGGGGCTCGACGCCAACAAGCAGGCCCAGCAGCTCCAGGACCTCGCGTCGGCGGGCAAGCACGACGGCATCCTGATCGTGCCGCTGAGCGGGGCGGCGCTGGTGCCGGCCGCCAAGCAGGCGCTGGACTCGGATATCTCCGTGGGCGCCGTCGACGTCCCGCTCGGCCCCGACAGCACTTCCACCGAGGCGCAGGTGCCGGGCCAGGCCGTCTTCTCGGGCCGCCCCTTCTCCAAGCAGGGTGAGAACCTCGGCATGCTGACGGTCGAGGCCTGTGCCGGCGCCGGCCCGTGCCGCGTCGCGTTCATGTACGGCGTCAAGGCGTCGGTCTACGACCAGGTCCTCTACGACGGCTTCAAGCGCGGTATCAGCAGCGCGCCAAACGTCGAGGTCGTCGCCGAGGCCGAGGGCGGCTACACCCGGGAGGGCGGACTCAAGGCCACCCAGAACCTCATCCAGGCCAACAAGGATCTCGACGTCATCGTCACGGTCGATCAGTCCGGACTCGGAGCCGAGTCGGCGCTCAAAGCGGCCGAGCTGGAGGACGAGGTCAAGATCATCGGCTTCGGCGGCGCCCGGCAGGCGATCGATGCGGTCAAGGCGGGCCGCTGGTTCGGCGACTCGGTGCAGGTGCCGCGCACCGAGGCGCGCCTGGCGATCGAGGGCGTCATCGCCGCCATCCGGGAGAACCGGGTGACAGGCTACGTCGATCCCGTCAAGGAGGCCGGCGCGCCGGACGACGGTCGGGTGACGCGCGAGAACGCCGCGAGGTTCAGGCCCGAGTACGACGGCTGATGCCGCCGGTCGCGGTGCACCGGGACTCGACGCCCCACGTCGAGCTAATCGGCATCTCGAAGCGCTTCGGCGGAGTGCAGGCGCTGGACCGGGTGGGCGTCACGGTCCAGCGCGGCACCGTCCACGCGCTCGTCGGCGAGAACGGCGCGGGCAAGTCGACGCTGGGACGGATCCTGGCCGGCGTCCTGGCGCCCGACGCCGGCCGGATCCGCGTGGGCGGCGAGGAGGTCCACCTGCATTCGCCACGGCACGCGCTGCGCCACCGCATGACCGGGATCGCGCAGGAGCTCGCGCTGCTGCCTGCGCGGTCGGTGCTCGACAACGTCTTCGTGGGCAACGAGAGCCGCCGCGCCGGCCGCGTCGACGTGGCAGCCATGCGACGCAGGTACGCCGAGCTGACGGCGCGCGTCGGCTTCGACGTGCCGCCGGGCGCGCGCGTGGGCACGCTCCGGATCGCGGACCAGCAGAAGGTGGAGATCCTCCGCGCGCTGGCGCGCGACGCGGAGCTGATCGTGCTGGACGAGCCGACCTCCTCGCTCCCGCTCGACGACGCGCGCCGCCTCATGTCCACGATGCGCAGGCTGGCTGAGACCGGCACGACCATCGTCTTCGTGTCCCACGCAATACACGACGTGCTGCGCGTCGCCGACACCGTCACGGTCCTCAAGGACGGCCGGCATGTCAGGACGTCGGCCGCAGCGGCGGAGACGGAGGACTCGCTCGTGAGGGCGATGCTCGGGCGGCCGCTGGAGCGCACGTTTCCCCGGCGGCGAGCGACACATGGCGGCACGCGCACCGCCGCGCTGGAGGCCGTGGACCTCAGCACCGACGCGGGCCTGCACGCCGCGGACGTCCATGTCGGCGGCGGCGAGATCGTCGGCGTGGCGGGCCTAGTGGGCAGCGGCCGAAGCGAGCTGCTGCGGGGGATCTTCGGCGCGGACACGCGCCTGTCCGGCGTCGTCCGCGTCGACGGCCACGAGGTCGCGGGCGGGCCTCGCGAGGCGTTGCGAGCGGGCATCGCGCTGCTGCCGGAGAGCCGCAAGGACCAGGGGCTGCTGATGCGGCGCGCCATCCCCGACAACGTCGTGCTCGCGCGGCTTCGCACGTTCAGCCGCGCCGGCGTCCTCCAACACGGCAGCGTCCGCCGTGCCGCGACGCGAACGGTCGAGCGCCTGGCGATCAGGACGCCCGCCATCGACGTGGCCGTCTCGACGCTCTCAGGCGGCAACCAGCAGAAGGTCCTGTTCGGGCGCTGCCTGCTCGAGCAGCCCACGGTGCTGCTG
>Ga0299913_10005403_pt1 | contig 10902 bp, 10 predicted proteins | sample RVTome_9_FD_201360 | JGI IMG/M metagenome (GOLD analysis project Ga0299913, IMG submission 201360) | Soil microbial communities from uranium-contaminated site in the Upper Colorado River Basin, Wyoming, United States - RVT155D38 (version 2) ... | reverse complement strand
GAGATGGTCCGGGTCGAGGTCCCCGAGGTCGTTCGGGCCTTCGAGGGAGACTGATGACACTCGTGTGATTCGTCTCGGCCGGCCGGTACCATCGGGCCTCAGATGCAGCAGCAGACCCAGTGGTTCATCGACGATGTCCCTACCGAGTCCCCTCTCTTCGCCGAGCTCAACCCAACTCAGCGCGAGGCAGTGGCGGCAACGGAGGGGCCGGTTCTCGTGGTCGCCGGAGCCGGGTCGGGAAAGACCCGGGTTCTCACCTTCCGCATCGCCCACCTGATACGCGATTTGCAGGTTCCACCCGATTCGATCCTCGCCATCACCTTCACCAACAAAGCGGCGAACGAGATGAAGGAGAGGGTCGGCCAGCTCGTCGGCGGTGTGGTCCGGTCCATGTGGGTCAGCACCTTCCACTCTTCCTGTGTTCGAATCCTCCGACGTGAGGCGTCCCGTCTCGGATACCGGTCGGGCTTCACGATCTACGACGATGCCGACTCGCTTCGCCTGCTGAGGATGGTCACCAAAGACCTCGACCTCGACTCGAAGCGTTTCCCCGAGAAGGCCATGAAGGCGGTTATCTCCAACGCAAAGAACGAGCTGATCGACTTCGAGTCGTTCGCCGATCAGGGCGACGGGTTCTACCACGAGCAGGTGGCCGACATCTACAGGCTCTACCAGCAGCGTCTCGTCGAGGCGTCGGCGATGGACTTCGACGACCTCCTGATGGTGACGGTCGAGCTGTTCGCCGCGTTTCCCGACGTGCTCGCCAACTATCAGCATCGTTTCCGATATGTCCTGGTGGACGAGTACCAGGACACCAACCGAGCCCAGTACATGCTGGTCAAACAGCTCACGGCCGCGCACCGCAACCTTTGCGTGGTGGGTGACTCTGACCAGTCGATCTACAAATTCCGCGGCGCCGACATCCGCAACATTCGTGATTTCGAGCAGGACTATCCCGACGCGCGGGTGATAGTCCTCGACCAGAACTATCGATCTACCGAGACCATCCTCGACGCCGCCAACTCCGTGATCTCCAACAACACCAAGCGCACCCCAAAGCATCTCTGGTCAGATCGTGGCAGCGGTACGCCGATCATCCGCTTCGAGGCCGAAGACGAGCACGACGAGGCGGGTTTTCTGGTCGACGAGATCGAGACGTTGCAGGGAGACGGGTTCAACCTCGCCGACATCGCCGTCTTCTACCGGACCAATGCCATGTCGCGTGTCATCGAAGACGTCTTCGTCCGTCGTCAGGTCCCTTACACGGTCGTCGGGTCGGTGAAGTTCTACGACCGCAAAGAGGTCAAGGATGCAGTCGCATACCTCAAGGTGCTCGTCAACCCGGCGGACGAGGTCTCGGTGAAGCGGGTGATCAACGAGCCGCGGAGGGGCATCGGGAACACCACCGTGGCCCACGTCGACCGCTACACACAATCGCACGGGATCACCTTCTTCGAGGGGTTGCGCCGGGCCGGTGACATCCCACAGCTCAATGCACGTGCGGTGAACGCGATTGGTGAGTTCGTTGCCCTCATCGACATGGTGAGGGAGAAAGCCGACGAGGGAGGTGTCGAAGCCGCGGTACGAGCCGTCCTCGATGACACCGGGATGGTGGCCAACTACGAGTCGGAGCGGACCATCGAGGCGATGGGACGGGTCGAGAACCTGCGTGAGCTGGCGGGGGTGGCCACCGAATTCGAGGCTTCGAACGAGGGCGCGGTGATCGGTGACGAGGAGTTTGACGATCTCGACAATCTTCGCCGGCTCGAGATCTTTCTGGAGTCGACTGCCCTCGTGGCCGACATCGACGAGTGGGAGGAGGGCGCAGGGGCCGTCACGTTGATGACGCTGCACACCGCGAAGGGCCTCGAGTTCCCTGCCGTTTTCATCGTCGGCATGGAAGATGGCGTGTTCCCGCACATGCGGTCACTGGGCGACCCCGAAGAGCTCGAGGAGGAACGCCGGCTCGCTTATGTGGGCATCACGCGAGCTCAGGACAAGCTCTACCTGACATCTGCCTGGCAGCGGATGCTATTCGGTGGGTCCAGCTACAACCCGCCGTCCCGTTTTTTCCAGGAGATCCCAGATGCCCTGGTGAGCAAGGCGCCGAAACGTCAGAAGCGGGGGCCTGCGGACCGCGCCGCGGCGTCGGGGCCGAGGACGACGGTGTCTCCTGGACAGGTCGCGCCCGGTGATCGGGTCAGACACGACAAGTGGGGGCTGGGGACCGTGCGCGAGATAGTCGGCGACGGCGACCGCGCCGAAGCCGAAGTCATGTTCGACACCCAGGGCAAGAAGCGATTGCTTCTTGCCTGGGCACCCTTGGAAAAGGCCTGACTCCTCGAGTCGGGCGATAACGTACGCAATGTTCTCCGGAAACCGCGGCTTGGTCAGAATGGGGCGATGATCGGCAGGCTGAAGACCGCGACCAGGCCGCCGGTGAACAAGAAGAGGGCGACTCCAATCGCGATCCACCGATTTCGTCGCTCCTGCAGCTTCGAGCTGACCCCACCAAAGAAGATGACCAGAGCGAATCCCACGGTGGTCAATACGTAGTTGTCCCCGTTCTGGTTGGCATCCAGGGCGTCCTGGCGGTCCACGGCGGACTGCTCGAGCAGGTCGGATGCCTCCGCCGCCGCGGCCAGTTGGTACTCCTCCATGGCGAACGGGGTCTTCGCAGCCTCCGGATCGTCGAGGGGATCCGTGGCGAGCCAGGCATCGAGTGCCGTCCGGAACTCAGAGCGCATCCGCTCGTAGTAGAAGGCCGACAAGGTGCGGTCGACGGGCTGGTACCCGCTCTCCGAAACCGGCGGGATGTCGCCGGCGTCGATCTCCTCGGCCACTGCGTCGAGCCACGAGGTGAACACGCCAACGTCGACGGAGCGTTGCGAGTTTGCCAACGCGTCGGCTCGAGTCGACTCGACCCTCGATGCATTGGCGTTGCTGAACTCGATCGCCTGGATGCCGCTCCATTTCGTTGCCTGGAAGGCGCACCAGGCGGTGGCGATGGCTGCCAGGGCCATGACGATGGTCGCGATCAGCTCGATGCGGTCCGACGCCCCGAGGATGAGCTGGTCATCCCCCCGGGTGTGAGACATCTTGGTGTCCTGAGTGTTGAGTCATGTACAGAGTTTCGCCGGCCTTCGACGCGCTGGCTGCGTAGTCCGCCTTGACGCCCCTACGGGCGCCTCTACGTGGTGCGTCCTTGCCGGGAACGCCGACGACTCGGCGAAGTCAGCAAGGGATCACGACTCGGGGACACTAGGCCTTCTCCACTTCATCCAGCAGCTCGAGCCAACTCGCGGTGAACTTCTCAACCCCTTCTCGCTCCAGCGTCTCGACGACGTCGTCGTAGTCCACTCCGACTTCGGCCATCTTGTCCAGCTGATCGTTGGCCCGGACGATGTCCACGGCGTCGAAGCTCGAGGGGGTCGGGTCGCCATGGTCCTGGTAGGCGTCGATTGTCTCGAGAGGCATCGTGTTGACGGTGTCCCTGGCTACGAGGCTCTCCACGTAGAGGAGGTCGCTGTAGGCAGGATTCTTTGTGGAGGTCGAGGCCCACAACGGCTTCTGTGGCCGTCCTCCCTGGTCGGCGAGCTCCTCGAACTCGCTGTTGGAGAACGACTCGAGGAACAGCCCATAGGCGGCCTGTGCGTTGGCGACGGCGAGATGCCCCTTCAGGTCGTGGGCGTCGTTGGAGCCGATCTCATCCAATCGGCGGTCGACCTCGGTGTCGAAACGGCTCACGAAGAACGAGGCCACCGACGCCACCGTGGACAGGTCGCCCCCAACCGAGTGGTAGTCGGAGAGCCCGCCGATGTAGGCGCCGATCACTTCCTGATACCTCTGCAGAGAGAAGATCAAGGTGACGTTGACCGATATGCCCTCTCCGATCAGTGCCCGGATGGCCGGTATGCCCTCCTCGGTAGCAGGGACCTTGACGAAGAGGTTCTCGCGGTCGATTTGTTTCACCCAATCTCGGGCCTCGGCGATGGTCGCCTCGGTGTCGCCGGCGAGTGTGGGGGACACCTCGACCGATACGAAGCCGTCCCGGCCGGCGGTGGCCGTGAAGACCGTGGCCAGAGTGTCACAGCCTCGAGCGATGTCGTCGGCCATGAGGCTCTTCGCCACTTCCTCGGCCGAGAGACCGCCCCCCTTCAGGTCTTGGAGCTGGGCCTCGTAGTCGTCTGAGCTGCTGATGGCATTGGCGAAGATCGTCGGATTCGACGTGACGCCGGTAATGGCGTCCTCTTCCACCCGGCGTGCCAGCTCTCCGGAGTCGAGCATCTGTCTGGAGATTTGATCCGACCAGACGCTGACCCCGGCTGCTGCCAGTCCGTGGAGGTTGGAGATGGGCATGCCTTAAGAGTAGGGGTGTGAGGCCGTTGGCTCGACATCGGGCGCTGTGCCCGCGCCTCCTGTCGACCACGACTGAGTATTGGGTGTGGAAATCAGACACGTATCGCTCACTCGTGCCGAACTCGAGGTATCGCTAGCCTCGCTAACGCCGATGCCGAGACGGATTCTGATTGCCAAGCCTGGGCTCGACGGGCACGATCGCGGCGCCAAGGTGATCGCTCGGGCCCTGCGTGACGCGGGTCACGAGGTCATCTACTCCGGCCTGCACCAGACCCCGTCACAGATCGCCGAGACCGCGGTGCAGGAGGACGTCGACGCGGTCGGGCTCTCCTCGCTGTCCGGGGCCCACAAGACCCTGTTCCCCCAGGTGGTCGTCGAGTTGGCGAATCGAGACTCGTCCGACATCATCGTGTTCGGTGGTGGCGTGATCCCGGACGGCGACAAGGCTGGCCTCCAGGAGGCTGGCATCACGATGATCTTCACTCCAGGCACGCCACTCGACGAGATCACCGGCTGGGTCGACGAGAACATCCCGAGCCGAGTCTGAGCCAATCAGAAGGGAAACATGAAGATCCACGAGCACCAGGCCAAACAGCTGCTGGCCGCGAGGGGCATTCCCGTGCCCCTCGGCCGGGTGGCGCGCTCGGTCGACGAGGCCGTAGCGGCCGTGAGGCCATTGATCGACGAGTCCGGCAACCCTGTCGTCGTCCTCAAGTCTCAGATTCACGCCGGGGGCCGCGGCAAGGGGACCTTCAAAGAGCATCCCGACGTGCGCGGGGTCAACGTGATCACCGACGGTGTCGAGGGCGGTCCGTCAGCCACCGAGGAAGCAGTCCGCGAGCTGGCCAAGAAGATGCTTGGCGGCACGCTCGTGACCATTCAGACCGGTGAGGAAGGCAAGCAGGTCAATCGTCTATACGTGGAACAGGGCATCGACATCGCACGTGAGCTGTACCTGGCCGTCCTCCTCGACCGGGCGACCTCGCGAAACATCGTCATGGCCTCCACGGAGGGCGGGGTCGAGATCGAGAAGGTCGCCGAGGAGACACCGGACAAGATCCTCCGCGCTCAGATCGACCCGGCGATCGGTCTGGCGCCCTTCCAGGCCAACGAGCTGGTGCACCGTCTGGGAATCGATGGCGAGGCGGCCAAGAACTTCGCTCGGTTCGTCAGGAACCTCGCAGATGCGGCCACCGAACTGGACACGGATCTGATCGAGATCAACCCGCTGGTGATAACAAAGACCGGTGAGGTGATAGCCCTCGACGGGAAGATGTCGTTCGACGACAACGCCCTATACCGCCACCCGGACATCGCCGACATGCGAGACGAGACCGAGGACGATCCCCTCGAGCTCGCGGCCAAGAACGCCGGCCTCAACTACATCAAGCTCGACGGGACCATCGGATGTCTCGTCAACGGAGCCGGGCTGGCCATGGCGACGATGGACACCATCAAGCACGTGGGAGGCGAACCGGCGAACTTCCTCGATGTCGGTGGTGGCGCCACGGCCGACCAGGTGACGACGGCATTTCAGATCATCACCAAGGACCCGTCGGTCAAGGGCATATTCGTCAACATCTTCGGAGGCATCATGCGTTGTGACGTGATCGCCACCGGGATCGTCGAAGCTGTGGAGCGCGTGGGATTGGAGGTCCCCCTGGTGGTGAGACTGGAAGGGACCAACGTCGAGGAAGGCAAGAGGATCATCGAAGAGTCCGGTCTCGAAGTCACCAATGCCGACTCGCTGCGCGACGGTGCAGAGAAGATCCTGGAGCTTTCAGCACCATGAGTGTCCTAGTCGACAAGAACACGCGAGTTCTGGTTCAGGGCCTCGGTAAGACCGGTGAGTTTCACACCGACAAGGCAATTGCTTACGGCACCGAAATGGTGGGAGTCGTCCATCCCACGCGGGCCGGCACCGAAGCTCATTTCGATGGGGAGACCGATCACTCCGGGGTCCCCGGACGGGACGACACCTACTCGGTCGATCTCCCGATCTTCGCCACTGTCAAGGAAGCAGTCGAGGAAACGGGGGCCAACGCCTCTGTGCTCTATGTGCCGCCGCCCTTCGCCGCCGACGCAATCATGGAGGCGGTGGCGGCCGGGCTCGATCTCGTCGTGGCCATAACCGAGGGCATCCCCGTCGCGGACATGATCGAGGCGAAGCGTTATCTCCAAGGGACCAACACCCGGCTCATCGGACCAAATTGCCCTGGTGTCATCACCCCGGGCGAGTGCAAGATCGGCATCATGCCCGGGTACATCCACGAGAGGGGAAGGATCGGTGTGATCTCCCGTTCAGGCACACTGACGTACGAGGCGGTCCATCAACTGACCCTGCTCGGACTGGGTCAGACCACCGCCGTGGGCATCGGCGGCGATCCTGTGAACGGCACGAATTTCGTCGACTGTCTCAAGATGTTCGAAGCAGACGACGAGACGGAAGGGGTGATCATGATCGGCGAGATCGGCGGCACCGCGGAGGAGGACGCGGCCGAATACGTCCGCTCGCAGATGAGCAAGCCCGTGGCCGGGTTCATAGCCGGCACGACTGCCCCACCGGGAAAGCGCATGGGCCATGCCGGGGCGATCGTCAGTGGCGGCAAAGGAACGGCCGAGGCCAAGATCGAGGCGATGAACGAGGCTGGGATCGTGGTTGCCGAGACACCGTCTGACATGGGGGAGGCGATGGTCCGTGCTCTCGGCTGAGAACCTGGCATCGATCGAGTCGGAGGGTCGCCGTCTTGGTGCCTACGTCCGACACGACCCGGGGCGACCCGTTCCGCAGTACCCGGAATGGACGATGGCCGATCTCGCATCACACACGGCATCGATTCATGGGCGTACCACTCAGATAGTCACCGAGCTCCCCGCCGACCGAATCCCGGCGCCGCGTCTTCCGGAAGGCTCCAACGCGGCCGACTGGTACGACCAGACGCTGGAGGCGATGCTCGCCGCGTTGACGGAGTCCGACCCGGATACGGCGTGCTGGGGATTCGGCCCGACCCCATCGGTCGGATTCTGGGAGCGTCGAATGGTCATCGAGACCGGTGTCCACCGTTGGGACGCCGCCCAGGCGTTCGACGAGGCCGACCGTCTCATCGACAACGTGGCCCGGTCAGGTCTCGACGAGTTCGCCGACATGTGGCTCCCCCATCTTGGGGGCGTGTCGTCCATTCAAGTCAAGGCCACCGACATGGATCGGTCCTGGGTCTACGGCGAGGAGGAGCCAACCGAAGAGATCGAGGGCTCTGCGTCCGACATCTATCTGAGGCTGGTGTCCCGGACGTCACCGGTCGAGCTCCCGGAGGATTGGGCGACTGCGGTGGACGCCCTGGCTCCGCCACCGAGGCGCTGATTCAGTTGGGCCGCCGACGCGTTAGGTTCGATCAGTCCACCGATTCTCGGGAGCCGATGTGAAAGTCGCCTACGTCCTCAACACCCCCCGTGCCGCAAGCTACAAGGTGGCCCAGATGATCCTTCCCCAACTGGAGGCGGGTACCCATGGGGTGGAAGTGGTCGGGATCTTCTTCTTCGACGACAACGTCTGGGCGCTACGCAAGGGCGATCCGATCGGCGAGCGTCTCGCCACGGTGGCCAGGGAGACGGGCATGCTGGTCATGGCCTGTGACAACTGCGCTCTCGAACGGAGCCTGGCCAAGGGTGAGCCCCGCTGGTGTGACCCGGCTACCGGCCGGGGAAGGGACGAGCCTGCCGACTGTGAGCCGGTGGACATGGTCGATGGAGCCACCGTGGGTTGCTTCCCCGATCTCTACACAGCGCTCTCGGGCAACATGCCGGACCAGGTGATCAGCCTGTGATGGCGACCTCGCTGGGCGGTCACCACATATGATGCGGCCATGATTTGGGTCTGGATCCTCGTCGGCATCGTCCTCGTCCTCATCGCATGGCTGGTCGGGGCATACAACAGCCTGGTCGGGTCGCGCAACCGGGTGGACAACGCCTGGGGGCAGGTGGACGTGCAGTTGAAGCGTCGCTACGACCTGATCCCCAACCTCGTGGAGACGGTCAAGGGTTATGCGTCGCACGAACAGGAGACGTTCGAAAGGGTCATCCAGGCTCGTAACGCCGCACAATCTGCCCAGGGCCCCGCAGAACAAGCAGAGGCCGAGAACTTCCTGACCGGCGCGCTCCGCCAGCTCTTCGCACTAGCCGAGGCCTATCCCGAACTGCGGGCCACCGAGAACTTCCAACAACTGCAGACCGAGTTGAGCGAGACCGAGAACCGCATCGCCGTGAGCAGACAGATCTACAACGACACCGTTCTCACTTTCAACAACAAAGTCCAACAGGTCCCGACCAACTTCGTGGCCTCGATGTTCGGCTTCGATGCGCGCGAGTTCTTCGATGCCGGTGAAGGGGCCGAGGAAGCCCCAGCAGTCGAGTTTTGAGTTGAAACGCCCCATTCGGCTGCTGGTCGTCATCGCACTGGTGGCGCTCCCGGCTCTTCCAGCTCTGGCCAAGTCGTTTCACATCGACCACGCCCAGGTCGACATCGTGGTCGAGCCCGACGGCTCGCTGCTCGTGACCGAGTACCTCACCTACGACTTCGACGGATCGTTCACCGGGGCCTATCGCGACATCCCGGTGCGGGCCGGTGAGACCTTCGAGTTCGTATCAGTCGGCGATGAGACCATCACCTACGACCCCGGAGGGTGCGTGGTGCTGGGCTGCTCGTCGCCACCCGGCACCTATGGGCTCGACCTTCAACCGGGTCTTGCGCGAATCGTCTGGCACCACTCTTCCCAAGACGAGGCGCGCACCTTCAAGCTCGTGTATCGCATGTCGAACCTGGTCTACGCCTACGAGGACGTCGTCGACCTCCAGTACAAGGTGTGGGGCGATCAGTGGTCTGTTCGAGCTGACGAAGTGACCGCATCGGTGGCGCTTCCGGCGGGGGCGGTCGAAGGTGAGGTCAGGGTCTGGGGACATCCATACGGTGTGAACGGTCGGACGTCGCTCGGCGCCGACGAGATCACCCCGAGCCTCACCGCCGAGAGTGTCCCTGCCCATCAATGGGTGGAGATTCGAGTCTTGTTCCCCACCAACCTGCTCGATTCGACCTCCGGCGCCGTTTCGATACCTGGGAACGGGCTCGACAAGGTACTCGACACCGAGGCCGCATTCGCCGAGGAGGCCAACGACGCACGGGCTGCCGCCGGGCGCGGCCTGGTCGCCGGCGTTGGCGCCTTTCTGGTCATGACCTTCGGGGTCGGAGGAGCTGTGTACCTTCGCTACGGCAAGGAGCCCAACACTGGCTACGACCGCGAGTACGAGCAGTTCCCCCCTTCGGAGTTGACCCCTTCCGAGGTGGGAGCGCTGGTGAGCCAGGGTCATGTGGACGAGAAGCAATTCACCGCCACACTGTTCGACCTCATTCGCAGAGGAGTGATCTCGGCGGAACCCACCGAAGTGCAACGGGTCACCTGGGCTGGTCTGCGCACCGAGCAGATCACAGACCTGGTTCTCGGGCTCACCGACAGCGAACCGTCGATGCGAGACTTCGAGCAGTCGGTGATGACGGTTCTTCGTCGAGCCCTCTCTCTCGGTCCGCGGCCGCTGCATGAGCTGAATGAGGCGATCACGCAGGATCGTGCCTCCAATGCGGAAACCTACAAGGTGTTCAGGGATCGTGTGCTGACGGCCGTACGCCGGGGGAACCTGCTCGACGACACCGGTTATGGAGTCTCTTGGCTGGTGCGGATCGGAGCGATCGGGCTGGTGGTCGCGGGTCTCTTCCTCCTGCCCCGCGCATTGGGCGACCGGCCTGGTGCCGGTGCATACGTGTTTCTCGTCATGGCCGGGCTGATCGGAGGTGTGGTGATCCTCTTCATCATGCTCAGCTTCAGACGGGTCCGGACCCGCCGGACCGCGGAGGGAGCCCTCGAGGCTGAGCGCTGGCTGGCGTTCCGCCGGTACCTCACCGACTTCTCCCGTCTCGAGGAGGCACCTTCGATCTCACTTGCCTTGTGGGATCAGTTCTTGGTGTATGGGATCACGTTTGGCGTCGCCGAGCTGGTGTTGGAGCAGGCCCGCCTCCATGCACCCGAAGAGCTCCATCAGACCTCCCACCTCTACTGGTATGGCCACCACGGATACGGGGGCGGACCGACCCAGAACGCCTTCGTCGGCCTCGAGTCCGCCCTGTCCGGTGCTTTCACGCCACCGAGCAGTTCCGGTGGCGGTGGCGGTGGCTTCTCCGGTGGCGGTGGTGGTGGCGGTGGCGGTGGCGGTGGTGGAGGCGCCTGGTAGCAGGGCCACCCGATGTGTGGTGCAGAGACGTGCGCTGACGGTTGTCAAGCGTCCCACAGATTGTCTCACTGGATGTGTGGTGCAGAGACGTGCGCTGACGGTTGTCCAGCGTCCCACAGATTCACTCGGGCTGAGTAGTCAGACAGTCAGGAGGTAGAACGCGGAGAACTTGTTCTCGATGCTCTCCAGAGGTTGAAAGGAGGAGAAACCCGACCTTTCGGCGTACTCCTCGGCTTTTTGCCGACCCCAGGCTGCTCCCAGCCCTTC
>Ga0299913_10005402_pt1 | contig 10902 bp, 11 predicted proteins | sample RVTome_9_FD_201360 | JGI IMG/M metagenome (GOLD analysis project Ga0299913, IMG submission 201360) | Soil microbial communities from uranium-contaminated site in the Upper Colorado River Basin, Wyoming, United States - RVT155D38 (version 2) ... | reverse complement strand
TCGCACGTCGCGCACTCCTCGCGGATCGGAACGGCGACGGTCACTTTCCCGCCGCGGACAGCCGTGCGGAAGCCGATCTCGACCATGTACTCGACGTCGCGGCCCCGGCTGGGCCCCTGGCGGGCGCCGCCGGCCCGCCGGCCGCCGAAATCGAAGATCGAGCTGAAGATGTCGCCGATCCCGCCGAGGTCCTCGAACCGGAAGCCACCGCTGCCGGCGGTCCCGGGAGCTCCGGCGGGCCCCGGATCGCGCCGCGTCCGGCCCGACCGGTTGAAATCTCCCAGACCGCCGTACTTGCGCAGTTGATCGTACTTTCGTCGGTTCGCCGGGTCGGACAGCACCCCGTGCGCCTCGGAGATCTCCTTGAAGCGCTCACCCGCCTCGGGATCGTCGGGGTTCGCGTCGGGATGGTACTTCTTGGCGAGGTTGCGATATGCCTTCTTGATCTCGTCCGCCGAGGCCTTCTCCCCGACGCCGAGGATCGCATAGTAGTCCTTGGCGCGCGTCGCCATCTCCTAGAAGCCTGTTGAAGAACTGAAGTGGGCCGAGCTGCGAGGGCCACAACGCCAGATCCGAGGCGGCACGCCGAAGGCATAGCCGGAGCTACGTCGAGGCGTGCTAACGAAGGAGACGGCCCTGTGCCGCCGTAACCCTTCGGGCGAGTGGCGGCCCGCCGCCTGATAGTTCGTCTCTCCTCCTCGCCGTAGCGCTGCTACGACTCGTCGTCGTTCCTGCTCCGAGACGCGCGAGCGCCACTCGCGCGGCCCACTCCAGTTCTTCAACAGGCTTCTAGTCTTCGTTTCCCTCGTCCGCCGGCTCCTCGAAGCTACGCACCTCGACCTGTGCCGGGCGCACGAGGCGACCGAGAAACTCGTAGCCGTCGGTCAGCACGCGAGAGATCGTATCGTCGAGATTCGGATCGTCGGTAGCGGTGGTCATGACCGCCTGGTGGCGCTCGGGATCGAACCGCTGGTCCAGCGCGTCGATCCGCTCGAGCCCGGCGTCGCCGAGTTGTTTGCGGAAGTTCCGCAGGATGAGCTCGATACCCTCGTCCAGCGCCTGTACGGTCGTCGATTCATGCGGCGTGTCGGCCACACGGGCGAGATCGTCGAGGGTAGGCAGGATCTGCCGGACAAGCTCCGCCTGCGCTACGCCCCGGCCCATCGTCGACTCCTTGCGAGTCCGTTTGCGGAAGTTTTCGAATTCGGCGGCCAGGCGGAGATGCCGGTCCTTGAGCTCGGCGAGCTCCGCCTCGAGCGCTCCGGCGGCCTCCGGCTCGAGCGCTCCGGCGGCCTCCGCCTCGGCTTCGACCTCAGGCTCCGCGGCCGCTGCACCAGCGGGACCTTCGCTCGCCTCCTCCTGGTCCGCGGTCGACTCCTCGGGCCTCACACCATCCGAGCTGCCGGCGGGCGTTCCGCCGATATCCTCTTCCTCGGCTCCCGGACCGGCCTCCCGCTTGCGGTCCCTCCAGGGATTCAGCACGTCTCCTCCAGATTTGTCGATTGCCGTGGAATGTCGTTCATGGGGCGAGAAATGTCGGTCTCCGGCACGGTCGCGACAAGTTGGTCAGACTTCCGTTCGGACTTCCGTTCGAGCCTGCGCCCACGCGATCAGATCCAGCATCACCTTCGGCGCAACCGGGTCGTGGAGCAGCGCGTGGTAGGCATCGGGATATTCGATCACCGTGGCCGCCGGCATTCGGTCGGCGAGCTCGCGCGCCGCATCGGTACTGACTACCCGGTCGTCGCCGGCGAGGAGCAGGAGCGTGGGAATATCGAGCTCCGCGGCGTCGGCGCGCAGCCGCTGACGTTGCTCGGTCAGCGTCGCCCAGTGTCCCGCACTGATCTTTCGGTGCACGAGCGGGTCGGCCGCGAAGCGCCGCTGCTCGGCCGCTTCGCGAAACAGATCCTCGTCGGCGATGCCCGTGCCGAGCCTGACGGTGGGAAGGACGCTTCGCAGGGCGCCCGCCCCGGCCAGTTTCCAGCCGGGGATCGACATGCGGGTCTCGATGAACGGGGTGATCAGGACCAGGCCTCGCAGCCGCCGGGCGAACACGCGACGCTGGGCCCAGCGCGCGGCGATCAGGCCGCCCAGGGAATGGCCGACGAGGACGAGCGGCGAGTCGGGTTGCTGTTTCTCGACGCGGCGGACGAGGGCGTCGACGGCCCCCAGATGGTCGGCTTCGAAGCTCCGGATGTGTCCGCGGCGCCCCGGCGACTCGCCGTGGCCATAAAGGTCGACGGCGGCCATGTCGAACCCGGCGGCGGTCGCCGCTGCAGCCAGCCCGTCGTAGCGCCCCGAATGCTCGGACAGCCCGTGCACGACCAGAAGGGTGCCGACCGGATCGCGGGCTTCCACGCGCCAGCGCCGCTGGTGGAAGGTCGGGGGGGAGGCGGCGGGACGCGTCACGGTGCGCGTCCAAGCCGGCCGAGCAGGTCCTGGAGGGCCGCCTCGACGGCGGCGGCGCGAATCCCCGTCCGATCGCCGGAAAGCTGGCGTCGCAGGGCCGTCGAGCCGTCCGGCCCGGCCACGGCGATCCACACCGTCCCCACGGGCTTGTCGGAACCACCGCCCCCGGGGCCGGCGATTCCGGTAACGGATATGGCCCACTGCGTTCCCGCACGGGCCCGCATCGATTCGGCCAGATGAACCGCCACGGCCTCCGACACGGCCCCGTGGGCGGAGAGAAACCCGGCCGGAACCTCGAGCAGGCGCTGTTTCGCCGTGTCGTCGTACGCGATCACGCCTCCCCAGAACACGTCGGAGGCCCCGGCTTCGGCCGTAAGCTCCCGTCCCAGCCATCCACCGGTGCAGCTCTCGGCCACGGCCACCGTCTCGCCGCGCTCACGCAGCATCCCCACGGCCCGCCGTGCTGCGGCACCATGGCGCAGCGGCGTTTCCGTCACCCGCCGCTTCCGCGTGCGGGCGCACGGAACGCGTTCAGATAGACGAAGAAGGAGTACACCGTGAGGAGGATCGCGATGAGCAGGCTGACCGATGTGAACCAGCCGTGAAACGCGTCCCAGCCGGGGCCGAGCGGGGCGGATCCTTCGCCGGACGTAACGGCGCTGCGGTACGCGAGCCACAGAATCATCGATCCGATGAATACGTTCTGGGCAAACGTCTTGTACTTCCCCGAGCGCCGCGCGGCGACGACGGTGCCCCGCTGGGCCGCTCGCGTCCGCATCCACGTAACGACGATCTCACGACCGAAGAAGATCGCCAGGATCCACAGGCCGATGTTGCCGAACAGGGGAATCCGGGCAAGCCGCGGATCCCCCTGGGTGATCACGTAGAACGGAATCAGCGTGGCCACGAGGAGCAGCTTGTCGGCGATCGGATCCCACAGCTTGCCAAAATCGGTAATCTCACCCCGTCGGCGGGCGAGGGCGCCATCGGCCAGATCGGAGAACGCGGCGACGAGGAACACGCCCATCGCGATCAGCCGGCTTCTTGCGTCGGGCTGCAGCAGAAGAAGAGCGGCGACCGGCGCGAGGACGATCCGAAGGGTCGTGAGCGCATTGGGGAGATTCACGCTCCGGATCGTTCCTCCGCGGCGGCGGAGAGGCGATGGATCACCTGCGTGGCCGCCGCCGTAAGGGCTTCGAGAACCCCGCTGCCCCGGGTGGCTACGCTCTCGAACCACTGGTCGCCGCCCCCGGCCTGAGCGAGCTCCGCCACGAGTTCGTCCACTCGCATGGCGCCCGCGATGTCGCGGCGGTTGAACTGGAGGATCACGGGGCAATCGGCGTCGCCGATCGCGCTCAGGTGGCGGCGCAGAGAGTCGAGGGCCGCCTGATTCTCCGCGCGACGTTCAGGTGCGCTGTCCGCGACGAAAACGAAGGCGTCGGCGCCCCGCAGCATCGCCAGGCTACTCTGGGCCAGCCGCTCGTCGCCCGGCAGGCCGACCAGGTGAAGGCGCACCGGGATGCCATCGAGGGCACCCATCTCGACGCTGAGAAAGTCCATGAACAGCGTACGGCCTTCGGCGTCCGACGGCGCGAGGAACGGCCCCCGCGACTCCGGTTCGAGACGGTCATGGATCGCTCGAAGTGTCTCGGTCTTCCCGGTCCCTCGTGGTCCCCAGTAGACGATACGCCTTACGATTTCGCGCGCCGAACGGTCCGCCCCCGTCATTCCCTCAAGCCTCTTCCGACTCTTCCGCGGCCAGTTCGGCCTCCATGGTTGCGAGGATCCCGGCCGCCCGCTTCTTGAGCAGCGGACGCTCCTCCCAGGCGAGGTAGTCCCGCAGCAGCAGGACGTTGTCCACGGCCGGCCGGCTCTTCAGGTGCCCTAGGGCGGCGAGGCGACGCAGCGGCTGGGAGCTGAACAGCTCGCGCTGATGGCGCGCCATCTGGTCGCGTGCCAGCCAGACGCCGGCCACCCCGAAGGCGACGGCGCCGACCAGGACGCTCAGCCCGATCCGTGACAGCCGGCTTGCCCATTCGTCGGGTTCGTCCCGCACGATGACGATCTTGTTCCGCATTTACATCTCCCTGCGTCCCGAAAACGCTTCCGCGATGGTGACGCCGTCAGCGTACTCCAGGTCTCCACCCACCGGCAGTCCGCGGGCGAGTCGGGTGACTCGAAGCCTCGGAAGCACCGACGCCATGCGATGGATGTACGCCGCCGTCGCCTCACCCTCCACGCTGGGATTGGTTGCGATGATCAGCTCTTCGACGCCGTCCTCGAGGCGTCGCATCAGGCTCGCCATGTTGAGATCATCAGGTCCGATGCCGTCCAGCGGCGACAGGTGGCCGCCCAGGACGTGGTACAATCCGCGAAATCGGCCAGATCCTTCAATCGCCGTGATGTCCGACGCCTCCTCGACGACGCAGATCTCCGCTGCGTCGCGCCGCCCGTTGCGGCAGAACTCGCACGGATCGTCGGAGCTCAGGTTTCCGCATTCCGAACAGGCTCTGACCTCCTCCACCACCCGCGCGATCGCCGCCGCCAGGCGCCGGGCGTCCTCGGGAGGACGCTTGAGCAGATGGTACGTCAGCCGCTGGGCCGTTTTTCGACCCACGCCGGGAAGCCGGCTGAGTTCCTGTACCAGGCCGTCGATCGCCGACATGTGAGATGCGGTCTCGTTGGGGCGTCAGCCGCCCAGCAGCGAACCGAGACCGGGCATTCCAAGCCCGCCCGTCGCCTGCTTCATCTCGGCCTCCATGGCCTCGCGCGAGCGCCGCTGGGCCTGGCTAACGGCGGCCAGGATGAGATCCTCCAGCATCTCGACTTCCGCCGGATCGACGGCGGTGGGGTCGATGCGCAGGCTGACGAGGGATCCTTTTCCGTCGACGGTCGCCTCGACGAGCCCGCCGCCACTGGTCTGGGCGTGCGTCTGCCTCGCGAGCTTTTCCTGCATCTCCGCCATGCGCGTCTGGAGCTGGGTCGACAACTGCATCAACTGCTGCATGTTCTTCAGGTCCACGGGTCTCCTATTCCTTCAGACGTAGGTCGAGTGTTTGTACCGCCTGGCGGAGGTTCGGGTCCGTCTCCATCAAACGGTCGAGACGCTGCTTCTGCGCCGTGGCGGCCGTGAGGCGCTCCGGGCGTCCCGACGCCTCGACGACGAGGTCGAGCTCCTCGGGTTCGAGCCCGAGACGACGGGCGAGCTCGCGGCGGAAGGTCCCGGAGCGCGGTCGATCATCCAGGAACGCCCGCGTGTTGTCGACCAGGCCGGGAACGACGCCGATCCGTACGATCCCGTCATCGGTCCGGCGCACGCCCGCTCCGCTCAGGGCGATTCCGAGCCCGCCGAGCCCCGGACCTCGAAGCGCGGCGATCGTCTCCTGCCACGCCTGCGGAAGGTCCCGGGACATCCGCGGTTCCGGGGACGCGGGGCGCGATGCCCGCGTGTCGGGTTCAATCACGGTTTCGTTCTCCGCCGCCTGCGGTTCGGCGACGGCGACGGACTTCGGCCGCACCTCCGCCCTTGTCGGCGCTCGAGCCGTGTCCGGCGAATCGGGCGTCCGACGCCCGCCGATGCCGCCCGGGCCCGAGGGCTCCTTCCGTGGCACCCCCGACTCGAGTGCCTCGACGAGCTCGGCGAACTCCACGTACGAGGTCATCCCGACGAGGCGAAGCAGCAAAGCCTCCAGCTGAATCCTCGGCTGCGTGCTGCGGCGCAGTCGCCCGGAAGATTCGAACTCGACCGTCGTAACGAGGTAACGGAGCAGATCCTCTTCGGAGAACGCGACGGCCGCCTGCGCGAAGGCCGCCCGATCCGCATCGGGCAGATCCGTCATCGCGTCGTCGGGGTCCATCCGCAGCGCCAGCAGCACTCGCCACGCCTCGCCGAGGCCTCGTACGAACTCGCCCAGATCGTAGCCCTCGTCGAGGAGCTCCTGCACGAAGGGAAACACGCCCGACCGGCGGCCGGTCGCGACCAGCTCGACCAGCTCGAGGTACTTTTCTTCGGCAACCAGCCCGAGCATGCGGCGCACGTCCTCGGGTTCGACCCGGTCGCCCGAGAACGAGAGGACCTGGTCGAGCAGCGACAGCGCATCACGAACTCCACCTTCGGCCCGCCGGGCGATCGGCAGGAGCGCGGCCTCGTCGGCGCTCACGCCTTCACGCTCGAGCACCTCGCGCAGGCGCCCGACGAGATCGGCCACGGATACGCGTCGGAAATCGAAGCGCTGACAGCGCGACAGAACCGGATCGGCCGTCTGCCGGATTTTCTCGGGCTCGGTCGTGGCGAACACGAAGATCACGCGCGGCGGCGGCTCCTCGAGAATCTTCAGGAGCGCGTTCCAGGCCTCGCGCGTCAGCATGTGGGCTTCGTCGACGATGTAGACCTTGTAGCGCGCCTCGTCGGAGGGTGCGTACATGGCGCGTTCCCGCAGATCACGCGCGTCGTCGACGCCACGATTGCTCGCCGCGTCGATCTCCACCACGTCGAGCGCCGTACGCCCCGACCAGATGCTCTGACAGGACTCGCACTCGCCACATGGCTCGCCGCCCTCGCGGTCGGGACAGTTGAGGGCCATGGCGAGCACGCGCGCCGCCGTCGTCTTGCCGATTCCGCGGGGACCGCAGAACAGATAGGCGTGAGCAACACGCTCCAACTCGACGGCGCCGCGCAGGGTCGACGCGACGTGATCCTGTCCGACGAGTTCCGCGAAACGACGGGGTCGATGGCTGCGTGCAAGTGCGGTGCGGTACATGCCGTCAAGCTACCGGAGGCGGTGATGCGGGGAAAGCGCCGGAACCCCAGGCGAACCGTGGCGACCTTCACGAACTTACCGCTGCTACCTTCACGGTCCTGACGGGATTCGTACGCTCCGGCCCCACGGGCCTGGGGGACGAAGAACGTAGGTGCGTCGCGCCCCGCGGGCAACGCGGCCAGGGCGGGACGAACGGCGGCGCGTGACGCTCAGCCGTCGTCGCTCGTGAACGCTCCCGGGTCGTGACGGACCCTCCCGCGGCCGTCGGCTCCGATTTTTACCGACACGACGTCGAACCGGTATTCCAGAGCCCGTTCCGCATGCGTCGCGATCCAGCGCGCCGCCGCTTTCCGCAGGCGGGCGCGCTTTCGTCGGTCGACGGCCTCCGCCGGGTGTTGCGGACCCGGACGGCGTGTCTTCACCTCGACGAAGGCGATCGTGGCGCCGTCGCGCACCACCAGGTCGATCTCGAGCCGGCCGGCGCGCCAGTTGCGGTCCAGCACCCGGCATCCCAGGCGCTCGAGGTGGCGGGCCGCCACCTCCTCTCCCCATCGTCCGAGGTCAGGCATGCCGGGAGCCATGCCACAAGGATCGAGTCGGACGTCATCGAAACGTCACCCTCAACCGTCGCGCCGCGAGCGGCGCGTTCAGATCGCGCGCGTCCAGCCCTCCACGGCCATCTCCAGCGCTCCACCGTAGCCGGCCGCCCGGACGAGCGCCCCCACGTCGGCCGCGGCCCGGAACTGCGGATAGACATGCGTCAGCAACAATGTGCCGGGGTTGGCGGTCGCGGCGAACCGGGCCACGGAAGACGGCGAAAGGTGATTGTCGCCGACGACCCGATCGGGCAGTGAGCATTCGCATACGAACAACGCGGTTCCGGCCGCGAACTCTCCGAGCGGCGCCGCCGGCCCCGTATCTCCCGTATACGTCAAAGAAACGTTCGCGCCTTCCAGCCGCACGGCCAGGCTCTCGTCGGTATGCGGCGTCTTCAGGGTTCGCAGCTCCAGCCCGGCGGTGAACGGGCGGCGTACGCCGGCTGCGACCTCCCGCACCTCCAGATCGAAGCCGGCGTCCAGACCCCCCGTCGCCGCCACGAACGCCTCCAGCATTCGCCGGGTGCCGTGCGGACCCCAGATCACCAGCGGATCGGAGCGCGTCTCGGGCAACAGGCCCCACTTGAGGGAGAACAGCAGGGCCGGAAGGTCGCCGACGTGGTCGGTGTGGAAATGCGAGATCCACACGTCGGTGATCCCGGCCCAGTCGGCCCCGACTCGCGCGAGGGAGCGGACGGTTCCCGGGCCGCAATCCAGCAGCACGCGGGCGGGGCCCGCTTCCAGCAGGTAGGCGGAACAGCTCCGGTCTGCCTCCGGGACCACGGTCCCGCAGCCCACCACGGTGAACCGCCCGGCGGGCCCTGATCTCACCCGACGGCCGCAGCCTTCGGCATATCCTTGAGCTCGAGCGCCACGAGGGTGCTCACACCAGGCTCCTGCATCGTCACACCGTAAATATAGTCGGCCGCCTCGATCGTGCGCGCGTTGTGTGTGATCACCAGGAACTGCGTGTCCCGCGCGAAGCGCTGCAGCATCGTCGTGAACCGGCCGATGTTCGATTCATCCAGCGGCGCGTCGACTTCGTCCATTACGCAGAACGGGCTCGGTTTGGCCAGGTATATGGCGAACAGCAGCCCGAGGGCCGTGAGCGTCCGCTCACCGCCCGACAGCAGATGGATGCGCTGCGTGCGCTTCCCGCGCGGGCTCGCCGAGATTTCGATCGGCGAGTCGAGCGGGTCGTTCGGATCCTCGAGCCACACGTCGCACTCTCCGCCTTCGAACAGCGTGACGAAAGTGTCGCGGAAATTCTGCCGCACCTGGCGGAACACGGTGTCGAACGCCTCCGCGGCGGCGGCGTTGATGCGTGTGATGGAGTCGTGAAGATCCTGCCTTGCGCCCACGAGATCGGCTTTCTGGCCCTCGAGGAAATCGAGCCGTTCCTTTTCCTCGTCGTACTCTGCCGCAGCCAGCATGTTGACCGGGCCGAGCGACGACAGCTTCCGTCGCACCTCCACGAGCTCTTCCGCCCAACCCTCGGCATCGCCTTCCCGTGGGCGGGCGATTTCCTGCCGAAGCTCGTCGAACGAGCGCTCCCACTCGACCTCGATCCGCTCCCGGATCGACGCGCTGCGTCCGCGGAGCTCCGACACCTCGAGCTCGAGCGCGTGCCGGCGCTCCGCGGCCTCGCGTTCCCGGGCCCGGTCGGCCCGCAGTTTCGCCTCCCGCTGCTCCAGCCCGGCCCGCCGCTCTTCGAGGTTCTCCATCCGCTCGCGAACCTCCGTTTCAAGCTCCGCGCGCGACCGGAACAATTCCTCGAGCTCCACTTCGCTGCCGGCGAGCTGGTCGGAGCCGCGCGCGATCGTCGCACGATGCTCCCGTAACTCGTCGTCCAGCCGCGAGGAACGCTCCTCCAGCTCGGCTCGCGTGGCAGCGGCGCGCTCGGCGCGCGCCGCCTCGGCCTCCTGATCGGCCTCGAATCGCGCCATTCGGACCCGCAAATCCTGAAGCGCGTCGCGCTCGGACTCCCACGCCGTGGCACGCTCCAGCGACCGCCCTTCCAGATTGGCGAGCCGCGCCTCGAGGTCGGCGCGGCGTTCGGCCAGCTCGGCCAACCGCCGGTCCGGCGCTCCGGCAGCCGCGTCGCGGACGTCCTCGGGCCGCGCGTCCGGCGCCTCGGCCAGCTCGGCGAGGCGCGCCTCGAGCTCCGCTACCCGGGCCCGCGTGCGCTCGAGCCGCTCGGCGGTCGACTCGGCGGTCGCGACGGCCTCACGCTCCCGGCCCGTCAGTCTCTCGTGCTCGCCATCGAGCGCCACGACCCGCTCGGCCTGCTCGCGGGCCCTGCCGTCGAGCCCGCCGAGGGCGGATCGAAGTTCCGCAATCTCGGAGACGAGCGTGTCGCGGCGTTGTTCGAGCTCCTGGAGCTCGGCGCGGCGCCGAAGCATGCCCTTTCCCCCGGAGGGCTGACCGAGGCGAATGGCGCCGAGTCGATCGAGACCGCTCCCGTCGGGCGCCACCCATGGACCGGAACCGGGCCCGAACTCCTCCCCCGCATTCACGTCGACTCCGGCGAGCAGCGAAAGCACCCAGGCCGCGCCCTCACCATGTGCGCCCACGCGATCGTTCAGCGCACCACCGCCGGTCGGCTGTGCGGGGCCCGGATCGAGCGGCAACAGCACCAGCCCGGCCGTCTCGTCTCGGCCAGACAACCAGCGCCGCACCCGATCCACGGTCGCCCAGTCGTCCACGACGACGCCGAACAGAAGCGAGCCGAGCTGAGCCTCGACGGCCCGCGTCAGGTCGGCGGGGACCTCCATGAACTCGGCCAGCACTCCGCGGACCCCTGCCAGCTTCTCCCGGTCCGCCTGCAGCCTTGCGACGATCGGCGGCAGGTCCTTCCCGGCCGACAGCATGCCCGACAGGCCGCCGACCCGCGCCGACACGGAGGCGAGCTCGCCGTCGAGGACGGCGACGCGGTCACGGCGCTCGCCGGCCTCGGCGCGCAACGCCCGGAGCGCCTGCCGCGCTTCCTCCAGCCGCTGTTCGAGCGCCGCGCGTTCGGCGCGCGCGCCCTCGGCGTCGGCCTCGGCGGCGGCCAGCGACTCGACGAGCCGGCCGAGCGTCGCCTCGGCCTCCGCCCGCTCCTCCTCGCGTCGCTCATGCTCGGCGGCCCTCGCCCG
>Ga0299913_10005401_pt1 | contig 10904 bp, 7 predicted proteins | sample RVTome_9_FD_201360 | JGI IMG/M metagenome (GOLD analysis project Ga0299913, IMG submission 201360) | Soil microbial communities from uranium-contaminated site in the Upper Colorado River Basin, Wyoming, United States - RVT155D38 (version 2) ... | reverse complement strand
CCGGGGAGCCGCACCTCCTGTCCGGCCAGGTTCATGATGCGGAACGTTGGCGGCGCGGCGGCCGTGGCGCGGGCGGTGACGGTGATGGTCGCGCCCGCCGGGCCCGTACCCGAGATCTCGACCGGTCCGGTGAGCGTGGCTCCGGCCTCCGGCGCGGTGATCGCGAGCATCTCGCCTGGCGTCGAGGGCGACGCGCTGGGTGCGTCGCCGACCAGGATCGTGCGCGTGACCGGCTCGCTGTCCCTCCCGGTGAGCGGATCGTTGGCGATGAGGGTCACGACGTTCGATCCCGGCCGCAGCGCCACCACGATCTCGAAGCTGCCGTCGGCGTCGGCAGTGACCTCCGTCTTGCGCGTCGCCGTCTCGGCGGTGACCCGCGCGTTCGGCTCGGTCTCGCCCGCGAAGGCATACTCGTCGGCGTCCCAGCCGCTCACGTCGCCGAGCGGAGCCGTGACGCGGAGGTCGGGCGTGCCGGCGAACGTCACGAACTCCGACACGAGGTAGACGATGAAGAGCGCCACGCCCACGGTGAGCAGCGCCGCCAGCACGGCGCCCGGCGTGATGACGAACGCGCCGCGCCGCCGAGTGGTGATGGGCCGGGGCGGCGCCGGCACCGAGGGGCGCTCCACGGTCGCCGCGGCGCTCTCGAGGCGGTACAGGTCGACGAGGTACTCGGTGTCGAGGCCGAGGTAGCCGCCGTAGTTGCGGAGGAATCCCTTCGTGTAGACCGCCCCCGGCAGATCGCGATATGCGCCACGCTCGAGCGCGGAGAGGTACCGCGATCGGATCTTCGTGTCCCGCTCCACGCGCGCAAGATCAACGCCGCGCTCCTCGCGCGCGGCGCGCAGGACCTCCCCGAGCTTGTGGCCCTCCGGCTCGCTCACCGCTCGTCCTCGTCGGGCGCCACGTCACCACCCCAGCCGTTCGGCGTGACGAGCACCTCGCGGAAGCGGCTGCCGTCGGCCGGGCCGACGATGCCGCGGTCCTCCATCTGGTCGAGGATGCGGGCGGCGCGGGCGTAGCCGACCCGCAGCCGACGCTGGAGGAGGGAGGCGGACGCCTTGTCCGAGCGGCGCACGATGTCGATCGCCTGGCTGAGCAGCTGGTCGGCGTCGTCGTCCTCGTCGCCCTCGCCCGGGCGGCCGCCGCCCTTGCCGTCCCGCTTCGGCGCGGTGATCTCGGCGCGGTACTGTGGGCCCCCCTGGCCGCGCCAGTGGCGGACCACCTCCTCGATCTCGGCGTCGGTGACGAGGACGCCCTGGAGGCGTACCGCGCGCGGGGCGTCGATCGGCTGGTAGAGCATGTCGCCCCGGCCGAGGAGGTCCTCCGCGCCCGTCGTGTCGAGGATCGTGCGCGAGTCCACGCCCGAGGTCATGGCGAAGGCGATCCGGCTGGGGATGTTCGCCTTGATGAGCCCGGTGATGACCTGGACCGATGGGCGCTGGGTGGCGACCACGAGGTGGATGCCGGTCGCCCGGGCGAGCTGCGCGATCCGCGTGATCGTGGCCTCGACCTCGAAGGCGGAGACCATCATGAGGTCGGCCAGCTCGTCGATGACGACCACGATGTACGGCATCCGCGGCTCGCCGGGACGCAGGGCCTCGTTGTAGCCGCCGACATTCCGCACGCCGCGCTGCGCGAACTCGTGGTAGCGGCTCTCCATGGTGCCCACCGTCCACTTCAGCGCGTTCACCGCCTTCTCGGTGTCGACGATGACCTCGGTCAGCAGGTGCGGGATGCCCTTGTACTGGGCCATCTCCACGCGCTTCGGGTCCACCAGGATCAGCTTCACCTCGGCCGGCGTGGCGCGCATGAGCAGCGAGCAGATGATCGCGTTGACGCAGACGCTCTTGCCCGACCCGGTTGCGCCGGCGATGAGGACGTGCGGCATCTTCGACAGGTCGGCGCTGAACGGCTGACCGGCGACGTCCTGACCGAGGGCGAAGGCGAGCTGCGAGCGGGTCGCCGCCTCCTCGAAGTTCTTGCTCCCGAGCACCTCCTTCAGCGTGACCAGGTCGAAGGCGCTGTTCGGGATCTCGATCCCCACGAACGGCTCGCCCGGGATGGGCGCCTCGATCCGGATCGAGCGCGCGGCGAGCGCCAGGGCGAGGTTGTCGGCGAGGCCCTCGATCCGGCTCAGCTTGATGCCCGGCTCCACGTCGAGCGCGTACTGGGTCACAACCGGCCCCTCCTGGATGCGGGCCACCTTCACGCCGATGCCGAAGTGGGCCAGCGTCTCCCGGATGCGCTGCCCCTTCGCGGTGAGGTCGAGCTGCGCGGCGCTGCTCGCCGGCGCGTCGTCGAGGATGGCGAGGTCGGGCAGGTCCCAGGTGCGGGTCGTGCCCTCGAGCGCTGCGTCGCGCGCCTCGTGCTCCCCCACCTCGGCCAGGTGCGCCTCCTCGGTCGACTCCAGGTCCGCCTCGGAGAACGCGCCCGCCCCGGCGGGCGCCGTCGCCTCCCCGTTGCCCTCTTCGTCGGAGATCGCGATCGGCTCGCGCGAAAGCGCGCGAGCCGCGGCGGTCGCTGCCGCGCCGGTCGCACCGGCGGCGGCATCGGGACGGGACCGGCGCACGATGAGGGGTGGCTCGTCCTGGTCGCCGGAAAGGGCGTCCCGCATCCGTCCGAGCAGGCCTTTCCCCTCGGGTTCGGGGCCGGACGCCGGCGCGGGGGCTTCCTGGCGCCGCCCGCGCTGCGCCGCGTCGCGCCGTGCCTCGACCTCGGCCTGCTCGGCACGGTCCTCGCGGCGCTGGAGCCACGCCGCCACGAGGTCGCCGATGGTCATGTTGAAATAGAGCAGCAGCCCGACCACGAAGAAGATGACAAGCACGATCCACGCGCCGGCGTCGCCCACAGCCGCGCGCACGACGCTGCTCATCCCGTAGCCCAGGATGCCGCCGCCTTCGCCCTGGTCCACGAGGCGGCGCCCGCCCCCGGCCACCAGGTGGAACATGCCGAGCAGTGACAGCGACAGGAGCACCGCGCCGCTGGCCGCCATCCAGCGCTCGGACTGCATCGACTTCATCCACAGCATGAGGGCGAAGCCGGCGAGGAGCGGAGCGGCGAAGGCGATCCCCCAGCCGAGGAGGAAGGACAGCGTCTCCGCCCAGGGCGCCACGATGAACCCGGCATCCGGCGCGAACAGTGCGATGACGCTCACCACGGCGAGGATGACCAGCACGAGGGCAAGCACCTCGCGAACGAGGCGCCCGGGGATCGTGAATGTCGTCGTCCGCCGCCGCCGCGACCGTGAGGGGCGACGCCGCGAGCTCCTTCGCCGGGTCGCCACCGCTACACCTCCAGCACGATCGGCAGGATCATCGGCCGTCGCTTCGTGCGCTCGAAGAAGAAGCGGGAGAGCGTGTCGCGGATCTTCGTCTTCAGGTATCCCGCCTCGGCGCTGTGCTCGTCCTCAGGCGGTTGGCTGAGCGCCTCGAAAAGGTGATCGCGCGCGGCGACCATCACCGGGTCCTCCGGATCGTGGAGGAAGCCGCGGCTGACGAGGTCCGGGCCGGAGACCGGCCGCCCGGTGGCCTGGTCCACGGTGAGGGCGACCATGACCACGCCGTCAGACGCGAGCATGCGGCGGTCGCGGAGCACGACCCCGTCGATGCCGTCAATGGCCGCGATCCCGTCCACGAGCACCGCCCCGGCCGGGACGCTGCCGGCCAACTTCGCGCGGCCGTCGGCGAGCTCCACGACCTGGCCGTTCTCGAGGACGAAGATGCCGTCCACCGGCACCCCGGCCCCTTCGGCCAGCAGGCCGTGCTGCACGAGCATGCGGTACTCGCCGTGAATCGGGATGAAGTGCCGCGGCTTCACGAGGGCCAGCATGAGCTTCAGCTCTTCGCGGGAGCCGTGGCCGGAGACGTGGCAGTGCACGATCGGCTCGTAATGGACCATCGCCCCTTCCTTGAAGAGGTTGTCGATCGTCTTGGCCACGGCCTCCTCGTTGCCAGGGATCGGCGAGGCGGAGACGATGACGGTGTCGCCCGGCTCGATGGTGATGTTGCGGTGGTCGCGGTTACTCATCCGGGTCAGCCCGGACATCGGCTCGCCCTGGGAGCCGGTGGTCATCACCACCAGCTCCTCGGGACGCAGGTTCTGGAGCGCGTCCTTGCGCTGGAGCGTGCCGTCGCGCGGGTCGAGGTAGCCGAGCTCGACGGCGATCGCGATGTTCTGCTCCATGCTGCGCCCCATGGCGACCATCTTCCGGCCATGGGCCCAGGCAGCGTCGAGCACCTGCTGGACGCGGCCGATGTTGCTGGCGAAGGTGGCCACGATGACCCGGCCCGCCGCCTCGCCGATGAGCTGGTGGAGCGAGTCGCCCACCGTCCGCTCGGAGAGGGTGTAGCCGTCCTTCTCGGCCCGGGTCGAGTCGGAGAGGAGGAAGTCGACGCCGCGGTTCCCGACCTCGGCGATGAGCCCGAGATCGGCGCGCACCCCATCGGGCGGGGTGTGGTCGAACTTGAAGTCGCCGGTGTGCACGACCGTGCCGCCCGGCGTACGGATGGCGAAACCCATCCCGTCCGGGATCGAGTGGTTCACCCGGAAGGGCAGGACGTCGAAGACGCCGATGCGCGTCTCGACCCCCGGCTCGAGGAGCTCGAGTGGCGTGCTGTCGAGCAGCTTGTGTTCCTTCAGCTTGCCGGTCACCAGGCCGCGCGTCAGGCGGCTGGCGTGGATCGGCGTGCCGGGGATCTTCGGCAGCACGTAGGGCAGCGCGCCGGTGTGGTCCTCGTGGCCATGGGTGAGCAGGATGGCCCGCACGCGGTCCCGGTTCTCCTCGAGGTACGTCACGTCCGGGATGACGAGGTCGATGCCCAGCATCTCCGGCTCCGGGAAGGCCAGTCCGCAGTCGATGACCAAAATCTCGCCGGCCGACTCGATGGCGGTGATGTTCTTGCCGACCTCCCCCACCCCGCCGAGCGGGATGATGCGCAGCACGTCTGTCATGTCGTTCCTTCAAAGAGGGTGAGCTGCTCGGCGTCGTCCGCCGCCTCGACGGGCGGCAGCGGCGCCTCCGGGCTTGCCCCCGGGCTATCGGGCTCCTGGACCGATGCGGCCCGCTCGGCCTCGAGGGCCTCCCGGGCCGTCAGCAGCGCGGCCGGCAGGCCGCGCACGTCCGCGAAGAGCGTCTCCCGCAGCGAGGCCTGGTGCAGCGCCGCAGCAGGATGGTACATCGGGAAGATGAAGCGGCCGCCGGATCGGCGCAGCCGGCCGTGCACGGACGAGATGCGCGCCCCGGGCAGGTAGCGCTGCAGCGAATGGCGGCCGAGCGTGACGACGACCGCCGGGTCGAGCGCCATCTCCTGCCGCTCGAGATATTCGCCGCATGCGGCCACCTCCTCCGGCTCCGGGTCGCGATTGCCCGGCGGACGGCACTTCACCACGTTCGCGATGAAGACGTCCTCCCGCTCCCAGCCGATCGAGCGCAGCAGCTCGGCGAGGAGCTGACCCGCCGGACCGACGAACGGCCGGCCGGTGGCGTCCTCGCGCGCGCCGGGCCCCTCCCCCACCAGCAGCACGTCGGAGCGCGGGTTCCCCTCCCCGGGAACCGCCTGCGTTCGGCCGCGATGGAGCGGGCAGCGGGTGCAGCCCCGTACCTCGGCCGCCACCGCCGCCAGCAGCGCCTCCGTGCCCATCAACGAGGAGGGTAGCGCCGCCGCGGGCGGCGGCGCCATCGGTCAGGACGTTGACGACCCTGACTTCGCCATGTGCCGCTCCATCGCCGCCCGGCGGCTCAGGTTCACGCGGCCCATGCGGTCGATCTCGGTGACGACCACCATGAGCTCGTCGCCGATGCTCACCACGTCCTCGACGCGCGGCACCCGGTAGTCGGCCAGCTGGCTGATGTGGACCAGCCCCTCCTTGCCGGGCAGGATCTCGACGAAGGCCCCGAAGTTCATGATCCGGGTGACCTTGCCGAGGTATTCCTTGCCGACCTCGACGTCCTTGGTCAGGCCCTCGATCCAGGCGATCGCCTTCTTGGCGGCGTCACCCGAGACGGACGCGATCTGGATCGTCCCGTCGTCCTCGACGTTGATCTGGGTGCCGGTCTCGGCAACGATCTGACGGATCACCTTGCCGCCGGCGCCGATGACGTCGCGGATCTTGTCGACCGGGATCTTGATGGTCGTGATGCGCGGCGCATACGGGGACAGCTCGCTGCGGCTGGCGCTGATGACCGAGGTCATCTTGTCGAGGATGGTGAGGCGCGCCACCCGCGCCTGCTCCAGCGCGTCGCGCAGGATCTCGCTGGTGATGCCCGCCACCTTGATGTCCATCTGCAGCGCCGTCACACCGTCCGCGGTGCCGGCCACCTTGAAGTCCATGTCGCCGTAGGCGTCTTCCTTGCCGGTGATGTCGGTCAGCACGGCGTAGCGCCCGGTCTCCGGATCGGTGATGAGGCCCATCGCCGCGCCGGCCACCGGTGCCGAGATCGGCACGCCGGCGTCCATCAGCGCCAGGGTCGAGCCGCAGGTGGAGGCCATCGAGGTGGAGCCGTTCGAGCTGACCACCTCGGAGACCACGCGGATCGCGTACGGGAACTCGTCGATGGCCGGCAGCACCGGCACCAGCGCCCGCTCGGCGAGCGCCCCGTGCCCGATCTCCCGGCGTCCGGGGCCCCGCATCGGCCGGGCCTCGCCCACCGAGTAGGGCGGGAAGTTGTAGTGGTGCAGGTACCGCTTCTCCGTCTCCGGGGAGATGGTGTCGAGCCGCTGCACGTCGCTGCCCGGGCCGAGCGTGGCGATCGAGAGGGCCTGTGTCTGGCCGCGGGTGAAGATGCCCGAGCCGTGGGTCCGCGGCAGGACGCCAACCTCGACGCTGATCGGACGGATCGTGGTCGTGTCGCGACCGTCGATGCGGACGTTCTCGCTGAGCACCAGCTCGCGCACGGTGGCCTTGGTCAGCACGTCCATCAGCGCGGAGCCGATGCCATGCCGCCGGCGCACGTCCTCCAGCCGATCGCCCTGCTCGGCGCGGTTGTAGCTCTCCCGTCCGCGGCGCACCTCGTCGGCGACGTCGTTGCGGACGGCATCGAGCCGCTGCGCCAGGCCATCGGTGAGGTGGATGAACAGGTCGGCGGTAGCCTCCGCATCCGGCATGGCGCGGTGCGCGGCACCGTGATCACGCCCGAAGACGAAGCGCATGAGGTCCGCCAGCTTGTAGGCACCGGCATCGGGGTAGAGCTGGTAGGCCAGCTCCAGCGTGTCATAGACGGCCGAGGGCCTCCAGTCCACGTCGTTGGGCAGGTGCCGCAGGACGAAGGGAACGTCGAACCCGACATTGTGGGCAACGAGCGGGGAGCCTCCCACCCACTCCGCGAAGCGCGGGAGCACCTCGGCCGCGGTGGACGCACTCGCAACGTCCTCGTCGGAGAGGCCGTGCACCTGGTGGCCGACGATCGAGCGGCCCGGGTTCACGAGCGACTCGAAGCGGTCGACCACCTCGCCGTTCCGCACGCGGAGCGCGGCGATGTCGACGATGTAGCCGTTCTCGGGCTTCATGGCGGTCGTCTCGAGGTCGACGACGACGAAGTCGCTGCCGTCGGCCAGGGCCTTGCCCAGCTTCACCACCGAGTCGGCCTTGGGGCCAAGGAACGGCAGCTTCTTGGGCTTGCCGGCCGCCTCGACCAGCTTCTCCTGCAGGTCGATGCTCTTCTGGAGCTCCGCCTGGCCGTGGACGATGGCATCGGCCATCACCGACTCCGGCAGGATCTTGGCGCCGGCCTCGACCATCATCACTGCGTCGCGAGTGCCGGCCACGACGAGGTCGAGGTCGCTCTCGTCGAGCTGGGACGTCGTCGGGTTGGTCACGAACTCGCCGTTGATGCGCCCCACGCGCACGGCGCCGACCGGGCCGAGGAACGGGATGCTGCTCACCGCGAGCGCCGCCGAGGCGCCGTTCACGGCAAGGATGTCCGGGTCGTTCTCCTGGTCCGCGCTGAGCACGGTGAGGACGATCTGGACCTCCTGCTTGTAGCCCTTCGGGAAGAGCGGGCGGATCGGCCGGTCGGTGAGGCGCATGGCCAGGATGGCCGCCTCCGATGGGCGCGACTCGCGCTTGATGAAGCCGCCGGGGATCTTGCCCGCGGCGTACATGCGCTCCTCGTAGTCCACCGTCATCGGGAAGAAGTCGATCCCCTCCCGCGGTTCGGCCGAGACCGCCGTCGCGAGCAGGACGGTGTCCCCGTAGCGCACGAGGACGGCGCCGTCGGCCTGCTCGGCGAGCTTGCCGGCCTCCAGCGAAAAGGTCTGGGAGCCGATTTCGGCTTCCACGTTGATTGCCACAGATTCCTCCAGGTTGGTCATTGGTCCTTGGGTCCGGAGCCTCTGCTCAGCCACCTTCCCGGGAGCTCCGCGGTGGCGAGCGGCGTCACGGACGCTTCGTGTGTCATGCGGGTGCACGATCTGCCGGATGCGCGTGACCCAGGCCCGTGACGGTCCTGGGTCGGTGCGGGGTCGTGCTAGCGGCGCAGCCCCAGGCGGGTGATCACCTGCCGGTAGCGGTCCACGTCGTTGCGGACGAGGTACGCCAGCAGCCGTCGGCGCTGGCCGACCAGCTTCAGCAGGCCGCGCCGGGAGTGATTGTCGTTCTGGTACGTCCGCAGGTGCTCAGTCAGCGACTTGATCCGCTCGGTGAGCAGCGCGATCTGCACCTCGGGAGATCCGGTGTCCCCCTCGTGCGTTGCGTAGTCGTCGACGATCGCGCTCTTCGCGTCCTTGGCGAGCGGCACAGATTCCTCCACAGTCATTTCCGTATCGTGCGAATCGTACCAGACGGGACCCCTTCCCGCTCGAAGCCGGCCGGTTCGGACACCTAGCCGATGCCCAGCACGGCGCGCGCATCCGCCTCGTCGCGTCGCATCTGGCGCACGAGTGCCTCCACGTCGCCGAAGCGTCGCTCGTCGCGCAGCCGAACGACCAGGTCGAGGGCCAGATGGGCGCCGTACAGGTCGCCGTCGTAGTCGAGCAGGTATGCCTCGACCAGGACGACGCCCTCGTCGTGGAAGGTGGGGCGGACGCCCACGCTCACGAGGGCCGGATGGTCAGGCCCGACGCCACGCTCCGGCACCGACACGCGCGCGACGTAGATGCCCAGCGGCGGCATGGCCGGCAGGTAGTCGAAGGCGAGGTTCGCCGTCGGGAAGCCGAGCTGCCGGCCGCGGCGGTCGCCCGGCACGACCGTGCCCTCGAGGCGCGGCGGGTGTCCCATGCGCGCGGCCCCCGCCACGTCACCGGCGGCGATCGCCTCCCGGATGCGGGTCGAGCTCACCGGCGCCCCATCGACGATGACCGGGTCGACCGTGACCACCACGAAGCCGCGCTCCGCGCCCATCTCGCGCATGCGACCGACCGTGCCGCCCCGGCCGCGGCCGAAGGCGCTCTCCGGGGACATGACCAGGCCGCGAAGCGCAATCGAGGGCGCCAGGGCCGCCAGGAAGTCCTCGGCCGGCAGGCTGCGCAGCGCATCGTCGAAGCGGAGCGGCAGTGCCCGGTCGATGCCCTCGTCACGCTGGATGCGCTCCAGCACCGTGGCGAGCGGCGCAAGCCGCGCGACACGCGTCCCGGGCCGCAGCACCTCGTCGGGCGGCGGGTCGAAGACGAGCCCCACCGCGGCAGCCGCCACCCGGGCGGAAGCGGCGCGGGTGGCCTGCAGGAGCGCCGAGTGACCGGCGTGGACCCCGTCGAAGACACCGAGCGAGATGACCGCCGGCCCGATCACCGGCAGCTCGTCCAGCCCGAGCGCCGGGACGGCGCGGCTCGTCTCCGCGTTCATCCTCCCGGCACCGGCAGCACCTTGTCCGGCTGCAGGCTCCCGCCGGCGGCGGTGCCGATGCCGAGCAGCTCCGACCCGGCGAACACCGCCGCGCGCCCGTTGGACGCACCATCCGCGAGGTCGACGGCCGACCCATGCCGGAAGCGCGCAGCGTCGTCCGGGCCGAGCGCGATGCGTGGCAGGCGCAGCAGATCCGCCACCGGGCGGATGGCGTCGGCCAGCCGCCCGTCGGCGGCGAGCCGCTCGAGCTGGGTGGGCGGCAGCGCGTCCACGACGCTGAGGCCGGCCGCCTCGGTGCGGCGCAGCGCGGCGAGGTGACCGCCGCAGCCGAGGAGCTCGCCGAGGTCGCGCGCGATCGAGCGGATGTAGGTGCCCGGCCCGCAGCGGATGTCGAGTCGGACGTCGAGCCACGCGTCGCCGGGGCCAATGGCGAGGATCTCGATCGAATCGACGGTTACCATTCGAGCAGGCACCTCGATCGGCGCGCCGGCCCGCGCCGCGCGGTGCGCGGTCTGGCCCCCTGACTTCCGAGCCGAGAAGGCCGGCGGCCGCTGCGCGAAGGTCCCGACGAAGTCGCCGACCGCCCTCTCCACCGCCGCCGCATCGGGCGGCGGGCCGGTCCCCGACGTCAGCGGCCCCTCGGCGTCATCGGTCGCCGAGCGCTGGCCGAGCCGGACGAGCGCGTCGTAGCGTTTCTGCCCGCCGCTGAGCTCCTCGCTGAAGCGGGTCGCCGCACCCACCAGGATCGGCAGCACCCCTGAGGCGAGCGGATCGAGGGTGCCGGCGTGACCGATGCGACGCGTGCCGGTCAGGCGGCGGAGAAGGCCGACCATGTCGTGCGAGGTCGGGCCGACCGGCTTGTCGAGGTTAACGACCCCGAGCATCGCCCCGGTCGAGCTCGCGCTCGCACTCCGCCAGGACGAGCTTCCGCGCGGCGTCGATGGGCGCCTCGACCGTGCAGCCGGCGGCCCGGGCGTGCCCCCCACCGCCGAAGGCTGAGGTGATCGCCACCGCATCGGCCCCGTCGGTGGTGCGCACGCTCACCCGGGTGCGCTCAGGCTCGGCCTGCTTGAAGAGGACGGTGATGTCGGCCGCCTTCGTCGAGCCGAGCAGGTCGACGAAGC
>Ga0299913_10005400_pt1 | contig 10905 bp, 10 predicted proteins | sample RVTome_9_FD_201360 | JGI IMG/M metagenome (GOLD analysis project Ga0299913, IMG submission 201360) | Soil microbial communities from uranium-contaminated site in the Upper Colorado River Basin, Wyoming, United States - RVT155D38 (version 2) ... | reverse complement strand
CGCGGCGTTGGTGCCGACCGCGGCGTAGGGGCTGATCCCGACGTAGCGGATCAGCGCCGGCAGGCGGAGGGTGCCGAGGATCAGGCCGACGATCCCCCCGAGCAGGCCGACGACGAGGCCGATCGCGGCCGCGTTGACGAGCAGCGAGGCCCGCGACGGGACTCCCCCGGCGCCGCCCTCGGGGCGCTCGAAGCGCCCGATCTCGAAGGCTCCGTAGAGCACCGCCACCGCGATCGCGGCGAGCAGCACGCGGTCGGGCAGCTCGCCCGCGATCAGGCCACCCGCGATGGCGCCGACCAGCGAGGGGGGCGCCATCCAGGCGAACAGCCGCCAGCTGAGCCGCCCGCTCCGCCAATGCGCGTAGGCCGCGGTCAGCGCTGCGGCGCCGGATATCGCGACGTTCGCCCCCGCCGCCGCGGCGGCGCTCGACCCCACCAGCACGATCACCGGAAGCCGCAGGTTGCCGAGCACCATTCCCACCAGGCCGCCGAAGAAGGAGACGAGGAACGCCCAGACGAAGACGACGATCAGCTCCAGCGGCCCCAAGGTCGCGGGACGCTACTGCTCCCGGCCATACTGCGGCCAATGGCCGAGCAGCTCTTCGAGACCGGCGACGAACGCGGGCGGCGGGCCGACGTCCCGCTCGCCGAGGCGCCGCTGGCGGTGCGGGTGCGACCGCGCACGCTGGAGGAGCTGCTCGGCCAGGAGCACGTGCTCGCCCCGGGCTCAGCGCTGCGTACCGCGATCGAGGCCGGCCAACCCCACAGCGCGATCCTCTACGGGCCGCCCGGGTCGGGGAAGACGACGCTGGCGCGGATCGCCGCGGCCGGGTCTGCGGGAGCGTTCGAGGAGGAGTCGGCGGTCAACGCCGGCAGGGCGGAGATCCGGGCGGTGATCGAGCGCGCCCGCGAGCGGCGTCGCGCCAGCGGGCGACCGACGATCCTCTTCCTCGACGAGATCCACCGCTTCAACAAGGCCCAGCAGGACGCGCTGCTGCCAGCCGTCGAGGAGGGGCTGCTGACGCTGATCGGGGCCACCACCGAGAACCCCTACTTCGAGGTCAACTCGGCGCTTCTCTCGCGCTGCCAGATATACGAGCTGCGCCCGCTCGACCCCGAGCAGATCAAGTTACTGCTGCGGCGCGCCCTACTCGACGCCGAGCGGGGGATTCCCGACCCGCCCGAGGTCGCCGAGGAGGCGCTGGCGATGCTCGCCGAGCGCTGCGGAGGCGACGCCCGCGTCGCCCTCGCCGCGCTCGAGCGGGCAGTCGAGCGCAGCCGCGAGGCGGGCGCGGCGGTGGACCTGGCGGCAATCGAGGATGCCCTGCAGCGCAAGGCGCTCGACTACGACCGCGAGGGCGACCGCCATTACGACTTCATCTCGGCCTGGATCAAGGCCACCCGCGGCTCCGACCCCGACGCCTCGCTGTACTACCTGGCGGTGATGCTGGAAGGCGGCGAGGACCCCCGCTTCATAGCCCGCCGGATGGTCGTCCTCGCTTCCGAGGACATCGGCAACGCCGACCCGCAGGCGCTGCTGGTCGCCGACGCCGCGGCGCGGGCGGTGGACCGGGTCGGCCTGCCGGAGTGCGCCCTGAACCTCGCGCAGGCGGCGGCCTACCTTTCGTTGGCTCCGAAGTCGAACGCCTCGACGCGGGGCCTCTCGGCGGCGCGGGCGGCGATCCGCGAGCAGGGCGCCCGCACGCCGCCCGGCTATCTGCGCGACGCCCACTACCCCGGCGCCGCGAAGCTCGGACGCGGGTCCGGCTACCTCTACCCGCATGATCAGCCGGGCGGCGTCGCCGACCAGGCGCTGCTCCCCGAAGGGCTCGAGGGCGCCCGCTTCTACGAGCCGACCGACCGCGGCTTCGAGGCCGAGCTGCGGCGCCGCCTCGAGTCGCTGCGGCAGCGACGCTGAGCCCGCAACTTCGCGTTCCCCCACGTGTTCTTAGCTCCGCTTTTCCCAGCTAGTAGCCAGGGAGAGCAGATGTGCCGGCCGGAGGACCTTGACTGGGGGTCTCCGGCCGGTTCGTTGCGGGCATAGAATCGCGGTGATGGAAGCCGCCACCACGAAGGCGCCGCGGCGGGGGGGCCGCCAGGCCAAGCAGCTCGAGTCACGCAACCCGGCGACCGGCGAGCTGCTCGGGTCGGTGGAGACCGTCACCCCGGCGCAGGTGCCGAGGATCGTCGAGGAGGTCGCCGCGATCCAGCCCGCCTGGGCGGAGCTTGCGGCGCGCGACCGCGCCGACTACATGCGCCGCGCCGCCGACGTGCTGCTCGACGAGATCGACGAGCTGGCCGAGCTGCTCTGCACCGAGCAGGGCAAGCCCCGCAACGAGGCCTACACGATGGAGCTGCTGCCGACGATCGACGCGCTGCACTGGTGCGCCGACGCCGGCCCGAAGATCCTCGCCGACGAGAAGATCCGCTACCCGCAGGCGTTCCTGCTCAGCAAGCGCAGCCATTTCGCCTACGAGCCGCTCGGCGTGGTCGGCGTGATCGCCCCCTGGAACTACCCCTGGTCGATTCCGTTCGGCGAGGTCGCGATCGCGGTGATGGCCGGCAACGGCGTGGTGCTGAAGCCGGCCAGCCTGACGCCGCTGCTCGGCGAGGCGATCCGCCGCATCTTCGAGCGGGCCGGCTTCCCGGAGGGGTTGGTGCGGACCGTGCACGGCGGCGGCAGGGTCGGTGACGCGCTCGCCAAGTCGAGCGCGGAGAAGATCTTCTTCACCGGCTCGGTCGAGGTCGGCCGCAAGGTCGGCGAGGTCTGCGCGAAACGGCTCAAGGGCTGCGTCCTCGAGCTGGGTGGCAAGGACCCGATGGTCGTCTGCGCCGACGCCAACCTCGACCACGCGATCGCCGGCGCGCTGTGGGGCGGCTTCGCCAACGCCGGGCAGACCTGCTCGGGGATCGAGCGCGTCTACGTGCTGCGCGAGGTCGCCGAGCCGTTCATCGAGGGGGTCGTGCGCGGCGCGGAGCGGCTACGGGTCGGCGACCCGATGGCCTGGGAGACCGAGGTCGGCCCGATGACCTCCGAGGAGCAGTACGAGACCGTCTGCGAGCTGGTCGACGACGCGGTCGCGGCCGGCGCCAAGCGTCTCTGCGGCGGGCCGCTCGAGGTCGCCGGGTTCACCGGCTCCTTCATCGCCCCGACGGTGCTGACCGGCGTCAGCCACGAGATGCGGATCATGCGCGAGGAGGTCTTCGGGCCGGTGCTGCCGATCGTCGTCGTCGAGTCGGAGCAGGAAGCGGTCGACCTCGCCAACGACTCCGAGTTCGGCCTCGGCGCCTCGATCTGGACCCGCGACCGCCGCAAGGGCGAGCGGATCGCACGGCGGATCGAGGCGGGGATGGTCTGGGTCAACGACCACTCCTTCACCCACGGGGCCTGCCAGTGCTCCTGGGGCGGGGTGAAGCACTCCGGGGTCGGCCGCTCGCACTCGAAGTTCGGCTTCTACGAGTGCGTCAACATCAAGCTCCACACCTGGGAGCCGGCGCTGGTTCGCGACTTCTGGTGGCACCCCTACGACGAGACGCTCGGCGACGCGATCCGCTCCTCGGCGAAGCTGCTCTACGGCCGCAACGGGCAACGGCTGGAGGCGCTGCGCGAAGGGATCGGCCCGCTGCTGCGGGTCGGCGCCCGCACCCTGCGCCGCAACGGCCGGCGTTAGCGGGCCCTGCGCCACGACCGGCGCCCGATCGCCGGCTCAAACGAGCGCTCAGCGCAGCGAAGGCGGCAGCGGGTTGTGGAGCCGCACGTGGATGTGGTCGTCGTGGTTGACCAGCGGCATCACGACCCGGCGCGGCCCGCGCAACGGGATCGAGGGACCGACGAAGACGTACTGGGCGCCGGCGCGGACGAAGTGGTCGACCAGCGCCTGGGATAGGCGCCGGTCGACCTGGCCGGGCGCGCGCGGCGCCAGCGGGCGGCGGTCACGTCGCGGGTAATAGATGTCGACGTCGAGGCCGTTCTGGTGCGAGGCGTGGCCGACCCCGCCGAAGCGGGGGCCGAAGTCGCCCCCGTGGCGACGGCTGAGGTCGCCGACCAGCAGCCGCGGCGCCGCGGGGTGAGCGGCATGGAAGCGGCGGACGACCCGCAGCAGCACCCGCAGCAGGTGGTCGGTTCCCCAGCGTCGCCAGCCGCGGTTCGGGCGGCGCTCGAGGATCGGGTCCCAGGTCAGATAGCCGGGCCCGGCGGCGGGCAGCTGCACGCCGCGGACGAGGCGACCGTCGAACGGCTCCCCGAGCGCCCGGGAGGGCCGCCAGCGGATCGGCGAGACGTGGGTCTCGACCGCGCCCGGGTGCTCGCCGCCCGATCTGACCTCGGGCGGGGCCGCCCTCGCCGGTGCACGGACCGCGGGCAGCTCACCGCTGTCGCGCTCGGCGGCCTGCGAGAACGCAACCAGCAGGATCGCTCCGAAGCCGGCGGTCACGGCGATGACGCGGGTCATGCGAAGAGCGAAGCAGATCGCGCTAAACGCCCGTTGAAGGGGACAATCCAGCCGATGACGGCGGCGATCCAACTCGACGGCCTGCGACGCGATTTCGGCGAGCGGCCAGCCCTCGACGGGATTAGCCTCCGCCTCGAGCGAGGCCAGACTTTGCTGGTGCTGGGGCCAAACGGCGCCGGCAAGACGACGCTTTTGCGGGTGCTCTCGACGCTGCTGCGGCCGAGCGGAGGCCGCGTCGCGGTGCTCGGCTGCGAGCTGCCCGGCGAGAGCTGGCGGCTGCGCGGCCGCGTCGGGTACCTGGGCCACGAGCCGCTGCTCTACCGCGAGCTCAGCGGCCGGGAGAACCTGCGCTTCCATGCCCGCCTGCACGGCCTGCGCGGCGACGCCGCCGAGCGACGCATCGACTCGCTCCTCACCGACGCCGGGATCGCCCGCCGCGCCGACGAGCGGACCGACGCCCTGTCGGCGGGGATGCGCCGGCGGCTGGCGATCTGCCGCTGCCTGCTGCACGACCCCGAGCTGCTCCTCCTCGACGAGCCGGAGTCCCACCTCGACTCGGAGGGCCGCGAGCTGGCGGCGGCGCTGCTCGGCGCCGGGGAGCGGACCCGTGTGGTCGTCACCCACGATCCCGAGCGGGCGCTGGCTGGGGCGGGCCGGGTCCTCGTCCTCAGTCACGGTGGCGTCGCTGTGCGCGAGTGCGCGGCGGCGGAGCTGGCCACCGCCGAGGCGCGCGCGGCGATCGCCGGGGTGCCGGCATGAGCGCGGCAAGCCCCCCGGTCACCCCGTCGCGAGACGCTTTCGTGGCGATCCTCGCCAAGGACCTGCGCTCAGAGCTGCGCACCCTGCGCTCGTTGCCGGTGATGGTGCTCTTCGCGGTCACCACCTTCGTGATCTTCCGCTTCGGCCTCGACCGCACCAGCCTCTCCGGCAGCCTCGCCGCCGGAGTCCTCTGGGCGACGCTCCTGTTCGCGGCGATCCTCGGCACCGGGCGCCTCTTCGTCGCCGAGCGCGAGGAGGGCGGATTCGACGCGATCCGGCTGGCGCCGATCGACCGAACTGTTCTCTTCGCCGCCAAAGCGACGGCGCTGCTCGTCTACCTGGCGGCGCTGGAGCTGGTCACGGTCCCGGTCTTCGCGATCTTCTTCCTCGACTCCGCCGCTCCGCTCGGCCCCCTCTGCGCGGTGCTCGCGCTCGCCGATGTCGGCCTCGCCGCGACCGGAGCGCTGATCTCCTCGATGGCGGTCAACTCGCGCGCCCGCGACCTGCTCGTGCCGCTGGTCCTGCTGCCGCTGGTGGTGCCGTTGATGATCGCCGCCACCGCCGCCACCGAGCCCCTGCTCGAAGCAGGAGGGCCTGCATATGACCGCTTCGGGCTCTGGCTGGCGGTGCTCGGCCTATACGATCTGGTGTTCCTTCTCGTCGGCTACGCGGTGTTCGACTTCCTGCTGGAGGACTGACCGCCCCGCCGGGGCGCCGCGTCGGGAGCCACTCACGATGTACGGCAAAGGCTTGAGAGCACTATCCATCGCAACGGTCGCAGCGATCGCGCTTGCGCTCGCCCTGGTCTTCTTCTTCGCCCCGCTCGACGCCGACCAGGGCTTCGTGCAGAAGATCTTCTACCTGCACGTGCCGCTTGCGATCACCGCACTGGCGGGCTTCATGGTCGGCGCCGTGCACGCGATCCGCCACCTGCGCTCTGGTGACCGCAGCCACGACGCCCGCTCCTATGTCTCGATCCATACCTCGATCATCTTCGGCGTCGGGGTGCTGATCACCGGATCGATCTGGGCCAAGGCCTCATGGGGGCACTGGTGGGTTTGGGACGAGCCGACCCTGGTCAGCTTCCTGATCGTCTTCCTCCTCTACGCCACCTACTACCCGTTCCGCTACGCGATCGAGGACCCCGAGCGCCAGGCCCGCTACGCGTCGGTCTTCGCGGTCACCGCGGGCGCCTTCGTGCCGCTCAACTTCCTCGCCGTCCGCCTCGCCGAGAGCCTCGTCCACCCGCGCGTCTTCGCCACCGCCGAGGGCGGCATGCCGCCGAAGATGTGGCTCACCTTCGTCGTCTCGCTGGCCGGCATCGCGCTGCTCTGGGTGACGCTGGTCAAGTTCGAGCTGACCGCGAAGAGCGCATCGGCCCATCTCTCCCGCCTGCGCCGGGCCCTGGAGCCCGCCTGATGCCGGCGCTGCCCCTCGACGAGGCGGGGAAGTATGTCGCCGGCGCCTACGTCGTCTTCGTCGTCCTGATCCTGATCTACGTCGCGATCATGGCCGCCAAGCTTCAGCGGCTCGAGCGTGAGCTGCGCGAGCTGGCCGGCTTCGCCGAGCAGCGAAGCGGCCGGCGAGACTCCCGGGAGGCGACCCGCGAGACCCCCAACCGCGACCCCGAGGTGACCGCTGTCGCCGAGGAGATGCGCCGCTGATGTCCGAGCTGCTCGCCCTCGGCGTCTCCCACAAGACCGCCCCGCTGGAGCTTCGCGAGCGCCTCGCCCTCACCGAGGGGCGCGCCGCGAGCACGCTCAGCGAGCTGACCGCCGGCGAGCAGGTGCGTGAGGCGGCGGCGATCTCCACCTGCAACCGGATCGAGCTCTACCTGGTCGTGACCGACGCGGTGGAGGCGGAGTCGGCGGCCCTCGGCGTGCTCTCCCGCCAGGCCGATATCCGGCCCACCGAGCTGCTCGGGCACCTCTACTCGCTGCGCGCGAGCGAGGCCGCCCGCCACCTCTTTCGCGTCACCGCGGGCCTCGACTCGATGATCCTCGGCGAGGCGGAGATCCAGGGCCAGGTCAAACGCGCGTACGAGCTGGCGCTGGTCGAGAACGCCACCGGGCCGATCCTCAACCGGCTGTTCAGGGGGGCGCTGGCGGCGGGCGGCCGCGCCCGCGACGAGACCGGGATCAGTGAGAAGGGGGTGTCGATCTCCTCGGTGGCCGTCGAGCTGGCCCGGCGCACGCTGGGCGACCTCGCCAAGCGCCGCGTGCTCGTCATCGGGGCCGGCGAGACCGCCGAGCTGGTGGCACGGGCGCTGATGGCGCGGGGCGTGGAGACCGTCTTCATCGCCAACCGCCGCTACGACCGGGCGATCGGATTGGCTCAGCGCTTCGGCGGGCGGGCGGTGCGCTTCGACGAGCTCCCCGAGCAGCTCGAGGCCGCCGACATCGTCGTCTCCGCGACCAACTCTCCCCACCACATCGTCGAGCGCGACGAGCTCGAGCAGGTGATGGCCAAGCGCGAGGGCCGCCCGCTGCTGCTGGTCGACATCGCGGTACCCCGCGACGTCGACCCGAGCTGCCGGGAGCTGACCGGGGCCAGCCTCCACGACGTCGACGACGTCCAGCAGATCGTCGAGCGCAACGCCAGCGGCCGCCAGGCCGAGGCGAGGCAGGCGCAGAGGATCCTCGACGCCGAGCTGGAGCGCTTCGAGCAATGGCTCGCCTCGCTGGAGGTCGTCCCGACGGTGGCCTCGCTTCGCGAGCGTGCCGACGAGATCGTCCGGCGCGTGCTGGCCGAGAACGAGCAGCGCTGGGAGAGCCTCAGCGAGACCGACCGCGAGCGCCTCGCGCTGATGGCGCGGGCGATCGCCAGCCGCCTGCTGCACGAGCCGACCCTGCGGATGAAGCGGGCGGCAGGTTCGGACGACGCCTATCTCTACGTGAACGCGTTGCGGGAGCTGTTCGGGCTCGACGCGGAGACTGCGCCGGAGGCCGAGAAGGGGGCGGAGGTGACCCCGCTGCGGCGCAGGGGTCGCGAGTCCGCCTGAGCGCCCGGTGGCTCTGCGCCTCGCGACCAGGGGCAGCGCCCTCGCGCTCGCGCAGGCCGGTCGGATAGCCGATCTGCTCGGCGGCGCCAGGCTCGTCGAGGTCTCCTCCGACGGCGAGCCGGGCGACAAGTCGCGCTTCGTGCGGGGCGTTGAGCGGGCCCTGCTCGAGGGCCGGGCCGACGTCGGGGTCCATTCGGCCAAGGACCTTCCCTCCGAGCTGCCGGAGGGCCTTGCGATCGCCGGGGCGCCGCCGCGGGAGATCGCCGAGGACGCCTGGGTCGGCGACGCCGGCTCGCTGGTGGAGGTCCCCGAGGGGGCGCGGGTGGGTACCTCCAGCCTGCGGCGCCGCGCCCAGTTGCTTGCGTCGCGGCCAGACCTGCAGGTCGAGGAGCTGCGCGGAAACGTCGACACCCGCCTGCGCCGTCTCGCGGCGGGCGACTTCGAGGGGATCGTCCTCGCCGCGGCGGGTCTGCGCAGGCTGGGCCGGGAGGGGCAGATCGCCTTCACCTTCGAGCGCGGCCAGATGACTCCCGCCGCCGGCCAGGGCACCCTGGCGTTGCAGACCCGCGCCGAGGACCGACCTGCGCGCGAGGCGGTGGCGGAGCTCAGCGATGCCGCCGCGCTCGCCGAGCTGGCCGCCGAGCGGGCCGTCGTCGCCGCGCTCGACGCGAGCTGCGCGACACCGATCGGCGTCAACGCCGCCCTGACCGCGGACGGGCTGGCAGTCGAGGCGTTCGTCGGCCTCCCGGATGGCAGTGAGTGGATCCGCGACCGGGTCGCCGCCGGCCCCGCCGGCCCCGCCGACCTCGGCGCCGAGCTCGCCGAGCGGCTCCGGGGCGCCGGTGCCGACGAGCTGTTGCGGCGGGCCGAGGAGGTCGTGTGAGCGCCAGGCCCGGGGTCGTCTACCTGGTCGGGGCCGGTCCCGGCGACCCAGGGCTGATCACCGCCCGCGCCCTCGGCCTGATCGCCACCGCCGACGTGATCCTCCACGACAGGCTGATACCAGCCGGCGTGCTCGACGGCGCCCGCTCCGATGCCGAGCTGGTCGACGTCGGCAAGCGCCCCGGGGAGCCGTCGCCGGCGCAGGAAGGGATCGAGCGGCGGATGATCGCCGAGGCCCGCGCCGGCCGCAGCGTCGTCCGTCTCAAGGGCGGCGACCCGTTCGTGTTCGGGCGCGGCGGCGAGGAAGCGGAGGCGCTGCGCGCGGCCGGGGTCGAGTTCGAGGTCGTCCCGGGAGTCACCGCGGGCGTCGCCGCTCCCGCCTACGCGGGGATTCCGGTGACCCACCGCGAGGAGGGCTCCGCGGTCGCCTTCGTCACCGGCCACGAGGACCCCGCCAAGGAGGGCGAGTCGCTCGACTGGGCAGCACTCGCCCGCTTCCCGGGGACGCTCGTCCTCTACATGGGGATGAAGCGACTCGGCGCCAACGCCGCGGCGCTGGTCGCCGCCGGCCGCGACGCCGCCGAGCCCGCCGCCGTCGTCGAGCGCGGAGCGATGGCCGGGCAAAGGACAGTGGTGGCGACCCTGGGGACGATCGCCGAGGCGGCCGAGCGTGACGGCCTCGGCGCCCCGGCGATCGTGATCGTCGGGGCGGTGGCCGGGCGCGGCGAGGCGCTTTCCTGGCTCGAGCGCCGCCCCCTCAATGGGCGCAGGGTGGTCGTGACCCGTGCGCGCGCGCAGGCCAGCGGCCTCGCCGCCACCCTGCGCGGCCTCGGCGCCGAGGTCGTCGAGCTGCCCGCGATCCGAATCGAGTCGCGCGTCGACTCGGAGGAGGTTCGCGCCGCCGTCGCTGCTATCCACACCTACGCGCTGGTCTGCCTGACCAGCCCCAACGGGGTACGGCTACTGCGCGAAGCAATGGTCGAGCAGGGTCGCGACGCGCGCGCCCTCGCCAACGCGACGATCGCCGCAATCGGCCCCGGCACCGCCGCCGCCCTCGGCGAGGTCGGGGTGATCGCCGACATCGTCCCCGAGCGCTTCGTCGCCGAGGCGCTGATCGAGGCGCTCGCCGGAGTCGAGGTCCAGGGCAGGCCGGTTCTCGTCGCCCGGGCTGCCGAGGCCCGCGACGTGCTCCCCGATGCGCTTCGCGCGCGCGGCGCCACGGTCGACGTCGTCACCCTCTACGAGACCGTGCGCGAGGTGCCCGACCCGGCAGCGGTCGAGGCTGCCCAGAGCGCGGACTACATCACCTTCACCTCCTCCTCGACGGTGCGAAACCTCGTCGAAGCGCTCGGCGAGCGGCTGCCGCGGGAGGCGCGGATCGTCTCGATCGGCCCGGTGACCAGCGCGGCGGCGCGAGCCGCCGGCCTCGAGGTCCACGTCGAGGCGAAGCGTCACGACGTCGAGGGCCTGGTCGAAGCGCTGCTCGCAGACGCGGCGGAAAACTAGGGTCCAATTGTGGCCCGCCCGATCACCTTCCTCTCCGACTACGGGTATTCCGACGAGTTCGCCGGTGTCTGCCGGGCGGTGATCGCGCGGATCGCCCCTGAGGCGCGGCTCGTCGACATCACCCACGGGCTGCCCCGCCACGCGGTGCGCCAGGGGGCGGTGCTGCTCGCCAACGCGCTGCCCTACGCCGAGCCCGGCGTGCACCTGGCGGTGATCGACCCCGGCGTCGGCTCGGAGCGGCGGCCGGTGGCCGTGGAGGTCGGCGAGGAGCGGATCCTGGTCGGGCCCGACAACGGCGTCCTCGCGC
>Ga0299913_10005399_pt1 | contig 10906 bp, 9 predicted proteins | sample RVTome_9_FD_201360 | JGI IMG/M metagenome (GOLD analysis project Ga0299913, IMG submission 201360) | Soil microbial communities from uranium-contaminated site in the Upper Colorado River Basin, Wyoming, United States - RVT155D38 (version 2) ... | reverse complement strand
CAGCCCGATCATCAACACCAGCACGTGGATCCGCCGCATCGCTTGCTCCTCCTCCGCCGCTTCGTCTGTTGTGACGTCGCACGGAACTCCAGCGGTGCGGGAGCCGGAAGCCGCACAGGTGGCACACTTCGAGCATGGTCGAGTCTGTCGTCGCGCGCACCGATGCCGCCGTCCGGGACTGGCTGGCCGACATCGGGAGCCCGCAGTTCGTGGCGGTCGACACCGAGACGTCCGGGTGGGATCCGTGGCGCGACGACCTGGTGCTCGTGCAGGTCAGCGCGGGCCCGAGCCGTCCCGTTCTCGTGCTCGATGCGCGCAGGGTCGACACCGCTGCGCTCGAGCCACTGCTGCGTGACGACGGCGTGGCCAAGGTGTTCCACCACGCGGCGTTCGACCTGCGGTTCCTCGCCCGCCGGGGTCACCGGGTGGTCCGCGTGGCCGACACCATGCTCGCGCAGCAGTTGCTCGACGGCGGCGAGTCGAACGCGGGCCTGGGTCTGGCCGACATGGCGGCGTTCCGTCTCGGCATGAACCTGCGCAAGGAGATGCGCGAGCAGTTTCTCGGCGCGGCCGCACTGTCGCAGGAGATGATCGACTACGCCGCAGAGGACGCCGAAGCGACGTGGGCGGTGTTCGACCAGCAGCGCCATGAGCTGGTCGGTCACCGCATGTCGCGGATCGCGCGCCTGGAGTTCGCCGCGCTGCCGGTGCTGGCCGACCTCGCGTTGCGGGGCATCGGGTTCGACGCGCCCCGCTGGCTGCACCTCGTCGGTGAGCTCGAGGGCCGGCTGCCACAGCTCGAACGGGCGGTCCAGGAGGCGCTGCTGACCGAGGCGAGCCCGCACAACCTGTTCGGACCCGAGGACGTCAACCTCGACGCGCCCGAGCAGGTCCGCGAGGCACTGGCCAGGGTCGGCGTCGACATCGACTCGACCCGAGAGGATCGGCTGCGCGACTTCGGCGATCATCCGGCGGTCGCGGCGCTGCTGTCCTACCGCCAGGTCAGCAAGCTGACCAGCAACTGGGGCGGAGACTGGGCGTACCGGGTCACCCATCCGGTCACCGGGCGCATCCATGCGGACTGGCGTCAGATCGTCGGAGTGGGGCGCATCGCCTGCCGGGACCCCAACCTGACGCAGGTGCCCAAGGACGGCCAGTGGCGCGCGTGCTTCACCGCCGCGCCGGGCCATGATCTGATCGTCGCCGACTACTCGCAGCAGGAGCTGCGCATCCTGGCAGCGGTTGCCGGTGATCCCGCGCTGACGGACGTCTTCCAGCACAGTGGCGACCTGCACCGCGCGACCGCCGCGCTGGTGTTCGGCGTCGCCGAAGCCGACGTCGCGCCCGCGCAGCGGCGCGCAGCCAAGGCGCTGAACTTCGGGCTCATGTACGGCATGGGCGCCGCGAGCTTCGCGCGCAGCACCGGCATGAGCCAGGCGCAGGCCGCGGCGACGATCGACCGCTACTTCGCGGCCTTCCCCCGGGTGGCCGCGTGGTTGGCCGAGGCCGAGGCGGCGGGCCGGCGCTCCGGCCAGGTCCGCACCGCGCTCGGACGCCTGCGGGTGCTGCCACGGGATTCGTCGGCCGGGCTGGCCACGCTGTCGCGCAACGCTCCGATCCAGGGCGCCGGTGCCGACATGACCAAGCTCGCCCTCGCCGAGGTCGAGCGACGGCTGCAGCGGCGGTACGGGTTCGGGCCCGACCGCGAGCCTGGGCTGGTGCTGACGGTCCACGATGAGCTGGTCGTGCAGGTGCCGTCGGCCGACGCCGAGGTGGTGGCCGCCGAGGTCGTCGACGCGATGCGCGTCGCTGCCGCCGACCTGCTGGGCCCGGTGCCATCCGCCGTCGACGTCGCCATCCGCCCGCAGTGGGGTGAGGCGGCGGCGTAGCCGCCGTGGCGGGCGGGGATCTGGTGGGGTGAGGCGGCGGCGTAGCCGCCGTGGCGGGCGGGGATCTGGTGGGGTGAGGCGGCGGCGTAGCCGCGTACGCGTTCCCTTAGCCCGCCTCTTCCGGCTACGGGAAGATACGCGCGCGCGTGGTTTGAACATATGGCGTGTGCCAGACGCAACGACGGCCGTTTTGTCGGACGCTACGGGTCATACGCACGATCAGCGGGAGGGACGGCGATGACGGCAGGTGCGCAGGCCGCGGTGGGCCCATGGGGCGCCGGCGTGGCGGGCGGACGTGCGGCGCCGGCCGATGGCTCCATCGTTCGGGCGCTGCTCGTGCCCCCGTGCCGGACCAGCGGTGGTCCGGGGCGGGTCGAGGGAGGAGAGGAGATACGCATGCACGCCATGACCACGACAGGCGACCGGGGCGCGGACGGGATCCGGCCTCCGGTGATCTTCGGTGCGAGCCCCTCGCTGCTGCGGGTGTTCACACCTGACGAACTGCCGCACCTAGCCGAGCAACTGCCCCAGGTCCGCCTGCCCCGTCCGCTGCGGTTGCTCACCCGCAAGGTCCGCGAGGACTGGACCATCGACGGCACGGGCCGCTCGATCCTGCTCGAGCACGCTGACGCCGATGTCGCGGCCTCGGTTGTCGTCGGCATCGCGCGCATGGCGCAGGCGCCGCTGATCTGGGTGTCCGCGCGCGAGTTGGTGTCCTCGGAGCTGGCGTTCCCGCAGCGGGCGATGAGCAGCGTGATGCGCTTCGCGTTGCGGCACGGGCACTGCGTGGTGTACGTGCACGACTTCGATGCGATCGCACAGCCCAAGCCGCTGTACCCGTCACACTACGCGCGGCGGGCAACGCACGACGTGGTGTCGGCGATGAGCGCGACCGACGCCCGCCGCGGCGACGTCATGCTGCTGACCAGCGTGTCGCCCGGCACGCTCGACCGCAGCGTCGTCATCGACCGGTTCGACGTCGCTGTACGGCTGGAGACGTCGGCGGCGGCCTCGAAGGAATGGGCAGGTTCAATGACCGACGTGGCCTGACGGTCATGTCGGTGGTCCCGGCGTACGCGCCGGCGCCGGGACCACCCCCAACGTCGTCACGGGTTTGGCCGGCGAGTAGGCTCCGCCGGTATGGAACCCTCGATCACGAGCGAGATCGGACACCTGCGGGAGGTCATCCTGCACCGTCCCGGCAGGGAGTTGCGGCGCATCACTCCGGCGAACCGGGCCGACCTGTTGTTCGATGAACTGGTCTGGGTCGACCGCGCCCAGGCCGAGCACGACGCCTTCGCGGACCTGCTGCGGTCCGAGGGGGTCCGTGTCCATCTGCTGGCTGACCTGCTGACCGAGACGCTGGCCGACGCCGCGTTGCGTGGTGCGGTGATCGAGCGTCTCGCCACCGCCGACACGTGCGGTGTCGAACTGGTCGAGCGGGTGCGGGGCCACCTGGCGGATCAGCCGCCTGACGCGCTGACGGCCAGTCTCGTCGGCGGTGTGACGGTCGCGGAGGTGCCAGGTGCCGGCGAGGGGTTCGTGGGCGGTGTGCTCGGGCCCGGCGCGTTCCTGATCCCGCCGCTGCCCAACGCGGTGTTCACCCGCGATCCCAGCGCGTGGATCGGCCCGGGCGTCGTACGTTCGCCGATGGCGATGCCCGCACGGCGGGCCGAGCAGATCCTGTGGGAGGCCGTCTACGCCCACCACCCGGCATTCGGTGCCGGCACCGACGTCTGGTACGGCGAGTCGACAGGTCTGCACGCCACCCTCGAAGGCGGCGATGTGCTCGTGCTGTCACCCCGTTGCGTGGCGGTCGGCCTGTCCGAGCGCACGCACCCGATCGCGGTCGAGAACCTCGCGGCGCGGTTGTTCGCGGCGGGCGTCGCCGAGTGGGTGCTGGGCGTCGAACTGCCCAAGGCGCGGGGCACGATGCACCTGGACACCGTGCTGACCGTGGTCGACACCGACGCGGTGGTGCTGTGGCCCCGCATGCGCGAGCGTCGCGGGGTGTGGCGGATCACGCCGGGCGCCGCGGGGCGCATGCGCGTCCACGACGAACCTGATCTGGTGGTGGCGCTGGCGGCGGGTCTCGGAGTCGACGCGCTGCGCGTGATCACGACGGCCGAGGATGAGGTGCTCGCGGACCGCGAGCAGTGGGACGACGGCAACAACACGCTGGCCGTGCGGCCGGGCACCGTGGTCGCCTATGAGCGCAACGTCGACACCAACCGCCGTCTCGAGGAGGCGGGGGTGCACGTGCGCGCCATCGAGGGCTTCGAGCTGCCCCGCGGGCGCGGCGGCCCGCGGTGCATGTCGTGCCCGGTCGTGCGTGACGACGTCGATGGGCTGCCCGTGTGATGCGCCGCGGTGTGCTAGCGGTGTTCCTCGAGTGTCTTGACCGCGGTCACCTTGAGGGAGAAGGCTCCGGCCGGCGCCTGGTAGGTGACCTGCTCACCCACCCGCGTCCCGACCAGTGCGCGGCCCAACGGGGAGTTCGCGCTCACGACGGTCAGGCCGGTGGTGCGGTCCTCGCGGCTGCCGATGAGGAAGACCTCCTCGTCGCCGTCCTCGTCGACGGTGGTGACGACGTTGCCGGCATGCACGACATCACCCGACGGTGCGACACCGACCTGGGCTCTGCGGAGCATGTCCTCGAGCTGACGGATGCGGGCCTCCATCTTGCCCTGCTCGTCCTTCGCGGTGTCGTACTCCGCGTTCTCGCGCAGGTCACCGTGCGCGCGGGCGGCCTTGATGGCGGCGGAGATCTCCTCACGACCGGTGGTCTTGAGATGATCAAGCTCCGCGTTCAAGCGATCGTAGGCAGACTGGGACAACCAGACCGTGTCACTCAATGCAAGACACCCCGTGCGGTCGGTGGGGAACTGTCGAGCGCGTAAGTGTAGACGCGGGTCGACGGTTCCGCGGCGAAGCAAGGAGAGAATTGTCGTGCCCGAGTTCCCGGAGATCCACGCCCACGCGCTGCGGCTCGAGGCGGCGTTCGGCGGCACCGCCCTGCAGCGCTTCGAACCGCTGTCTTTCACTGCGCTCAAGACGTTCGCCCCGCCGCCCGAACAGGCCCACGGGTTGCCGCTGAAGCAGGTGGCCGACCGCGGTAAGCACCTGCTGCTGTCGTTCGGCGACATCACCTTCGTGGTGCACCTGATGCAGGGCGGTCGCCTGAAGCCGGACACCTCCAAGTCCAAGCGGCCGCGCAACGGCGTCGCGCGATGGCACTTCGCCGACGGCCGGCGCCTGCTGCTCACCGAGTCGGGCACCGAGCGCAGGGCGGGGGTGTGGGTCGTGGAGGGCGATCCGTTGACCCAGGAGCCACTCGCGGAACTGGGACCCGACGTCGACGAGGTCACCCTCGACATGCTGGCGGCGCTGCTGGCCGAGGGCTCCAGGCGGCTGCACACCCTGCTGCGCGACCAGCGGGTGCTCGCCGGCATCGGCCGCCGCCTGGCCAACGAGGTCTGCCACCGTGCCAGGCTGTCGCCGTTCGTGCAGACCAGGAGCCTCGACCCCGAGCAGGTCGCCCGCCTGCACGCCGCGATCACCGAAGCGCTCGCCGAGGGCCTCGCCGCCGAGGAGCGGCGCGACGACATGAGCTCGTCGAAGGACCGCCCGTCGCAGGTCCACGGGCGGACGGGCGAGCCGTGTCCGGTTTGCGGCGACGAGGTCCGCGAGGTCACCTACAACCGCTATACCGTCAACTACTGTGCGACGTGCCAGACCGGTGGCAGGATCCTCGCCGACAACGCCTTGAGCCGTCTGGGCGTCGACAAGGAGGAGTGGGGACGCGGCAGGCGGCAGAGCTGAGCCTGGGCCCAAAGGACCGCCGTGGACGTGTTCGAGGACCTCGAGGTGGTCGACGAGACGCTTGATGTCGACCGCATCCCACCGGGATCGACGTTGCGCCGGTGCACGTTCGAACGCTGCCGCATGCGCGGCCTGGACCTGAGCGAGATCGATACGCGCCAGTGCGTGTTCAGTGAGTGCGACCTGGCCAACACCGATCTGTCGGGTTCACGTCACGAGGGCTCGTCGTTCACCAACTGCCGCCTGGCCGGCGCGACGCTGACCACCGCCGTGCTCGACCGGTGCCGCATGCTCGGCAGCGACCTGACGTCGGCGCGCCTGCTGGCGCTCGACGTGCGCGGCGGCGACTGGTCGTTCGTCAACCTGCGCCACCAGGACCTGCGGGGCATCGACCTGACCGGTGTGCGGTTGCGCGGTGCGGACCTGACTGCATCCAACCTGCGCGATGCCGTGCTGCGGAATGCGGTGCTGTCGGACGCCACCCTGGAACGGGCGGCGCTGGGGGGTGCCGATCTGCGGGGCGCCGACGTCGATGGCGTGGCCCTGCACGAACTGGATCTGCGCGGGGCCATCATCGACACGACACAGGCGCTGGCGCTCGCGCTGTCCCACGGCGCGATCGTCGCCTGACCCGCGAAGCCCACCCGCCGCTCACGTCGTCCGCGTTCCAGCCGAGCAACACTGCACCCTCGTGGCGGGCCAGGGCAGCACCTTCCGGGTGGTGGTGCCGCTCCAGCCCGCGTCGCCGGTCGGCACCGGCGCTGCGCGGTTCCGCTCGGGGTAGGGGTCCGCCGCGGCGGACCGGGTGACGGCGCGGGTACGCTGCCGTCGTGGCCTTCGGCCCACGGCAACGACCCCACGAGGAAGCCCGCGATGCGGTTCGTCACCTACAACGTCAACTCGCTGAGCACGCGGCTGTCGCGCGTGATCGCGCTGCTCGACGAGCACAAGCCCGATGTGGTCTGCCTCCAGGAGACCAAGTGCGCCCCCGAGGCGTTCCCCCACGATGCGTTCGCCGAGGCAGGCTACCTCGCCGCCGATCACTCCGGGGGCCGCTGGGCGGGCGTCGCGGTCCTCGCACGCACCGAGCACGGCGTGAGCGACGTCGCGCGTGGCCTCGCGGGTGAGCCAGACGGCGACGAGGCACGGTGGGTCGAGGCCACCGTCGGAGGTGTGCGAGTGGTCAGCACGTACGTCCCCAACGGACGTGCGCTCGACAGCCCGATGTTCGCCACGAAGCTGAAGTTCCTCGATGCCATGCGCACGCGCGCGGCCGAGCTCGCCGGCGGTCCGGCGGTCATCGCCGGTGACGTCAACGTGTGCCCGGCCGACCTCGACGTCTGGGACACCACCAAGGTCCACGGCGCGACGCACGTGACGCCCGACGAGCGCAGCAGGCTGCGGGCCGTGCTCGACACCGGGTTCGTCGACGCCTTCCGCCACCTGCATCCCGACGAGGCGGGCTTCACCTGGTGGGACTACCGTGCGGGCCACTTCCCCAAGGGCTTCGGGCTGCGCATCGACCTGGTGATGCTGTCGTCGCACCTGAGCGGGGGCGTGCGCGCGAGCGAGGTGCAGCGCGCGTACCGCAAGCCCTCGAAGGTGCCGGGCACCAAGCCGTCCGACCATGCGCCCCTGCTGGTCGACGTCGACGACTGATCGTCGCCTGTGCGTCGGCGTCGCCGGCCGACCGTGCAGCCCACGCACGCCTGCGGCCCGCCCTGAGTGCGGGTCATCGGCGTTGGCCGCGGTGAGGCGGCGGCATGGCGCGGCGTTCCGTACACTGCTACGCCAGTGGTACGCAAACGTGATCGCCGCCGCTCGCAGGCTCGCTCGGCTCTCAACGGCCCGGGCGGCCTCACGGCGCGCAACCTGATCTACCGACTCTACGAGCGGCGTATCGCGGCGGACCTGCCGGCCGACGCCCTGCCCCGACACGTCGGGGTGATCCTCGACGGCAACCGCCGCTACGCACGCGAGCATGGCCTGTCGACGATCGCCGACGGGCACCGGCTGGGTGCCAGCAAGATCCAGCACCTGCTCGACTGGTGCCACGAGTTCGACATCGACCATGTGACGCTGTGGCTGCTGTCGACCGAGAACTTCTCGCGCGACGAGCAGGAGTTGCGCGACCTGGCGGACATCATCGCCGAGACGGTGACCGCGATCGCCGACAACCCGCTCAACACCAGTCGCGGCTTCCGCATCACGTCGGTCGGCGCGCTCGATTCGCTGCCCGATGGGCTCCGCCTGGCGCTGAAGCGAGCGGCCGAGCTCACGGTCGCCGGCGACGCCCTGCACGTGCAGATCGCGGTGGGCTACGGAGGTCGTCAGGAGATCATCGACGCCTGTCGCAGCCTGCTGCAGCAGCACCACGCGGCCGGCGACACGCTCGAAGACGTCATCGCGGGCCTGTCGCCCGACCTGCTCGCGCCGCACCTGTACACGACGGGCACGCCGGATCCCGACCTCATCATCCGCACGTCAGGCGAGATCCGGCTGTCGGGGTTCCTGCTGTGGCAGTCGGTGCACTCGGAGTTCCACTTCTGCGACGCCTACTGGCCCGAGTTCCGCAAGATCGACTTCCTGCGTGCGTTGCGCGACTTCGCCAGTCGCCAGCGCAGGTTCGGCCGCTGACGACAGAGCGTCTCTGCGGTCGCGGTCAGCGCTCGCGCCCCGACCGCCGCCTCACGACAACGGCCGCACCATGCTCGCGGCGGTGGGTTCGCGCGACAGCAGCAGGCCGCCCAGGCCGGCGAGCAGTGCGGCGCCGACCGCGCCCGCCATGGTCGCCCACGGCACGACGACCGGATAGGCGGTCTCGCTGAAGCTCAGCATCAGCGTCACCGGCACGTACCCGGCGGGGATCGCCAGCGCGGCGGACAGCAGGCCCAGCAGCAGCGCCGCGCTGCCGACGATGCGACGCCGGGTGCCGGGAGCGGCCCCGACCGCGGCGAGCACGGCCTGATCGCGACGTGATTCGGCGACGACCATCGCGGTCGACACCGCCAGGGTCGCCAGTGCGACGGGCACCGTCGCTCCGAGCAGCAGCGCCTGCAGTGACCCGCTGTCGACGAAGGTGTCCGCGGCTCCGAGGACCCACACGTCGTCGATCGTCGCGGTGGCGGCCCGGATCTCGTCGAGGACGTCCGGGCCGACCGGGCCGGTGGTCCGGTAGAGCAGCGGTCCGCGGGACTCGGCGTCCAGTCCGGCCTGCTCCGCGGCCGCGGGGGATATCACGAACTGCGGCAGGCTCGGATAGCCGGGGCCGTCCGAGGCGACGGCGCGCAGGTCGACGGAGTCTCCGGTTCCACCTGCGGCCGGAGCCACGTGCACGGTGCCGGCGTCGACGACATCCTCGCCGATGACCACCACCGCGCCGGCGCGCAGGTCCGCGATGCGCTCCTCGGCGTGCAGCGCCCGCAGCAGGTCGGGACCGCCGACGGTCAGCACACCCAGTGGGCCGGCATCTTCGCCCGCCGGTGGTCCGGCGAACACCTGCGCGGATCCGGACGACGCACGGTCCGTGTCGCCGGACCGGACGAAGGTGGCCGCGGTCAGCGTCGCGGCGACGTCGACATCGGCGATGGATCTGACGGCGTCGTTGATGACCGGCGCATCAGCCATCGCCGCGCGCGATCCGCCGCTGACCAGGATGTGGTCGGTGGCCAGGGGAGGTTCCGCGCGCGTTCGCGCGTCCTCGGCGAGCGTGATGGTGGTGACGGTCACCGGTAGCGCGAGCGCCAGGGCCGCGCCCGCGACCGCGGCGCCCGCACGCCTGCCGTGCCGGGCGGTGTCGCGGGCGGCCAGCCGCATCGGCAGGGGCAACCGCGCCGCGACGTGGCCCACGGCCGCGACCAGCAAGGGCACCGCCATCAGGGTGCCGGCGACCATCACGCCGATCCCGGCGACCTGGACGCCCTCGTTGGCGACGCTGGTGCCCACGGCGATGATGCCGGCGCCGGCCAGTGCCGCCAGCACCCCGCGGCGCGCGATGCGGCCCGGTGGTGTCGGCGCGGGCAGGCGGCCGGCCAGCGCGTCGACCACTCCCACCCTGCCCGCCAGGCGCGCCTGTCCCAGGACGGCGACGGTCGCGGCGGCGGTGCCCAGCACGATCGCACCGGCGAGCAAGGCCAGCGGCGGCGGGGTGCCGGCCGTCACCCGGCCCGCCACCTGATCGATGCGCGCCGACAGCAGGGACGTGGCGGCCAGACCCAGGCCAACGCCGGTGAGCGCGCCGGCCAGGCCGAGCACCACGCCCTCGAACAGCACCATCACCCGGGTGTGGCGGGGTTCGCCGCCGACAGCGGCGACCAGCCCTGCGCGCCGCAGCCTGCGGTGGGTCCCGATCACGAACGCCGCGACGATCACGAGCCCGGTCTCGGCCAGGCCGAGCGCCGTCAGCGCGAACATCGACCCGAAGGCCACGGCGCGGTCGTCGAAGGGGTCGTCGCCCAGTTCGGCGCGCGCCACGCTGTCCAACGGGTCGTCGATCGGCAGGTCAGCCGCGTCCACGTGGTCGGGCAGGTCGACGAACAGCCCGCTGACGGCCGCGCCGTCGACGCCGTCCAGGGTGCCCGGTGGGACCAGGGCGGCCGGCTCGGCGAGTCGCTCGCGTCGGACGGCGGTGCCGGTGACCGTCAGGCGCAGCTCGGGCTGGTCGAACACGATGTCATCGCCGATGCCGACGCCGAAGTCCTCGATGACCGTGGGCGTCACGACGGTCTCGCCGGCACGCGCGGGCAGGCGCCCGTCGAGCAGGTCGTAGCGCGGTGCCAGCAGCGGGTCGTCGGGCAGGACGTCGTCGACCAGGACCGTGTGGCGCCTGCCATCGGCCACGGACGTCGTGGTCACCGTCGTGCGGACGGTGGTGGTGCTGCCCTCCGGCAGGTCGGCGGCCGTGCGTCGCAGGGCCGCCGGGTCGTCGCCGACGATCGTGATGTCGGCGTTGCCCAGCACGTCCGCGGCCAGCTGCTCGGGGGTCGGGTTCGACGCCGAGAAGAACACCACGCCGGCGGTCAGCGCCGCGATGGGCAGCGCCACCATGGTCAGCACGAGCAGGCTGCGGCCCCGGTGCCCGCGTGCGTCACGCCAGGCGATCCGCGCGAGCGCGCGCGTGCGGGCGGCCGCGCTCATGACGTGACCTCGCCGAGCGCCGAGATGTCGGGACCCGACGTCGCGTCGACCAGCAGGCC
>Ga0299913_10005398_pt1 | contig 10906 bp, 5 predicted proteins | sample RVTome_9_FD_201360 | JGI IMG/M metagenome (GOLD analysis project Ga0299913, IMG submission 201360) | Soil microbial communities from uranium-contaminated site in the Upper Colorado River Basin, Wyoming, United States - RVT155D38 (version 2) ... | reverse complement strand
GTCGGCCGGCACGTCGAGACGGCAGTGGACGCAGCGGAATGAGCTCGGTTGGGCGCGCGGCCGGTGCCGCACGCGGCGGGAGTCGCGGGAGTGGCTCAACGGAATGATCTCCAGGTGGGCGCGATGAGCGAGACGGCGTCTGCTGCGTGTCGCGCCATCGGTCCTGGATATGAGAAGGACCGCCCCGGAGGGCGGCCCGTGTTGGCGAGCGGCGGGTGAGATACCAGCTGCTGCTAGCCGACGAGCTCCATCCGGAGGCGCGACGCGCGAGGGACCGTCCCTGCGGTTCCTGACATCTCGTCCTCCTCTGAGCATGTGGCGCGGTTGCGCCGGTTCGAGGCCGGATGCTACGCGCGCGCCGCCGGCCCGTCAAGGACCGATAGCCGGCTCCCCAACCGCTCCCTGAGGCGGGCCTGCAGGCTGCCGCCGACGCCCACGATTCGCGAGCTGGCATCAGACCTGGCGGACCTGGTGCTCACGAAGATCTAGCGGGCGCCGCGATCGATCGCGGCGCCCGCCTCTCTCTGCTGGCCCCCGGCTATTGGCAGATGTCTGCGTTCGCTGGCTCGGGAACTCCGAGCTTCCACTTCAGCGGCGTTGTCCCCGGATCGATCGTGTCCGCCTCCCAGATGAGCTCTGCGATGCATCGATGCCCGTCGGCATCGGGGTGAGTTCCCATCCCGGTCGTCGTCTGGCTCTTCATCACCAGGACACCGGTCGCGGCGGGATCGAGATAGTCCGGGCTCTTGGAACCGACGTCACCCTCCACGAACCATGGATCGGAGCACCCGAAGTCGCGCTGCGAGTCGTGCTGATGGGTCTGCTGCCCGTGATTCACGGTGGTGCGGATGGAGATGTCCATCTTCATGCAGTGGTCGCGCAGCTTCGTGTACGTGTCGACGAAGACGAAGCGATTTCCCGAGGGCCCGGCCTGGAACGGCTTGAGGGCGTTCTGGATCGTCGAGTTGAGCTTCTTGAACACCTGGTCGATCGTCACGAGCGCCGGCGGAAGCTGGCTCCAGCGAACCGTGCAGGTCGGGATCGTGTCGACCAGTGGGACGCACAGGAGCGGCACGTTGGTCGTCGCCGACAGGGCCGTCGGGTACGGGTTCGGGTAGCCGAGCAGGGCCACGACGAGCTGCGGGCGCCCGGCCAGGATCACCCGGTACTGCTGAAGCGTCGTGGTCAGGTTGCTGGTGAGACCCGACCACAGGCTGCCGTTGCCGAGGATCTGGGCAGCGCAGGCGTTTGCCCCGGTGAAGTCGTGGTCCTTCACCTTGTCGAAGCAGGAGTTGACCAGGTTGACGATCGTCGCGTTCTCCTCACCGACGGTCAGCGTGATGAGATCCGGGCGGAAGTTCCAGGTCTGGGAGAGCTGGCCGCCGGTGATGTACGACGACGACGTGGTCTCGTTGGCCGCCAGGTTGAGCAGGCACCACCCGTACGGCGCCAGGTGGTTCGCGCGGAGCTGGCTCGGGAAGCGCTCGGAGACGCTGACCTCGTGCCCGGCCGGGAGGTGGTCGCCGCCGGCGACGTATCGCTTGCCGCACACGCCCTGGAGATCGAGGGCGCTGGCCGTCGGCGGCTCGGCACCGAGGATGAGCGCGTTGGCCAGGAAGATACTGGCGAGGGCCGAGAGGGCCGCCCGCCAGCGCGGGCTGCCCCCTCCCTCGTGCTGCGAGGATTGCGCCATGTCCGACTCCTTCCGATGGATCACGGGTCGACCGTCGTGGACCGGCTCGTCGGACCGTTGTTCGACTCGCTGTGCTCGGCGATCGTGTCGTTCGGATCGGCCTCGGCGCTCGCCGTGATCGAGCCGACCGCGTCGGCGGTCACGGTGATCTTGATGATCGTGCCGTTGCCGGCGTTGAGGTCGCCGCTGCAGTCGGCCAGCACCTGCCCGGCCGACGGGGAGTCGGCGCAGGTGAAGCCGTTCGTGGCGGTGTAGGTCCAGTTCGAGAAGTCGCCGAAGACGTCGAAGAAGATCAGCACGTCCTCGGCGTTCGCATTTCCGATGTTGCCGACCGTGATCGTGTAGGTGACCGTGTCACCGACCGTGATCGGGTCGTTCGACTCGAGCATCGTCGACATCGCGAGATCGATGCACGGGTCGATGGTCGGGCAGATGTCGCCGGTGAGTGTCGTCACCTCGGTGGCGGCATTGTTGAGCTCGCTGACCTCGTCGATGACGTCGTCGGGATCCACGCTCACGTCGAGCTGCAGCGGCGACACGGCACCCGCATCCACCTGGAGGACGATGGTCACGATCGTCGACTGGCCGCCCAGCAGGTCGCCGGTGCAGTCAATCGGCGTCGCGAGCGGATCGACTGCCGGGCTGCAGGCGAAGCCCTGCGACGCCGTCGCCGAGGCGAGGCTGAGGTTGTCGACGCCGCTCAGGCCCGCCCGAACGAGGACGTTCTCGGCCTCGACCGCCCCGACGTTGCTGACCACGATCGTGTAGGTCAGGGTGTCGCCGTGCGGCACCGGGTCGGGACTGTCACTCACCGATGCGACCACGAGGTCGATCCCCGCTCCGCCGACCGAGGTCGTCACGGTGGCCTCGTCGTTCGCGCCGTTCGAGTCATCAGGCGCCACGACCACGGCGGTGTTGCCGATCGGCGCGCTGGCCGACGGGCTCACCGACGTCTCGATGGTGATGATCGTCAGGTCACCGGGGAAGACCATTCCCGGCGAGTCGCACGTCACCACGCTGGCGGCCTCGGAGCATGTCCAGCCGTTCGACGCGATGGCGGAGACGAAGGTCAGGTCATCGTGCAGATCGTCTGTCACGGTCGCCGTCGTCGCCGGGCCGGTCCCGACGTTCATCGCGACGATCGTGTACGACAGGGTCTCGCCGGGGGAGACGCTGCCCGGAGCATCCTTCGTGACCTGCATGTCGGGCGCTGGCGGCACGATCTGGGTCACCTTGGTCTTGCAGTTGTTCCCGTTGCCATCCGGGTTGAAGTCCGGATCGGCGGAGAACTCGAGGATGTCGTCATCGGGGTCGACGCATGCCTCGTTGTCGAGCGTGCCGCCGTCCTGGGTGATGAAGACGTGGATCTGGATCGTCACCTCGTCGAGGTCGCCGCCGGCCGCGCTGAGCGAGCCCACGCATTCCACGAGGTTGACGGGGTTCTGGAAGACCTGGCAGGTCCAATCACCCTCTTCGACGACGACGCCGAGTGGGATGAGTCCGACCGGCAACGGGTCGCGGACGACGACGTCGGTGACACCCTGCGTGCCGAGGTTCCTGACCGTCAGGAAGTAGTCGGACTCGGTGCCCTGGTTCGCCTCGTCCGGGCCGGTCTTGTCCAGCTCGAGATCGATGTTCGACTGAACGTCGGTGTCGACGGTCGAGGTGTTGTTCGTCTCGTTGCTCTCGGCGATCGTGTTGGTCGGATCGACGATGGCCTGGTTCGTGATCGCGGTGTTGGCGATCGGCGCCCGCACGACGATCGTGACCGTGCGCTGCGTCGGGACACCCGGGCCGGCAAGGTCGTCCGAGCCATCGATGGTCGCACCCGTGCAGGTGACGACGCCCGACGCGTGGAGGCAGCTGAAGGCACCGTCATTCGGCGCGGCCGTGGTGTCCACCGCCGAGACGAAGCTCGTGCCGGCCGGCAGCGAGTCGCGGAGCGACACGTTCAGTGCCGGGTTGGTACCGCCGTTGAGGACGGTGAGGGAGTAGGTCACGAGACCGTTCGGGGCGGCGTGGCCGCCGGCGGCGATCCCGTCGTCCTTGATGACCCGCAGGTCGATGAACTGGTCGGACGACACGACGACGTTCACCAGGGCCGAGGCGAAGTTGTTCCCCTCGTTGCCCTCCGGGATCGCGTTGTCCGGATCGACGCGCGCCGTGTTGAGGTAGTTCAGGGCCGGGATCGGGCTCGCCAGCGTCCGGATCTCGATCGTCCGGGTGGCCGGCACGTCCGGCGAGGTCAGCGCGTTCAGCGTCCCATCAAGGGTGGCGCCAACGCACTCGACGATGTTGCCCGTCTGCAGCGAGCAGTTGAACGGATGCGGATCCGCGGGAACCAGCGGCGTCTCCTGGGCAGACAGGAACGTGAAGCCGCTCGGCAACGTGTCGCGGACGACGACGCCCACGGCGGGATCGGTGCCGCTGTTGGTGATGACGAGCGTGTAGGTCACCAGGCTGCTCGTCCCGGCGGTGGTCGGCGAGGCCGTCTTCGTCAGGCTGAGCTCGTTGAAGGCGCCGATCGTGTCGTCACCGGTCGTGACCGTGGTGTCCTCGAAGTCGAAGTTGTTGCTCTCGTTGTACTCGTCGATCTCGTCGAGCGGATCGACGCGCACCTCGTTGTGCATGGTTCCCACGGTGGGCTGGGCGAACGCCACGATCTGGATGGTGGCACTGTCCGGGCCATTCCCGAGATACGTCTCCCAGTGTGTGCCATGGATGGATCCGCCGACGCACTCGACGACGCCGCCCGAGTGGGAGCACGTGAACCCGTTGTCCTCCTGGGTGTCGATGAAGATCGACCCGGCGGGCAGTGTGTCGCGCACACGGATGCCGGTGGCATCCTGGGTTCCCACGTTGTCGACCGTGATCGTCCAGGTCTGGGTGCCGCTGGTGGCGATCGGGTCGAACCCCGGTGGATCGTCGACCTTCTCGATGGTCAGGTCGATGCCGGTCGCCACCGTCGTCGTCTCGACGGCGATGTTGTTCGTCTCATCGGCCTCGAAGATGGCGTTCGATGGGTCGACGGTCACGGTGTTCGTGATCTCGCCGGTGACCGGCGGCGCGACGAGAACGATCGTCACCACCTCCGTCGATGCCGGCCCGATCGACGGGATCGTGCAGGTCACGACGCCTCCAGCCTCCGTGCAGAGCGTGGACGAGGCGGCCGCGTCGAAGGTCGTGCCCGGCGGCAGCGGATCGCGCAGGACGACGTCCGTGGCCTCCTGCGTGCCGCTGTTGCCGACGACGAACGTGTACGTCAGGCCCCCCTGGCAGTCGGTCATGCCGAAGTTCGGGAACGAGCTGGCACAGACCGGGTCCGGCGTGCCGGTCTTCGTGATCGTCAGGTCGATGCCCGGATTGATGATGGTCTGGACCTCGTCGGAGGCCGAGTACCCGTCGTTCTTGATGTTCGCGTTGACGGACGCGCTGTTGATGATCGAGGAGCCGGCCGGGGCGACGACCATGCCGCGGATGACGATCGTCAGCGTGCCGTTGACGGCCAGTCGCGTCATGGTGCAGGTCACGGTCGGCGCGGCCACGACGCACTCCGGAACGGTGCCGCTGGTCGCGACGGCACTGACGACCTGGAGGCTGGCGGCCTGCAGGCCCTGGGTCCCGTCGGTCACGGTGATGTAATCAGCACGACCGAGCGTCCCGTTGGTGACCGTGATCGTGTAGTCGACGAGCTCGCCGGGGATGGCCGTCGCCGGGCCCACCTTGTCCAGCGTGATCGGACCCGGCGTGGGCGGCGGTAGCGGCGAGACGTTGGTGAGGACGGTGTTCGACGTGTTGTTCAGCTCGGCGCCGTCCGCCGTGTTGCCGAGCTCCCCCTCGTCGATCGTGTTGTCGGGATCGACCACGGCCGTGTTCTCGAGCGTGCCGGGCTCGTCAGGGGCCGTGCCGTTCACGGTGATCGTGGCGTTCGCGCCCGCGTTCACCCGTCCGCCGGTGCAGGTCATGGTCTGACCCACGAACGAGCAGTCGAAGAGGCTGGTCGCCGTGGCGCTCAGGCCGGTGATCCCGGCAGGCACCGTATCGGTGACCTTGACGTCGACCGCGTTCGCGGTTCCGAGGTTGTTGACGGTGATGGTGTAGACGATCTCGGAACCCGGGGTCACCGCCAGCGGACCGTTCTTGCCGATCGTGAGGTCCGGGCTTGGCCCGCCGGGGCCGCTGCCGGTCACCTGCGTGGTCGCGGCCGCGGAGCTGGTGAACGTCTGCGCCGACTTCGTGGCGGTGACGGTCGCGATGTTGTTGATCGTGGTGCCCGCGGCGGCGGTGACGACCCCGCGCACGGTGATCGTCCAGGAACCAAAGCCCTCGATGGTGCCACCGTCGCAGGTGACCTGCGTGTTGTTCTGGCTGCAGGATCCGCGCGAGCTGACGACGTCGAGGAGGGGCGGGTTGCCGAAGCCGGCCACGCCGTTGATCTGGTCGGTGAGGACGGCGTTCGCAACCTTCGCGCCGCCGGTGTTCTGGATCTCGATGGTGTATGTGAGCTGGCTGCCGGAGAGCACCGGGTCCGGGCTGTCGACGTTCGTGATCGACAGCGGGTTGGCGGCCGCAACCGGCGCGCCGACGGCCGGCAGGGCCGAGGTCATGAGGAGTGCGCTCAGGAGCGCGGCGGCGAACCGCTGGGTCGGACTGATGGTGGACGTGGACAGGTGGCGGTTCATGCCGATCCTCCGTTGCCCCGCGGGGCTTCAGCTCTCGGGTGCTGGCTCCTGGGCGGCCGCGAGGTGGCGGCGGGCTGGTCTGCCCGTCACGCACCAGTAGCCCGGCGATCGGCACGGCCCTGGTTCCCGCGAGGCTACGGATCGGGCTTAGGGAATCCTTAGGCAAACCCCGACCGGCGGCGCTGAACGTCGGGGTGGTGGCCCTGCGCGGCGCGGTGTATGGTCGCCGGGCCATGGCTGCCCCGAGCATGGCGCCTCGGGACGGCGGGGCACGCACGAAGGCAGTCCCGCCGCCGCTCGCTGCGCCACTCATCCACCGGCCCGACCTTGAGCGCATTCTCGACGAAGCGCTCGGACGCCGCCTGACCATCGTCGTCGCCGATGCCGGTTTCGGGAAATCGACACTCCTGACCACCTGGGCCGCAAATCACCCGGCCGCCTGGTACACCGTCACGCCGGCGGATGGTGAGGTGGGCATCTTTGCCGGGGGCATCGTCGACGCCCTCAGCGTCCGTGTTCCCGGCGTCGCAACGGCGGTCCGTGGCCTGGTGGCTGCCGGCCGGGGCCCGGATGCGGATGCGGATGAGCCGATTCGGGCCGGCGCCCATGCCGCGCTGGTTGCCGATGCGCTCGAGCAGCACCTGGCGCGCGACCTCGTGCTGGTGGTGGACGATCTCTCGGAGATCGCACCGGACGATCCCGCAGTTCAGTTCGTGGAGGGCCTCGTCCGCATGGCGCCGTCCCGGCTCCACGTCGTCCTGGCGTCGCGAATGCCCCCGCCCTTCCCGGTCGAGCGCCTGCGGGGCCAGGGCCAGGCGGTGGGCATCGACGGGGCGACCCTGGCCTTCAGCTCGGAGGAGACCCGCGCCCTCCTCTGCGAGCTCCTCGGAGCCGACGATGTCGAGCTGGCAGCGGTGCTGCACGCGGCCACCGGCGGCTGGCCCGCCGGCGTTCGGCTTGCCGCCGAGGCGCTGCGACGGAATCCGCCCGCGTTGCGCGTCGCGACCCTCGACCGCATCCTGCAGCCGGGCGGCCCCGTGGCTGCCTACCTCGCCGAGGAGGCAATCGCGCGGAGCGCTCCCGAGGTCCGCCGCCTGCTCGAGGTGGTCGCGCCCCTCGAGCGGTTCTCGGCCGAGCTGTGCACGGCGCTGGGCATCGACCACGCGGACCAGCTCCTCTCCGAGATGGCGACGCGAGGCCTGTTCATCCAACCGACCGGCGATGCCGGCTGGTATGGGCTGCTGCCGCTGCCACGGGAATTGCTCCGAGCGTCGCCGGGTGCCGCGACCGCCGGCCGCGCGACGCTCCGGCGGGCGGCGACCTGGCACCTCCGCCGGGGTACGTGGCACGACGCCCTGATCTGCCTGACGCGCGCGCGTGATCCGCGCCTTCCCGCCTTCCTCGAACAGCACGGGGCCGGCCTGCTCGCGGCGGGCGAGATCGAGGGCGTTCTCGCGGCCGTTGAGCGCGTCCCGGCGGCGGGTCGCCCACCCGCCATCGATCAGCTCGACGGGGAGGCGCGCCAGGTCCGCGGCGACTGGGACGGCGCACTGCACAGCTACCAGCGACTGGCCTCGCCGAGCGGACCGATGCCCGCGGCCGTGGCCTGGCGGATGGGCCTCATCCACCACCTCCGAGGCGATCTCGGCGCGGCACTCGACGCGTACCAGCGAGGTCGGGATGACGGCTCGGACCCGCGCAACGCGGCGCTCCTCCACGCGTGGTGGGCGAGCGCCCTCTGGCTGCGCGGGGACGTCGGCGCCTGCCGCGAGCTGGCCATGCGAGCGCTGGGGGAGGCAACGGACGCCAACGACGACTCCGCGCTCGCGGCTGCACACACGGTCCTGGCCATGCTCGCCGCCCTCGAGTCTGACCGCCGCGCCAACGACGCGCACTACCTCCGTGCGCTCGAGCACGCCACCCGGGCCGGCGACGTGCTCCAGGCGATCCGCATCCATGCCAACCGGGGCAGCCGCTTCGGCGAGGAGGGCTACTACCTCGAGGCGCTCACCGAGCTGGACGAGGCGATCCGGCTCGCTGATCTCGCCGGTTTCGCCGCGTTCCGCGCCCTCGCGCTCTCGAACCGTGGGCAGGTGCTGCTGGCGCTCGGCCGCCTCGACGAGGCGATCAGCGAGCTCGAGGCGGCACGGGCGCTCTATCAGCGCACGGAGTCGCGGCTCGTCGCCTATCCGCTCGCGCACCTCGGCGAGGTGTACCGCGAGCGCGGTGACATGGCGCTCGCGCGGGCCAACTTCGAAGAGGCGATCGCGGTCTCCGAGGCGGCGGGGGATCAGCAGGGTCTGGTGCCTTCGCTGAGTGGCCTGGCGCGGGTCGTCGTTCGGACCGAGCCTGAGCGCGCGACGGAGCTGGCGGCACGTGCCGTCGGCGCCGGACCGGTCCTCGGACGCACCGCCGCACTGCTCGCGGTCGGCTGGGTGGCCCTCGCCCGCGATGACGGTGTCGCGGCGCGTCGTGCCGCGACGGAGGCGGAGGAGCTCGCGCGACAGCGCCGCGACCGGGCGGGCCTCGCGCAGTCGATCGAGCTCCAGGTCCGGGCCGCGCCCGAGCCGGTTGCCGAGCGCGAACGCCTGGACGAGGCGGTGGCCCTGTGGCGCGACCTCGGGAACCCGATCGGCGTCGCGCGCGTGGAGCTCGCCATCGCGGAGCTTCTCCCCGATGCGAGTGCCCTGCCGGCCGCCGAACACGCACTGTCCGAGTCGCGACGGCTGGGTGCGCGACGCCTGGCCGGCCACGCCGAACGACTGCTCGAGCGGCTCACGACGCGGGAGCCGGCGACCATCGAGATCCGGACGCTCGGCGGCTTCGAGGTCCTCCGCGACCAGCGATCGATCCCGCTGCCCGAGTGGCGATCGCGCAAGGCTCGAGAAGTCCTCAAGGTGCTCGTCGCAGCCCGTGGCGCCCGGGTCGTTCGTGACCAGCTCCTCGACCAGTTCTGGCCCGATGACCCTCCGGCCCGCAGCGGCCCGCGGCTCTCGGTCGCCCTGTCGACGATCCGCTCGGTGCTCGATCCGCACAAGCGGCAGCCGTCCGACCACCACGTCGGTGCCGACCGTGCGTCCGTATGGGTCCGGCTCGAACACGTCCCGGTGGACGTCGAGCGCTTCCTGGCCCGTGCCGCGGCTGCCCTGCGCACGCACGCCACGGACGGGCCGGAGTCGCGCAGCATGCTGGCAGAGGCCGAAGCGGCGTACCGCGGGGACTTCCTGGGCGAGGATGTCTACGAGGACTGGGCCGTCGCCACCCGGGAGGAGGCCCGTGCCGTGTACCAGCGCGTGGCCTCCGCCCTTGCCTCGATGGCGATCGATGCCGGCGAACACGCGGTCGCCGCCGGCTACCTCCGGCGCCTGATCGAACGCGACCCGTGGGACGAGTCCGCGCATCTCCGACTCGTCTCGACGTTGGCGGCGGCCGGCCAGCACGGCGAGGCTCGACGTGCCTACCGCTCCTACGCCAGCCGCATGCACGAGCTGCAGATCGAGGCGGCGCCGTTCCCCTAAGGAATCCCGAAGCCGATCCGCGAGGATCGGGCCATGGAGACGTACATCGTCCAGATCTGGTCGGTTGGTCCCTCAACCGCACCGGGCGTCGACCGGCCGCTTCGCGGGTTGGTCAGGATGGTCCGTGATGGCCGCGAGACGAGATTCGGCTCCTGGGAGGAACTCCGCGGCCTGCTCGATGAGGGCAGGGCCGCGGAGACCTCCGCCACCGTCCCGGGGATCCGGGAACAGCCCTAGCGGTGCCTGCGGCGTCGCCCGGCGGGGGTGGGCCTGGCGCGCTCGCGCTCGGCCCGGCGCGGCGGCGGGACATATCGGCGCCTACGGATGTCGTCGTTGGCCGCCGCGATCCGTGGGGGGAAGCGGATGAACGCGGCGTGGGCGGCGGCCCCCATCCCGGACAGCACGATCACGAGCTGGAGAATGAGCGGCACGCCGATGACCACCAGCAGCGGGATCACGCCCCAGGTGATGATGATCGGCCAGAAGATCCACTCGTGGAGGGCCAGGATCTCCGGGTAGCGGCGATACCTGCGCTGGGCCATGTTGTAGACCACGATCGAGCCGATGGCGATGACCAGGCCCGCCACCCACATCCAGGTGAACAGGTCGGGGTACGTGGCCGTCGTGAAGGGATCGGTGAGGACGTTCATGGCGGCGGGAGTCTAGCATCCACCCCGGACGGGCGCTGCGGCTGACGGCCGCCATCGCCACAACCCACCTATAATCGGGACCCCCGAGGCACCGACCCACCTGCACCTGAGGACGTCGATTGCGCGCCCTGCTCTCCGTCAGTGACCGAGAAGGACTCGTCGAGCTCGCCCGCGGTCTCATCGATGCCGGCGCCGAATGCTTCGCCACCGACGGTACCCGCGCTCACCTCGCAGAGTCCGGCGTCGACGGCGTCCGCCCCGTCTCGGAGCTGACCGACACGAACGAGATCCTCGGCGGCCGCGTCAAGACCCTCCACCCCAAGATCTTCGCCGCCCTCCTCGCGCGCCGCGACCAGCCGGACC
>Ga0299913_10005397_pt1 | contig 10907 bp, 10 predicted proteins | sample RVTome_9_FD_201360 | JGI IMG/M metagenome (GOLD analysis project Ga0299913, IMG submission 201360) | Soil microbial communities from uranium-contaminated site in the Upper Colorado River Basin, Wyoming, United States - RVT155D38 (version 2) ... | reverse complement strand
GGGCCTGGCGCTGAGCGATCAGGCCCTCCTTCCACTGCAGGCGCTCGACCTGCCAGGTGCCGAGACCGAGCAACGCGATGAGCCCGACCAAGACGGCCAGGGTCGGCCAGAGCCCCGGGCGAAAACGAGATACGGCGGGCAGGGCCATGCGTAAACCTGGGAGGTCCTCTCAGCTCACGACGTGCCCCCAAGATGTAGGCAGTCGGCGAGGCAGGGGTAGGCGGTATCGGCGAACGCATGGTCGCAGAGACGGCGTCCCGTCGGAACTTCCCGTGTCACGGCCCTGGCTCGCGACGCGCCGATGCGGTTAGATCCGCCGCGCCATGACCGATCCGCCAACCTTCGGCAGTCTGCCCCGACGGTTCACCCGCTACGTGCGGGTCGCGACCGTGCTCGGCCGGTTCACCTCCCGGCTCGCATCCGGCCACTATCTCGGGGTCGGCGGCGACCAGACGGCCCTGGCACGCGAGCTCAGCCAGGCCCTGGGACAGCTGCGCGGGCCGATCGTCAAGGTCGCGCAGCTGCTGGCGACCGTGCCGGGCGCCCTGCCGGCCGAGTACGTGGCCGAGCTCGCCATGTTGCAGTCGCAGGCGCCACCCATGGGCCGATCGTTCGTCAATCGGCGGATGGCGACCGAGCTCGGTCCCGGCTGGCAGAAAAAGTTCGAGGAATTCGAGAGCGCGGCGGCCGCTGCGGCATCCCTCGGCCAGGTGCACCGCGCGCTCGGGCTGGATGGCGGGGCGCTCGCCTGCAAGCTGCAATATCCCGACATGGACAGCGCGGTCGAGGCCGACCTCGCCGGGCTCGAAGTCATGCTTCGCATTCTGCGACAGTACCTTCGGGCATTGAAGCTGGGCCAGGTCCGCGCCGAGCTCGAAGCCCGGCTGCGCGAGGAGCTGGACTACGAGCAGGAAGCGCGGCACATGGCGCTCTATGGGCACATGCTGGCCGGTCAGCCCGGCATCCACGTGCCCGAGCCGGTCCCGGAGCTGAGCACCCGGCGCCTCTTGACCATGACCTGGCTCGAGGGCGAGCCGATCCTCGGCTGCACGGGCTGGCCCGAGGAGCGGCGCGCCGAGCTCGCGATGACCATGTTCCGCGCCTGGTACGTGCCCTTCTTCGAGTATGGCGTGATCCACGGCGACCCGCATCTCGGCAACTACACGATCCGGCCCGATGGCTCGCTCAACCTCATGGATTTCGGCTGCCTGCGGGTCTTTCCGCCGGCCCTGGTCCAGGCCGTCATCGACCTCTACCAAGCGGTGCGCACCGGCGACGAGGATCTCGCGGCACGGGCTTACCGCACCTGGCGGTTCGAGCATCTGAGCCGGGAGGTGATGGATGCGCTCAACGTCTGGGCGCGCTTCATCTTCGAGCCGGTGCTCGAGGACAAAAGCCAGACGCTCGGCACCCTGACTGAGGATATCCACGGGCGCCAGATCGCCGAGCGGGTGATCGCCGAGCTGCATCAGGCGGGCGGGGTCGACGTGCCGCGCGAGTTCGTGATCATGGACCGAGCTGCCATAGGCCTTTCCGCGGTCTTTCTCAGACTCCAGGCGAAGGTCAACTGGCACCGGCTGTTCGAGGAGCTGATCAAGGGCTTCGACCTAGAGGCGCTCGAGCGGCGTCAGAGGGACACCCTCGCGCGCTACGGCGTCCCGCTGCCGACCTGAGCCGACATGCGGCCTCCTGCCCCGGTCACGGCGAGGCAGCGTCTCGCCTTCGGCTCCCGCCATCGATACGCTACTCGCAGATCGAGCTAAGCCCGGACCGGCGTACCGGCACGGCACAACGAAGCGGGCAATTGCGGCGCTCAGCCGAGGATGCGATCGAGCCGGTCGAGGTCGTTGATCACCCGCCAGCTGCCGCCGCCCGCCTCGACCTTGTGTTGCCAGTCCTCGAGCCGGGTCATGTACTCGCGCGGATCGACGTTGTCGGTCCTGAGCTTGGTGACGTTGATCGCCACCACCTCGAAGCCGTCCATGCTGAACGGGATGTCGCGGACGTAGCCCTCCTGGAGGTCCTCCTTGAGATCCGAGAAGATCAGGATGGTCTTGCGGCCGGGATTCTTCTCGGTCAGGTACTCGATCGCCTGCAGCACGCCGCCCGAGATGTCGGTGAACGACGCCGGCTTGACGTTCCTGACGAAGCCGTCGATCGTGTCGCGGAACTTGCGCTTCTGCTGGTTGGCGGTGCTCGGCCGCTCGTCGAAGGTGATCCGGGCGACGATGTCCTTCTCACTGAAGCTGCCGGTGTCCACCCGGGCGACCGCGAACGAGTCGCCGGGGTCGACCCTGGCCAGGATGGCGTTGATCAGGGCCTGGGCCTTGTCGAGTTCCTGGGTGTAGGTGCCCGAGGTGTCCATCAGAAGATAGACGCCGCGGCTGGTCGGCGCGGCCTCGCCCGAGCAGCCGGCGAGCGCCAGCGCGAGGGTGGCGAAAGCGACGGGGCGCCAGCGGATCATGACAGCGACTCCTTGATTCGTGGGGGCACCTTGCGTGCATCCGGGAGCGGACCGGGTGCGGCGGCGCGGGCCTTCAGTTGCTGCTCGACCCAGAGCGGCAGGAAGATGACGACGTCGTAAAGGTCGATCAGGAATCGACCGAGATAGCGGCAGCCGCTGCCGGCGAAGCGCAGCGCAGCGGCGAGGCCGCGCAGGGCGCCGGCGAGCGCCGCGCCGACCACGGTGCGCAGGGCGTGCACGAAGCTCTCGAGCGGGATCGCGACGAAGGTCAGCGCGAACGGCAGGATGAAGCCCATGCCCATCTGGGCCGCGGTGGTGATCCAGACAAACTGATTGTCGAAGGGCAGGCCGCGCTCGCCGCGCAGCAGCGCGCTGGTCGCCAGCTCATCCTGGAGCAGGATCTCGCGCATGTAGGCGAGGCCGGCTTCGACGGTGGCGAGCGAGGTCAGAAGGCCGAGCGTGATCCAGATCATGATCACGCGCCATTTGTCGGGCAGCGCGCCGATCACCGGGAACAGGCGGGTGATGCGCAAAGATTCCATGAGAAACAGGCCCATGGAGATCTCGACCAGGATGATCACCAGCGCCGCGATGTCGGCGACCCGCCAGGCACCGATGAAGTTGTTGCCGCCGACCATCTCGGCCATCGGCCGGGCGATCAGGTGGAAGTTGATCACCGCGCCGCCGACAGCGATGCACAGGACCAGGAGCGCGACGAAGAACTGGACGAAGGACGAGGAGGTGAGCATGCGCTCGGCGCGGTCGGTCTTCTGCAGGATCTCTTCGTAGTCGGCGATGTGCCGGTCGACGATCTGGGTGCGCTCGATCAGCCGGGTGACCTTGCCCTCGACTTGGCCGAGCAGCTGCAGGGCGCGGCGCCAGCTGGGCATCATGCGCTTGAGATGCTCGTGGCGTGTCCGGGTCGCAGCCCTGAAGTCGACGCGCGCCTGATCCTGCGCCTTGAGCATCGAGGCGTGCACCGCCTCGAGGATCTTGCCGACCATGGGGTCGTGCTGCGGCACCTGGATCTCGGCGACCGCCTTGACCGCCTGGACCCAGCTGGTCGGGGCCGGCGGCACTTCCCTGGACTGCTCGTGGTCTTCCTCGAGGCGCGTGGCCTGCTCGGCGATGCGGCGTTGCAGGGTCGGGCACTCGCCGAGGTCGCGCCGCACCGCCGCATCGATGCGCTCGAACTCGCGCTCGATGATCCGTTCCTTGGCTTCCCGCCCGGCGGCCATGAGGACCTCGCGATTGCGGGCCCGCAGCCGCTCCTCGGCCAGAAGGAGCGAGCGCGCCGCCAGCCGCAGCGCGTAGTGCAAGGCGCGGGCGAGCGACAGGATCGCCCGCTGCGCCGGGGATCGTGCGAAGTACATCGCGACGGCCAGTGCGATGAACCACAAGACCCAGGCAAGCGGGGAGCTCAGCACGTACAGATCGTCGGCAGGCATCGAGGCCTCGCTTCGCTGGTGGGCGCGTCCCGGGAGCGCGGACAGGCTCCGGCGAATTTTGCGAAGGAGGAGTATCAGAACTCTTAACGCGCCCGTCCCGTAGGCTGGGAAGTGCGGGAGGCAAAGCGGAGCCGGGCCGGGTCAGGGCCCTTTTCGGGCATAGCGCCGCATCAGGTGCCGAAATCGTCCCGGCGATGCTTGTATTGCAGCGCGATCAGGATCGCCTTGAACGGCCGCATCAGGGCCGGCACCAGCATGACGGTGAGCGGCAGCCACAGCAGGAGGTGCAGCCAGACCGGCGGCTGGTAGCGCACCTCGGTGAGCAGAGCGAGCGCGACGACGATGCCGCCGACGATCAGGACGATGAAGGCGACGGGCCCGTCGCCACTGTCCTGCGCCGACAGATCGGTGCCGCAGTTCGGGCAGCGGGCGCGGACGGTAAGAAAGCCTTCGAACAGAGGCGCCTGGCCGCAGGCCGGGCAGCGGCTCCTAAGCCCGGTCGACAGCTCGGAGGGCGCCGCGTCGCTCAATGGGCCGCGCTGGCCTGCGCGATGTAGCCGCCCCACCAGTAGACCCAGGCGAACAGGAACAGCCAGACCACGTCGACGAAATGCCAGTACCAGGCGGCCGCCTCGAAGCCGACGTGCTTCTCCGGCCGGAAATGCCCATACCAAGCCCGCATCAGGCAGACCGCCAGGAAGGTCGTGCCGATCATGACGTGAAAGCCGTGGAAGCCGGTCGCCATATAGAAGGTCGAGCCGAAAATCCCGCTTGAGATCGTGAAGCCTTCCGGGCTGTAGATGGTGTGGACGTACTCGTAGGCCTGGAAGCCCGTGAAGATCAGGCCGAGCGACACGGTGATCGCGAGCGCCAGGGTCGCGGTGCGCTGGTCGTTCTCGCGGATCGCATGGTGCGCCCAGGTGACCGCGCAGCCCGAAAGCAGCAGGATCATGGTGTTGAGGAACGGGATGTCCCAGGTGTCGACCGGATGGGCGCCGGCCGGCAGCCAGGTGTAGCCCTCGACCGCCTCCGGATGCGGAGGATAGAGCGCGCCCCAGAAATAGGCCCAGAAGAAGGCGAAGAAGAACAGCACCTCGGAGGTGATGAACAGGGCCATGCCGATGCGCAGGCCCTTCGAGACCACGTCCGTGTGGTGCCCGGTCCGGCCCTCGTGGATGACGTCGCGCCACCAATGAACCAGCGTGTAGACGAGCCCGAGCACGGCAAGCAGCATGACCCAGACGCCGCCCGGTATCTCGTGCAGGTACATCAGGCCGCCAGTCACCAGGATCAGGGCGGAGATGCTGCCGGCGATCGGCCAGGGGCTGGGCTCGACCAGATGATAGGGGTGGTGCACCTCGTGATGCCCGTGCTCGACGTGTGCACCGGGCTCGGCATGGGTCGCCATCCGGCAGTCTCCTCACATCTCCTCTGCGGCCCGCGGTCGGTCGGCCTTGGCGCCGGCCCGGCTCAGGAAGCCGGTTGCCGGTTCGCGACCAGAGCCTCTGTCTCGTCCTCGAGCATGAAGAAGGTATAGGACAAGGTGATGGTGTGCACGTCCTGCGTGTCGGGATCGGAGAGGATCTCCGGGTCGACGTAGAACGACACCGGCATGTCGACCTCCTCGCCCGGCTGCAGCACCTGCTCATCGAAGCAGAAGCACGCGATCTTGGTGAAATAGGGGCCCGCCTTGAAGGGCGTCACGTTGTAGAGCGCCTGGCCGACGATCGGCCGCTCGGACCGGTTCCGGGCCCGGTAGAAGGCGAGGCTCTGCTCGCCCGGCCTGACCTCGATCTGCCGCTGCTCGGGCGCGAATGCCCATGGCAGGGCCGGATCGACGTCGGCGTTGAACCGAACGGTGATCGTCTGCTCGGCGACCGCCTCGGGCGCCTGCTCCGCGATCCGGGTCGTCCCGCCATAGCCGGTGACCTGGCAGAACAGCCGGTAGATCGGTACCGCCGCGGCGGTCAGCCCGAGCATGCCCGCGATCACGCCGGTCAGCAGGAGCGCGGTGGCGGCGTTGGCCCGGCGGGGAGGTCTCATGGTCCTGTCGTGCCCAGCTTGACCAGGGTGATCAGGTAGAACAGCCCGGCCAGCCCGGCGAGGATCAGGCCGAGCGCGACGTTCTTGTTGCGCCGGCGCCTCCGCTCGTCGTCCGCGCTCACCACGAGCTTCCTCCGAGGCCTACGGCGTGGTCTGTCACCAACGCGCCGAACAGGCCGAACAGATAGACGATCGAGAAGCGGAAGGTACGCATCGCGGTGCGCGGCGAGCGATCGCGCCACAGGCGTAGGGCGAACCCGAGGAAGCCTGCGCCGAGCGCGAGCGCGATCACTCCGTAAAGCGGACCCGCGAAGCCGAGCGCAACCGGCGCGAGCGACAGCAGCACGAGCAGCAAGGTGTAAACCAGAATGTGCCGGCGCGTGCTCTCGGGTCCGGCGACCACCGGCAGCATCGGCACGCCCGCCATCGCGTAGTCCTGGGCGCGGTACAGCGACAAAGCCCAGAAGTGCGGCGGCGTCCAGACGAAGATGATCAGGAACAGGACGATCGGGGCGAGGCTCAGATCGCCGGTCACCGAGGCCCAGCCGACCACCGGCGGCAGGGCGCCGGCGGCGCCGCCGATCACGATGTTCTGGGGCGTGCGCCGCTTCAGCCACACGGTGTACACGAAGACATAGAAGGCCACCGTCAGCGCGAGCAGCGCCGCCGCCACCCAGTTGAGCGCAAGCCCCATGACCATCACCGACATCGCCGCGAGGGTCACGCCGAAGGCCAGGGCCTCGTCCGGGGAGATCCGCCCGGTGGCGGTCGGCCGCCTGCGCGTACGCGGCATGATTCGATCGATGTCGGCGTCGTAGCCATTGTTGATCGCCGCGGACGCGCCGGCCGCGACCGCGATGCACAAGAGCGCGGTCAGCGCCAGCACCGGGTGGAGATGGCCGGGCGCGAGGAACAGCCCGGCCGCGGCCGAGAACACCACCAGCGACATGACGTTGGGCTTAAGGAGCAGCCAATAGTCGCGGACGTCGGAGACGCCCGCGACCGAAGGCTCGAGGATGCCCGCCCGGCTGCGCATACGCTACTTGACCTGCGGCAGCTCGTTGAAGGTGTGGAACGGCGGCGGCGACGAGACCGACCACTCGAGCGTGGTCGCGCCCTCGCCCCACGGGTTGTCTGCGGCCTTCTCGCCAGAGGTGAAGGTGCGCCACAGGAGGTAGAAGAACAGCACCGTGGCGGCTAGCGTGATGAATGCGCCGATCGAGGCGACCATGTTCCAGCCGGCGAACGCGTCCGGATAATCCGGGATGCGCCGCGGCATGCCGGCCAGGCCCAGAAAGTGCATCGGGAAGAAGGTCAGGTTGACGCCGATGAAGGTCAGCCAGAAATGCCACTGGCCGAGGTTCTCCGGATACTGCCGGCCGGACATCTTGCCGATCCAGTAGTAGAAGCCGGCGAAGATGGTGAACATCGCGCCGAGCGAGAGCACGTAGTGGAAGTGCGCGACCACGTAGTAGGTGTCGTGCAGCGCGATGTCGACGCCGGCATTGGCCAGCACCACGCCGGTGACGCCGCCGAGCGTGAACAGAAAGATGAAGCCGATCGCCCACAGCATCGGTGTCTTGAAGTGGAGCGAGCCGCCCCACATGGTGGCAATCCAGCTGAAGATCTTGATGCCGGTCGGGACCGCGATGACCATGGTGGCGGCCACGAAATAAGCCCGCGCGTCGACGCTCATGCCGACCGTGAACATGTGGTGCGCCCAGACCACGAAGCCGATGACGCCGATCGCGACCATGGCGTAGGCCATGCCGAGATAGCCGAATACCGGCTTGCGCGAGAAGGTGGCGACGATCTGGCTGACGATCCCGAAGCCCGGCACGATCATGATGTAGACCTCGGGGTGGCCGAAGAACCAGAACAGGTGCTGGAACAGCACCGGATCGCCGCCGCCCGCGGGATCGAAGAAGCTGGTGCCGAAGTTGCGGTCGGTCAGAAGCATGGTGATGGCGCCGGCCAGCACCGGGATCGCCAGCAGCAGGAGGAATGCCGTGACCAGGATCGCCCAGACGAACAGAGGCATCTTGTGCATGGTCATGCCGGGCGCGCGCATGTTGAAGATCGTGGTGATGAAGTTGATCGCGCCGAGCAGTGAGCTGGCGCCGGCCAGGTGCAGGCTAAAGATCGCCATGTCGACCGCCATGCCCGGGTGACCGAGCGCGGAGGACAAGGGCGGATAGATCGTCCAGCCGGTGCCGACGCCGCCCACGAACATCGTGCTGAGCAGCAGCAGGAAGGCCGGCACCAGCAGCCAGAAGCTGATGTTGTTCATGCGCGGGAAGGCCATGTCCGGCGCGCCGATCATCAGCGGCACGAACCAGTTGCCGAACCCGCCTATCAGCGCCGGCATGATGAAGAAGAACACCATAATCAGGCCGTGCGCCGAGATCAGGACGTTGTAGAGGTGATGGTCCTCGCCCAGCACCTGCATGCCCGGCCCGGCCAGTTCCAGCCGGAACAGCACCGAGATCAGCATGCCGATCACCCCGGCGATGAACGCCGAGGTCAGGTAGAGCGTGCCGATGTCCTTGTGGTTGGTCGAATATACCCAGCGAACCAGGAAGCTCCTGGGAGCACCCCGCTCGTCGACCGCGATTGCGCCGTGGGCCATGGTCGGGTCCTCTGCGAAACTAGTTCTGCGCCGGCCGGCCGGCGACGTCGAAGCCGTCCGCCCGGGCGACCTCCTCCTCCACCCAGGCGTCGAACTCCTCCCGGGGCACGGCCCTGATCATGATCGGCATAAAGGCGTGAAAGTCGCCGCAGAGCTCGGAGCACTGGCCGTAGTACATGCCGGGCTGCTCGATCCGCATCCAGGTCTCGTTGATGTGCCCCGGGATCGCGTCCAGCTTGATGCCGAGGGATGGCATCGCCCAGGAGTGGATGACGTCGGACGCGGTCGTCAGCAGACGGATGTTGGTGTCGACCGGGAGCACGACCGCCGTGTCGGTGGTGAGCAGCCTCGGCTGCCCCGGTTCGAGGTCGGCATCGGCCACCATGTAGGCGTCGAAGGTCAAATCGCCCTGATCCGGGTACTCGTAGCTCCAGTACCACTGGCGGCCGATCGCCTTGAGGGTCATGTCCGCCTCTTCGACCCGATCCATGTAGTACAGCAGCTTGAACGACGGGATGGCGATCACCACGAGGATCAGCACCGGCAGCGCCGTCCAGGCGATCTCGAGGACGGTGTTGTGGGTGCGCCGCGACGGCTGGGTGTTGCGCGAGGCACGGTACCTGAAGCAGGCGTAGCCGAGCAGCGCCAGCACCAGGAACGAGATCAGCGTGATGATCCACATCAGGAGATCGTGCAGGGAGTCGATCTGCTCCATGGTCGGCGACAGCGCGGCCTGAAAGCCGAGCTGCCATGGCTCCGGCGCCTGCGCCAGCGCAGGGCTGATGGCGAGAAGCAAGGCAGCCGCGACCATGAGCGCGCCGAAACGGATTCCTGGCATCATGCCTCTCTCGTGCTCGGAAGATGCCGGACCTGGAGCGATCCGAGCCGGAACGGGCAACCGGAAGACGAGCGATCCGGGATGGCACTCCTCGCAAGTTACGGTCACATCCCCTCCCTGCTAAGTGACAGATTGTCGCAATTTCCGGAACTTTGTCAGATGCTTGGAAGGCGCAGCGCGCCCCATTCGCCAGCTCTGATCGGGAGTCTCGGTAATGCCTCCATCATATGGCACGCGGGCCCGGCGATGGCCAGCCGCGAGCGACGGTCATCACCTCAGAATGGCCAGACGATCGGGATGACGGCGACCGCGACCAGCACGACGACCAGATCGAGCGGCAGCCCCACCCGCCAGAAATCGCCGAAGCGATAGCCGCCCGGGCCCAGGATCAAAGTGTTGTTCTGATGGCCGATCGGGGTCAGGAAGTCGCAGGATGCGCCGATCGCCACCGCCATCAGGAACGGATCGACGCTGAACCCGAGCTGGCCGGCGATGCCGATCACGATCGGCGCCATGATCACGACCGTGGCGGCGTTGTTGAGCAACGGCGTAAGCGCCATGGTCAGGACCAGCACGACGCTAAGCGCCGCCCGTGGCGGCACCTCGCCGACCAGCTCGAAAATCGTGCCGCTGATCAGCTGCGCGGCGCCGGTGCTCTCCAGAGCGCCGCCGACCGGAATCATCGCGCCGAGCAGCACCACCACCGGCCAGTCCACGCTCTCGTAGACCTCGCGCGGCGCGAGCGATCTCGCGAGCACCATGAGCAGCGCGGCGCCGGTGAACGCGACCGCCGCCGAGACGAGGTCGAGCGAGGTCAGAAGGATCGCCGTGGCGAAGATCGAGACCGGCACGAGCACGCGGCGCGGCTCGAAGGTGAGGCGCCGGCTGGCGAGCGGCAGGCAGCCCAGGGTCTTGATCACCTCCGGCAGCCGGTCGGCGTCGCCCTGCAGCAGCAGGACGTCGCCCGCGTCCAGCTGCACCGATCCGAGGCGCTCGCGGAACGGCTGTCCCTGGCGGGCGAGGGCGATGAGGTTGACCTCGTGCCGCCGGCGCAGCCGCAGCGTGCTCGGCGAATAGCCCCGGATCCAGGATTCCGGCGTGACCACCGCCTCGGCGAAGGCGAGCTCGTCCTGGTCGAGCCCGAGCGCCTCGAGCCGCTCGGTCAGGAGCTCGAGCTTGGCACCCTTGACCGCCTCCTCCAGCGCCTTGGTCTCGGCCCGGACCAGCAGGATGTCGTGGGCGTGCAGGGTCTGCCAGCGCACGCCGGCAATGATGTGACGCTCGCCCCGCACGATGCCGACCACCGTGAGGCTGTCCTCGATCGTGCTCTCGAACTCGGCCACGGGCTGGCCGATCGCCGGGGACGCGTCGCCGACGCGCAGCTCGCTGATGTAGTTCCGGATCTCGAACATCGGCTCGTCCGACTGCCCCTTGCGGTCGCGCGGAATCAGCCGCCAGCCGAGCAGGGCGATGTAGACGATACCG
>Ga0299913_10005395_pt1 | contig 10907 bp, 6 predicted proteins | sample RVTome_9_FD_201360 | JGI IMG/M metagenome (GOLD analysis project Ga0299913, IMG submission 201360) | Soil microbial communities from uranium-contaminated site in the Upper Colorado River Basin, Wyoming, United States - RVT155D38 (version 2) ... | reverse complement strand
GTCCGGGCAAAAACCGCTGAGCTTGCCAGGTTCTTTCCGGAAGGCGTCGATTACGACGTCGTTTACGACCCGACCGTATTCGTGAGTGATTCCATCCGCGCCGTAGTCAAGACGCTGTTCGAAGCCATCGTGCTGGTCGTGCTGGTCGTAATTCTGTTTTTGCAGACTTGGCGCGCATCGATCATCCCGTTGATCGCCGTGCCGGTGTCGATCGTCGGCACCTTCGCGGTACTGTTGCTTCTCGGGTTCTCGATCAACACGCTTACCTTGTTCGCGCTCGTCCTCGCGATCGGTATCGTTGTCGACGACGCGATTGTGGTAGTCGAAAACGTCGAACGAAATATCGGGGAAGGACTTGAACCGCTCGCAGCCGCGCATCAGGCGATGCGCGAGGTGAGCGGGCCGATCATCGCCATTTCGCTCGTGCTGTGCGCAGTATTCGTGCCGATGGCATTTCTGGACGGAGTGACCGGGCAGTTTTACCGTCAATTTGCGGTGACCATAGCCGTTGCCACCGTGATTTCCGCGATTAATTCCCTGACGTTGTCGCCGGCGCTCGCCGCAGCGCTCCTGAAGCCGCACGATGCACCCAGGGATGCGCCGACCCGGCTGATCGATCGGCTGTTCGGATGGGTGTTTCGTCCGTTCAATCGTTTCTTTGGTCGCAGTTCCGAAAGCTATCAGGGGGCGGTTACGAAAAGCCTGAAGCGGCGCGGTGCGGTGTTCGCCGTGTACGCGGCGCTGCTGGTGGCGACCGGCCTGATGTTTCAGGTCGTGCCCGGGGGCTTCATCCCGACGCAGGACAAGTTGTATCTGATCGGTGGCGTGCAATTGCCGGCGGGCGCGTCGCTCGACCGCACCGATGCCGTGGTGCGCAAAGTCAGCGACCTCGCACTGTCGACCGAGGGTGTCGCCAGTGCGGTCGCATTTCCCGGCCTTAACGCACTGCAATTCAACAATACGCCGAACACGGGCACGATTTTCTTCGGCCTGACCGATTTCAGGGACCGAAAGCGCAGCGCGGAGGAGATTACCGCCGAGCTCAACATGAAGTTCTCATCCGTGCAGGAAGCCTTCAGTTTCGCATTCATGCCCCCGGCCATTCTGGGCATCGGCACCGGCTCTGGTTACTCGCTGTACGTGCAGGATCGTGCTGGCCTCGGCTACGGCGAGCTGCAGAATGCGGTTACCGGACTGTCCGGTGCGCTAAGCCAGGTGCCGGGGATGGGTTATGCGATCAGTTCCTACCAGTCGAACGTGCCGCAGCTCGATGCCGAAGTCGATCGAGCCCAGGCCAAGGCACAGAACGTTGCGTTGACCGACCTGTTCGAGACGCTTCAGGTGTACCTGGGTTCGCAGTATGTGAACGACTTCAATCGCTTCGGCCGCACCTACAGGGTAATGGCGCAGGCCGACGCGCGTTTTCGCAACGCACCTGAGGACATCGGCAAGCTCAAAACGCGCAACATCGATGGCGCCATGGTGCCGATCGGCAGCATGGTTCACATCACACAAACCTTCGGGCCAGACCCGGTCATCCGCTACAACGGTTACCCGGCCGCCGATCTGTTGGGCGAGGCGGACCCGCGCGTATTGTCGTCGAATGAAGCGCTGGCAGTGGTCGAAGCGATGGCGCCGCAGGTGCTGCCCGCCGGCATGAGCTTCGAATGGACCGATTTGAGCTACCAGCAGGTCAACCAGAGCGGCGCCGCATTGATCGTGTTCCCGCTCGCGGTGCTGCTGGCGTTCCTGGTGCTCGCCGCACTCTATGAGAGCTGGACGTTGCCCCTCGCGGTCATACTGATCGTGCCGATGTGCATGCTGTCCGCACTTCTTGGCGTATGGGTTATGGGTGGCGACAACAATATCTTCGTTCAGGTCGGGCTGGTGTTGCTGATGGGACTCGCCTGCAAGAACGCAATTCTGATCGTCGAGTTTGCGCGCGAACTGGAAACGCAGGGCCGCGGTATCGTCGATGCGGCGCTCGAGGCCTGCCGCCTTCGTCTGCGGCCGATCATCATGACGTCCATCACTTTCACGGCCGCGGTAGTGCCGCTGGTGCTGGCCAGCGGCGCCGGCGCGGAAGTGCGTCACGCACTGGGTGTCGCGGTGTTCGCCGGCATGCTGGGCGTGACTGCCTTCGGTTTGTTCCTCACGCCCGTGTTCTATGTAGCGCTTCGAAAGATGGCCGACTACATGGGGCGTTCCCGCATCGTCGACAACACCGGCGACGACGCCGCGGTACCGGAGAGCAGCCATGCGTAACACATCGTTAGCCGCTTTCCTCGTGTTCGTGCTGTCGGCGTGCGCGGTCGGACCGGATTACGAACGTCCGGACAACGCCGCCCCTTCGGAGTTCGCGCGCGCGGATTCGGCCGGCGGTTCGGCAATATACACCGACGCTGAAATGGAGGCCGACTTCTGGCGCCAGCTCGACGACCCCATCCTGACGAGGCTGGTGGACGATGCGCTTGCCGCGAATCACGATCTCCGGATCGCGCTGGCACGTTACGACCGCTCACGCGCTTTGCTGCGAGAATCGGGCTTCGACCGGTTCCCGACGGTAACCGCCGGGGCTACTGCCGCGGATCAGCGAGCGAGCGCCTCCCAGTTTCCCGGCGCAACGCGCGCAGAGCGCGACGGCGAAAGCTACGACGCCTCGATATCGGCGGCCTGGGAACTCGATTTCTTCGGCCGCGTGCGGCGCAATCTGCAAGCCCAGCGAGCGGAAGCCGAGGCGAGCGCCGCGGATCTCAGCGTCGTACAGGTTAGTGTCGTTGCCGAACTTGCGCAGAGTTATTTTCAGCTGCGCGGTCTGCAACAGCAGCTCTCCGTCGCCCGCAACAATGCCGACAATCAGCGTGGTTCGCTGGACCTGGTGCAGGCAAGACTGGACGCCGGCAGCGGCACCCAGCTGGATGTCGAACAGGCTCGCAGCCAGCTCGAAAGTACCCTCGCGCTGATACCGGCGCTGGAAAGCGAGATTGCAGTAACGGCACACCGGATCGCGGTACTGACCGGACGACAGCCTGCCGCGATGATCGCGGAACTGGAGGCTCCGGCCCCGCTGCCGGCACTACCCGCTCACATCCCGGCCGGAGCGCCGGGCGACCTGCTGCGACGGCGTCCCGACGTAGTTGCCGCCGAGCGCCGTCTCGCGGGCGCGACAGCCAGGATCGGCGTTGCAACCGCCGACCTGTTCCCGAGCTTTACGCTGGGCGGCCTGATCGGCACGCAGGCAATCGACACCGACGCGCTGTTCGAGCGCGACAGCGAAACGCGTTTGATTGCGTTAGGTGTCGACTGGTCATTCCTGGACGTAGGGCGTGTGCGAGCCCGGATCGCAGCCGCGGATGCCGATGCCGCCGGTAACCTCGCGAGTTACGAGCAGACCGTGCTGCTGGCGCTCGAGGAAACCGAGAATGCGCTGGTGCGTTACGCAAGGCTCCAGCGCGAGCGCGAACACCTCGAAGCCGCGGCGACGGCCGGCGGCGAGGCGGCGCGCCTCGCCCGCCTTCGCTTCGATGGCGGCATAGCCGACTTCCTGCAGGTACTCGACGCCGAACGCTCGCAACTGGAAACAGAGGACCGCCTTGTGCAGAGCGAAACCCGCTCCGCGGTGGCACTGGTCGCGCTGTACCGTGCGATGGCGGGCGGCTGGCCACTCTGACATCGCATTGGACCCGGTGCCGGGCCTGAACCCCGCGACAGACTGACGCACGCCCCCCGCTGCGGATTGTCCCGTCGTTCAGGTCCGGTATCGATCCTCGTCCTCGCACCGTGACGCCTTATTCTGTCGGCGTCGCGACGCACCCTTTGAAGGGTACTCGCGACGACCCTGCATGTTATGGTCGTCGAACCCTGCCGTTTGCGCAAAGGAGCAATTCAAAAATGAAGTCGAGGAGTATCGCCACTGGCCTGGTGCTTTTACTTTCTGCCTCTGCCGCCAACGCGGAACGTGACATTGCTTTCGCGCCTTATGCCGTGCCGTCTTCCGGCACGGTTGCGATTGTCCTGCAGCAGGAGGCGTGGAACGAGGGCGCTTTTGCCGAAGTCGATGCTGCCTCGGACGGTGCGCTCAGGCGCGCGGTAAACGCCGTCGCATTTCGCGGCGAGGCCAACCAGCAACTCGACTTGCCCGGCGTCGCGCCTTTCGATCGCGTAATTCTCGTCGGTGTCGGAGACGGATCGTTGACGCCTCGCGTGTTCGAGGATGCGGGGGGGCTGATCGGGCAGGCCGGCGCCGGAAGTCCGGCCGCGAGCATCGAAATACTGTGGGCCGGCGACGAGAATCATGCAGGCGCGCATCTCGCCTTCGGCGCGGCGCTCGGCCAGTACCGCTTCCTGAAGTACCGGCAACCCGCAGCCGATAAACCCGTCACCGGCGAAGGAGAGTTCATCGTCCGCACCCCGGAAGCTGCGGCGGATGAGGCGCTGTACCGGACGCAGTGGGCGCCCGTAAGTCGCGCCGTCGCCTTTACCCGGGATGTGATCAGTGAGCCGGGCAACGAAATCTACCCGGAAAGCTTCGTGCAACGGGTGAAACAAACGTTCGACGGCATCGCGAACGTTCGCATCGACGTTCTGGACGTGTCGGCGATGGAAAAGCTGGGCATGGGCGGCATCCTTGCTGTCGGCAAGGGCAGCGCGCGGCCGCCGCGACTGCTGGTAGTCAGGTACGACGGTGGTCGACGCAATGACGCACCGCTTGCTTTCGTAGGCAAGGGCATTACGTTCGACAGTGGCGGTATCTCACTGAAAGACAACGACGGAATGTGGCGCATGAAGTCCGACATGTCCGGCGCCGCCGCAGTAACCGGCGCGGTGTTCGCGCTGGCCGGCCGGCGGGCGCCCGTCAATGCGGTGGCGGTGGCCGCGTTGGCCGAAAACATGCCTTCAGGGACAAGCGACAGGCCGGGGGACGTCGTTCGTACCATCTCCGGCAAGACCTTCGAAGTCATGAGCACGGACGCCGAAGGCAGGATGGTGCTCTCGGACGCCGTCTGGTACGCACAGCAGCAGTTCGAGCCGCACCTTCTGATCGACCTCGCGACGCTCACCGGTGCCGTGCGAGTTGCGCTGGGCGACGAGTACGCCGGTCTGTTCTCACGGCACGATTCGCTGGCCGCGCAGCTTGGAGTGGCGGGCGAGCAGTCCGGCGAGGACCTCTGGCGGTTACCGTTGCATCCTTCTTACGCGAAAGACCTCGAGTCCCCGATCGCTGACCTGCGAAACGGCGCCGGCCCCGGGTCCGGTGCGGGCGCCGGACTCGGCGCGTACTTCATCGGCGCGTGGGTAGATGAGGACGTTCCGTGGGCACACCTGGACATCGCAGGAATGGCCTGGCGCGAGACTGAAGGGTTGCCGACCGCGCCTCAAGGAGCAAGCGGCTTCGGCGTCCGGCTGCTCGACCGTTTCGTGCGCGAATATCACCAGTGAAGCGTGCGGAGACAAGCCCGTTCGTCGTCAGCGGGGCGAGTCCGGACATGCGCCGGATTCGCGACGTTGAAAAAGGTCAGGATGACTTTTTCAACATCCTGCTAAGGGACCTGCCCCTTGAGATATGTCAAAAGAGGCGAGCATCATATCCGGGCGGCGCAATGAAGCGATAGATCAGAGCGTCTCGAAGAAATCCACCTCGCCGGTTTCCAGTGAATACTCCGCACCGACCACGACCAGTTCATCGTTAGCAATGAGCTGCTCGAGTATTGCCGATCCGTGACGGAGGTGGTCGACGGACGCCCGCACGTTGGCGCGGACTGCCTGCTGCACGAACGAGTTCATGTCGGAATTCACGTCGAGGGCCAGCAGCGACTCCAGCGCAGGACTCACTCGATTGACGATCGATCGGAGGTTCGGTGACTGGTCCTCGGAAGGCCGCCGCAATTCGTCAAGCGTTGCCAGAATGGCGCCGCAGCGTGTGTGGCCCAGGACGACAACCAGTCGCGTCTCGAATCGCGTCGCAGCAAACTCGACGCTGCCGACCTGCGAAGGGGCTACAATGTTCCCGGCAACGCGTATGACGAACAGGTCGCCCAGGCCTTGATCAAAGATCAGTTCGGCCGGCGCACGGGAGTCCGAGCATCCGAGGATAATCGCGAACGGCTCCTGGCCATCAAGCAGCTCCGCGCGACGCGCATCACCGGAGAGTGTCTGCCGGGGCGTGCCTGCAGCAAAACGCCGATTGCCTTCCTTAAGCCGGGCGAGAGCTCTTTTTGCGGGAATCATTGCGTTCCTCCGGCCGGTTGGTTCCAACGAGCGCTCAGATGTCTGCGGCCGTACGGCAAGCGTGTCAGTTGCATGGAGTTCCCGGAGTATCGATAACCTCTGCGCATTCTAATATGTGTCTCTTCCAGGTGACCCGATCCAATTCAGGACTGATGCGACGGATCAGCAAGCGGCTCCGTCAGTTCCCTTGCTCTCGGTGGCGGTGAGCTGGTCTGCCGCTCGATCATGCGGCGTACGTGGGGTCTGTCGGGCCCCTGATGCAGGTTACGGATGCGATCCCAGACGGCTGCGTCGTCCTCGGTGATGCGCTGATTCTGCCGGACGTAATCGAGCCACGTAGGACTGTCGTAACGTTCGATCCAGAGATCCGGTTCGGACAGGTCCCGAAGCAGGGACCAGTGCCGCGCGCCATCCCGACGCCGGATCCGCTTGCGTTCGCCCATTGCCGCGAGGAAGTCGAGCACATCGTCCTCACGGATCCGGTACTCGATGGTGATCACGACGGGCCCGCTGCGCGGCTCGATCTGCAGCGCGATCTCCGGTTCCTTCCAGCGCTCGAGCAGGTTCAGTTTGAGATCCTCGGTCTGGGGCAGGGCGAAGCGCAAGCCGAGTCCGCCGCAACCTAAAAGAACGAATACCGAAATCAGCAACGCGGTTGTCAGACCCAGTTCCCCCGTAACGACCCCCCAGAGCCAGCTCCCTCCCGCCATCCCCGCGAAAATGGCCATCTGGTACAGCGACAGAGCGCGGCCTGCAACCCAGCGCGGCGCCGAGGTTTGCACGGTGACATTGAAGGTTGCCAGGACGAGTACCCATCCCGCGCCGCATACCAGCTGGGCAGCCATCGTCAGGGGCAGTCGCTTGCTGACCGCGGTGGCGGCCACGGCGACGGCGAACGCGAGGGACGCGACCCTTACTATCGCCTCGTTGGAAAGCGACAGTCGCAGCCTGTGCGCAATCAGCGCACCGCCTACCGCGCCCGCGCCGAACGCACCCAGCAGCAGGCCGTAAGTGACGGAATCGCCGCCGACAAGATCCTTGGCAACGAGGGGCAGGAGCGCAACCAGCGCGCTCGCGCCGGCGCCGAACACGAGGCCGCGAACCAACGTGAACTTGATGTTCGGCGACATTGTCACGTAGCGGACACCCGCCCGTATCGCCATGCCGAGTCGCTCTCTCGGCAGCAATCGCGGCTCGGGGGGGCGGCGCCAGCGGGCGAGCACGACGATGATGCCGATATAGGAAAGGGTATTTACCGCAAACGCGGCTGCCGCGCCCGCTGCCGCCACGATAAGCCCTCCCACGGCGGGCCCGGCGCTCCGCGCGATATTGAACCCCATGCTGTTCAGCGCCACCGCGGAAGGCAGGTATTGGCGCGGCACCATTTCGGCAACCGAGGCCTGCCACGCCGGGCCATTGAAAGCCGCACCACAGCCGATGAGAAAGGTAAGCAGGAGCAACAGCCAGGGCGTTATCAGCTGCAGATATGCGCACAGGGCGAGCGCCGCGGACACCAGCAGCATAAAGATCTGGGCAGCGATCATGACCGTGCGCCGATCGAAACTGTCCGCAATCGCTCCCGCCATCAACGCGAACAGGACGATGGGCAGCGTGGTGGAAGCTTGCACGAGCGTTACCATTTCCGCGGATTCGGCGATCGAAAGCATTAGCCACGATGCGCCCACAGCCTGGATCAATCCGCCGAACTGCGATCCCAGATTGGCCAGCCACACATCGCGAAAGACTGCGTGGCGGAACGGAGAGAGCGCAGATGCCCGCGCGCCTCCTTCGTCAGCTGCATTGTCGCTTGTTGTGTCTGCCATCGGGCGGGCCTTCTGCCGGCAACGATACTCCTGCCGACGTAACAAAACTGAAACGTAAACGTAACTGTGCTGCAAAACCTCTGTGGTCTCTTACAGGCACGTTACCCGGGGAACGCCATGAGTCTCGCATCGATACTGCTCGTAGACGACGATGTTACGGCACGGGCCCTGATCGCACAGGACCTGAGGGAGCTCGGTCATGACGTCAGCGAATCGGACGATGCCGGCAGCGCGCTCAAGGCAATCGCGCAGAAACGACCGGACCTCATGGTCCTCGACTGGGTGCTGCCGGATCTTTCGGGTATCGAGCTCCTGAGCGACGTCAAGCACAACGACGACCTCAAGCACGTGCGTGTCGTCATGACATCGGCGCACCACGAACCCGAGGATGTCGTCGCCGCGCTTGAACTGGGTGCCGACGACTTCATCGGGAAACCCTTCTCCAGCCGCGAACTCGTGGCGCGCGTAGGCGCCTGTCTCAGGCGGCCGGCAACGTCACACAACAGTGGCAGGATCGAGGCGGGCGGAATCTCAGTCGACAAAATCGGCCATCGGGTCGTCGTCGATAACAAAGTGGTGTCCCTGGCGCCGCGCGAGTATCGCCTGTTGCTGTTCCTGATCGGTAACCAGGATCGCGCGTTCAGCCGTCGGCAACTGCTGATCCACGTCTGGGACCGGGAATCCACGGTGGGCGTTCGCACCGTCGATGTGCACGTCCGGCGCCTTCGGAGCGTGCTCGAACCCTTCGGTTATGACCGCTACCTGCAGACGGTTCGCGGCAGCGGCTACCGTTTCTCCCTGGAAACAGGATGAGGCCGTGGATCGCATCGCCGTTGTTAACCGTTTCTTAACATTTCTGTCACAGACCTTGAACAAAGTGCCACTATCGTTTCGGCTATTAAACCCCAAGCCTCAAAAAGAACAACCTGCCTCGCTGGAGAAAATTGATGAATCGTAATTTACTGTTCGCTGCCGTTATTGCCGGTTCGGCCCTCGTCGGCTGCGGCAGCGGCGATATCGAAATAGCGCCCGTCACCTCGGTGAACAACAGCAACAATTCGGGCGGCGGCGGTGGCGGCGGCACCGAGAACCTTTGTGCGTCTTACATCAACACGGGCGGGCAGACCATTCAGGGAAGCTACGACGGAACCAACTGCACTTATTCCCAGTCGTTCGTCGGTGCCGGCAACAACCTTAAGTTCGACCTGACGATTCCGGCTCTGCCTGACGGCGGCGCGCACATTTTCAACGGCAGCCTTTTCGTAGGCGAGGCCTTCGACAACGACGTGGAGCGGCTTGCCGCGGGAATTCAGGAAGGCGGCGACGGCCCCGTACTTACGATCGAGGCCGGCGCGACATTGGCCTGGCAGACCAGCGCACACTTCATGATCATCAACCGCGGCTCGCAGATCCTGGCGGTCGGTACCCCCGATGCGCCAATCACGCTTACATCGACTTCGGATGTCGAGGGCTCGGTCGGTCCGGAGGACGTGCAGCAATGGGGCGGCGTGGTCATCAACGGCTTCGCCGCGACGAACAAATGCGCCTATAACGGAACCCGCGGCGAAGCCGGGTTCGAACTGGTCGGCGAATGCCACGTGGCTGCCGAAGGTGCCGCCGGTCTCGACGAGTCGTTCTATGGCGGCGCGGACGATGACGACAGTTCCGGGCGGCTGGAATACGTCGTAGTCAAGCACACCGGGGCAACGGTCGGCAACGGCGACGAGCTCAACGGCATCACCTTCGGCGGTGTCGGCAGGAATACGATAGTCGAGAATCTCCAGGTGTACTCGACGTTCGACGATGGCATCGAAATGTTCGGCGGCGCATTTGATGTAAACAACTTTGTCGCCCTCTACGTTCGAGACGACTCGCTCGACATCGACGAGGGCTGGCATGGAACCATCAGTAATGCGCTTATCATTCAGTCGGAAACGGACGGCAATCAATGTATCGAGGCGGACGGGCTTGGGTCGTTCGATGAGCTTGATCCGGCAGTGGTCGAAGACTTCATTGCCCGCGGACTCAATACGCGAACGACCATCAACAACATGACCTGCATTTTCTCGCCAAACGGAGCCGCTACGGCAACGCACGATCCCGGCGCCGGTCCGCGTTTCCGTGAGGGCATTTTTGTCACGCTCAACGACTCGCTGGTTATCGGGTCCACAGGCGCCAACGATCAGGCTGGCGCCAACGACAATTCCTGCCTGCGCCTGGACAACCGCTCCGGGCAGGCGGCACTGGACGGCGATCTGATTCTCCATAACGTCATCTGGTCCTGCGCAGAAAGGACCGCCGGCCAGACATTGGGCGGAAGCGCGACGACTGAAGAACAGTTCGCTACGGATTCGGGCAATATCTTCGCGACCATTCCGAACGACACCGCGGTCGACCCGACGGCCGCCAACGACACGGAATTGCAGTTGCTGGAAGGCACACCGCCTGTTTACTCGATCGACTACGCAACGTCCCAGGTCGACGGTGCGGCTCCGGGCGCCGGCAGCGACCCCACGCCGGCACTGTTCCTCGGTGCTCTGAGCCTCGGAGAGGCAGATTGGACCGCCGGTTGGACCTACGGCATCCACGAGGACAATCGGGCTCAGCCTCTGTGGATCGAATAGCCACAGTCGAGCGCAGGTCGCGCGGATCGGTAGCCACGCCTGCTCGCTCCCAACCCTGATCGAAGATAACGGGTCTGCACATGAACACAGTTCGCAAAACAAAAGAGAAGAAGCCGGTCGCGCTTGCTGTTGCAGTGACAGTCATTGGATGGCAAGCGTCGGCATATGCCCAGGTCGCTGCGCCGGAAGAGCCAAGGGTGGAAGCGACGACGGAGGAAAGCGGCGAAGTCGT
>Ga0299913_10005394_pt1 | contig 10907 bp, 10 predicted proteins | sample RVTome_9_FD_201360 | JGI IMG/M metagenome (GOLD analysis project Ga0299913, IMG submission 201360) | Soil microbial communities from uranium-contaminated site in the Upper Colorado River Basin, Wyoming, United States - RVT155D38 (version 2) ... | reverse complement strand
CTTTCAGTCGGTCGGGCTCGGACTCGGGGTGGCGATCGGCGCTTCCGTCGCCTCCCCGGGCAGGATCGTCGCGGCGATGATCGGGGACGGCGGCGCGAAGATGAGCCTGCTCGAGCTCGACACCGCCGTCCGCCTCTCTCTTCCGCTCGTCGTGGTGGTCTTCGACGACGGGGGGTACGGCGCCGAGGTCCACGACTTCGAAGCGCTCGGGATTCCGGTCGAGATCGCGCGATTCCCTTCGCGCGACTACGCGGGCGTCGCGCGTGCGCTCGGCGCCGAGGCCGCGACCGTGCACAGCCTGGACGACCTCGACTCGCTCGGGAGCTGGGTCGAGTCGCCGACGGGCCCGCTGCTCCTCGATTGCAAGGTCGACCCGAACGTGAACGCGGCCGACGCGCTGACCGAGGAAGGCGCCGCCGAATGGTCGATGGCGACCCTCACACCATCAGGGTGACCCGGAGGACGACGATGCGGATCGACGCCTATGCCCACATCGTCCCGGAGCGCTTCCTCGCCCGGCTCGAGCGGCTGTTCGCCGACACGCCCCCGTCCGATCGCGTCCGCCTGTTCGAGCCGTGGCTGCACGAGGACCCGGTCCTGACAGACCTCGACGCACGCTGGCGCCTGCTGGACGGATTCGACGACTACCGCCAGGTGCTGGTTCTCGGGGTCTTCCCGGTGGACGAGCTCGGGCCGCCGGAGTTGACGCGCGAGCTCGCGCGCGAGGCGAACGACGAGCTCGCGGAGCTCGTCCGCGCCCACCCGGACCGGTTCGTCGGCTTCGCCGCGAGCCTGCCGCTGAGCGACACCGAGGCGGCGCTCACGGAGCTCGACCGGGCGCACGGCGAGCTCGGGGCGACCGGCCTGCTGATGCACACCAACGTCGCCGGGGCGCCGCTCGACGATCCCGGGCTCGAGCCGCTATTCGCGCGGGCTGAGGAGCTGGACGCGACGATCTGGCTTCACCCGACGCGGAGCCCGATCTGGGCCGATTACCCGACAGAGCGCGAGTCGAAGTTCGGGATCTGGTGGTCGCTCGGCTGGCCGTACGAGACCGCGGTGACGATGGCACGGCTGGTGTTCTCGGGCCTACTCGAGCGCCATCCGCGGCTGAAGATTCTCACCCATCATGCCGGCGGGATGGTCCCCCACTTCTGCGCCCGCCTCGACAGCGTCCAGACCGAGGACCTGCGGGACGCGTTCGAGCGGACGCTGAAGCGGCCCGCGCTCGACTACTTCCGTCGCTTCTACGCCGACACGGCGGTCTTCGGCGCACCCCACGCGCTCCGGTGCGCGGTTGACTTCTTCGGCCCGGGCCAGGTCCTGTTCGGGACCGACATGCCGCTCGGCGGCCCCGAGGTCGTCCCCGCCGCGATCGAGGACGTGCGCAGCCTCGGTCTGCCGGCCGAGGCCGAGGAGGCGGTCTTCGCCGGCAACGCCCGCCGCGTGCTTGGAGTCGAGGTCTAGGCTGCCGCGGTGGCCTCGCGTCCGCGACCAGCCGAGTCAGCAGCGCCCGGAAGCGGGCGCCAGGCGCTCGTCGACGCGACCGTGCGCGTCGTCGCCCGCAAGGGCTTGCGCGGGCTCACCTATCGCGAGGTCGCCGAGGAGGCCGGCGTCACACACGGGCTCGTCTCGCACCACTTCGGATCGCGCGACGCCCTGATCGAGGAGACCCTCCAGTACGTGTTCCGCTCTTCGATCGCCCTCTCCTTCCTCCACCGCCACCCGTCCGGGCTCGAGGACTTCGGGCGCGGGCTGCCGGAGGCGATCGCGGCTACAGACGAGCAGCAGGTGTTCGAGTACGAGATGGGTCTCGAGGCGCGGCGCCGGCCCGAGCTCCTCGCCGAGCTACGCGCCGTCTACGAGGAGTACGTGACGATGGTCGAGCGACAGTTGCGCGCGATCGGGATCGATCGCGAGCGCAGCTTCGCGCGCCTGATCTTCGCCGCTCTCGACGGACTCGTCCTGCAGCAGGTGTTCTTCGGCCGCGTCGACGAGACCGAGACCGGCATCGAGGAGCTCCGGAGCCTGCTCTGGGCGCTGATCGACGCCCCGGGCCGCGACGGCACCGGCAGCGAGTAGCGGTTACACCTGCTGACGTGAGCCGCCGGTGACCGCGATCGCCCTCTCGGTCGCCGCGGCGCTCTCGTGGGGACTGGCCGACTTCGGGGCGGGACTGAAGTCCCGGCAAGTACCGGTGTTCGTCGTGATCACGGGGATGCTGATCGTCGGCGCGCTTGGCGCCGCCGCGACCCTGCTGCTGGTCGAGCCGAACCGCCTGGAGATGGAGACCGCGCTCGCCGCGCTCGCCGCCGGTGTGGCGACGGCGGTCGGGCTGACCGCGCTGTACGCGGCGCTCGCGATCGGGCCGATGAGCGTCGTCGCCCCGATCTCCGCGGGCGGGGTGATGATCCCGGTGATCGCCGGCCTCGCCGGCGGCGACGAGCCGAGCGTCCCCCAGCTTGCCGGGATCGTGCTCGCGATCGCCGGGATGCTCACCGTCGTCGCCCTCGCCGACGACTCGGGCGCCGCCGCGGCGAGGGGAAGGCGGGCGAACGCGGTCGCGCTCGCGGTCGTCGGCGCGGTCGGTCTCGGCGTCTACTTCCTCGCCGCGGACTCGGTCGAATCCGGGCAGTCGGCCTGGTTCCTGCTCGGAGGCCAGCTCGCCGCCGCCTTCCCGCTCGCGGCGGTGATCGCGGCGCGCCGGATTCCGCTGCCGCCGCGCGACGACGCCCTCCAGATCGCCGCCCTCGGCGCGATCAGCTTCGCGGCCTGGGTTACCTCGGCCGCCGCGGTGCGCGCCGGCGAGCTCAGCCTGACCTCGACGATCAGCTCGATGTACCCGGTGGTGACGGTGCTGCTCGCGATCGCGATCGTCGGGGAGTCGCTGCGCGCCGCGCAGATCCCGGCGCTCGCCGCCACCTTCGCCGGCGTCGCCCTGATCGCGGGCGGCTGAGCGATCCGGTCGCGCCGAGCCCTACTCCGAGTCCCAGTGCGCGAGCGCGTCCTGCACGTGGCGAGTCATCACCTCGGCGGCTTCGTCCGCGCGACGGCGCTCGACCGCGTCGAGGATGTCGCGGTGCTCGTCGATGTCGTTCGTCCGCCAGTCGTGGACGGCCGCCCTGCGCGCCATCAGCCGCCGGCCGACCTCGACGATCCAGAGCGATTCGAGCGTTCGCTCGAGCTCCGAGTTCTTCGTCGCGCGCGCGAGCGCGAGGTGGAAGTCGCGGCTCGCGTCGTGCGCGTCGGCCGGATCCGACGTCCGCTCCTCGCGCTCGATCGCGGCGTGAAGGGCGACGAGGTCGTCGTCGCTGCGACGCTCGGCTGCCCGTGCGGCGATCCCGGGCTCGAGGATCAGGCGCACCTCGAGCCGGCGGAGCACCGCCTCGAGCCCGAGGTCGGACGTCCAGAAGCCGCGGTTCGGATGGAACTCGACCAGCCCCTCCCCGGCGAGTCGCCGCAGCGCCTCGCGGACGGGTGTGCGGGACGTCCCGAGCTGCTCGGCGAGGGCGGCTTGCCCGAGACGGGAGCCGGGCGTAAGGTCGCCGGCGAGGATCAGGGCGCGGAGCTGCTCGTAGGCGAGGCCCACAACTGAGTCGGCGCTTATCCGATCCACATTCGGCCCGCCCTCACCACGCACGAAACGCATGGTATTCGCTTGACTTCCGAACGTCGAATGCATACATTCGCAGCAAGCGGCACAGTCCAGCCGCCGCTTCCCACCGACGAGGAGGAGGGTGCTGTGGACACTCGAGAAGCTGACCGCGGACCGTTCGAGGCGCTCGTGGAGTCGCCCGTCACCCGAAGGCGCATCCTGCGCTACGGCGCCGGCGCGATGGCGGGGCTCGCCCTGCCCGGCGTGCTCGCCGCGTGCGGGGACGACGACGATGGCGGCACGACCACCGCCGGCGCAGGCGGGGTTCCGAAGCCGACCGGGACGATCGACTTCTTCGGCTGGGAGGGCGAGGACCTGGCCGCCGTGAAGGAGATGCAGGCCTTCCTCAGCGAGAACGGCGCGAACCTCAAGGCCTCGTTCACGCCGACCCTGGACGACATCACCCCGAGGCTGCAGTCGACCGACGGGATCGACCTGCTCGCCTACACCTCAATCATCACCGAGCGGCTCCAGACCGCCGACCTGCTCCAGCCCCTGGACACGGCGAAGCTGCCCAACCTCGAGGGGCTGCTGCCGCGCTGGGAGGAGGACGACCCGCAGTGGATCGAGAACGGCGAGCGCCTGTTCGTGCCGATGTTCTTCCAGACGTTCAGCCTGATGCACAACAGCGACGAGGTCAGCGACCCGCCGACCGAATACCGCGGCCTGCTCGAGCCGGAGTTCAAGGATAGGATCGTCACCTGGGCCGAGCCGAACGGCGCCTTCGGCGTCCTCTCGGACATGCTCGACATCGAGCAGGGGCAGGTTCCCAAGGACAGGATCGACGAACTCGCCGACCTGTTCCAGCAGTTCGTCGACCAGTCGAAGTCGATCGCCGCCTCGCCGGGCGACATCGTCACCCAGATCGCCTCCGGCGAGGTCGTCGCGGTGTTCCTCGGCACCCCGCAGTTCACCGCCTTCGCCAATGGCGCGGGCGGCGCGGGGCGGGCAGTCCGCGACGTCGTCGAGATCGAGAACGGGAACATGTCGTTCACCGACGGCTACGGGATCCCGACCGGCGCCGATAACGCGGACTCGGCCTATGCGTTCATCAACGAGACGCTCGATCCCAAGGTCAACGCCTCGATCGCCGAAGGGTTCGCCGCCGGCACGGTCGTCGAGGGCGCCGACGAGTTCCTCCCCGAGGACCGGACGCTGTACCCGTCGGACCAGATCGACGAGATCCTCGAAGCAGCTCCGCTGCAGGTTCTCGCGCCGCTTGAGTCCGACGAGTTCGTGACCCAAGGCGAGTGGCTCGAGCGGTTCACTCAGCTGACGAGCTGATCCCGGCTCCGCCGGCGTCACCTCCGGGGCGCCGCCGGCGGGTCGGCCCGTTCGCGCTGACCGCGCCGGCGGCGGTCGCGCTGCTGCTGTTCTTCGCGGCGCCGGTCGCGGTCTTCTTCGTCTACAGCTTCCTCACCGGGGCGGTCTTCTCGTTCACCGCGGAGGCGCCCGCGACGTTCTCGAACTACGTCGACGTGTTCCAGGCGCCGAGCACGCCGGACCTGCTCGGCAACTCGGCGATCGTCGGCCTGCTCGTCGCCGTCTTCTGCCTCGCGATCGGGATCCCCGTCGCCTACTGGATCCGCTACCACGCCGGCCGCTACCAGAACCTGGTGCTGCTCGCGGTGATCGCGGCGCTGTTCGCCTCCTATCTCGTCCGCATCTACGCCTGGCGCAGCATGCTCGGGACGGACGGCGTGATCAACTCCGGCCTCGAGTCGATCGGGGCGATCTCCGAGCCGCTCGGGTTCCTCGTCTTCAGCCGCTTCGCCGTCGTCGTCGCGATCGTCCACATCCTCCTGCCGTTCGTGATCCTGATCCTGTACGCGGCGTTCAGGCCGCTCGAGCCGCGCTACCTCGAGGCCTCGGAGGACCTCGGCGCCGGGATGGTCAATCGCTGGCGGCGGATCATCCTCCCGCTGATCGCGGTTCCCGCGATGTCGGCTTTCATGCTCTGCTTCGTGCTCGCGTCGGCCGACTACGTCACACCGCAGTTCCTCGGTGGCCCCGAGAGCTCGATGGTCGGGGTCCAGATCCAGAACTACTTCAAGGCACAGGGCGACTACCCGCTGGGCGCGGCGCTGGCGATCACGGTCCTCGTCGGCTATCTGATCGTGCAGGCGATGCTGCTGCTCGGGCTGAAGCTGCTCGGCGTCCGCCGGGTCGAGTGGAGGAGCTGATGGCTCGGCGCGGACTCGCATCCGGGATCGTCACCGCGGCGGCGCTCCTGTTCCTGTTCGTGCCCCTGGGCGTGGTCGTCCTCTTCTCGTTCCACAGCACGGGCGGGCTGACGCTGCCGTTCGAGGGCTTCTCGCTGCGCTGGTACGAGGACGTGTTCGGCGACGACGTCTTCCTCGAGGCGCTCACCAACAGCGTCATCCTCGCGGTCGCGACCGCGGCGATCACCGTCGTCCTCGGCACCGCCGCCGCATTCGGGATCTCGCGCAGCACCACACGCCTCCGCGGCCCCGTCCATGTCCTGTTCCTGGCGCCGGTGCTCCTGCCAGGACTGTTCATCGGCGCCGCGCTGCTCAGCTTCCTCTCGCGCCTGGAGATCGAGCCCTCCCTCGCCACGGTCCTGATCGGGCACGTCGTGTTCACGTTCCCGTTCGTGTTCCTCCTGATCAAGACGGCGATCGACCGGCTCGACGTCTCGCTCGAGGAGGTGGCGCGGGATCTCGGCGCGGTCCCGACGCGCGTCTTCCGAAAGGTCACCCTGCCGCAGATCGCGCCCGTGCTCGTCGGCGCGGCGTCGCTCGCGTTCATGCTCTCCTTCGACGAGTTCCTGATCACCTTCTTCGTGATCGGCACCGAGCAGACCCTCCCGACCTACATCTTCGGCCGCCTCCGGCGGACGGTCGACCCGGGGATCAACGTCGCCTCGACGATGTTCCTGGCGGTGACGATGCTCGCCTGGCTTGCCGCCGCCATCGCCACGCTGCGGGCGGCGCGAACCGACCGGGCGACGGTGGTCCTGAACGGTGCCGAGAGCCGGCCGCCGATCGCGAACGGAGCGGAGCGATGAGCGCCGCCGGTCCCAAGGGCGGCCTGCAGGTTCGCGGCGTCAAGCACGCGTTCGACGAGGAGTTCGTGCTCCAGGGGATCGACCTCGACGTCGCCGAGGGGGAGTTCGTCACCTTCCTGGGGCCGTCCGGCTGTGGGAAGACGACCCTGCTGCGCGTGATCGCGGGTTTCATCGAGCCGACCGCGGGCACCGTCTCGATCGCCGGAGAGGAGATGAATGGCGTCAGCCCCCACCGCCGGCCGGTGAACATGGTCTTCCAGCGACCGACCCTGTTCCCGCACCTCGATGTGTTCGAGAACGTCGCCTTCGGCCTGCGGGTAGACCGCATGGCCGACGAGGAGCTCTCAGAGCGCGTCGGGTGGGCGCTCGATCTCGTGCGAATGCCCGGCTACGAGCGCCGCCGCGCGAGCGAGCTGTCCGGCGGACAGATGCAGCGCGTCGCCCTCGCCCGGGCGCTGGTCAAGCGCCCACGGGTCCTCCTCCTCGACGAGCCGCTCAGCGCGCTCGACCTCAAGATCCGAGTCGAGATGGAGGCGGAGCTCCGGCGGGTCCACCGCGAGACGGGGGCGACCTGGGTCTACGTGACACACGATCAGCGCGAGGCGCTCGCGCTCTCGGACCGGATCGCCGTGTTCGAGCAGGGACGGATCGACCAGTTCGCGGATCCGACCACGATCTACCGGCGGCCCGCAACCGCGTTCGCGGCCGGGTTCGTCGGCAACGCGAATGTCCTCGCGTGCGAGATCGAGGGCGGCCGGCGCAAGTCGGCGGTGCGCGTCGCCGGAGCCGAGGTCCCCCTCGCCGATCCGGGCCTGACAGGCCCCGCGTGGCTCGTGCTCCGGCCCGAGAGCATCACGGTCGAGGCCGGCGGCGGGGATGGGCTCCCCGCCACGGTCCGGGATGTCGCCTACCGAGGGACCGCGTTCTCGTACAGACTCGAGGTGAAGGGTCTCGACGATCCGCTCAAGGCCGAGGTCGTCGCCAGCCCCGAGCATCCGATCGCGCTCGGGACCGCGGTCACGATCGGGTGGCCGAAAGATGCGGCGATCGTCCTCCCCCGGGAGACCTGAATGGGCGAGAACGCGCGCCTGATCCTCGTCCTCACCGAGAACTGGACGATCGTCGACCCGAACGATCTCGGCGCGCTGGTGACGCTCGCGCGTGAAGCCGAAAGCGTCGGCGTCGACGCCGTGATGCTCAGCGAGCACGTGGTCCTCGGGCCCAGCGCCGCCGAAGACGGGCTGATGAGCAATCCGCGCGAATACGCGCTGCCCGGAAATCAGGACCCGGCGATGCCGTGGCCGAGCTCGGTCGTTCTGCTCAGCGCGATCGCCGCCGAGACGACGCGCCTCCGTCTCGTCGCCGGCGCGATCCTCGCGCCGCTGCGTCATCCGCTGCTCCTCGCGCGGGAACTGGGGACGCTCGACCTTCTCTCGGGTGGCAGGTTGATCGTGTTGCCGACTGTGAGCTGGCATCGGGAGGAATACGAAGCGCTCGACGTCGACTTTCACCGCCGCGGCAGGTTGCTGGATGAGCAGCTCGCAGTCTGGGATCGCGTCTGGCGGGATTCTCCGGCCAGCTTCTCAGGGGAGCACTACAGCTTCGGCGACGTCTGGCTCGAGCCGAAGGCGTTCCGACCGGACGGCCCGCGCCTGTGGTTCGGTGGCAGCTCCGTCCACCCGGCGTTGATCCGGCGACTGGTTCGATACGGCGTCGGATTCAACCCTCTCGGGCGGATGCCCGACGAAGGGCTCGAGCGGATCGCGCGCGCTCTGCGAGCGGCAGGGCGCGATCCCGGTGAGATCGAGATGGTCGGCGGGCTGCGCGGCACCTTCCCGGACGACGAGTCGACGGCCGACCTCGCGCAGGCGGTCGAGGACTCGGTTCCTGATCAGATCGCCCGCGGGTTCACGTCGTTCTGCTTCAAGCCGAATCAGTTCATCGACGATGCCGCCGACTGGCGCGACCTCTGCGCCGAGGCGGTTGCGCGGGTGGGAGAGGCGGTCGAGCGGAACGGCGGGATCGAGGCCGCGCGTTCGAGATGGGCCGCGGTCGGCTCGAGCTCGTGAGCGGCGCGCGCCGACTCGAGGGACGAAGCGCGCTCGTCACGGGGGCCGGCACCGGGATCGGCGCCGCCGCCGCCCGGCGACTGGCGGCCGAGGGCGCGCGCGTGACCCTGATGGGGCGTCGTCGGGAGCCGCTCGACCGGGTTGCGGAGGAGCTTCCGGAAGACGCACGCGCGGTGGTTCCAGGCGATGTCACGGACGAGGCATCCGTTCGCGAGGCGGTCGAGCGAGCTGTGGAACTCGGAGGATCGAGGTTGGACGTGGTCGTCAACAACGCCGGCATCGGCGGAGCGGGGTCGATCGCCGAGATCGAGCTCTCCGTCTGGCGCAAGGTGCTCGATGCCAACCTCCACGGCACATTCCTGGTCATGCGCGCCGCGCTCGAGCACCTCAAGGCCGGGCGCGGGTCGATCGTCAACGTCAGCTCCGTCGCGGGGCTCGAGGCGGCTCCGGAGTCGGCCGCCTACTGCGTTTCCAAGGCCGGTGTGGTGATGCTCACCAAACAGGCCGCCGTCGACCTCGGCCCCGACGTGCGGGTGAATGCGATCTGCCCCGGCTGGGTGCGGACCCCGATGGCCGACGGCGAGATGGACGAGCTCGCGGCGGCATTGGGCACCGATCGCGCGGGCGCCTACTCGGCCGCGGTGCGCGACGTGCCGCTGGGGCGTGCGGCCGAGCCGGATGAGGTGGCGGCGGCGATCGCCTTCCTGGCGTCCGAGGACGCCTCGTTCATGACCGGGGCGGTGCTGACGGTGGATGGCGGCAGCACGGTGGTCGACATCGCGGCGACCGCCTTCAAGGCCCAGGAGTAGGTCCCGGCGGCCGCGGCGGTCAGGCGCTTGCGGTCATGCCCGTAGAATCGGGCGACCGCGAGCGACCGAGAGGAAGAGGCGATGGAGGCGAGCACCGGCAAGAGGTCGAAGGCGAGCAGCGGCAACGGGGCGGCGCCGAAGCGTCGCTCGACCGCGGCCAAGAGGAAGGCTCCGGCGCGCCGGACGGCGAAGCCCGTCCCGGCCCTCGAGTCGTTCAACCCCGCGACCGGCGAGCTCGTCGGCACGGTCGAGACGATCACCCCGGGCAAGGTGCAGGGGATCGTCGACGACGTCGCCGAGGTGCAGCCGTTCTGGGCGCAGCTGTCGCTCGCCGACCGCGGCCGCTACATGCGCCGCGCCGCCGACGTCCTCCTCGAGGAGCTCGACGAGCTCGCGGCCCTGCTCACCGCCGAGCAGGGCAAGCCGCGGATGGAGAGCTATTCGATGGAGCTCGTCCCGACGGTCGACGCGCTCACGTGGATCGCCGACGAGGGGCCCGAGATCCTCGCCGACGAGCGGATCCCGATGACGCAGGCGTTCCTGAGGACGAAGCGGTCGAAGTTCATCTACGAGCCGATCGGCGTCGTCGGCGTGATCGCCCCGTGGAACTATCCGTGGTCGATCCCGTTCGGCGAGGTCGCGATCGCGCTGATGGCCGGCAACGGCGTCGTCCTGAAGCCGGCGAGCCTGACGCCGCTGATCGGCGAGCGGATCCGGATGGTGTTCGAGAAGGCCGGGTTCCCCGAGGGGCTGGTCCGCACCGTCCACGGCGGCGGCCGGATCGGCGACGCGCTGGTGAAGTCGAGCGCGGGCAAGATCTTCTTCACCGGCTCGGTCGAGGTCGGCCGCAAGGTCGGGATCGAGTGCGCGAAGCGGATGAAGGGGTCGGTGCTCGAGCTCGGCGGCAAGGACCCGCAGATCGTCTGCGCCGACGCCGACCTCGCGAATGCGATCTCGGGCGCCGTCTGGGGCGGGTTCGCGAACGCGGGCCAGACCTGCTCGGGGATCGAGCGCGTCTACGTCCACCGCGACGTCGCCGACCGATTCGTCGAGGGGGTCGTGCGCGAGACCGAGCGGCTCACGGTCGGCGACCCGGGCGAGTGGACCACCGAGATCGGGCCGATGGTGTCCGCAGAGCAGGCCGACCTGGTGACCGAGCTCGTCGACGACGCGATCGAGTCCGGCGCGAAGCGGCTCACCGGCGGCCCGACGAAGGTCAAGGGTCAGAAGGGGCGGTTCATCGCCCCCACCGTCCTCACCGGGGTCGCGCACGAGATGCGGATCATGCGCGAGGAGATCTTCGGCCCGGTGCTGCCGATCGTCACCGTCGAGTCGGAGCAGGAGGC
>Ga0299913_10005393_pt1 | contig 10907 bp, 7 predicted proteins | sample RVTome_9_FD_201360 | JGI IMG/M metagenome (GOLD analysis project Ga0299913, IMG submission 201360) | Soil microbial communities from uranium-contaminated site in the Upper Colorado River Basin, Wyoming, United States - RVT155D38 (version 2) ... | reverse complement strand
GGGCGGCGTAGGCAGCCGCACGCTCCCGCTGTCGGTGAGCAGGTAGACGCGGTCGCCCGGAACCGCGCCCCGCAGCGGGAGCTCGGCGAGCGGCGTGTCGGGGAAGAGCTCGTGGAACGGCGCGGGATTCACCACGGCGCCCGACAGGCAGTGCTCCCCGAGCTCGGCCGACTTCTCGAGCACGCCGATCTCGAGCTCGCCGAGGGGCCCGCCGCGCTCGCGGTCCCCGGCCGCGAGCCGCGCGAGCTCGATCGCGCCCGCGAGCCCTGCCGGACCGCCCCCCACGAAGAGGACGTCGAGCGGAACGGCCTCCTCGCCCGGCGGCTCCTCCACCAGAAAGCGGTCGACGGGCAGCGGGGGCTGTCGTGAAGCCGGAATCAGCGCGTCCATTCTCTCCCTCGGAAGGCGGTCCGGGCCAGCCGGGACCGCGGGTCGTCGCGGCGTCCTTCCGGTCTCAGCGGGCTCCCACTCTTCCGAGACCGGGTCGCCTAGTGTGCGCCCGCTCGTGACGCCGCCACAAGTCCGGGTGGAACAGGAGGAGGATCGTGAACAGCTCGAGCCGGCCGGCCAGCATGAGGAACACGAGCACGAGGTGCGCCGGCGGCCCCATCCACCCGTAGTTGTCCACGGCCCCGACCGCACCCAGCCCCGGTCCGATGTTCCCGATGCTGGCGGCGCTCGCCCCGATGGCCGTCACCAGATCCTGCCCGAGGAGCGTGAGAACGAACGTCCCCACCGCGAACAGCCACATGAAGCCGAGGGCGAACGCCAGCACGCGCAGGAACGTGCGGTCACCGATGGTCGAGGTCCCGATCCGCGCCACGATCACCGCGCGCGGGTGGAGGCTCCGCTTGAGCTCGGTGAGCCCGTGCCGGAGCAGAAGACGGACGCGCATGGCCTTCATGCCCCCGGCGGTGGACCCGGCCATCCCTCCCATGAACATGAGAAGCAGGATCAGGAACTGCGCGGCGGCCCCCCACAGCTCGTAGTCGAACGTCACGAAGCCGGTCGTCGTGGCGATCGACGTGGCCTGGAAGAGCGCCTCGCGGAAGGTGCGCTCGATGCCGACCCCCACGCCGCTCCCGAGCGCGATCACGAACAGTGCGGCCGTCGCGACGAGCACCGCCACCGTGTAGAAGCGCCACTCGGCGTCCTGCCCGTAGCGGAGGCGGCGGCGTGTGGCCTGGTAATGGAGGGTGAAGTTGATGCCCGCGAGGTACATGAAGACGATCGTGACGTAGTGGATGTACGCCGAATCGTAGTCCGCGATCGAGCCGTTCCGGGGCGAGAAGCCGCCCGTCGAGAGCGTGGTGAACGCGTGGTTCACGGCCTCGAACAGGCTCATGCCGCCGAGCAGGTAAAGGAGGACCTGGAGCGCGGTGAGCCCGGCGTACACGTACCACAGGGTCGTGGCCGTCTGCCGGATCCGCGGCGTGAGGCGCTCCTTCGTGGGGCCCGGGACCTCCGCCCGGTAGAGCTGCATCCCGCCCACCCCGAGGAAGGGCAGGATCGCGATCCCGAGCAGCACGATCCCCATGCCCCCCAGCCACTGCGTGACGGAGCGCCAGAAGAGGATGCCCCGCGGGAGCTCCTCGATGGCCGAGAAGACCGTGGCCCCGGTCGTGGTGAACCCCGACACCGACTCGAACAGCGCCGCGCTCGGGAGGGTCAGCACCCCCGTGAACAGGTACGGGATCGCCCCCGCGACGCCCACCGTGATCCACGACAGCGCGACGACCGCGTACCCTTCGCGGATCGTGAGGTCGCGCTCGAGGCGTGTACGGCGATACGCGACGAATCCGACCCCGAACGCGATCACGGCCGATCCGAGGAAGGCGAGCGTCTCGGGCTCTCGATAGGCCAGCGACACGACGCCGGTGAAGGCCAGCGCGACGCTGAGCGCCATCAGCGTGATGCCGATGACGTGAACGAGGTGGGCGAACCTCACGCGAAGAGCTTCTCCAGCTCGGGCATGGCCTGGGGCCGCGCGAACAGGATGACGTGGTCGCCGGTCTGCACCCAGTCGTCGCCGCGTGGCGTGATCAGGTGTCCGTCCCGCACGATCGCGCCCACGATCCCGCCGGAGGGGAAGTCGATCTCACGGAGCGGCATCCCCAGGACGCGGGCCCGCGGACCGATGCGCACCTCCACCGCTTCGGCGTCCACGCCGCGCAGAGTCGCCACTGCCGACACGTTGGCCCGATGCACGTAGCGCAGGATCGTGTTCGCGGCCGAGAGACGCGGCGACACCGTGGCGTCGATCCCGAGCCGCGCCGCGATCGCGGTGTACTGCCGCCTGTGAAGGAGGCTGATCACCTTGCGCGCCCCGGTCGCCTTCGCGAGCAGGCTCGAGAGCACGTTCGTCTCATCCGTGTTCGTGTAGGCGACGAACCCGTCTACGGACCCGACGCCCTCCATCTCGAGCAGCTCGGCGTCGGTCGCGTCGCCGTGGAGGACCAGCGCGTGCGGCAGCCCGGTCGAGAGCTCCACGCAGCGACGGCGGTCGCGGTCGATGATCGTGCAGGCGACCCCTTCCTCCTGGAGGTAGCGGGCGAGGTGCACGGCCTCCGCGCTCCCGCCCGCGATCATCACTCGCTGGAGCGGATACGCTTCGTAGCCGGCCAGCGACGGGAGGTGCTGCATCTCGTCCGACGGCGTCATCAGGTAGATCTGGTCGCCCGCCTCGATCCGGCTCTCGCCGCTCGGGATCTCGGTCGCGCCGTCCCGCTCGATCGCTACGGTGGTGTAGCGGCGCTCCTTGAGCTCCTCGGCGAGATCGAGGATCGAGCGGCCGGCGACGCGGGCGCCCTCCTGGACGCGCAGACCGACGAGGAACACGCGGCCGGCCGCGAACTCGATGAGCTCGCTCGCCACCTCGCTCGCGAGCAGGTTCATCGTCTCCGCCGCGCACTCCCGCTCGGGGTTGATCATGAGATCGATCCCGAGCTGCTCGCGGGAGAGCACGCTTCCCTCGATGAAGAAGTCGGGGTTCGAAATCCGCGCCACCTTCCGAGACACGCCGAGCCGATCCGCGGCGAGACAGCCGATGATGTTGACTTCGTCCCGATTCGTGACGGCGAGGAAGAGACCCGCGGAATCGACCCCCGCCTCTTCCAGCACGGGGACCGCGGCGCCGTTCCCGACGACCGTGAGGACGTCGAGCCGGTCCGAGATCGTCTCGGCCTTCTCCGGGCTCGAATCGATCACGACCACATCCTGCCCCTGCTGCGACAGGCGCTCGGCGAGGTGGTATCCGACCTGTCCCGCCCCCACGATGATGATCCGCATGATCAGGAGCCCGCGCGGAGCGCGCCGTGCGCCTCGAGGATCTCGAGCGTCGGCTCGAGCGGTAGCGCGTCGGTCGTTCGGCCGCCGTGGCCGACGACCCCGGTGGCGGCGAACAGCGAGTTGATCACAGCCTCCTCGGTCGCCTCGACCACGGCCTCGAACAGGGCCGACAGCCGGCGTCCGTCCCGCACCCGGTCCCCCTCCCCGACCGAAAAGGCGATCGCGTAGTCTCCGGACCCGTTCGACATATACGAGCCGGTGCGCCCGATCCCGAGGAACGCCCGCAGCCCGAGCCGCTCGAGCTCCCGGTGGGCGAGCGGCGCGTCCGTGGCGATGACGATCATCACCGAGCCGTCACGATCGGCGCCCGGGGACGCCTTTCCGCTCGCGATGCCGCGCCGGGCGAGGCTGTCGCCGACCGCGACGCCGGCCACCCGGAGCGACCCGCCGAAGTTGGTCTGGACGAGGACGCCCAGCGTGACTCGTTCTCCGTCGAGGTCGAGGACACGGGAGGACGTGCCGATCCCGCCCTTCCACCCCAGCGCGCGCGTGCCCGTCCCGGCCCCCACGGACCCCTCGCGCACGGGGCCCTCCGATGCGGTGCGGAGGGCCTCGCGCACGTGCTCGGGCCGGATCGGTCGGACGCGGATGTCGCTCAGGTATCCGTCGTTGGTCTCGCCCACCACGGGGTTCATGGAGCGGACGTCCTCGTTTCCGGGAGTCGCGAGCAGCGTGTCGAGCAGCGCGTCGGCCGCCCGGAAGACGCTCAGGGTGCCCGTGAGCAGGATGGGGGTTTCGAGTTCGCCGAGCTCGTTCACCTGCGTCGAGCCGACCAGCTTCCCGAACCCGTTCCCGACCACGATCGCCGCCCGCGGGCGCCGCGCGAACACGTTCCCCCCGTGCGGGAGGATGGCCGTGACTCCCGTGCGGATCGAATCGCCCTCCCACACGGTCCGGTGTCCGACGAGGACCCCGGGGACATCGGTGATCGCGTTGTGCGCGCCCGGGTCGAGGTACCCGATCACCACCCCGGCCTCGCGCGCCCGGGGCCGCGTGCTGTCGGCCGGAGCCTGCGCGGCCGCGCCGTCCGACGCGGCGGTCAGCACCAGAAGCGCGATCGCGTGCACCTTCCCGACGTGCATCCGAGTCCCTCCGTGGCGTGGGAGAGCGGGTCTGAGACCGTCGCTCAAACTGGCGCAACGCTGACGGGTTTGCGACACCCGGATGTGAAGACGGGGGAGACGTCGGTCCCCCCCGTGGGTCGCGCCCCCCCCAGGGCCGCAAGCGCTCGGTCGGCCCGGGTCGGGGTGGACCGGCCGCCATCGGCCCGGGCCGCCGGTCAGGCCTGGCGTTCGACGTCGTCCGCCGTGTCGCCCTTCTGACGCGCCGCCTGGAACCGCGAGGAGGCATCGATGGTGCTGGTCACGGGCTGGGCGGGGAGCTCGACCCGAAACGTCGATCCGATCCCGCGCTCGCTCTCGACGTTGATGAGCCCCCCGTGCGCCTCGACGATCTCGCGGGCGATCGCCAGACCGAGCCCCGCACCCACCTTCCCCGCGTGCTGACCCGCCTGGTAGTACTTCTCGAAGATGTAGGGGAGCTCGGTCGGCGGGATCCCCTCGCCGGTGTCGCGGATCTCGAGCACGAGCCAGCCCGGCTCGCCCCGGGCCTTGAGCTCGATGGTGCCGCCTCGGGGCGTGAACTTGAACGCGTTCCCGAGCAGGTTCCCGAGGAGCTCGTCCCGCACGCGCCGCGGATCGAGAAGCACCTGCTCGGGGACGCTGTCATCGGCGGCCACCCGGAACACGATGCGCTTCTGCGCGGCCACACCGGCGAAGTTCCGCCTCACCTCCTCGAACAGCTCCGCCACGCGCACCGCCTCGAGCTTGACATCGAGGCCCTGCGCCTCGAGGCGGCTCATGGCCAGGAGCTGGTTCACGCGCTCCTTGAGCAGGTTGGTCTGGTCGCGGATGTAACCGAGAACCTCGCGCTGACGGGGCTCGATCTCGCCGTACGATCCATCTTCGATCATCTCGAGGTATCCGCGCACGACGTTCACCGGCGTCTTGAGCTCGTGGCTCGCGATCGACACGAACTCGGCCTTGAGCCGATCGAGCTCCGCCAGCCGCTCCGCCATGGAGCGGAACGAGCGCGTGAGGTCGCCGATCTCGTCCGTGCGGCCGTACGGGAGGTCGCGCGGCGGAGAGAATTTCCCGCTCGCCACCGCGACCATGGCAGAGCGGAGCCGTCCGAGCGGGCTCGTGACCGTCCCCACCGACAGGAGCGCGACGAGCACCGCGAGCCCGGCCGCCAGCCCCGTGGCCGCGGCCGCGGTGCGGGCCGTCCGCTGGGTGATCGTCTGCGCCTGGACGGCCGCCGCCGTGCCCCGCGCTTCGACGCTGTCGGCCAGGACCAGGAGCGCCTGCCGCGTGCGCTCGTAGAGGGGAGCGGACGACTGGAAGAGCTCGGTCGCCTCCGTGCTCCGCCGGACCTGCACGAGGCTGTCGAGCGTCACCGTCAGGCTCGTGAGCGAGTCGATCCGCGTGCGGCTGTCGTCGGCCACGTCCCCGTAGCCGCCGTCCGAGAGGGCCTTCACCCACATGCCGGCGATGGCGAGGGCTCCGAGCATCTCGTCGCGCACCAGGCTGTCCCGGGACGCGACGTAGGTGCGCTGGAGTCCGTTCAGATCGCCCACCGCGGCTTCCAGCCGCCCCACGCTGTTGAGGGCCGTGGCGTGGGTGCTCTGGAGGTCGAACGCGATGTCCCGGAGCTCGGCGAGCTGGCGGAGCGTGTAGTACGCGGGCGCCAGGAGCAGGATGATCATGAGCCCGAACACCAGGTACAGCCGGGCCCGAAGGCTCAGGCGCAACAGCGGCCAGGGCATGGCGGAACCCCGATTCAGCCGTGCTCGTGAGCGCTCAAGCGCTCACCGGCTGCGCCTGGAGGAGCGCCGCCACCACGTCCGGGTCGAACCGGCTCCCGGCCTGGGCTTCGATCGCGTCGGCGGGCGGGAGGTCGCCGGCTCCCCGCCCCTCCCGGAGGTCGTCGTACGCGCGCGCCACGTGGACGATGCGCGTCTCGAGCGGAAGCGCCTCCCCTCGCAGACCGGCGGGACCGCTCCCGTCCCAGCGCTCATCGAGGGCGGACAGCATGTCGTGTACGGTCGCCAGGACGGGGACGCTCGTACCCTCGAGCAGGCGCCGTCCGGCGTCGGGGTCGATGTGCACGCGATCGTGCGGCCCCCCGTTCTCGTCGGGGGCGTGAAGCGGCCGCGATCCGAGGTCGTGCAGGAGGGCCGCCCTCCGGACGCGCTCCACGGTCTCCCCGGGAAGCTCCAGCGCCTCCGCGATCCGTCCCGCCAGCCAGCTCACGCGCTTCGACCGGCCCTCGGCCCCGGGAAGCCCGGCGTCGATCGACGCGCCCCAGCGCTCCAGGAGCTCGAGCTCCGTGTCGGACTCGCGCGGCGGCTCGGGAGCCGGTCGGGCCGTCCGCCCGCCCAGCAGGTCGGCCTGGCGCGAGCACTCCAGATACAGGAACCGGGTCTCGAGCAGGTTGTCGACTCGCAGACGGACCTCGGTGGGGCTCATCGGCTTGTTCAGGAAGTCCTTCGCGCCACTGGAGAGCGCCCGGCGTCGCGACTCGCTCGTGATGTCGGACGTCAGGATGAGGAACGGGAGATAGGCGTCCCCAGCGATCTCCCCCTGCATCGCCTCCATGACCACGAACCCGTCCATCCCCGGCATGAGGAGGTCCAGGATCACGAGATCGGGCCCGAACCCCGCGAAGCGGCTCACCGCCTCGACCGGATCCGTCCACCCCTCTATGACTTCGTATCCCGCCCACTGGAGCACGTCCGTGACGTACCGCACGTTCTGCGGCTCGTCGTCGACGACCATGATCCGGGCTCGTTTTCGCTGCTCTTCGCGCATGCGTGGCTCACCCCTCCGGTTGCCATCCGCACGGTCGTGGGTTGCAAGTTGTGCGCGCGTGCGGGAGGGTCCGAAACCGGGGTCGGACCACCGGGACGGCTCCCACATCAGGGTCTATCCGAAACGGCGGGAACGTCACTCCAGCAACGGGTTCCGGCCCCGGAGACTGTTCCTCCCCCCCTCCGGCGAGTGGGTGCTCCCCGAACCCGGATGGGGTTCCGTCGTGGCCAAATCGTTGCGGCGGCGCAACATCGATCGTGGGCGTGGCACCCGGCTCCTTCCCGGTGCCCGACCATCGAAGTCCAAGGCGCGAGAGGAGTTGGCGGCCACCCGCGGGCGACGGCAGCGCCCGCCGGCCGGGGACCGGGAGACCTGCAACCGGCGCGCGCGACTCGAAGGCGGCCGGATCGTGGATCAGGAGATGATCTCGGCGCGCTCGATGTAGTCCAGGCGTGGAAATTCCTCGTTCAGGTATTCGTTCCCCTGCATCTGGATGCGCGACTGATCGGGCCCCGCACCGCCCGGGGGGCCCTCGCCATAGCCGGAGTACAGGGACTCGACGACATCCATCCCCTCGACGACCTCGCCGATGGGGGCGAAGAGCTGCGAGTCGAGCCGCGAGTTGTCGCCGTAGTTGATGAAGAGCTGCGTGCTGCGCGTGTTCGGTCCTCCCATGGCGTACGTGAGCCGTCCGCGGGTGTTGCTCTCCACGACCGGATCGTCGGGGATCCGCGCGGTGCGCCAATGGGACTGGATGGCCGGATCGCCGTTGATCCCGAACTGGGCCACGAACCCTTCGAGGACGCGGAAGAAGCGGGCCCCGTCGAAGAAGCCATTCCGCACCAGATTGAAGAAACGGTCGACCCCGTTCGGGGCCCAGTCCCGGTGGATCTCGAGGACCACGTCGCCCTTCGACGTCACCAGCCGGACCCGGAAGTCCGCCGGCGCCATCATGTTCATCTCGGGCGCGCTCGGGTTCATCAGCGGGTTGGCCTCCGGGGGCACGGCCGCACCTCCCTGGACTTCGGGGGCCTCCGCCGGGGCCTCCCCCTCCGCCGCGTCGGCCGGCGGAGGCGCTTCCCCTCCGGCATCCCCGGTCTCCCCCGCACACCCGGCGAGCACGAGCGCCAGCGCCACGCAGCACGCCCGAAGCCACCATCGATCCCGAACATCCCTCACCTTCATGAGCGGTTCCCCCCTGCGGTCTCGTTGAGCTCCCCCGGACCCGAACGTCCGAGAAAGGCGAGAAACGTCACGACGACTCCCCCGACCAGCCACGCGGCGAGGATCGCGAAGACGAGTCGCAGGCCGCTCGAGAGACCCGGGTCCAGGCGGTGGAGGAGGAGGCCCGCGCCCCCGAACGCCGCCACCGACCAGGCGAGCGCCCGGAGGGCGAACGCCGGGCCGCTCCTCTCGATTTCCGGAGTCCGTCGCATGACCAGCTCGCCGGAGGCGGAGAGCAGCGCGAAGCCTCCCCCGATGACGAGACAGGCCAGATACACGCTGGACATGCGAGAGGATATCCCGTCGGCCTCCAGCGGCCAACCCCGCCGCGGGCCGCGGGCGCGGCCGGGTCAGGCCCCGCGCGCGACGACGTACCGGTAGGCCACGGGGATGGCGACGAGCACGAAGATCGTGCTCGAGATGAGCCCGCCGATCGTGGCCAGCGCGAGGGCGTTCCAGATGTTCTCGTCCTGGGAGGACGCGAACAGCACGAGCGGCAGGAGCCCGAAGATCGTGGTGAGCGTCGTCATCAGGATGGGTCGCACGCGCTCGAGCGTTCCCTGGAGGATGGCCTCGTGGGTGGGCATCCGCTGCCGGAGCTCTCCGATGTGGTACACGACGAGGATCGCGTTGTTGACCACGATCCCGCCCATCATGATCGTCCCGATGAACGCGGTCCGGGTGAACGTCGCATCGGTGTAGAAGAAGATCATGAACACGCCGATGAGGGCGAGCGGCAGCGTGAACAGCACCACGAAGGGCGCGGCCAGCGACTCGAACAGCGCGGCCGTGACCATGTAGATGAGGAGGACCGAGAACCCCAGCACGAGCCACATCTGGGTCGTCTCCTCGGTCGTCCAGCGGCCGGTGTCCTCCTTCTCGATCTTGTAGCCGGGCGGGAGCTCCATCGCATCCACGACGGCGTCGCGTACCAGATCGCCCAGCTTCCGGGGACCCCGGAACTCCCATGCCACGGTGCGCTCGTACTGCTGGTCCTCCCGGCGAATGCTGGAAAGCACCTCGCGACGCCCCACGTCGGCGACGCGGGCCAGCCGCACTTCCTCGCTCGTGGAGATCGGGACCCGGAGCTCACCGAGGTCATAGAAGTCGAAGTCCCGATACCCCTCGACCTTCACGGCGTACTGAACCTCCTCGCCGCCCACCCGGATGCGGTCCGTGAGCGGGGCGCCCGCGATGTTCGAGGCGACGTAGCCGAGGAGCTCCTGGACCGAGATGTCGTACCCCGCCAGGGCCTCGCGCCGGGGCTCGACGTAGTACTCGAACTCCTTGTCCGACCGCCAGTAGCCGCTCGCGTTGGGGTCCACGTCCCGGATGCGGCTGAAGCGCTCGAGACGCCCCGCGATCTCCTCGGCGATGTCGCGCACGGCGAGGTAGTTGAACCCGAGCACCTGGAGGCGGTAGTTGGGCGGGCTCGAGCCGCCCCCGTAGAAGCTCGGCCCGAAACCGTACACGCGGACGTCGACGCCCGAGAAGCCGTAACTGTACGCGACCATCTGGTCCTTGATGGCCACGGGGACGCTCGTGAGCTCGAGCTCCTCCGGGAAGTACGCCTCGATGAGCGCGTAGTTGGCCAGCACGGTGGTCTCGTAGCGCTCGACCTCGGGGAGCGTCCCGAGCTTCGCCTCGAAGGAGCGCGCGAGCTCGTCCGTCCGATCGAGCCCCGCCCCGCGGGGGAAGGTGATGAAGATCCGGATGTACGTGTCGTCCCCGCCGAAGCCGCGCCAGTAGCCCCCCGTGCTCACGTGCCGGTCGAACGCCAGCCAGCTTCCGTACAGGCACGCCGCGCAGGTCAGCACCACGAGCATGGGGTGGCGGAGGGCGAATCCGAGAAAGCCGCGGTAGCCGCGGATGTAGAACGGCTCGCGCGCGGTCAGGGCGGCCGGCTCGCTCGTGCGGCGCCCGGCGTCCGACGTCGCGGGCGGCTCCCCGGGGCCCGCGACCGCGCCGCCGGCGAAGGCTCCGGCCACCACCGGCGCCCCGCCTCCGACGCGCCGCACCCGGGCGGCGAGCGATGGGACGAAGGTGAAGGCGACGAACAGGCTGGCGAGAATCGAGAACCCGACCGCGAACGAGAGCGGCAGGTAGTAGACCCGCAGCTCGCCCTGAAGGAAGAGGAACGGGACGAGCACGATCGCCGTGGTCAGCGTCGCGGCGAGCACCGGGAGGACGACCTGGCGCGCGCCGTCCGCCGCCGCACGATCCGGCTCCTTCCCCAGCCGGCGGTGCCGCTCGACGTTCTCGAGCACCACGATCCCGTTGTCGACCACCAGACCGAAGCCCCACGCGAGCCCGGCCAGCGTGAGCAGGTTGAGCGAGAACCCGCCCACGTAGAGGAGGTTGATCGCGATGAGGACGCTGAAGCCGATCGTCGCGAACACCACGAGCACGGCGCCGAGCGAGCGCAGGAAGAGCATGAGGACGAGGAAGATCACGATCCCGGCCGCG
>Ga0299913_10005392_pt1 | contig 10908 bp, 9 predicted proteins | sample RVTome_9_FD_201360 | JGI IMG/M metagenome (GOLD analysis project Ga0299913, IMG submission 201360) | Soil microbial communities from uranium-contaminated site in the Upper Colorado River Basin, Wyoming, United States - RVT155D38 (version 2) ... | reverse complement strand
GCGGCCTTGGCCCAGGGGATGTTGGCCGCGCCGGCGATGTGCCCGGGCACCTGCGACTGCTCTTGCGGCAGGTGGTCGGGCGCGAGCTTCTCGCCCCGGAACTCCTCGGGTGAGCGGACGTCGACCAGTCCGACCCCGGTGCCGACCTTCGCCAGCACCTCGTCCCGCAGGGCTCGGATCTCGTCGCGCGCGGGGGCCTCGATCGTGAGCCCGGTGGGTGCGTAGGTCGGCACCGCGCTCACCAGCTCACGGCTCTCGAGCTCCCACTTCTTGCGGCCGCCGTTGAGCAGCCGCACGGCGTCGAAGCCTCGAAGTTTCAAGATCCAGTAGGCATAGGCGGCGAACCAGTTGTTGTTGCCGCCGTAGAGCACGACCGACGTGTCGGGGCCCACGCCTGCCTCCGACAGCAACACCGCCAGCTCGCGTTGCGACAGGTAGTCGCGGCCGACCTTCGTATGAAGGTCCGTCGACCAGTCCCACCCGACCGCCCCACGGAGGTGTCCCTTGTCGTAGGCGGTCGTGTCCTCATCGACCTCGATCACGCGGACCGAGGGATCATCGAGGTGCTCGTCGAGCCAGTCGGTGTCGACGAGCACGTCCGGGTTGGCGTAGTCGCTCATGTCTTCTTCCTTCCTTCGGTGGAACGGAGATGGCGGCGGAACCTGGATCGGGCTTCGGCCCGCCGCCGGGTGCGGCCCATACGTTCGTGCCCGGGCATGTGCGCAGGCTGGATGCTGCGGGGTGCTCCCTAGGCGGGAGCACGGCACGTACAGCACAGGCGCGAGGGGATCATCGCGCCGACGAGCCCACGGCATCGGGTGCGGATCAGGGTTCCCTACCTCTCGGGTCGGAATCGCAGGTGCACGTTCTATCGCTGTTGCACCTGCAACGTCAACGCCGGGACCGGCCGCGGGGCCGGTCAAGATGCGTTCGATCAGAAGATGCCCAGCGCCGCCTTCGCCTCGTCGGACATCATCTCCGGGGTCCAGGCCGGCCGGATCACGAACTCGGGCCGCACCTCCCCGAGCCCAGGCAGGGGGGCAAGGAAGGCTCGCATCTGGTCCTCGATCATCGGGCCGATGGGGCAACCCATCGTCGTCAGCGAGTATTGGATGTCGACGTCGCCCCGCTCGTCGACCTGCACGTCGTAGACCAGGCCCAGGTCGACGATGTTGAGCCCGAGCTCGGGATCGTAGACCTGCTTGAGGGCCTCGCGAACGTCATCCGCCGTCGACGGCCCCTCGCCGCTCGGGACGGCCGCCGCGGGCGGCGTCGGGGTGTCGACGCCGGGGGTTGCGTCGGGGAGCGCCTCGTCGATCGTCGTGAACTCTGGCTCGTTCATAAGACCTTCCCGCCTCGTTGGGGCATATCCTTACCCGAACAGGTTACTTCCCCACCCCAGGAACGAGGACCCATGCCGCAGATCCGCGCCCTCATCGTCGACGACCACCCGGTCACCCGCGAAGGGCTCCGCACCGCGCTCGAGCTCTCCGACGACGTGGTCGTCGTCGTGGGTGAGGCCGCGACGGGTGAGGAGGCCATCGAGCGCGCACGTGAGCTCTCACCCGACGTCGTGTTCATGGACGTGCGCATGCCGGGGATGGACGGCATCGAAGCGACGCGGCGGATCCGCGAGGCGGCGCCGGAGACGAAGGTGATCCTGATCACGATCGACGAGTCTCGCGGCGCGATCGCCGAGGCGATCCAGGCGGGCGTCTCGGGCTACCTGCTCAAAGACGCCTCTCCCGACGCGCTCGTGGACGCGGCCCGCAACGCGATCGAAGGCAACGCGGTGATCCACCCGCAGCTCACGAAGACCTTCATCGAGGAGGCGCGGGTCAACGAGCCCGCCGGGGAATCGTCGACACCCCCCCTGTCGAAGCGGGAGCGCGAGATCCTGCAGAAGGTGGCCGACGGCGGCACCACGCGTCAGGTCGCCAGCGACCTCGGCATCTCCCCGCACACCGTGAAGACCCACCTCGAACGCATCTTCGAGAAGCTCGGCGCCAACGACCGCGCGCAGGCGGTCGCGATCGCGATCCGCACCGGCATCGTGCACTGACCGCCGGCGAGCGGTAGCCCTCGGCCGTTCGACGGGGGTTCTCAACCCGACCGGGGGACGGCCGATACCCTCGATAGATGCCCACGACCGTCCTCCTGTGCGACTCGCCGGACGAGGTGGCCCGCCTGCAGTACCAGCTGCTTCGTGAGGCTCCCGACCTGCTGATCGAGGCCGTGACCGATGCGTTCGCGGCGGTCGAGGCCGCGATGCGTGCCCGTCCTGAGGTGGTCGTCGTCGATCCGGAGCTCGAAGGCCTCGGCAACGGGGAGCTGATCCGTCGACTGCACGCTTCGGCGCCGAGCGCGAGGATCATCGCCAGGGGTGGCGACGCCGATGCCGGCCATGTCGCGATGGCGCTCGGCGCCGGCGCGTCGGCGTTCCTGACGAGGCGCGAGCCGCTCGAGGTGCTCGTCGACGCGATCCGCTCGGTCGCCGGCGGCACCGTGGTGCTGTCACCTGCGGCGGCCTCGGTCCTCGGTGCCGAGCTGACCCGCATGACCGGCCGCATCCGCGAGCTCGAGGAGGAGCTCGGGACGCTGCGGGACGACGTCTCACAGGGCTCCTCGGCCAAGGCGGATTTCCTCGCGAACATCTCCCACGAGCTACGGACCCCTGTGACCGTCGCCAAAGGCATCGCCTACGTCCTGCGCAACCCCAACGTGCCGGAGGACGAGCGTGCCCAGTTCCTGGGTCAGCTGCAGGCCTCGCTCGACAAGCTCATGGCGATCGTCGACGAGATCATCACGGTCGCCGAGCTCGAGAAGGGCACGTTCTCCCTTGAGCTGAGGCCGACGGACCTCGCTCCGCTGCTGCGGCACGCGGTCGACGAGGTCGCTCGCCAGTACCCCGGACAGTCGATCCTGGCGCAGGTGCCCGACGCCCTCGCGTCGATCGCCGACGGCCCGAAGGTCGGCGGCGTCGTCCGGGAGCTCCTCGACAACGCCTGTCGCTATTCCCCGCCGGGTCTGCCGGTCGAGCTCACGGCCCGCTCCATGAGCGAGGGCGTGGTGGTCTCGGTGCTGGACCGAGGCGAAGGCCTCGACAGGGCGGTTGCCGCCAGGGCATTCGAACAACCCTTCTCCACGGGCGAGGGCATCCTGCGCAAGGAGAAGGCCGGCGTCGGGGTGGGGCTGCACCTGGCGCGCCAGGTGGTCGTGGAGCACGGCGGCATCATGTGGTCGGACCCGCTTCCCGGCGGCGGCACGAGGGTGTCGTTCTGCATCCCCAGCCAGCAGGGCGAGCGCCTGTCCTCACCCCCCGTCGGCGCCGCCTGAGACAACCGGTCGTAACGTCTGGCGCGAGGGGGGTCCGGTGGGTATCCTCCACCGAGGATCCACGCGTGCGGAACGCCATCGTCGTGCTCGTGCTGGCCGTCGTGACGGCCGGCTGCACCTGGGACGCTGATGACCCGACGGCAGCCGCCGCGGCACGGCTCGAGGTTCACCCCACACCATCGTCGTTCTCGCGCATCACGGCAGGCTCGGTGCGTGCGCTGGTGCCTGAGGAGTGGCGCGCCGTGCCCATGCGCTCGGAACACATGGCCCGCCAAGGGTTCGTGGCCTCGCCGCGGCCGGGCTCGTGGGGGTCGATGGATCGGGGTACGGCCGGCCTCTCGGCCACGTGGGTCGATGCGAGCCGGGTGGGCGTACCGAGCGACTATTACTACCTCGCGGCGACCGGTCCCCTGCTCTCGAGACTCTCCGCCACACGGTGCCGCACGCTCGACCAGCGCGTCTTCGTGGACAACGCGCCGGCCTTCGCGACCGGCGTGGAGGGCTCCCCGGGGGACTACGTCGCTCGCGGTGAGGGACGGTGCCGGGAGCGGGGCGGCGAGGCGACCCGTTGGGCCTACTTCGTGGCCGCGCCCGGCTTCGGACCGACGAGGACCGTCGGCATCCCGAGCTCTGGTCTCTATGTGGTCGTTGCCACCGCACCCGAAGGGCCCGAGGCCGACGGCATGCTGGCGCACCTGCTCGCCCACACGCGGTTCGGCAACGCGGCGATCGCCGATTTCGTGCGGGCGATCAGGGGCACCGGCCCCATCGTCTAGCGCCCCCGCGGCCGGTCGGACATTCGGATCTAGCGAGGGGAACGGTCCACGAACGGAGGACGCACGAGGGTAGCTCGGCCCCGGCGCCCACGGATGTCGACCTCGACCTCGGAGCCGACCTCAGCTTCCTCCGCCGGCCAGAGGTACGCCAAACCGATGCCGGTCTGGAGCATCGGTGAGAAGGTGCCGCTCGTGACCTCGCCGATCACCCGATCGCCCTGGAACACGGGCCGAAATACCGGATAGCGCGCGCGTGGGATGAAGCGGCGTTCGTGCATCCGGAGGCCTCGCAAGCGACTGGGCAAACCCTCATCCCGCTGAACCTCCAGGGCAGCACGTCCGCGGAACGGCCCCTTTTCGAAGGAGACGGCCCACCCCAGCCCCGCCTCGAGCGCGCTCGAGGACTCGAACAGATCCTGGCCGTACAGGGGGTAGCCCATCTCGAGGCGCAGCACGTCGCGCGCCGCCAACCCACAGGGCGCCCCTCCGACCTCGGCCACGGCGTCGAGCAGCCCGCGCCACAACTCGCCCGCGACGTCCTGGAACGTGAACAGTTCGAACCCGACCTCGCCCGTGTAACCCGACCGGGTCACGATCACCGGGCGGCGTCGGAACTCCGTCTCGGCGCACCGCATGAAGTCCAGGTCCGCCGCGTCCGGGAACAGCCGCGCCATCACCTCGACCGACGCGGGTCCCTGCACGGCGACGAAGCACCAATCCTGGTGATACATGAGGTGGACGGTGTCCGGCGCGGGCGCCTCGGCAAGGATCTGCAGCACCCGCTCCGCGTTCGCGGCGTTCGGCACGACGAAGTAGCGCTGCTCCCCAAGCCGGTAGACGATCAGATCCTCGATCACGCCGCCGCCCTCGTTCAACACCAGGTTGTACTGCGCCTGCCCCACGGCCACGCGCGCCAGGTCGTTGGTCACCACCCCCTGGAGCAGACCCTCGGCGCCCGGCCCGACGACCTCGACCTTGCCCAGATGGGTCAGATCGAACAGGCCGACACGCTCGCGCACCGCCCGATGCTCCGCGAGGGCACCTGCGTACTCGATCGGCATGCGCCAGCCGGCGAAGGGCCCGAGCTTGGCTCCGAGCGCGCGGTGCTCGCGCTCCAGCGGCGTGCGCTTGAGGTCGGCGTCGTCCACGGCGCGCATCCTAGTGCGGCCTCGCCGAAGGGCGGGCTGGCCGCGCGGACCCAACGCAGGGGGCCGGGTAGACTGGTCCGTCGATGGCCGATGCCTACGACGTAGTTGTGATCGGCGCGGGTACCGGCGGCTATTCCGCCGCGCTCCGCGCCTCCCAGCTTGGCCAGCGCACGGCGCTGGTCGAGCGGGACGACCGTCTCGGAGGCACCTGCCTGATCCGCGGCTGTATCCCGACCAAGGCGCTGCTGCGGTCTGCCGAGGTCCTCGACACCGTGCACCGGGCGGCTGAGTGGGGGGTCAAGGCGGACGGCGAGCCCGACTGGAGCGCGATCCGCGCCTTCGAAGAGGCGATCGTCGACAAGAACATCAAAGGCCTCACCGGGCTCGTGAAGGCGCGGGGGATCGACGTGATCCGCGGCACCGCCCGGCTGGTGGCCGGCCCCAAGGTCGAGGTGGACGGTCGCACGCTCGAGACGGGCGACGTGATCGTGGCGACCGGCTCCCGACCCCGCCTGCTGCCGGGTCTCGAGGTGACCCAGCGGATCATCACGAGCGACCAGGCGCTCCAGCTCGACCACATCCCTGCTTCAGCGGTCGTGATCGGGGCGGGCGCCGTCGGACTGGAGTTCGCCTCGATGTACCGCTCGTTCGGCGCCGACGTGACGGTCCTCGAAGCGTTGCCCCGCCTCGCGCCGCTCGAAGACGACGAGGTCTCCAAGGAGATCGCTCGCGCGTTCCGCAAGCGCGGGATCACGACCGTGGCCGGCGCGAGCGTGCGGGCCGTAGAGGACACGGGCGAGGCGGTCGAGGTGACCTACGAGGCAAGAGATGCCACCGAGGCCGTCACGGCAGAGCTCTGCCTCGTAGCGATCGGCCGAGGTCCGGTCTCCGACGGGGTGGGGCTGGAAGAGCTGGGCGTCGCGCTGCATGAGAAGGGCTACGTGGTCGTCGACGATCACCTGCGCACGAACGTCGACCACGTCTGGGCGATCGGCGACGTGGCGGCCACCCCCCTGCAGCTCGCTCACGTATCGTTCGACGAAGGGTACGCAGCCGCTGAACGCATCGCCGGCCTCGACGTGCCCGTGATCGACTACACCCACGTCCCCCGGGTCACCTACTGCACGCCCGAGATCGCGAGCGTCGGCCTCACCGAGGCACAGGCGCGTGAGCGAGGTGGCGAGGTCGTCAGCCGCAAGCTCGACTTCCGCGGGATCGGCAAGGCCAACATCGTCGGCGAGGGCGGGTTCGTGAAGGTCGTCGCCGAAGCCGGCGGTGGTCCCACCCTCGGCGTGCACATGATCGGACCGCACGTCACCGACCTTGTCGCTGAGGCGATGCTGATCACCGCGTGGGAGGCGACGCCGGACGAGGTCGCCTCGATGCATCACCCGCACCCGACCCTGTCCGAGGGTGTCGGCGAGGCGTTCCTCGCACTCGCCGGCAAGCCCCTGCACTCCCCCTGACGAGGAGGACCGTGGCTACGAAGGTCCACCGCGACACCGGCAGCACCGACCTGTCGCTGCCCGATGACCAGCTCAAGGAGATCCTGTATCTCCTGAAGCTCGCTCGATACTTCGACGAGCGGATGGAGGCCTTGTACCGCCAGGGCCGGCTTCCCGGCGCCATCTATTCGGGACGCGGGCAGGAAGGCACACACGTCGGCGTGACCTTCGCTCTCGACGAGGGTGACTCGCTGTTCCCGACCCATCGCGATCTCACCGCCCAGCTGACGAAAGGTCTCGATCTCAAGCGCGTCATGGCGCAGTTCTGGGGCCGCATCGACGGGTACACGCGAGGGCGCGACGGCAACAGCCACATCGGCGACTGGCAGGGCAACAAGACCTTCACCGTGATGTCCCACCTGCCGATCGCCTACCCGGTCGCGATCGGCGCGGCCTGGGCCTACCAGCGGCGCGATGACGGTCACGTGGCGATGGCGATCTGCGGTGACGGGTCGACCTCCAACGGCCGCTGGCACGAGGCGCTGAACTGGTCGGCGATCTTCCGGCTGCCGGTCGTGTGGGTCGTCAACAACAACCAGTTCGCGTACTCCACGCCCAACACCAGAGAGTTCGCGGTGCCGACGATCGCCGAGCGGGCCGACGCCTACGGCATGCCCGGCGTGCGCGTCGACGGCGCCGACGTCCTCGAGGTCCACCGGGCCGCCAAGGAGGCCGTCGACCGGGCCCGCGAGGGTGGTGGGCCGACCCTTATCGAGTCGGTGTCGTTGCGCTGGCGCGGGCACGCCGGCCACGACCCCGCGAAATACGTGCCGAAGGAGATGCTCGACAACTACGTCGCGGACAAAGATCCCGTGAAGAACTTCCAGCAGCTGCTGCTGGATCGCAAGGTCGTGGACGACGGCGACATCGAGGAGCTCAACGGACGGATCGAGCGCGAGTTCGACGAGGGGTACGAATACGCGCTGGCCTCACCGTTCCCCGAGCCCGGCGACGCCTTCAAGGGCAACTGGGTCGAGGACGGCTACTGGACGAGCGAACCGGGCCGCGATGGCGGCACGGAGGCCGGCTGATGGCCACGGCGAAGGTAGAGACCGGCGCGGCGGGCCACGGCGCCGAACCTCGTGGCAAGCGGAGCGACGACGGCCAGGCGACGTACCTCGTTGCGATCGCCGAGGCGCTGTGGGAAGAGATGGAACGCGACGAGCGCGTCTACATGCTCGGCGAAGACATCGGCGCCTACGGCGGTGCGTTCAAGGTGACCGAGGGGTTCATCGAGCACTTCGGCGACCAGCGCGTGATCGACACCCCGATCGCCGAAGAGACGATCGTCGGCATGGCCGTCGGCTCGGCGATGGAGGGGTTCCGACCGGTGGCCGAGTTCCAGTACGCCGATTTCATGTCGAGCGGGTTCGATGAGATCACCACGGTGCTCTCCCGCTATCACTACCGAAGCGGTGTGCCGCTGCCGGTGGTGCTCCGCGGTCCCTCGGGTGGTGGGGTGCGTGGGTCGTCGTTCCACTCGATCAACCCGGAGCCGTGGTTCGCGCACGCCGGAGGGATCAAGGTGGTCTGCCCCGCGTTCCCGAGCGACGCGAAGGGGCTGCTCAAGAGCGCGATCCGCGACGACAACCCCGTGATGTATCTCGAGCACAAGTGGATCTATCGCCGGATCAAGGAGCAGGTGTCGGAAGACCCGGACTTCCTCGTGCCGATCGGCAAGGCGGCGGTGCGGCGCGAGGGATCCGACGTGTCGATCATCACCTACGGCGCGATGGTGCATAAGGCCCTCGAAGCCGCGACCTCGCTCGAGGCGAAGGGCATCTCGGTCGAGATCGTCGATCTGCGCACGGTGTACCCGATGGACGAAGAGACCGTGCTCAGCTCCGTCGCGAAAACGTCGCGGGCCTTGGTGCTGTCCGAGTCCTACCGCGTGCTCGGCATCGGCGCCGAGGTCGCGGCCGTGATCGCCGAGAAAGCCTTCGAACATCTCGACGCGCCCGTCGAGCGCCTCTCGCCGCCGAACCTGCCGGTGCCGTTCTCCCCCACCCTCGAGGACGCCTTCCTGCCCGGCGTCGACGACATCGAGGCGGCGGTGGAACGTCTGTCCACGTGGTGATGCCGCCCCCGGGTGGCCGGAAGGAGATGCCCCAGCGATGACCTCGGTGCAGATGCCCCAGCTCGGCGAAACGATCGTGGAAGGCACGATCCTGAAGTGGCTCAAGCAGGAGGGCGAGGCGATCGCTCGCGACGAGCCGCTGTTCGAGATCTCGACCGACAAGGTCGACACCGAGGTGCCCTCGCCCGTCGCCGGCACGGTGGCCAAGATCCTCGTCGCCGAAGGGGAAACCGTGCCGGTGGGCACCGAACTCGCGCAGATCACGGACGAGGGTGCGAGCGAGGAGGCGTCGTCCTCGAGCGACGACGCCGCCGGACCCGAGGCGCCGGCGAGCAGCGAGGCCGCGGCCGCCCAGGGCTCCGGACCCGACACGCCGGCCGCCGAGCCGGCGAGCCCGGCGGCGGCCGCTGCCGAGGTCGCGCCCGCCGCGCCGGCCGCCGGCGCTTCCGACTCAGGTGACGCGGCCTCGACGACCTCGGGCGGTGGGCTGCCCGATCGCGGGCCGCGCTCGAAGATCCTGTCTCCCGTCGTCCGCAAGCTTGCCGAGGAGCACGGCGTCGATCTCGGCGCCGTCACGGGCACCGGCACGGGGGGACGCATCACGCGCAAAGATGTCGAAGCGGCCGTAGCCTCCGGCGTGACGGCGACACCCGCGGCGACAGCGAGCCCGGCAGCCCCGACCCGAGAGCCCGCTCCTTCAGCGGTCGCCGGCGCCGGCGAAGAGATCGTGGCCATGAGCCATATCCGCAAGGCGATCGCGACCCACATGGTGGCCTCGAACCAGACCTCAGCCAGGGCCTGGACGCTCGTGGAGGCCAACGTCGAGCATCTGGTCCGGCTGCGAGAGCGGGTCAAGGACGCCTTCGCCGACCACCACGGCGTCAAGCTCACGTACCTGCCCTTCTTCGTCCGCGCGTGCGTGGACGCCTTGCAGGCCTACCCCATGGTGAACGCGAAGCTGCAGGGCGACGACATCGTGCTGCATCGCTACGTGAACATGGGTATCGCGGTCAGCTACGACCAGGGCCTGATCGTGCCCGTCATCAAGGGAGCCGACGGCATGAACTCGGTGGGGGTCGCCCGTGCGATCGCCGACCTGGCCACCCGTGCCCGCGCCCGTGAACTGCGTCCCGACGAGGTGCAGGGCGCCACGTTCACGATCACGAACCCGGGCCCATACGGATCCCTCGCGAGCGTCCCGATCATCAATCAACCGAACACGGGCATCCTGTCGATCGACGGCATCCAGAAGCGCCCGGTCGTCGTCGACGACGACGCGATCGCCGTTCGGCACATGGTGTACGTCTCGATGTCGTGGGACCATCGCGTCGTCGACGGGGAGATCGCGACGAGGTTCCTCGCCCGGGTGAAGCAGAACCTGGAGACCTGGGACTTCGCCGAGGATCTCGGCCTCTAGCCGATGGTCCGTCGCGCGTGGGCGATCGCGCCGTCGTCACCGGTGGGCTACGACGCCGCGAACGCCGCGATGCACGATCTCGCGGTACGCCGCCTCGCCGACCGTGTCCCCGATACGATCGTCCTGCTCGAGCACCCGCCCGTGTTCACCGCCGGGCGACGAGCCCGTCCTGATGACCTGCTGTGGAGCGAAGCCGAGGTCGAGGAGCGAGGTGGGCTCGTCCGTCGGATCGATCGCGGAGGTGCCTACACGTTCCACGGCCCGGGCCAGCTGGTCGGCTACCCGATCCTGCACCTCGGGCCGGCGCCCGACGTGGCGGGCTACCTGCGACGGCTCGAGCAGGTGGTGATCGACGCCGCGGCCGAGGCCGGGGTCCATCTGCACCGACGCGACGACGTGCAGACCGGTGTGTGGCACGGCGACGACAAGGTGTGCGCGATCGGCGTGCGGCTGCAGCGGGCGCGAGTGACCCTGCACGGGTTCGCGATCAACTGCACGACCGACCTGTCGTGGTACGGCGGCATCGTCGCCTGCGGGTTGCCCGAGCAGGGAGTCACGTCCCTGTCGGCCATCGCGGGTCGGCCGATCACCGTCGAGCAGATGCGTCCGATCGTCCAGGCGCAGCTGGCCGCAACCTTCGATCTGGCGC
>Ga0299913_10005391_pt1 | contig 10910 bp, 12 predicted proteins | sample RVTome_9_FD_201360 | JGI IMG/M metagenome (GOLD analysis project Ga0299913, IMG submission 201360) | Soil microbial communities from uranium-contaminated site in the Upper Colorado River Basin, Wyoming, United States - RVT155D38 (version 2) ... | reverse complement strand
TCGCGACCAGCTGGGGATCCTCTCGTCGCGGTATCGCAAGCGCGTGAGCTAGCCGATTCCTCTCCCTCTCGAGGAGCCGACCCATGCAGATGACGTTCAGCACCCGCCACGGCGAAGTATCGGACGTTCTGAAGGACTACACGCGGAGCGAGGTGGAGGGCCTGTCGAAGTACTTCGAGCGACTGGTCGAAGCCGACATCGTCCTCGACCAGGAGGGTCACCGGCACATCGCCGAGGTGCGGATCCATTCCTCGAACGACACCCATTTCGCCAGCTCCGAGGCCGTCGACATGCGGACCGCCATCGACGCGACGGTCGGCAAGCTCAAGCGCCAGCTGAGGCGGCATAAGGAGAAGCTGAACCGCCGCCAGCTCACGCGCGGCGAGCGGGAGCTGGTTCTGGCCGCGCGTCCCCCGGAGCCCGCACCGCCCCCCGATCCGACCGTCGCCCCGGTGGAATGGGACCGGATCTCGAGCGGTGAGGCGATCAGCCGGCTCACGGTCAGCGGGGAAGAGGTGCTGGTGTTCGTGGACACTCGCGACGGCGTGGTGAAGATCGCCAGGCGGGACGGGGAGGAGTCGATCAGCGTCGTCGAGGCTGAGGCGTTCGAGGTGGAGGAGCGCTAGACTCCTCGCCCATGTCGCTGACGGTCGCCGAGCTGCTGGCCCGCAAGGCCGACGTCCTCGGGCTCACGCTGCTCACGCGAGAGTCCACCACCGACCGCGAGATCACCACCGACGAAGTCCTGTCGCCCGGCCTGGTCCTGGCGGGCTTCACGCAGCGGTTCACGCACATCCGACCCCAGGTGATCGGCGAGACCGAGCTCGCCTACCTGCGTTCGCTGCCCGCGGAGACGAGCCGCGAGGCGGTCGAGCGGTTCCTGTCGTACGACATCCCGGTCGTGTTCATCACCAAGGGGCTCGAGCCGCCCCCCGGGATGGTCGAGCGGGCGAACGAGCGCGGCATCCCGGTCATCTCCACACGGCAGAAGACGGGCGAGTTCTACGGCGCGATCAAGGCGTTCCTCGAGTCGCAGTTCGCCCCGTCGACCTTCCTCCACGGTTCGTTGGCCGACGTGTACGGGGTCGGCCTGCTCTTCATGGGGCGCAGCGGGATCGGGAAATCGGAATGCGTCCTGGACCTCGTGGAGCGCGGGCACCGCCTGGTGGCCGACGACCAGGTCCACGTCACGCGACGCTCGGGGGGGATCCTGATCGGTCGCGGCAACGCTGTGCTCGGCTTTCACATGGAGATCCGCGGGGTGGGGATCATCGACATTCAATCGTTGTTCGGGATCCGGGCCGTGCGGCTGCAGAAGCGGATCGAGGTCGTCGTCCGCCTGGAAGACTGGGACGAGAGCACGCCGACCGAGCGCGTGGGTCTCGACGAAGAACGGACCTCGATCCTGGACATCGAGATTCCGCTCGTGCGCGTGCCGCTGAATCCGGGCAAGAACATCACCGTGATCGCCGAGGTCGTGGCGATGAACCACCTGCAGAAGTTCGCCGGCGGGCACGCCGCCGAGCAATTCAACGCGCGGCTCATCGAACGCATGCGGACCAAGGCCGAGACCGAGACGTACCTCGAGGAGGACTACGAGTGACGGGCAGGTGCGGGGTGGTCGTCGGCCACGGGCGCGCGGCCGAGGGTCTGCTTTCGGCGCTGACGCAGGTCGCGGGCGAGCAGCCCAACCTGTGGGCGGTGTCGAACCAGGGTCGCGGCGGAGACGAGCTCGAGGCCGAGATCCTGCGCCTGCTCGACGCCCACTGTGCGGGGCGTGACGCGTACCTGCTGAGCGACATGGACGGCGGATCGTGTGGTCAGGCGTGCCGACGACTCCTCGCCCAGGGGCGCGTCCGCGCCGTGCTGTTCGGCGTGAACCTGCCGCTCCTGGTGGAGTTCGCGTTCCTCCCGGAGCTGCCTTCCGACCAGTTCGTGACCGTCGCGGTGGAGAAGAGCCGGAAGGCGCTGGGCGCGCACCCATGAGCGTGCTCCTGTTCCGGGTCGACGAGCGCCTGATCCACGGGCAGGTGGTGGTCGGCTGGGCTCGCCGGCTCCGCCCGCGACGCATCATCGTGGTGAGCGACGAGCTGGCGGACGACCCGCTGGAGCAGTCCATCTATCGCACCGGCATCCCGGAAGGGATCCGCGCTGACTTCTGGAGCGAGCGCGAGGCGCGGGCCGAACTACCCGCCGCGATCGATTCCGACGAGCCGGCGTTCGTCCTGACCGCGGACCTGGGAACCATGAGCCGGCTCGCGCAGGACGGCGTGCGCATCGAGGAGATCAACGTCGGGGGCATCCATCGCGGCGCGGGCCGGCGACGCGTATTGCCGTACGTGAGCCTCGACGCGGATGACGAGCGGTTGATCGAGGAGCTGGAGCGGGGCGGGGTGCGGGTGGTCGCGCGCGACGTGCCGACCGCTGCGGCGGTGCGGCTCGCCGGACGGGCGCGCGGATGACGGGTGCCGAGTTCGGGGCGCTCACCGCGCTCGGGGCCGTGGTGTTCCTGGATCAATGGCCGGCCGTGCAGACGATGATCTCCCGGCCGATCGTCGTGGGACCGATCGTGGGCGCGGTGCTGGGTGCGCCGACGGACGGCGTCCTGTGGGGCGCGGTGTTGGAGACGATGGCGCTCGCGGTCCAGCCGGTCGGGGCGGCGCGCTATCCCGATGCCGCGCTGGCCGGCCTCCTGGGGACGGCCGCGGCGCTGACGGGGTTCCACGAAGGGCTGTTTCCCGCCGGCTGGGCCGTGGTCGTGGCCGTGGCCGCGGGCGCGGCGGGCGACGCGGTGGGTCGGCTCCAGCGGCGATGGAACGGTCGCACGGCGGCCGGCGTGCGCGCCCGCGTCGCCGCCGGATCGCTGGCCGCGCCGGGTCGGGGGATCGCGGTCGCGCTGTCGCGCGCCGCCGCGCTCGGCGCCCTCCAGACCGCGGTCGGGCTGGCGATCGTCCTGGCCGGGGTCGCGATCCTCGGCTCGAGCGCGTGGGCGGGGTGGCTGGACGCCCGCGCCCTGCAGGTCGCGGCGGCGGGCATGGCGGCGGTCGGAGGGGTCCGGGTGCTGGGTCTCGAAGGGCGCCGGTCCGCCGCCGCGGCGGCCGGCGCGCTGGCCGGGTTCGCGCTCTTCGCGTGGGGCGGACCGTGAGCCCGGATCGCGCACTCTCCAGACGGCTCAAGGGCGAGCGCCGGAGGGTGGCGCTGCGCTCGACGCTGGTCCAGGCGGTCTGGAACTACGACTCGCTCCAGGCGGTGGGCTTCGGCTGGGCGATCCTGCCCGGGCTCGAGCGGATCCGGCCGGAGCCCGCCGAGCGCGCCCAGCGCCTCCATGCCCATCTCGAAACGTTCAACGCGAACCCCTATCTGGCGACGGTGGCGATGGGGGTGACGCTCCGCCTGGAAGAGGAGATCGCCCGCGGCGCGGCCGGAGCGGAGCGGCGCCTCGCGCGGCTCCTCCGGGCGCTCCGCGGCAGCCTGGGAGCGATCGGCGACGACCTGTTCTGGGCCTCCTGGCGACCCGCGCTCGGCGTGGCGGCCGCGCTGGCGGCGCTCGCCACGGGCAGCGTCTGGCCCGCGGTGGTCTACGTGCTGGCCTGGAACGCGCTCGCCCAGGGGGTCCGCGCGGCCGGGGTCCGGGCGGGGTTCGCGGCCGGCGCCGGGGTCGCGCGCGTGCTGCAGGATCCGTTCTGGGCCGGGGCCCGGAGCGGAGCGCGGCTCGGCGGGTCGTTCGCCGCGGGCGCGGCCCTCGGAGCCGGCGCGGCATGGGCCACCACCGGTGGCGGGGGGTGGGGCGGGGCGGCGATATTCTTCGCGCTCGTGGCCCTGCTCTGGCTGGCGGGAGCGCGGGTCGGGCCGCGGGGTCGCATCCTGCCTCCTGCTCTGGCGTTTCTCGTCGCCGTGGCCGTCCTCGGCGCGATCCGTCACTGGACCGCCGGGGCGTGGCCGTGACCGGCGCGAGCCACCGCGCCTCCGTCCGGATCGTCAACCGGCTCGGCATGCATGCTCGTCCGGCCGCGCACTTCGTGCGGCTGGCGAGCCGCTTCGCGGCGGAGGTCTACGTGAGCCGGGACTCGGTCGAGGTCAACGGCAAGAGCATCATGGGCGTGATGATGCTGGCGGCCGAGGCGGGCGCCCGAATCGAGGTCCGGGCCGAGGGGGAGGACGCGGCGCGCGCCGTGGCGGAGCTGGTCGCGCTGGTCGAGCGTGGCTTCGACGAAGACGATGAAGGTCGACCCGTGGAGGGAGCGGGGAGCGCCCATGCATGAGTCCGACGCTCATGAGGAGGTCTACCATCACGGCCAGGGGGTCTCGCCCGGCGTGGCGTACGGGCCCGTCTACGTGATCGTGCCGGATCTCCTGCGCGCTCCCCGGCGCGAGATCGGGGCGTCCGACGTCGCCGCCGAGCTCGAGCGGTTCGAGAGCGCGCTGGCCGCGACGTGCGTCGACATCCGGCGCGTCAAGACCGCGCTCGAGCACGCCGACAAGAGCGACGAAGCCGAGATCTTCGATTCGCATCTCCTGATCCTCGAGGACCAGATCCTGCTCGAATCCGTGCGCGCCACGATCCGCGACGAGCGCGTGAACGCCGAGCACGCGTTCTCGGCGCGCGTGCTCGAGGCCGTCGACCGGATCGAGAACAGCCAGAGCTCGTACCTCCGCGAGCGCGTCCGCGACATCCGCGACGTCGAGCATCGCGTCGTCCGCATTCTCCTGGGCCAGCGCGAGCCCGCCGTCGGAGATCTGCTGCAGAACGCGATCCTGGTGGCGCACGACCTGCCGGCGACGTTGACCGCCGAGCTCGACCGCGACCGCATCCTGGGGTTCGCCACCGAGCTCGGCGCGGCCACGAGCCATACCGCGATCCTGGCGCGCGCCCTGGAGATCCCGGCGGTCGTGGACCTCGGCCCGGTGCTGCAGCGCCTGACACACGGCCAGTCGGTGGTGCTCGACGGCCGCGAGGGGCTGCTGATCCAGAACCCGTCTCCGGACACGCTGGCCGAATACGAGCGCATCAAGGCCAAGATCGAGCGCAAGCGGGCGGAGTGGGTGTCACTCTCCGGCGTGCCCGGGCGCACGCTGGACGGCGAGCCGCTGACGCTGCTGGCGAACATCGAGTTCAACCGCGAGGTCGACGCGGCGCTCACGTTCGGCTGCGACGGGATCGGGCTGTACCGCACGGAGTATCTGTTCCTGCAGGGCGGGGGCGACGTCTCGGAGCCCGACCAGCTCGAGGTCTATCGGGGGATCGTGCGGCGCATGGAGGGTCGGCCGGTGACGGTGCGCACGCTCGACCTGGGCGGGGACAAGCTCCTGTCCGGGATGGAGGGGGAGGAGAACCCGTTCCTGGGCTGGCGCGCGATCCGCTACTGCCTGGACCGGCCGGAGGTGTTCCTCGGGCAGCTGCGCGCGATCCTGCGGGCGGGCGCCTACGGGCCGGTGCAGATCATGATCCCACTCATCACCGCGCTCGAGGAGGTCGACGCCGTGTTCGAGTTCATCGAATCCGCGCGCGAGTCGCTGCGTGCGGAGGGCCTGCCGCACGCCGAGTCGTGCCCTGTCGGCGTCCTCGTCGAGACGCCGGCCGCCGCGCTCATGGCCGAGCGGCTCGCCGCGCGGTTCGACTTCCTGTCCCTGGGAACGAACGACCTCGTCCAGTACACCCTGGCGGTCGATCGCGGGAACCGCCGGATCTCCCACCTCTTCCAGCCGTTCCACCCCGCCGTCCTGCGGCTGATCCGCGAAGTCGTCGACGCGGGACAGGCCGCTGGGAAGCCGGTGAACGTGTGCGGGGAGATGGGATCGAACTCGCGCGCCGCGAGCCTCCTGCTCGGCCTCGGGGTGCGCAGCTTCAGCATGGTCCCCGCGCGGATCCCGCGGATCAAGCAGGTACTCGGCCGCGTGAGCGTGGACGAGGCCCGGGAGGTCGCGCTCGAAGCCCTCGAGCAGCCCGACTCCGACTCCGTCAAGGCGATCGTGGACCGGCGCTTCGGCGAGCGGTTCCACCACGCCGCCACGAGGACGCCATGAATCGACCCCCCGTTTCCCCCACCGCCACCGAGCTCGCGCTGTGGCGCCAGCGCGAGGAAGAGCTCGATCGCTCCGGGATGCGGGACCTGGTGGCGGGGTTCGGGACCCGGCTCGCCGAAGCGGTCGCGCCGGCCGTCGCGCTCGCCGAGCGGATCGACGCCGGTGCCACGCCGTCCGCGATCGCGGTGCTCGGCATGGGCGGCTCGGCGGTGGGCGGCGACCTGGCGGCCGCGGCGACGGCCTCCGCCCGGAGCCTTCCCCTCGAGGTCGTGCGGAGCTGGGATCCGCCGGGGTGGGTGGACGCGCGCGCGTTCGTGATCGGCTCGTCGTATTCGGGTGAGACGGAGGAGACGCTGGCCGCGTACCGCGCGGCCCGGGATCGGGGAGCGCGCGGGATCGCGATCTCGACCGGGGGTCGACTCTCGGATCTGGCCCGCGAGCTGGGCGACCCGGTTCTCGATCTGCCCCCCGGTCTCCCGCCGCGGGCGGCTCTGCCGGAATCGCTCGCCGCGACCCTCCTCACGATCGCGGCGCTCGACCCCGCGCTGGACGTCTCCGAGCTCGCCGGCGAGCTGACGGTGGCGGCCGCGGGCCTGACGCCGCGGGTCTCGGACTGGCTCGCATGGGACGGCCAGAACCCGGCACTCGACATCGCGGTCGCCTGCGCCGACCGGCTGCCGATCGTGTACGGCGCTCACCCGGTCTCGATCGCCGCGGCCGGGCGCTGGAAGACCCAGCTCAACGAGAACGCGAAGGTGCCGGCGTGGACGGGCGCGTTCCCCGAGCTCGGCCACAACGAGATCGTCGGCTTCGAAGGGCGGCATCCCGTTCTCGAGCACCTCGCCCTCCTCTATCTGGAGACGCCGTGGGACGATCCGCGCGCGGCGCAGCGGATGGCGTGGACGCATCGCTGGTGCGCGGACCGGGTCGGCGCCCAGCACCGCGTAGAGTCGGGCGGCGAGTCGCCGCTCGACGCCATGCTTCGGTTGTGCTGCCTGGGGGACGCTGCTAGCTTCCTGGCCGCGATCATCACCGGGAGAGATCCCACCCCCGTAGCGTCCATCGACCAGCTGAAGACCGAGACCTCGCGTTGAAGATCGTCATTCCTGCGGCCGGGCAGGGCGTCCGGCTCCGGCCCCACACCCATACGCTGCCCAAGGTCATGCTCCCGGTGGCGGGGCGGCCGATCATCGGCCACATCCTGGCCGACGTGGCGCGGCTCGAGCCGGACGAGGTGCGGCTCGTGGTGGGCTATCGCGGCGACACGGTCGAGCGCTACGCGCGCGCCGCATTCCCCGACATGCCGATCCGTCTCGTATGGCAGGAGGAGCAGCTCGGACTGGGACATGCCGTGCTCCAGGCGCTGGAGCCCGGCGACCACGACGCGGTGCTCGTGATCCTCGGGGATACGGTGTTCGACGTCGACTACGCGGCGATCGTGGCGCACGCGGAGAACGTGCTCGGCGTGCGGCCCGTTCCGGATCCCGAGCGCTTCGGGATCGTGGAGCTCGACGGCTCGGGGCAGGGGATCGCGAAGCTGGTGGAGAAGCCGGCGGAGCCGCGCGGCAACCTGGCGCTCGTCGGCCTCTACTACGTGCACGACGGGGAATCGTTGCGGCAGGCGATCGAAGGGCTCGTGGGCGACGACTCGCGGACGCGCGGTGAGTACCAGCTGACGGACGCGCTCCAGCGGATGATCGACGCGGGCGAGCGGTTCGTGCCGTTCGAGATCGGCGGCTGGTACGACTGCGGCAAGCCGGAGACGCTGCTGGACACCAACCGCGCTCTGCTCGACCTTCGCTCCACGCCCGCGTCCGGGGTGAGCGGCGAGCGGAGCCTCCTGATCCCGCCGGTGCACGTGGGGTCGGGCTGCACGATCGAGAACGCGGTCGTCGGGCCGCACGTCTCGCTGGCCGACGGCGCCACGATCCGCGACGCCGTAGTGCGCGACTCGATTCTCGGCGAGGGGTCCCGCGTCGAAGGCGCGGTGCTCGAGGGATCCATCGTGGGGCCGGGAGCGACTGTCCGCGGCCGCGCCCGAACCGTCAACCTGGGAGAGAACTCGGAGGTCGAATGGTGAAGACCGCCCCCGCACGTCCCCCGCAGCGCGCGCCGAACCTGGCCCGCACCGACCGGTACGTGTTCACCTCCGAGTCGGTCACCGAGGGCCACCCGGACAAGATGGCCGACCGCGTCTCGGACGGCGTGCTCGATGCCGCCCTGACCGGGGATCCCATGAGCCGCGTGGCGTGCGAGACGCTGGTCACGACCGGGCTCATCGTCGTGGCCGGCGAGATCACGACCGAGACCTACATCCCGGTGGCGGACGTCGCCCGCGAAGCGGTGAAGGAGATCGGCTACACGGACGCGCGCATGGGCTTCGACTACAAAACGTGCGGCGTGCTGGTCTCGCTCGACCAGCAATCTCCCGACATCGGCCAGGGAGTCGACAAGGCCGGCGCGGGGGATCAGGGCATGATGTTCGGCTACGCCAGCGACGAGACGGAGGAGCTGATGCCGCTGCCGATCTCGCTGGCGCACGCGCTCACCCGGAAGCTGGCCGAGAAGCGCCGCGACGGCACCCTGCCCTGGCTCCGGCCGGACGGCAAGAGCCAGGTCTCGGTGGAGTACGATCAGGGGCAGGCGCGCGAGATCCGGACGGTCGTCGTCTCCACCCAGACTGCGGACGAGAGCGTGGTCTCGCCGGACGAGATCCAGGAGCGCGTGCGGCAGGACGTGATCTGGCCCGTGCTCCCGGAGAGCCTGTACGACCGCGACACGCTCGTCGTCCACATCAACCCCACCGGCCGGTTCGTCATCGGCGGGCCGATGGGAGACGCCGGCGTGACGGGGCGCAAGATCATCGTCGATACGTACGGCGGCGCCGGCCGGCACGGCGGCGGCGCGTTCAGCGGCAAGGACCCGACGAAGGTGGACCGCTCGGGGGCGTACGCCGCGCGCTGGATCGCCAAGAACCTCGTCGCCGCGGGACTCGCGAGTCGTTGCGAGGTGCAGCTCGCGTACGCCATCGGCGTGGCGCAACCGGTCAGCGTGATGGTCGACACATTCGGGACCGCGGAGATCGCGGACGCGATCCTGTCGGCCAAGATCCAGGATCTCTGGGACCTGCGACCGCAGGAGATCATCCGGGCGCTGGATTTGCGGCGCCCCATCTATCGACCGACCTCCGCGTACGGCCACTTCGGGCGCACGCCGGAAGACGGACTGTTCACATGGGAGCGGGCCGACCGCGTGGACGCCCTGCGCGACGCGCTGAGCTGAGCGGCCACCCCGGGATCGCGATTCGAATCGAGGAGGAGAAACATGCCGAAGACCAAGAACCAGGCCGCCGACGTGACGTGCGACGTGAAGGATCTCGGGCTCGCGGCGCGCGGAGCGCTGCGGACGGAGTGGGCCGGACGAAGCATGCCGGTCCTGGGGCTGATCGGGGACCGCTTCGAGAAGGAGCGCCCGCTGGAGGGCGTGCGCGTGTCGGCATGCCTGCACGTGACCACCGAGACCGCGAACCTGATGATCGCGCTCAAGCGCGGCGGCGCGGACGTCTGCCTCTGCGCGTCGAACCCCCTCTCGACCCAAGACGACGTGGCCGCGCACCTGGTGGCGGACCACGGGATCCAGGTCCACGCGATCAAGGGCGAGGACAACGACACGTATTACCGCCACATCCGGGCCGCGCTCGAGCACCGGCCCCAGGTCACCATGGACGACGGCGCCGACCTGGTCGGCTCGCTCCACATGATCGGCCTCGAGCGGTTCGACGACCTGCACCCCGTGATCCGGGAGTGGGCGACGGGCCTCTCCGACGCCGAGCGGAAGGAGATCGTCGAGGGCGTGATCGCCTCGACCGAGGAGACGACGACCGGCGTGATCCGCCTCAAGTCGATGGAGGAGGCGGGCGTGCTCCTGTTCCCCGTGATCGCGGTCAACGACTCGAACACCAAGCACCTGTTCGACAACCGCTACGGCACCGGTCAATCGACGATCGACGGCATCCTGCGCGCGACGAACGTGTTGCTCGCTGGCTCGACCGTGGTCGTGGCCGGCTACGGCTGGTGCGGCAAGGGCGTGGCGCGTCGCGCTCAGGGACAGGGCTCTCAGGTCGTGGTCACCGAGATCGATCCGCTGAAGGCGCTGGAGGCCGTGATGGACGGATTCCGCGTGATGCCGATGGCCGAGGCGGCGACGATCGGCGACGTGTTCATCACCGTCACCGGCGACATCCACGTGATCCGAGAGGAGCACTTCCGCGCCATGAAGGACGGGGCGATCGTCGCCAACAGCGGCCACTTCAACGTCGAGATCGATCTCGACGCGCTGGAGGGGATGGCCTCGGCGCAGCGCGACGTGCGCGACTTCGTGAAGGAGTACAGCGTGGGCGGGAAGAAGCTCTTCGTCCTGGGCGAGGGCCGGCTGATCAATCTCGCCGCCGCCGAAGGGCACCCGGCGAGCGTCATGGATATGTCGTTCGCCAACCAGTCGCTGGCCTGCGAGCACATCGTGAAGGACCCCCAGGGCCTGCCCGAAGGGGTGAGCTCGGTGCCGCGGGAGATCGACGCCGAGATCGCGCGCCTCAAGCTCATGGCGCTGGGTGTCGAGATCGACGCGCTGACGGCGGAGCAGAAGAAGTACCTGGCCAGCTGGGAGATGGGCACCTAGCGCCCTGCTGGCATCCTGCTCCGAATCCGCGACAGACCGCTTGGCGCCTCCCCTGGAGGCCGGTCCCCGGATATCCGAGCGCCGGAGCGATCGCGGAGCCGACCACGGATTCGGTGGTCTGGGAGATCGGGGAGGCTGAGATCGCCGGAGGGATCATCCGCGAGGAGCCGGTCACGGTCGCGCCGTAGATGCCGCGGCACTTGATCCGG
>Ga0299913_10005390_pt1 | contig 10910 bp, 9 predicted proteins | sample RVTome_9_FD_201360 | JGI IMG/M metagenome (GOLD analysis project Ga0299913, IMG submission 201360) | Soil microbial communities from uranium-contaminated site in the Upper Colorado River Basin, Wyoming, United States - RVT155D38 (version 2) ... | reverse complement strand
GACCAGGGTCACGGCGTCGACCCCGCCGCCGTTGATAAGATCTTCGAGCCGTTCTTCACCGACCGCAAGGGCGGGACGGGGCTGGGGCTGTATATCTCCCGCGAGCTTTGTGAACTCAATCGCGCCACGCTCGTTTATCAGGCGCGGGGCTCCGGCGGCAGCATTTTCAGGATCGTATTTGCAGACCCCAAGCGCTGGGAAGCCGTAGAGAATCAATGAGTAGACCTCTCGCACTGGTAATCGACGACGAGCCCGACATCCGCGAACTGCTGCAGCTCACGCTCGGCCGCATGAATGTCGAGACGGATGTCGCCGCAGACGTATCGGGCGCAAAACAGCGCCTGAGTCGGCGCAAATTCGACATCTGCCTGACCGACATGCGACTGCCCGACGGCGACGGGCTCGAACTGGTCGAGTGGATGCAGAGCAATGCTCCCGGCGTGCCGGTCGCCGTGATCACGGCGCACGGCAACGTGGAAACGGCCGTTCAGGCGCTGAAACTGGGCGCGTTCGACTTCCTCTCGAAGCCGCTGGACCTGCAGAATTTGCGCAATATCGTGGAGAGCGCGCTGAGGCTGGGCCAGAAGCAGGACGGCGCACAGTCGACGCTGCTGGGCGACTCCGAGGTCATGAACAATCTGCGCGATATGATAGACAAGGTGTCGCGCAGCCAGGCGCCGGTGCACATATCCGGGGAATCCGGCACCGGCAAGGAACTCGTTGCCCGCCTCATTCACGACAGTGGCCCCCGCCGCGACAGGCCCTTTGTGCCGGTCAACTGCGGTGCAATACCCTCCGAACTCGTGGAGAGCGAGTTCTTCGGCCACCGCAAGGGCTCGTTCACCGGCGCCGTGAACGACAAGGTGGGCCTGGTTCAATGCGCGAACGGCGGCACGCTGTTTCTCGACGAAATCGCGGATCTGCCGCTCTCCATGCAGGTGAAGCTGTTGCGCGTGATCCAGGAGCAGGCGGTCCGGCCGGTGGGCGCGTCGCGCGAAGAAGCGGTCAATATCCGCCTGTTGTCGGCGACGCATAAAAGGCTGGCCGACCTGGTCGCGAAATCGCAGTTTCGCGAGGATCTTTACTACCGAATCAACGTCATCGAGTTACACGTGCCGGCGCTCCGGGAGCGCGGCGACGATATTCTCCTGCTGGCGGAGCGCATTCTCGAACGACTCGGTGCGTCACTGTCGATACTGGACGGCGAGGCGAAAGCCGCATTGTTGAATTATTCATATCCGGGCAACGTTCGGGAGCTCGAGAACCTGCTGGAGCGCGCCGTGACCCTTTGCGCGGCCGGTAAGATCCGCGAACGCGATCTCAGCCTGCACAGTCACTCGCCGGTGGAAAACGCCGGCATAAGCGCTGACGGAAGCACTGATCTCGGCAACCAGCTGGAAGGCGTGCAAAGGCAAGCGATCGTAGAGGCGCTGGAAAAAGCGCGCTACAACAAGACCGCCGCGGCCAGGCTGTTGGGACTGTCCTTCCGCCAGCTGCGCTACCGCATCAAAAAGCTGGGCATCGAATAGGAGTCCGCGATGCGGGCGACACCGCGACGCTCAATCCCGGATTACGCCTCGACCTGGCTTCCCGCTACACCATCCGAAGCTGACAATTCCTGTCACCTTTGGACAAAACGTGACTACTCCTGTCGCTGATACCGCTCACTCAAGCCCCGCTTTGCCGATGAATCGTTTCCGTTAAAACCATGAAATTCAATTCGATAGAAGCAGGCATGCAGTTGTGGCACGACGCTTGCTTTAGACCCCGTACTGGCGGAAACGCCGTGACGATCTACAAACACTCTCAAAACGTACATGGGGTAAGGAAATGAAGAAGATTCAACAGGGTTTTACGCTTATCGAACTGATGATCGTGGTTGCGATCATCGGCATTCTGGCGGCGATCGCCATTCCTGCTTACCAGGACTACACGATACGGGCTCAGGTGACTGAAGGTATAAATCTGGCCACCGGCAGTAAGGTTGCTGTCGTAGAATTCCACCAGAACAGCGGTGCTTTCCCCACGAGTAATGCTGAGGCCGGGGTACCAGATGCTGCCACCATCACGGGCAACTATGTTACCTCGGTGACTGTCGGCGCAGATGGCATTATTACGGTGCTCTACAGCCCGGGCGCACACGCCGACCTCGCTGGTGATACGCTAATCATGACACCTACCGCCGCTGCCAACGCCGGCAGTGTTGAGTGGGACTGCACGGGTGGTACCGTTGTGGCGAAACACCGCCCGTCGTCTTGCCGCGCTGCCGCCGCTCCGTAAACAATGACAACGGGCCAGCTATTCATGGCCTCGAATTGTGACTCTAAAGCCCCGGAGATCCCGGGGCTTTTTTTTGTTGACGGTTCTTTTTTCTTTACGATTAGACGCACGACGCCAGGGTTTTGCTCATTGACCTTATAACCCGGTTATGAGATCAATCCGGATAGGTCGAAGATAATAGTGTCGAGGACAATAGTCGATCGGCCAGAGCGGACAGCACGGATGAAATTGCGGGATCGAGTGATGAGGTATCGGAACAGAGGCTTTACCTTGATTGAACTGATGATCGTGGTCGCCATCATTGGCATCCTCGCATCGCTTGCGGTATCAGCGTATCAGACCTATACGGTAAGAGCCCAGATCTCCGAAGGCATCAATCTCGCCGCCAGCGCCAAAGCGCCGGTCGTGGACACCTTTGCCAACGGCGGCTCTCCGCCAATCGGGCGGGCGGAAGCAGGATTGACTCCGACGCCGACGGACTCCCGTGGTTCCTATGTGACTGAGGTCGATATTGTAAACGGCCGAATTGATGTGACGTTCGGCAATCGAGCTCACGCGGATATCCAAGGGGCCTCGTTATCTCTGACTCCATACGTCACCGCGGACAATACGATAACCTGGCGGTGCGGCAGTGCAGCGCCCCCGCCGGGACTGTTGCTGAGCGGCGGAGGAGTTACTGCGGAACACAAGGACCCGACCGTCGAGTCGCGTTACCTGCCATCGACCTGCCGGTAATATGCGATTTGATGTTCGAACGACACCGGAAGTCTCCGCCTGGCGGCAGGTCGCCTGAAACCAAAGTCCGCATTTGTGAACAACCGCACAAAATGCAGTTGATCCGGGCACTTGGATCGGTAAGACTGTAGTGTCTGGATAATCCCTGTTTTACAGTGCACCGGAGCCTTCGACGGCATGGCAGCAACGGCATCTCAATCTTCCCTTTCCGGCTTGCCGCGACGCCTGGTGCAGGACGGCATCATCACCGAGGAGAGTATCCAGACGGCGTCGCAAGCGGCGCGCCGGGAGAGGATGCCGCTGGTTGCGTACCTGGTGGCCAATGAGATGGCCGACTCGAGAGCGATTGCCGTCGCCGCCTCCCATGAATTCGGCGTGCCGTTGCTCGACCTCAACGCCATTGAAATCGACCTCGACCTCATGCGATCCGTCGATCAGAAACTGCTGCAAAAGCACCGCGTACTGCCGCTGATCAAGCGCGGGCAGAGATTGTTCCTCGGCATCTCCGATCCAACCAATCTGCCGGCCATAGACGAAATTCGCTTCCAGACAAGCCTCCGGATAGATGCCGTGGTGGTCGAACAGGCCAAGCTCGACGAACGCATCACCAAGGCTCTTGAAGCGATCGATACGACAATGTCGTCGCTCGACGACGAGGACTTCGATCTCGAAAACCTGGAGATCGGCAGCGGCGAGAAGGAGCAGGATGACGTTACCCGCGACGACGTCGACGATGCTCCGGTCGTACGCTTCGTCAACAAGGTTTTGCTTGACGCCATAAAGCGCGGCGCTTCCGACGTGCATTTCGAGCCTTACGAGAAAATCTTCCGCGTGAGGACGCGACTCGACGGCGTGCTGTCCGAGGTGGCGCAACCTCCCGTCTTGCTCGCAAACAAGGTCTGCGCACGCTTGAAGGTCATGTCGCGCCTCGACATCGCCGAGCGACGCGTACCGCAAGACGGCCGCATCAAGATGCGCCTGTCGAAAAACCGCGCCATCGATTTTCGCGTCAGCACCTGTCCCACGCTGTTCGGCGAAAAAATCGTTTTGCGTATTCTGGATCCGAGCAGTGCCAAGCTGGGGATCGATGCATTGGGGTACGGCGAGGTGCAGAGGAAGCTTTACCTCAAGCACCTGGCCAAACCCTACGGCATGATTCTCGTCACCGGACCCACGGGCTCGGGCAAAACCGTCTCGCTTTATACCGGACTCAACATCCTCAATACCGAAGACCGCAATATTTCAACGGCGGAAGATCCGGCGGAAATCAACCTGCCCGGTATCAACCAGGTCAACGTCAATCCGAAAGTCGGTTTGACCTTTGCATCCGCCTTGAAGGCTTTCCTCCGGCAGGACCCGGACGTCATTATGGTAGGCGAGATACGCGATCTCGAGACCGCCGAAATTGCGATCAAGGCCGCGCAAACGGGCCATCTCGTGTTGTCGACCGTGCACACCAACGATGCGCCCCGGACACTGACGCGCCTGGTCGACATGGGAGTCAAACCGTACGCAATCGCGTCATCGGTGAGCCTCATCATCGCACAGCGCCTTGCCAGGCGCCTTTGCGACAACTGCAAAAACGCAAAAGACATTCCACGCGAGGCACTGGAAAAGGAAGGTTTTACCAAGAAAGAAATCGACGACGGTCTGACTGTATACGCGGCAGTCGGCTGCAAGCTGTGCAATGCAGGCTACAAAGGCCGCGTCGGCATCTTTCAGGTGATGGAGGTGACCGAGCCCATGGGCCGTATCATCATGGAAGGCGGCAATGCCATGCAGATCGCCGACCAGGCGCTGAAAGAAGGTGTGGTCGATTTGCGAAGGGCTGGGTTGAATAAAGTCAAGGAAGGAGTTACCAGTCTGGATGAGATCAACCGCGTTACAATCGAATAGGCAACTGAATGTAAGGCTGGGCTGGATCGAACGGGCTAGTCGAGCACGGAACTGGAGTTTTTGGGGGCCGTTATTAACGGAAGAAATTACCGATGGCTAACTCAGCAGTATTGAAAAGCGACACGCCGTTCCTGTGGGAAGGTACCGACCGGCGTGGTAAGAAAATCAAGGGCAAGAGCCTGGCCGTCAACGAAGCCGCCGTGCGCGCCGATTTGCGCCGCCAGGGCGTCGTCCCCAGCAGGATCAAGAAGCAGAGCAAGGGCCTGCTCGGTGGCAAAAGTAAAATAACGCCTGGAGACATAGCGATCTTCAGCCGCCAGCTCGCCACCATGCTCTCGGCCGGCATTCCTCTCGTCCAGGCTTTCGAGATCGTGGGCAACGGGCACGAGAATGCAGCAATGCAAAAGCTCATTCTCTCGATAAAGGGCGACGTCGAGGGCGGCAGCGCGCTGGCCGAAGCAATCGCAAAACACCCGCTTTATTTCGACGATCTGTTCGTCAACCTGGTAGAGGCCGGCGAACAGGCCGGTGCGCTGGAAACGCTTCTCGACAAGATCGCCACGTACAAGGAAAAGACCGAGGCAATCAAGAAGAAGATAAAAAAGGCACTGACCTACCCCGCGGCTGTCCTCGTGGTGGCGTTCGTCGTCACAATAATTCTCCTGATTTTCGTGATTCCGGCATTCGAAGATCTGTTCAAGGGCTTCGGCGCCGATTTGCCCGCCTTTACGCGTATGGTCATTAATCTGTCGGTCTTTGTGCGCGAAACAGGCTGGCTGCTGGCGATTTTGCTTGGCGCCGGCGTATTCGCTTTTTTGTACTTCAAGAAGCGGTCGCGGCCGATGCGCCATTTTCTCGATCGCATAGCTCTGAAGACACCGGTCATAGGCCCGATCCTCCAAAAAGCAGCCATTGCCCGTTATGCGCGGACGCTTTCGACAATGTTCAGCGCCGGCGTGCCGCTGGTCGAGGCTCTGGAATCCGTGTCCGGGGCGACCGGCAATATCGTTTACGAAATTGGCGTGTTGCAGATGAAAGACGAGGTTTCAACCGGACAGCGCCTGCAACAGGCGATGGAAAACACCGATCTGTTCCCGAACATGGTCATTCAAATGATCGCGGTCGGCGAGGAGTCCGGCTCCCTCGACGACATGTCCGCCAAGGTCGCCGATTTCTATGAAGAAGACGTCGACAACGCTGTCGATAACCTGAGCAGTCTGCTCGAGCCGATGATCATGGCGATTCTCGGCGTTCTGGTCGGCGGACTGGTGGTCGCGATGTACCTGCCGATCTTCAAGATGGGTGCGGTTATTTGAGGACGCTGTTACAAGGTTCGTCTTGACCGATCGTCTTGCCGGCGTGGTCGAGTTCGCCCGCGTGGCGGGCTCCCGCCGCGCACCGGTCGCCACCGGTGCAAGCCTGCGGCGCCGATGATCCAGGAGGTCTTTGCCGATGCGCCCCTGTTGTTCACAGGCGCGATTTTCCTGCTTGCGCTCCTGATCGGCAGCTTTCTGAACGTGGTTATTTACCGGCTGCCGATCATGATGGAGCGCGACTGGCGTTCCCAGTGTGAAGTGCTGGCGAATGCGCCTGTAACCGAAATCCTGGAGGGGCGGTTCGACATCCTGACGCCGCGCTCGAGGTGTCCGTCCTGCGGACACCGGATCAGCGCTTTGCAAAACATTCCCGTCATCAGCTATCTGCTGCTCCGCGGCCGCTGCGCAAGCTGCCACACGCCGATCTCGGCACGCTACCCGGTCGTGGAATTGATGACCGCCGTCCTCGCGGCCGTCACGGCATGGCGCTTCGGTTTCGGTGTCGAGACGGCAGCCGCAGTCCTGCTCACATTTTCGCTGATCACCGTCAGCGTCATCGATATCGACCACCAGATCATCCCGGACTCGATCTCGCTGCCGCTCGTCTGGATCGGTTTGGCTTTGAGCCTCTTTCATCCCGTCGGCTCTGCCGACGTCCTGTTCGTCGACCCGCAAACCGCCATCGTGGGTGCGATAGCCGGCTACCTGAGCTTGTGGAGCGTCTATCACCTGTTCCGGCTTCTGACCGGAAAGGAAGGAATGGGTTACGGCGACTTCAAATTGCTGGCGGCGCTGGGCGCCTGGCTCGGCTGGCAAATGCTGCCGTTGATCATCCTGCTGTCCGCGGTAGTAGGCGCGTGCGTAGGCATCGCGATGATCGTCTTCCGGCGCCACGACCGCAACGTTCCCATTCCCTTCGGCCCCTACCTCGCCGCTGCCGGCTGGATCGCGATGCTGTATGGTCGTCCAATCATCGACTGGTACCTGGGTTACATGAGCTGAGCGGATGAGCGCTGACGGACCTTTCCGCATCGGCTTGACTGGCGGCATCGCCAGCGGCAAGTCGATGGTCGCCGACCTGTTCGCCGCCAAAGGCATACCGGTAATCGATACCGACGTCATCGCCCGGGAAGTCGTGGAGCCCGGCGAGCCGGCGCTGCAGGAAATCGAGCAGGGGTTCGGCCGCGAGGCATTGGGCGCAGACGGTCGGCTCGATCGTCGCCGGCTGCGCGACCTCGTCTTTGCGGACGAGGGCAAAAGGGCAGCCCTCGAGGCGATTTTGCATCCGCGCATCCGGGATGAGGCGGTTCGGCAGTCAGCCGCCGCCGCCGGCCCATACCAGATCATTGTCGTTCCGCTGCTCGTCCAGTCCCCGATGCAAAAGCTCATGGATCGGATTCTGGTCGTCGACTGCAGCGAGGAAACGCAACTCGAGCGGCTGCGCCGCCGAGACACCGAAACAGAGGATCAGGCCCGGCGCATCCTTGCCGCGCAGGCGAGTCGAGAGGACCGGCTCGCGATCGCCGACGACGTGCTTGACAATGACGGCACGCGGGAAGAAGCGGCGAACCAGGTGGAAGTTTTGCATCGGCTCTATGCAAAGCTTGCGTCGAAGTCGAAGCGCTAAGAAATCTTCGTAAGGCAGAGCGGCGTGGCGGCTTGTCGCAAATGACAGTCATTTGCCCTGACACCCGGGGTGGCGCAGAATACCGACATGGCAAGAGCAGCATCCAACATTCCAAGTCCGGTGACCGGCAATACCCTGGTAGATTACGAACAGCCTCTGAGCGAGCGGATGCGCACGTTCATGCGGCTCGAGTTTCTGTACCAGCAACTCCTTTATAACTGTGAACTCGAGGCGGACTGGGCTACCCGCGCGGCGGTTTCGGGCCTGCTCGATATCATGGCCATTCTGGCCCGCGGCGACGTCCGGAGCGACATTTACAAGGCGCTCGATCGCCAGGTCGAGGCGCTGCAACGCTTCAAGAGCGAGCCTGCAGTCGATGCGAAGCGCCTCGACACGCTCATCCGCAACCTGCTGGAAAGCCGTAAGGATATTGACGCGATCGGTTCCCAGTTTCTTCAGCCGCTCAAGGATTGCGAATTCCTGAGCGCCATCAAACACCGCAGCTCCATTCCCGGCGGTGCCTGCGAGTTCGATCTACCGGTTTACAGTCACTGGCTGCGACAACCGTATGAGAGGAGACAAAAGGACCTTGCCGAGTGGATGAATTCGATCCGGCCGCTGTGTGACGCCGTGGTCGAGCTGCTCTGGCTCGCGCGCGAGACTTCTCAGCCGGTCAGGAAACTCGCCATCAACGGCATGTATCAATACAACGTGCAAAAGGGAATCAACTGCCGTTTGCTGCGCGTGTCCTTGCCGGAAGGGAGTCCGCTTTTTCCAGAGATCAGCGGCAGTCAGCAGAGGTTTACCATCCGGTTTCTGGAGTGGTCGTCGGTAGACAGGCGCGCGGTGCAGACGGGGCATGACGTTTCATTTCAATTGAGTATCTGTTGATCGCATCGACTGCTCTACAAGGGTTCAAGCACCAGCCGCAGTAGCGCGCCATGCAGGCGAGTTCGAGAGCGATTGCAGCAACTCGACCAGCGCTCCATTGGCAGGCATCAATTCCTCCGTCTTGAGTTCAGCCGGCAAAACCCAGCGTAACGCCTGCCCGTCCATCGGGCGAACCTGCGATTGCCACTCCGTGACCAGAAAGAAATCCAGGTGCACGAGCCTGTTCGGATAGTCGTAATCGAGGGCCTGGAGCCGTTCGAAGCGAACCGCCTCAATCCCCAGTTCTTCCGCAAGTTCGCGGCGAAGCGCCAGCTCCGGCGTCTCCCGCGGGTCTGTTTTGCCGCCCGGGAATTCCCATAAGCCACTGAATGCGGGGTCGTTACAGCGCTCGGCCAGCAGCACGCGGCCGTCCCTGTCACGCAAAACCGCGGCGACGACGTGGATGCGCATCGTGGGCCGCTATTCCGTCAGCCCAGCCGCCCGTGACACTGCTTGTACTTCTTTCCGGACCCGCACGGACAGGGCTCGTTGCGCCCGACTTTGCGCTCGTTCCTGACGAAAGGTGAATGCGAGACAGGCTCCGCGCTCCGCGCCGGCTCCGGCGACGGCTGGTGCCCGAGAGGCGACGGTTGCCCCGCCGCCTGTTGCGCGAGCGCCGATGCCTCGGCGTGCTTGAACTGCATTTCCTGTGCGGCGCGGCGCTGCGCCTCCATGCGCAGCAAGTCCTGTTCGCTCTGAATCCTGATACGGGAAAGTAGGCTGATCGTGTCGTGTTTCACCTGATCCAACATCACGCCGAACATCTCGAACGCTTCCCGCTTGTATTCCTGTTTGGGATTCTTCTGCGCATACCCCCGCAGGTGAATACCTTGCCGCAAATAATCCATCGCCGCGAGATGTTCCTTCCAGTGGTGGTCAAGCTGCTTCAGCATGATTTCCTTTTCCACCTGGCGAATCAGATGCGAGCCGATCGCCTGCTCTTTTTCTTCATAGCTTTTCTGCAGCGCCTGTATGCAGCGCTCGCGGATCCCTTCTTCGTTGAGCTTACTGTCTTCTCTCAGCCATCCGGCAACATCGAGTTGAATCGCAAATTCATGCTCAAGTGCGTGCGAAAGTCCCTCCGGGTCCCATTGATCCTCGATGCTGCCTGACGGAATGTGCTGCTCAACCGCGTTCCCCACGACCTCCTCGCGAATGGCCGCGACGGAATCTTTTATTTCTTCCGCAGCCATCAATTCCGTGCGCTGGTGATAGACGACTTTGCGCTGGTCGTTGGCGACGTCGTCGTATTCCAGGAGGTTCTTCCGAATATCGAAGTTGTGCGCCTCGACCTTGCGTTGCGCCCGCTCTATCTGCCGCGACAGCATGTTGCTCTCGATTGCTTCGCCTGCACGCATGCCGGCCCGGGACAACAGCGACTTCGTCCGGTTGGGGTCGCCGAAAATGCGCATCAGGTTGTCTTCCATCGACAGATAGAACCGGCTGGACCCGGGATCACCCTGCCGGCCCGCGCGTCCGCGAAGCTGATTGTCGATACGTCGGGATTCGTGGCGCTCGGTACCTACGATATGGAGGCCGCCGGCGTCGATGACCGCCTGGTGGCGTTGCTGCCAGTCGCCACGAATCGCATCCTTGTCGGCATCTTCGCCGGCTTCGATCAGTTCCGCCTCGAGGTTGCCGCCCAGGACGATGTCGGTGCCTCGACCCGCCATGTTGGTGGCGATCGTGATCGCACCGGGCCGGCCGGCCTGCTGCACGACAATGGCTTCCCGCGCGTGCTGCTTGGCGTTCAGAACTTCGTGGCTGATGCCCTTTTTCTTCAGCAGCGACGACAGGTACTCGGAGGTTTCGATCGATGTCGTCCCGACGAGAACCGGCTGCTCGCGTTCCCGGCAGTCGGTGATGTCTTCGATGATCGCATCAAACTTGTCCTCCTGGGTCAGATAAACGAGGTCCGGCATGTCGTTGCGAATCATCGGCTTGTGAGTCGGTATCACAATGACCTCCAGGCCGTAAATCGACTGGAACTCGAACGCTTCGGTGTCCGCGGTACCGGTCATGCCGGAAAGGTTCCTGTACAGGCGGAAGTAATTCTGGAACGTGATCGACGCGACCGTCTGGTTTTCCTGCTTGATCGCAACGCCCTCTTTCGCCTCCACCGCCTG
>Ga0299913_10005388_pt1 | contig 10911 bp, 12 predicted proteins | sample RVTome_9_FD_201360 | JGI IMG/M metagenome (GOLD analysis project Ga0299913, IMG submission 201360) | Soil microbial communities from uranium-contaminated site in the Upper Colorado River Basin, Wyoming, United States - RVT155D38 (version 2) ... | reverse complement strand
TTATCAGGGATGCGGGGTCTGTAAGCACTGTCAGGCGGGCTGGGCGCAAATGTGCCTCGAGGGGCCGATTGTGTTTGGCTCAGGTGGCCACGGCGCCCATGCGCAATATATGAAGGTGCCCGTTTCGACGCTCGTGCCGCTACCCGAGGACTTATCGTTTGTGGCGGGGGCGGCCATCTCTTGTGGAACGGGAACCGCTTATGGCGCGCTGCGGCGGTTGTCCCTGCACGGTGATGAGACGATTGCGATTTTCGGCCAAGGTCCAGTTGGGCTGTCGGCCACTCAGCTGGCCGTGGCCATGGGCGCACGGGTCATCGCCCTAGACATCTCCGCTGAGCGTCGGGGATTGGCTGAGTCGTTTGGCGCTGAGGTGGTGCTCGATCCCTCCGAGACCGATCCCGTACGAGCGATTCGCGAGCTGACGCACGGTGAGGGAGCCCACAAAACGCTGGATTGTTCGTCTTCACCCGTGGCGCGCCGAGCCGCGGTCCAAGCCACGCGATCCTGGGGCACAGCGTGCTACGTCGGCGAAGGCGGCGAGGTTACCCTGGAGGTGAGTCCCGATCTGTTGCGTCGGCAGATCACCCTGGTCGCTTCCTGGACGTTTTCGCTGGGTGGACAGCGGGATTGCGCACAGTTCATCGCCGACCGCAAGATTGATATCGACAAGCTCTTCACCCACCACTGGAAACTCGAACAGGCTGAAGAGGCTTACCACCTGTTCGATCAGCAAGTGACGGGCAAAGGGGTCATTCTGCCTTAGCGCTGCGGGGCGGGCGTGTTGCCACCATACGACGCACAGGGGAGCTGGAGATGACGCGTGTAACCATGACCCATACGAGAGACGGTGCGGTGCAAGGCTATTTTACGGGACAGTGTCTTTTATTTGCGGGTATCCCGTATGCTGCGCCACCGAGTGGCGAGCGGCGCTTTCGCCCCCCGGAACCGCCTGAGCCATGGACCGGGGTACGTGACACCACTCAGTTTGGACCGATACAGCCCCAGAGCCCCTCCCGATTTGAGCGCTTTTACGGCACCGACCTGCAGCGGCAGTCCGAAGACTCGTTGTGCCTCAACATCTGGACCCCGGCGGTCGATGACCACCCTCGCCCAGTGTTCGTCTTTATTCACGGCGGCGCCTTTGTGTCGGGATCGGGTTCCCTCCCGATGTACCATGGCGCCTCGTTCGCCACCCGGCATGATCTGGTCGCGGTGACGCTCAATTACCGCTTGGCCGAAGGCGGAAGCCTTTACTTAGGCCATCTCGGCCCTGAGTTTTCAACCTCTGGCAATACCGGCTTGCTGGATCAAATCGCCGCCCTGCGTTGGGTGCGTGATAATATTGCCGCGTTCGGCGGCGACCCGGACAACGTCACCATCTGTGGCCAATCGGCTGGAGGACACGCCGTGCTGGCGTTGATGACCTCACCACATGCCACGGGTTTGTTTCACCGCGCGATTAGCCAGAGCCTGGCCCGGCTCACGCCCCTTCGCACCCGATCCGAGGCGATCGAGACCACCGAGCGGTTTAGGAGCTACGCGGGCGTACGCACGATTGAGGCGTTGCAACGTCTGGACCTGGAGACGCTCCTGTCGGCCCGCCGTCACGTCATGCAAACCACCCCCCCGTGGCAGACCCCGTGGGGGACTCTGGTGGATCATGAGGTCATTTTGGAACAGCCTCTCGCGGCCGCGGCGGCCGGACGACTCGCTCCAATCCCCCTGCTCATCGGGGCGTGCCATGACGACTATCAACCCTATCCGCATGTCTTACCGCCCGACACCGTTCCCAAAGACGAAGGGGCGTTAATCCAGCATTTCGACCGCCTCGACCTGGATGGCGCCAGTTTGGTCCAGGCGTACCGCGAATGGCTTGGCCCGGTTGAACCCGTGGCCCTCTTCGTCGCGGCTATGAGCGACTTCACCTTTTGCCAGCCCGCCATTCACGTGGCCGAGCGGCATGCCGCCCACCATGCCGTGTACGCCTATGACTTTAGGTGGGCCTCCCCCGTACAAGATGGCGCCATGGGCGCGGGCCATACGGTGGATATCCCCTTTGCCATGCATACGTTATGGACACCGCATACACCCTATCATCTCGGGGACTATCCACCTGTGTCCCTCGCCGATCAGATGCATGAGGCCTGGAGCACCTTTGCGCGCACTGGACAACCATCAGCGTCAGGCTTGTCGGACTGGCCACGGTATGACGCCACGCAACGACTCACAATGGCATTAGATACCACATCATCTGTACAACGTGATCCCCAGACTGAGCGGCGGCTATACTGGGCCGAACAGATCTATAGATGTTCAGGTTTGCTTTTGGAAAGCTAGGGTGAACAATGAGGTCTGCCAAGAGGGTGTTTTAGGCGGAAAAATCCAGTCGGCTTAAGGGACCACTGGTAGAACGGATGTATTGGCGGGGTTTGGGACAGACGCTCCCTGTTTACCCCTTCATCGTAGCCGTGCCCTCGAACGGCGCCGTGCTGGGGTCGAGGCCAATGTCCGACCAACTCGCGGCGTTCATGAACGCTTCCCAGCGATGGTAGAAGTGACGCTGGTTGTGCTCCGAGATATAGCGCTCGGCCACCCACCCGGGAAAGTCCGCCTGCGGCCCCGCGTGCCCCACTCCCATGGACAGTTCGTGGGCATACTGGCGGGCGATGCGGCTCAGGCTGGCCTGCGTCACCCCGCGCCAGTTGTCCATGTCGTCCTGCTCGAACAAGCCGCTCACGCCATTGTTGTTCCCCAGCCCCATTCGCAACGCACGTTTCAGCTCCGGCGGCATGTCCTTTTCGAGTACCACAAAGTGCCAGAACTCCGTTTGCAGCGGACCCCGGGGGTGCGCCAGACGAAAGCCCAAGACGCCGTGCGGGAAGAGACTGTGGTTGCCGAGGTGGACGCACCGGGCCCGGAAGCGCCCCAGACGCCGCTCCGCCTCCGGGAGGGTGTCGCGATAGTAGGCCTCAAAGAGAGGGCGATTGTCCTGCGACACGCCGTGGAACTGCCGGGCCTCGTCCGCCCTCTCGAGAATGCGCACCGTGAGAGAATGCCCATTGATAAACAGGTGCTTGTGGGACGACTGGAACTGCTGCTTGTGGCTCACGCGCGGTCGCCCAAGGTAGCGCGACTGGACGACCATACTGGAGCGGTGACTGGTGGGAACATGGTAGTTGTCGGAGCAGTTGTCCACAGGCGTTTTCCAGTTCACCGGCTCGATCCATTTGACGGGGCCCAGGGCCTCCGTGCCGCAGTCCCGGCGATTGAAGGTGACGTCCAGATACCAGCGGGCGTCTCCCAGGTAAGCTTCCAGCGTCGGTGCCGCCTGGTCCCAGGTGGCGAAAATGATCCCAGCATAGGTGTCCACCCGAGCCTCCACCAGACCCAGGCAGTCTCGTTTCAGCTCGCCGTAGTAGGCTTCCTGCTCACCGAGCACATAGACCAGGGGCCATCGTTGGCGTAGGTCCAGCCGTGGTAGGGGCACATGAAGGTTTTCGCGTTGCCGATCTCGGCCCTTACAATTCGGTTCCCGCGGTGCCGGCACATGTTCAACAACGCGTGCAGCCGGCCCTGGGCGTCACGGGAGAGGATCACCGGGTCCTCTACCATGTAGGTGAGGAAGAAGTCGTTCGGCTTGGGAATGAGGCTCTCGTGGCCGATCATCAGCCAGGCGCGACCGAAAATCTTTTCCAGTTCATCTTGGTAAATATCCGGATCCGCAAAGATGCGGCGGTCTAAACGGCCCGTATCCAAGTCCATGACGTGGTATTTCTTCATGTCAACCATGGCCACCTCCCCTGCCCTCTGCCTGCCCTCTCAATAATGCCGACGGCTTCATGCCAGCACGCATCACATCCAGAATAGGCCGCCTACGGTCTCGGGTCAAGCGCCGATCCTGCTTAGAATGGTCAGGGCGGCATGGAGCAGTTGACAATCGTCGAGCGCCGAGTACAGTAGTCACACCTCGACGGGCGAGGCAAAGCACGAGGCCATCATGAGGCCAAAGCGACCATCACGACGCCGACTCTATCATCTGGGGGCGGTATGATCGGATGTGCGCCTTTGAGAGCGGCATTGCCGCTCTCAACCAGATCAACGACTCACGGCTGGTGATGCTGAACAAGTGCGGCCACTGGCCGCCCTACGAGCATCCGGAAGAGTACACCGCGCAGGTGCTCAACTTTCTAACGCGGACCTAAGAGCAAAAAAGGGCCCGTTAAGGAGACGGAAGATGGCGACAGGGCAACGCGATATCCTAGCCAACGTTGAGCGCTTACATCGATGCATGGATCAGGCTGACTGCGCCGCCATCGTCGTGCGCTCTGGAAAGAACGTGACTTATCTGGCGGGCGTTGCCTATCCCGGCACCCTCGCTCGCCACCTGGATTTCCCGGATTCGCCCCGGGAAGTGCTCCTCGTCTGGCCTCGGCACGGAGAACCAATACTCATAACCAATCATTACGCCGCCCCGCTAGCGCGACGCGATTCCTGGCTGTCCCGCATCGAGGTCTATGATGACTACGCTGAGTCGCCCTATGCCCTCATGGCCGATCTGCTCCGTCAGATGGGACTGCATCAAGAAACGATTGGGTTCGAAAAAACGTACCTTAGCGCCACGCGCTGGGAAGAGATCAATCACCTCCTTCCCCATGTCATGATGCGGGATTGCTCTGAGATGATGGCTCAGGTGCGCTGGATCAAAACCCCCGGCGAGATGCGCTTGTTGCAAGACGCCGCCGATCTTCTGGACGAGGCCTATCTCGAGGTCTTTCCCACCGTGCGGGTTGGGGAAACCGAGCGAGACGTCCATAGCCGCCTCGTGCAAAGCTGTATCCAACGCGGCGCCGGGTGGGCGCACGGCATCCTCAATGCTCACCGCAACACGGTGGCCTATGGCGGCGAAGGCGACACCGTCTTCCAACCCGGCGATATTATCCGCAACGATTACGTGGCTTATTATCAGGGGTATCCCGGCCATCAATCCCGCACCGTCGTGGTCGGGCAGCCCTCCGAAGACCAGCTGCGCACCTACACGATCATGCGGGATATCTACCGCCGCACTATCGACTACTGCCGCGTTGGCGTCAAAGCAAGCGCCATTCACACCTTTGCCGAGCAGCAGTTTCGTGAGCACGGCTACCCAGACCGGCTGTCCCTGGTCGGCCATAGCGTGGGCGCCTGGTGGCATCAGCAGGAACCGTATATTGTCCCCACCTGTCATCAGGCGCTCGAAGTGGGGATGGTATTGGCCCTGGAGCCCCATGTCGGTTACTGGCATCTCCAGGATTTGATCGAGATCACGGCAGACGGTCCCAAGCTGTTATCCAATCGTTTCAACACAGATGAGATGTTTGTAGTCGGATGATACGATAACATGGGTTTTGTAGCCTATTCCTTATATTTTCTATTTTATTTTTAGACATTTATACTAACTAATGATTTTTGTAAGCGCTTTTAGTGGGCCGTCAAATAAATTCTTAATGGACTTACGACGCATTTTCACCCTCCAATTGGGCGTGTTGGATTATTACCTGAATGATGAACGGCACCGACCTGAGCCCGAACGCCAACCACACTTCCCTATGTGTCTGCGATACGGTATCCATCCATGTCGCGTCTTGGTGAGCACATGACGCCACGGTTCATCAATGCTTTCCAACAGACGAGGTTTCACCGCCCATATGCCACAGCGCTTCGATTTGATGTCAACCCTCGCAATCGCCAGCAGATAGATGAAGGGCTGGTTCTGAGAATCCGTCGCAAACGCGAATACCTGCCCGGTATGAAACGTTATAGGCGAGTCGCCGGGAAGGAACAAGCGTCCCTCAGAAATGCCATCCGTGTTCACCGAATTCCCAATCATCAGGCTGTGTTGGTAAAGATTCTGGTGCGGAAATTTCTCCTGGTATAGGTTGAGTGGGACTTCGAGATCGCTAGATTTGCTGTGTTTCATGTAGTGGAAAGCTTCGCCACATTTGAGGAGCGAGAGGATGGCGAATGGCGCAGATGACGAGACGGTTCCGGTGAGTCGGGGTTGTCGCTCATCGCCATGCCACGAACTATCGATGGTGCATTCCTGGTCAGTGAATTGTGGAAACCTCATAGAACGCCCATTTGCCTGATAACTGAACCGTTGCTGCTCCTCCCCTCAGAATTATCACAGACTCCCACACAGCCCGTACCACCAGCAATTCCTCCCACCTGGTCGTATACTGTGCCATAGGGCGGAGCCCTCAGCCGTCTCGATCTCACCATTCCGGTATTCTCCAGGACTCAACCATATGGCGTTTCATGTCGATAGCCGTGCTGCCGTGGATCGGCTCTATGCACAACTCGTTGACATAGGGGCAGCGATCCAGGAGTCTCCTGCGGAGTACACCTATACATCCGGCTACTATGCCGTGTCCTGTCGCTCTAAACCATAAGCCATTTTAGTATAGACTGGAGAAATTTCTGTGCTAGTGACGTATCCCTAAAGAGATACTAGTATATGCTCCTAACCAAGATAGGTCGTTAGTCAAGAGCGGCCCTACAGCGTAAAAAGCCCTCATGCTCTTTGAGTTCTTTCATTTTGAGATATAGTTTCTCCTTTTGAGCGAGCTAGCATGAAGACGGTGGCTGCACCGCAGTAGCAATACGGAAAGAAGAGCTTCAGCGGTACATGAGGTTGCGGGAAAACGGTCGCTACTGGAGGAAATGCAAGTTTGTGATCTATCTGGCGCGTACCAGTAAGGATGTCGCCGTGGCCACAGCCCAGGCACAGTCAGAGACAAGCCCTGTGCCTGGAGCCATTCCAGGAGAGACCACCAGTCCTTACTAGTTCTAGCTCACCTCCTGCTGTTGTGCCAGCTGACGCACCATCTGGAGATGCTCCTGCAGGGTAAGCAGAGTTTTTCTTGATCTTATCCTGCCGTCATTCTATGTTCTCAACCTCTGGTCCATCCCTTTGTTCCTCTTAGCGATAGTCCCTGTCCCGAGCGTCAGAGCCCAATTCCTTGACGATCTTGTTGTACAGGCCAAGGATTAAGAATGTGGGCGCCCACTGTCCCACAAATAGACTCTGCTCCCTCTTGCCCATCGTCTGCAGGATCATAGACGTGGCGATCGCCCCCAAGCTCGCCCACAGAAATGAATCTGATGGCAGTTTGGCAGTCTGTTCCTCTATCATGCGTGTCATTGTGCCTTCGGTATGATCACCTCTCGTACGCGTTGAGGTCGACCTCATAGCTGTTCTCCCCTTCATTCATTCTTGTTGTGCTGCAAGGGTCGAAAACGCTGCGGCGTGGCACGCCGTGCAGCGTTGATCCCTGCCCTCGGTTTTACTCTGGTAGTGATAGCAAGTTTTATGCCATATCCAGACATGGGCATCTGTGTGTTCATCTCGACGGTAGTATTGTTTGTCGCCACCTAAGGTGAGATCGGTCAGATCATCTCGTTTGAGATAGAAATATACATATGCCTATTGACCTGTCTTTTGCTAGGGTGATATAACGCCACATCGCAGTTAAGCTTGTATCCCAAATCCATTCAATCCAAGCGCCGAGACAGGTGAAGTCATGCAAAACGAGGTTGTGGTTGAACGCGATGTCATAGTTACCATGCGGGATGGCATCAAGTTAGCGTGCGATGTCTACCGCCCTGCGCGTGACGGCCAACCTGTCACTGGCGCGTTTCCGGTCATTCTCGAACGGACCCCATACGACAAAGGGGCGGTCAGTCGCTCCGAAATTACCGCCCGAGAGCCGAAGGAGCCCAAGCGCCGCGAAGATGTGGCCGCGTTTTTCACGCGGTACGGTTATGTGGTGATCTATCAAGACTGCCGGGGCCGCTATGGCTCCGAAGGCGTCTTTCGAAAATATCTCGACGAGGCAGCGGATGGCTATGATACCTGCGCTTGGATCGTGCAACAGCCCTGGTGCAATGGCCGCATCGGCACCATGGGCCTATCGTATGCAGCCCATACCCAAGCCGCCCTGGCCAGCCTGAATCCGCCTGGGTTGGCGGCGATGTTTATCGATTCGGGCGGATTTTCCAATGCCTATCAGAGCGGCATTCGGCAAGGGGGCGCGTTTGAGCTGAAACAAGCGACGTGGGCATATAAGCAGGCGCTCAAAAGTCCCAGTGTGATGGCCGACCCGGAGCGCCGGGCCGCTCTTGAGGCGGTTGATTTGCACGCGTGGTTTGCCGACATGCCCTGGCGCCCAGACCATTCGCCGGTGACTGCAGCCCCGGAATATGAGGCTTACCTCTTTGAGCAGTGGACGCATGGCGCGTTTGATGACTATTGGGCCCAACCCGGCATCTATGCGGCTGGGGCTTACGAGCAGTTCGCCGATGTACCCCAGGTGCATATGTCGTCCTGGTACGATCCGTATGCTCGCACCGCAACGGAAAATTACACCGGCCTAGTGACGCGCAAGCAGGGACCGGTGCGGCTCATTCTGGGGCCGTGGACGCATGGCGACCGATCGCTCTCGCATGCCGGGGAGGTGGATTTTGGCCCCGAAGCGACGTTGGATCACAACCTGGCTCCGGATTTTTTAACCCTTCGCTTGCGGTGGTTTGACCGCTGGTTGCGCGGGGTGGAGAATGGCGTGGAGACCGAGCCTGCCGTTCGGGTATTTGTCATGGGTGGAGGCTCTGGACAGCGCAATGCCACCGGTCGGCTCGATCACGGCGGGCACTGGCGTCAAGCCGCCGCGTGGCCGTTGCCGGAGACACAGTTTACCCGCTACTACTGCCACTCAGACGGTTCGCTCTCGATCGAGCCTCCGGCCCCGGAGGCCGAACCGCTCACCTATCGCTATGACCCCAAGCACCCCGTGCCGACCATTGGCGGGCCGATTTCCTCGGGTGAACCGATGATGGTGGGTGGCGCCTTTGACCAGCGGGAATCGCCGAATTTTTTCGGCTCGCGAGTGCCGTATCGCCTCCTTGCCGAGCGACCGGATGTGCTCGTCTTTCAAACTGCACCGCTCGACCAGGATGTCGAAGTGACCGGTCCCATTGTGGCCGATTTGTGGATTGCCTCGGATTGTCCGGATACGGATTTTACCGCTAAGCTCGTCGATGTGTATCCGCCCCATGCGGATGGGTCTGACGGCTTCGCCCTGAACCTCACGAGTGGGATTTTGCGCGTGCGTTACCGGGACTCTTGGGAAACCCCGGCGATGATGCAGCCCGGGACGGTATATGCCATCCGTATCGAGTTGTTTCCGTGCAGTAATCGCTTTACCGCCGGACATCGCATTCGCCTTGACATCTCCAGCAGTAATTTTCCGCACTTTGATCTCAACTTTAACACCGGCGAGCCGGAGGGGCTCAGCACGCATGCGCGGATCGCGACGAATTCGGTCTATGTCGAGGCGTCGCGGCCGTCGCATGTGGTATTGCCCATTATTCCTATGGAGGCTCACCATGGCTGAACAACGTGTGATCTCGGCCGATTCCCATGTTCAGGAACCCCCTGATCTCTACGAGCGCCTACCGAAGGGAATGCGTGAGCGTGCGCCGCGCCAGGTGGCGCGCGACGGCAAACTCTACATCGAAGTCGATGGCCGGAAACCGCGCCGTATCGATCTGGCTGAGGAGCGGCTCACGGAGGATGATCAACACCGTGAGTTCCGCAACGATCCCGAGGGCGGACGCAATTTGGAGGTTCGCACAGCTGATCTCAAGCGCGACGGTATCTCGGCCGAGGTCATCTATCCCAACCAGTCGCTCGCGCTATACCTGTCGCCGGATCCGGCCTATCAGATGGCGGTGGCCCATGCTTATAACGATTGGGCCATGGAATGCTTTGGACCACACCGAGAGCGCTTTGCACCGGTCGGGATGGTGCCGGTTGTCGATATCGCGGCGGCGGTGATGGAAGTCGAGCGGCTTGCTAAACTCGGGTATCGCTCGATTAAAATTCCCATCACCAATCGCGTCCTGCCCTACAACCGTCCGGCGTACGAGCCGTTTTGGTCGGCGGTCGCCGCTAGCGGGATGGTATTAGCGTTTCACGCCTTTACGAATAGTGAAGATGAGTATCCCGAAGATTGGGGCGAGGAGGAAGGCTACGGCGGTGCGCTCGAGTTTATGGTGATGCGCATGGCGGATGGTCAAATCCCGGTATCACAGTTGATTTCCAGCGGGGTTTGCGACCGGCATCCGGCCCTCAAATTTGTAATCGTCGAATGCGGCGCCGGTTGGCTGGCCTGGCTGCTCTATGCATTGGACGAGCAGGCCGAGAAAAAGCACATGTGGATTCGGCCCCAATTGTCGATGAAGCCCAGCGAATTTTTTGCCCGTCAGGGGCATGTCACCTTCACCGACGACCCAGTAGCACTCAAGACGATCCCGTTTATCGCGGCCGATTGTCTGTTGTGGGGCAGCGATTATCCGCACGACGAGGGGTCGTTTCCGCACTCGCAGGCCGTGATCGACCGCACGTTTGCCGAGCTCTCCGAGACTGATAAGCGCAAGATCGTGTGGGACAACGCGGCGAAGCTCTACGGCTTTGAGGAGTAGATTATTCAGCCGGCTGGAACCCCGGAGGCCGTGATCCCAGCCTGGCTGGATATTTCCCTTCCGTTCCTAGATGGCGCCGTCTGCTTGCAGGTCTTGGAGGGACTGCGAGAAGGCCGCAACCGTCTGGTCAATCACCTCCTCGTCATGGGCAGAGGAGACCAGGAACGCCCGTCCCCCCATCATATCCACGTTGTTGACTAGCATCGCCCGTCTCAGAGCCCGCGCCTTGCTGAGGGGCATGGCGGCGGCGATGTCAGTATAAGGCAGGGTACAGAGGTCGCGGTCGCAATCACACTCGACCCCCAGCGTCACGTGGATGATCGAGGCAATGCCGTGCGCGTGCCCGGTGACCGCCTGCTGCACGAATACCTCGTTCAGCCCCTCCTTCAGACG
>Ga0299913_10005387_pt1 | contig 10913 bp, 8 predicted proteins | sample RVTome_9_FD_201360 | JGI IMG/M metagenome (GOLD analysis project Ga0299913, IMG submission 201360) | Soil microbial communities from uranium-contaminated site in the Upper Colorado River Basin, Wyoming, United States - RVT155D38 (version 2) ... | reverse complement strand
ATCCAGAGGTCCCAGTCCTCGCAGGTGACGAGGGATTCGTCGAAGGCGCCCACGGAACGCACCAGGCTCCGGCGAACGATGCACGCGTGGATGTCGAAGGGGCAGCGAGTGGCCAACCACGGGAAGAGGTCGGCGGGCGGGACCACCTCTCGCTCGGCCAGCCGGCGTCCCGACGGATCGACCAGAACGCTGTGACAGACGACCAGGTCGAGGCGGGGCTCGGAGAGGAGCCGCCGGGTCATCAGCGCCAGGAAGTCCGGCGCGAGTGCATCGTCGGCGTCGAGGAAGACGGCCCAGGCGTGGCGCGCTTTCTCGAGGGCCGCGTTGCGCGCGGCACCGACACCGCGGTGCAGCCGCTTCAGGACACGAATTCTGGCGTCGGTCTCCGCCCACTCGCGCGCCAGCTCGAGAGTCCCATCGTCGGAGCCGTCGTCGACGACGATCGCCTCCCACGCCTCGTGGGATTGGGCGATGAGCGAGGCGAGAGTCTCCCCGAGCGTGGCACTCGCCCTGTAGGCCGGGATGATCACGGAGACCGGAAGCTGCCTGCTCATGGATCCCATCGGTCCCCTTCCAGCCAGCGAACGAGACGGCCGTCGGCGTCGAGAGCATCGAACAGCTCCCGGGCGAAACGCTCGACGAGCAAGGGCCGGAGGTGGCGCCCTCGCAGGGGCTCGGCACCCGGCTGCGTCGCGACCGCACCGAGCGTCCGGTCCCGCCACGAGATCTCGAGCGCCGCCGGTCGTTCGTGCTCGAGGCGCTCCTCCGCGCCCTCGAGGCCGAGGCTGAGGTCGACGCGGAGCGGCGTCGAGGTCTCCGGCGGCGCTGCATCCAGGAATCGGCGCATCGTCGCCGAGGAGCCGAGCCGCTGAGCCGCCCCACGCCAGTACCAGTACCAGCGCAGGCCGGCATAGAGGCGCCGCCACGGCCACCGGGCGTTGACCCGCTCGAGCGGATCCAGCAACCGCGCGAGCGATCGTGCCAGGGGGTCACCGGCCGCTGGCCAGGAGACCGCCAGCCGAGGCAGGAGCCGGCGTGTCACGCCCGTCCAGTGCCTCAGGTCGAGGGAGGGCCTGAGAGCCGGGTGCCGGGAGCCGATGAGCACGTCCGCGACCCCCTCCTGCAGGGCGCGCGCGAACGACGCCGGCACGTCACCTGTGCCCGAGACGCGGTGCACGGCTTCGGCGCCGGAGGCGAAATGGGGCTCGATTCCTGCCGCGAGGAGCCGGACCCCGAGCTCCCAGTCCTCGCCACCGCAGCCCCTGAAGGCGGGATCGAACCCTCCGACGGATCGCCACACGGCCACCGGGAGCGAGAGATTGCCGGCCAGGATGTCCCGATAGGCGAAACGGTGGCCCGGACGGGCCATGGCGGAGAACAGGTCCGCCCACCAGGTTCGAACGTGAGTCGGATAGAAGCCGTCTCCGTCGCTTTCCGGAAGCCGGTAGGGACCGATCACGACCCGGGGGCGGTCCAAGGCCGTGCGGTGTGCGGCGACGTGCTCGGCGATGAGATCCGGGCCAGGCTCGACATCGTCGTCGAGGAAGAGGAGGAAGTGGCCTCGCGCCGCGCCAGCTCCGGCGTTGCGGGCGTTGCCCGCTCCGAGGCCTTCCTGCTCCAGGACGGTCAAGGGATAGGGGACGGCCAACGACCGCGTCGCCGAACCGGTGTCGTCGGTGCATCCGTCGGCCACGACGATCACCTCGAAGAGGGGTGTGCCCTCCCGTTGGCCGGACAGAGCGGCCAGGAGCCGATGCAGGTGGTCCCGGCGGTCGTGCGTCGGGATGATGACGCTGACGGCGACAGCGTCCGTCATGGCGGCTCGCCGCTGGAGCGCCGGCGGCTCCGCAGGTAGGCCCAGGGACCGGCCAGGCACCCCGCCAGCTCGGCCAGCTGGAGGTCGACGGGGGGGGCTCTCCGGCTTCCGAGCAGCCGCAGGAAGAGGTTCGGCAGCTGCCGTTTGAGGAGCCACGACGGCGCCACGCGCAGAACGCTCCATTCCCTGTCGACGAGGGCTCGGGTCCAGGCCGCGTAGACGCCGACACCGTAGCCGAAGAAGGTAGAGCGCAGTGCCCCGCGGCTCCGGCGGTGGCGATGCCGGACGACGGCGTCGGGCACGTACCGGATCCGGTATCCGGCGGCCAGGATCCTCGCGAACATGTCGTTGTCCCCGCCCGAGCGGGTGGGCGTGCCCGCGTCCAGGGACTCGTCGAACGGTCCAACGAGCTCGACCGCTCGCCGGCGCAGGGCCATGTTCACACCGGCGCCGACGTGGCCGGAGGCGGCCGGTGGCAGACCGCGGGCGTCGAAGACGCGTGGCTCGAATCCGCGCCCGAACGTGCTGTGCCGCTCGTGCCAGCGCTGCGCCGGCGTCGCGAGCTCGGCGGGCAGGGTCAAACCGGTGACGACGAGGGTCATCGGATCGGCGAAGCCGCTGCCCAGCGCCCCCAGCCAGCCAGGATCCGGCGCGGCGTCGTCGTCGATGAACGCCACAACCTCGGACGCCGCCGCCTGCAGGGCACGGTTGCGCGCACGATCGAGGCCGGGACGGTCCTCTCGCAGGTAGCGTGCTCCGCTCGCTCGAGCCAGCGAGCGAACGTCGATGCCACCACGGGAGGCGCTATCGACGACGAGGATCTCGTGCGGCGGATCGAGCAGGCGGCCCACCGCGCCGAGGCATCGTTCCAGGTCGTCGAGCCGATCACGGGTGCAGACGGCGACGCCGATCGTCGGCCCCGCCCGCGGGCCGGCGACGTCGAGCTCCAGGAGATGCTCGAGCCAGCGGCGTCGCGCCGGCTCGCCGGCGGTCCTGAACAGCAGTTGCGCGAGATCGTCGCGACGCAGCTCTTCCGCGACCAGCCAAGCCTGGCCTACGGGACGACCGCCGAGCCAAAGCGTGACGAAGGCCTCGTCCTCTTCGATCCGGAGGACCTCGGGTCGCCAGGGAGCCTCCAGCAGGTCCAGGTCCAGGATGCGGGTGGTCACTGCCTCGGCACCGGGGCTAGGGAGAGGCCTCGCCGGCTCGTGCCTCGGGCTCGGGGCCTGGCCGGTGTCGGGCCTCATAGCGAGCGACGATCTCCGTCGCCGCGCCCAAGCCCTGGAATCGTCCGCTCTCCAGCCAAAGGGCGAGGCGGCAGAGAGACGCCACCAGCTGGAGGTCGTGGGAAGCCACCACCAGGGTGCCTCCAGACTCGAGAAAGCCCTCGATCCTGTCGAGGCAGCGCTGTCGGAAGTCCTCGTCACCGACGGCGAGGACCTCGTCCAGCAGCAGGATGTCCGGCTCGAGGAAGGACGCGACGGAGAAGGCCAGGCGCGCGACCATTCCCGACGAGTAGTACTTCACCGGCGTGTGGACGAAGTCGCCGAGATCCGCGAAGGCCAGGATCTCCGGCAGGCGGCTGCGCAGGACCGCACGCTCGAGCCCGAGGACGGCGCCGTAGAGCCGCGCGTTCTCCGCGCCCGTGAGCTCCGGATGCAGGCCCGCTCCCAGCTCCAGGACCGCCGCGACCCGCCCGCTCGTGCGGACGGTGCCGGCGGTGGGCACGAAGACTCCTCCGATCAGCCGCAGCAGAGTGGACTTGCCCGCGCCGTTCGAGCCGATCAGGGCGAGCGCCTCGCCCCGATGGACCTCGAGATCGACCTCGTGGAGCACGAAATGGGGCTTCGGCCGGCTCGCCCGGCGTCCGGTCAAGGCATGGATGAACGCCTCCCGCAGCGAAGTCGTGTGCGTGTCGTGTGACGCGAAGCGCTTGAGCACTCCCCGGCACTCGATGGCGATCTCTCGCGTGTCAGGCGATCTCGACACAGAGCGACTCGTATCGCTGGAAGAGCAGATGGCCCAGCGCCATCCATGCTACGGCGTGGACCGCGGCGATTCCCAGGAGCTCCGGCGCGGGCAGGCGCCCTTCGAACAGGACCTGCTGGAAGAGCGTCAGGAGGCTGGCATACGGATTGAGAAGGACGAGGGACTGCAAGGCCTCGGGCACCAGATCCAGTGGATAGAAGACCGGTGTCGCGTAGAAGAGCGTGGTCATCGCGATGGGCATGGCGTGCTGGACGTCACGGAAGCGGGTCGAGAGGACGGCGATCGGGAACATGAGGCCCAGGGTGACCAGGGCGAGCAGGAGCACCAGCAGCGGTACGGAGGTCAGGGCCGCCGGCACGCCTCTGTGGTGTAGGAGGCAGAGAACGAGGGTCACCAGAACGAGCTCCCCCAGGAGCTCGACGAGCTTGGAGCCGCAGGCCGCGAGGATCGTCACCGCGGCCGGGAAGGCGACGCTGCGCCGGAGGCGGGCGTGCTCCTGGATCACGTAGGTGGCGTTCAGCAGGCTCTGGCTGGCGAAGTTCCACGCGAAGTAGCCGCTCAGCAGGAAGGCCCAGTAGCTCTCGATGGGGATGCGCACGACGAGGCTGAAGACGAGGGCCAGCACCGCCACCGTGAGGAGGGGGTTGAGGAAGGTCCAGAGGAAGCCCAGGGCCGATCGCTGGTACTTGACGGTCAGGTTCCGCCGCACCAGCTGTGCCAGCAGGAAGCGGGAGGCGGCGATCTCCTTGAGGCCCGAGCGGCTGCGGGCGGTGGTCAAGCGTATGCCTCTGTCGGCCGAGGTCGCGCTCCTCACGTTCGGCTCGGGGCGATCGTTCGCCGCCGCTCCATGGCTCGACGGGCGCGGCCATAGGCGGTCAAGCCGCTCCAGCTCGCAAGGGCCATCCGCCCGAGGAGAGGGGCCGGCAGCGGATCCCTGCCCACGGCTCGCCGGAGGAGGCGCAGCCCGGGCTTGATCAGTCGCCACGCCAGGAAGCCGCCGATTCCCGCGCGACGTCCACGCGGTGCCCGCCACAGGCTCTTGACCAGAAAGGCCACCAGGGCGCGTTGGTGGCCCGACAGCTGCCGTGCCAGGTCCTCGAGCTCCGTCCGGTGCTCGTGCAGGGCGAGGGCCGCCGGCTGGTAGACCACCGTCCAGCCCACCTCGAGAAGGCGCCACAAGAGGTCGAGATCTCCGCCTCCCGGAAGCTCGGGCCCGAGATCGAGCGCCTCGTCGAACCCGCCGATGTCCAGGGCCGACCGCCGGCGGACGGCGAGGCTGGCGCCGCAGCCGATGCTCACGGCCCAGGCGACGAGCGGCGCGGGCAGACCGTGGAGCCGCCGCCCCGCGTGGAGCGGGAGCCTGATCTCCTCGTCGCCGCGCCCGAAGCCGCCATTGGCCTCGAAGAGGCGTTGCGCGGGCGTGTCGAGGGCGAGTGCCTCGACCCGTCCGGTGCAGGCGGCGACGCTCGGATCCGCCGTCATCGTCCCGACCAGGGCCGCGGCCCAGCCCGGTCGGGCGACGGCGTCGTCGTCCAGGAACAGGACGATGTCGCCGCGCGCGGCCGAGAGCGCGCGATTGCGTGCGAAATCGAGGCCCGGACGGCTCTCGGAAACGTAGCGCACGCCGCCGAGCTCCGAGACCACCTCGCGGGCGCTCTCGCCCGGGTCGTTGTCGACTGCCAGGACCTCCGCGACGGCGGCCTCCTGAGCGAGGATCGAGGCAAGGGCACGGCGCAGCGGGCGCGGTCGGTTTCGCGTACAGACCGCGACCGTGACGGCCTGCTCGTCGACGGGGCCGATGGGCGGTCCCGGGTCCCTCATGGTCGACCGGTGAGCCGGCGCTCCGCGAGGAGATCGCGCAGCGCTTCCGCCGCCAATCGATGCCCGAGGGCGTTCGGATGGACGTGATCCGCGCTCGCCACCTGCAGCTCGTGGGCCCGATGGCGCCGGAAGGCGGGCAGGAGATCGAGCACGATCAAGCCGTGTTTCTCCCCCTCGGCGGCGATCTGGGCGTGGACGGAGGCCCAGGGATAGTCGTCCAGTCGATGGAGCACCGGGAAGATGGCCACCACGACCGGGAGCGGCCACTCGTTCGCTGACGTTCCCAGCTCGGCGAAGGCCTGGACGACCCGCTCCCAGCTCCGGGGATCGGTGTGCAAGCGGGTGAAGTAGTCCCGGCGGACGTACGCGGCCGTCTGCTCTCTTCCGGCGGCGACGCGGAGACGCCAAGCCAGCCGCTGAGCCAGCCGGTACGAATGGAAGACGAGGCTCGAGGTCCCGACCCGCTGCTTGAAGCGCACGAGTCGGGACCTCGCCTTCGGCGAGCCGCGTTGTTTCTGCAGGCTCGAAGGAACCTCGGGATCGTTGAGAACGTAGGCGAGCACCAGGACATCGGGCTGGTAGCGGACGGCCTCGACCCGGGCGAGGTGAACGGTTTGGGTGACGTTGAGCGCCCCGAGGGCCAGGGTGGGAACCTCGTAACGGAAAGCGGCCCCGCGTTCGCCGTTGAGCAGGCGTTCGAGCTGCTTGCCGTAGATCGCGTCGCCCTCCACACCGTGGCCCGTGGTCACGGAGTCTCCGACGACGACGATCCTGTAGGTCCCGGCAGGTTTCTCGAGGGTGTACTCCGCGTCTCGGAACCCTCGGCTGTTGGTGCGATAGAGAAGACCGTTCGAGAACCACGAAGTGTCCGCTTCGAGGCGAAAATCCACGATCGGGTCGTCGAACTCGACCAACCTGCCGAGCTGGCCTACGGTGAAGCCGTGCAGGCCCAGGGCTCGCAGGAGGAGCTCTCCCAGACCGAGGGTCAGCAGGAGGGAGAGGGCCAGCAGCAGGAGCTTCCCCGCCTTCTCCCGAGTCCGTGCCCGCGCGGGGTTCACGAGCCCATTCTCTCATTCCGGTGGCTCCGGCGGGTGCTGCATGGTGGCGCTCAGTGCCAACGGGGTCGGGTCTCGGGCACGCCGGAGAGCCGGCTGCGACGGAGCCAAGAGGCTCCGCCGAGGGCCATCCCCGCGCCGTATGCGATGCTCGCCGCGACGAGGGTCGGCGCGTGGAGGAGCGGTTCCATGTTGCCCGCGCGCACCCAGCAACCGAGGATCCAGAGGGCCTGCACCGGGGCAGAAGGCAACGCCAGGAGCGTGGCCAGGACCGGACTCCGGTAGAGCCGGGACAACCGGGTGAGGTGGACCTCGCTCTTGCTCTCGATCGCGCTGTATCCCCAGCGATAGCTGCGGCGCAGGAGATTGCCGAAGCCGACCCGGTTGTGGTGATCCACTCGCGCTGTCGGCTCGAAGTAGATGCGCCGGCCGCTCCGAGCGAGCTCCGCCTGCCAACGCAGCTCTTCGTGAGCGTAGGCGATGGGGTGCCGCTCGTTGAATCCCGAGCCGCGCAGGAAGGGCTCGCGCCGTACGCTCAGGTTGCCTGGAGGATGGTGGAGGACCCAGCCCGCGGACCGGCCGGGATGCACGTGGTACCACCCCGAGTAGTAGTCGCTGCGGGCCGACCAGGGGGCGCCGTCGGGCAGACCGAACGAGCCGCCCACACAGACGGCATCCTCCCGGACGTGCGCGTCGAGCATCCTCCGAAGCCACTGCTCCGCCGGAAGGCAGTCGGCATCCAGGAAGACGATCGGATCACCGCGGCTTTCCCGCGCCCCGCGGTTGCGGGCCGCGGCCGGGTTGCCAGGGGAGCCCGGGAGACTGACGACCCGGGCTCCGGCCCGGGCCGCGGCCGCGGCGGAGCCGTCACTCGAGCCGTCGTCGACGACGATCGTCTCGGTCGTCGCCCCTACAGGCCGCTGGCTCTGCAACGCCTCCAGCAGCCCGGGTATCCTGCCCACGGTGTTGCGGACGGGAACGACGACGGAAACGGTCGAGGACGCGAGGCCGCTCATGGCAGTGGCCCTGGAAGCCGGATCACGAAAGGATACGCCAACCCCGGGGAGCTGCCGTCGCGCGCTTGCCCGAGCTCAGATGCTTCTACCAGTCGTCCTGCTCTGTTCGTGGCTGCTCTGTCCGTGGCCGGGACTTGCCGCCTCGGTGGTTCCGGTCCCCTCGGTGGTTCCGGCCTCGCCGCCACCAGAGGCTGATGGCGTACGGGACGTCCGACGACTTCCGGTGACCAGGGACACCTGGGTGTCGGCCTTTCCGGGCGAGGAAGAGGCCAATCTGGGAGGCGAGCGGCGGATCAAGCTGAAGGGGATCCAGGAGCTGGCTCTGCTGGATGTCGATCCGCTGGCGCTGCGAGACCGCATCGTCGTCGAGGTGGAGCTCCACCTGCGCTGCCTCTCGAGCGACTGCCTGCGGCGCACGACGGTCTCGAGCCTGAGCTCGGATTGGGAGGAGGGGACCGGAACGGGGTATCGCCCGCTCGATGGGGCCGCCTCCTTCCGCTGGGCGCGCGGGGGGCTGGAGCCATGGGCGTACCCGGGCAGCGACCTCACCTCGGTCATCGCGGGCCAGGGAGGCAGCTGGTGGGGCACTGCCGACCCCAGCCCGCCGGACGTCGACGGCTGGCAGGTGCTCCGCGTGCTTCCGGAGACCATGGCCGCGCGACTCGCCGGGCTCAGCCACGGATTCGCGGTGATCGATGACGTAGGGTCCGAGTACGAGCGCAGGGGCGAGGACATCGAGCTCCGGACCTTCCCCAACCGATGGTTCGCCGCCCGAGAGGCTGGAGAGCGGGACGCACCCTTCTTCGCGGTACGCCTGGGCGAGAGCGATCGTCAGCTTCCCGGACCGGTGACGGCACTGGACCAAGAGGTCTCGGCCCTCTCTCCTCCCGGTGAGGCCACGGTGTCGTGGACGACGCCGTCGGACAACGGCCCGGCCGGCGTGCTGGGCTTCGACGTGCGCTATTCCCCAGGGGCGGAGCTCGATTGGGAGAGGGCTCGGGTCGTGCCCAGGTCCTCGATTCCGCGCCCCGGCGCGGTCGGGGACACCGTCCACCTCCGATTGCGCGAGTCGGGGCTGCCTGCCGGATCCCTGGTGACGGTGGGTGTCCGTGCAGTGGACGGGGTCGGGCATCGGGGGCCGCTGCGGACCACGACCGTGAGGACCGGCGCCCCGATCGAAGGGCTGCCGGCCCTGCCGGAGATCCCCGGGCAGGCGCCACCCGTGGCACCGCCACGGCTGGGAGACGTCGAGGTCCGGGTGGTCGACGAGCTCGACAAGGTGGATCCGGTGACCGGACGGCTGAGCGATGGCACGGAGCTCGGCTCTCGGGTGAGCGATCACCTCTGGGATGCGGCGCGATCGACGGTGACGTTGATGGCGGCCGGCGACGAGGTCGTGGCCTTCCAGGTCGTGCTCTCCGGCCGGCCGGCCTCCGGGTGGCCCCTCCTCGAGGTCGATTTCGAGGAAGCGCTGCCCGGACTCGGAGCGCGGGTCTTCGCGGCAGTTCCGATCCGCGGGTCCGACGGCCGTCCGGTCCTCGATCCGTTGCTGCCGCTCGCCGCGGTGGGGCGAGGCGCGGGCGCCTTCGCGGCTGCGCCGGGGCGCCACAGGTCCCTGTTCGTCGAGTTGCTGGTGCCGCCCGAGGCGCGACCGGGCATCCATCGTGGGCGTCTGTCGCTGACCTCCCCCGCCGCACGCCTGGAGCTCGGTCTGGAGCTGCGGGTGCACGACTTCGCGATCCCGCGGCGCCTCTCGTTCGTGCCCCAACTGAATGCCTACCAGCTGCCGCCACCGCCCCTGGAGGCGGCGTACTACCGGCTGGCGCACGAGCATCGGACCTGTCTCAACCGCCTCCCCTACGGCTGGCGAGGGCAGGTACTGCCGGTCTATGAGGGGATCGTCGCGGAGGGCCGGTGGGACTGGCGGGGATTCGACGAGCGCTTCGGTCCTCTCCTCGATGGGTCGGCCTTCTCCGACTTGCCGCGAGGTGCCGTCCCGCTGGAGGTCTTCTACCTGCCCTTGAACGAGAACTGGCCGATGTCGATCGACCGGGGCTTCCTCGGCGGCTACTGGGCCGAGAAGGCCCTGACGGCACCCTATCGATGGGATCTGGTGGAGGCGGCCCGCCGCTTCAGCGAGCACGTCGGAGAGCGCGGGTGGACGAGCACCCGCTTCGAGTTCTACTTGAACAACAAGGTCCGCTACAAGCAGAAACGAAGCTCCTGGGACGGCTCCTCCGCACCCTGGGACTTCGACGAGCCGGTCAACACCCAGGACTTCTGGGCCTTGCGCTGGTACGGCGAGGCGTTTCTCGAGGGCGTGCGGGCGGCCGGCAGTCCCGCCTCCATGGTGTTTCGAGTCGACGTGTCCCGGCCTCAGTGGCAGCGGGACCTGCTCGACGAGGTGCTGGGCAGCTGGGTGATCGGCCGGGGCAGCCTGGCGGCCTACGAGCGTCTGGTGGCCGAACGCCGCCAGCATATGCGCGCCACCGTGCACAGCTACGGAGCGGCGAACAGCCTCGAGACGCCCAACACCGCGGTCGTCCGCTGGTGCCTCGAGGCCTGGAGGCAGGAGTTGGACGGCCTGCTGGTCTGGCAGTCGATCGGGAGCGACCGCGCCTGGGAGCGTGGCAGCCGGCTGGCGCTGCTCTATCCGGGGGGTCCGGTCGGTGTCGAGACGCCGTTGCCGAGCCTTCGTCTCAAGGCCCTCCGGCGAGGACAGCAGGATGTGGAGTACCTCGCGCTGCTGGAGGAGCGGCTCGAGCTGGCTCCCTGGCAGCTCAGGCGCATGGTGGCGGAGATGCTCCCGTCGCTGTCGGTCGCCGGAGGCGGGCCGCGGGATCTTCCGGAACCGACGCCGGTGGATCTCTGGCGGCTCCGGTTCTGGGCGGCTTCGCTGCTGGAAGGCGAGGGCGGACGATGAGAGTCCAGTTCCGCGAGCTTCTCAAGCACTCCGGCATCTACGGCGTCGGGCAGGTCCTCTCTCGGCTCACCTCGGTCCTGTTGCTGCCGATCTACACACGCTACCTCTCGCGAGCCGACTACGGGCTTCTGGCGATCCTCGACCTCACGGTGGCCGTGCTCGGCATCCTCCTGGCGACCGGCCTGCAGCGAGCGGTCAACCGGCATCACTTCGACCGGCGAGACGCCGGCTATCACAACCGGCTCTGGTGGACCGGTCTGGGTCTCCTGGTGACGTCGCTGGCGATCGTGGTC
>Ga0299913_10005384_pt1 | contig 10915 bp, 11 predicted proteins | sample RVTome_9_FD_201360 | JGI IMG/M metagenome (GOLD analysis project Ga0299913, IMG submission 201360) | Soil microbial communities from uranium-contaminated site in the Upper Colorado River Basin, Wyoming, United States - RVT155D38 (version 2) ... | reverse complement strand
CGGCGGAAGCGATGGCGCTCGGATTGAAGGCCGGCGTCGATGTCGACCTGATGATCAAGGCGGTGGCTACCGGCTCCGGCGGCTCGACCCAGTTCGGCATCCGTGCGCCTTGGATGGCGGAAAAGCGGTACCTGCCGGTGCAGGGCGCGATACCGGCGCTCACCCATTACTTCGATCTGATCGGCGAGTGGGCGGACGAAGTCGGCGTCGCGACGCCGATCCTGGACAGGGTCGCCGACCTGTACAATCAGGCGCTCGACCAAGGTTATGGCGATCGGGACGTCGCCGTCATGGTGGAGTTCTTCGGCTCCTTGCCGCGCAAGACGTGAAGTGTCCTGGGCCCGAGGCCGCGGACGAATCAAATGGCCCGGATGTGCCTCATGAGGCCTCCGGGCCATTTGTCCATCAATTCCACTCGCGGCCGCGGCGATAGCGTCGGGGCGGGGCCGGCGTGTCCCAGCCGCCCACATTGCCGTACACCCCCGGGCCGTTCAGACCGCGCCGGCAAAACCCACCGACCCCGCTGATGGCTGCGAGACACTGAGACATGGTGTAGAAGCCGCAGTTGACCGTCGAGAAGTCGTACTGGGCGCAATAGCGGACCTGTTGCGCTTGCGCGGGGCTGACGGCACCCGCGGCCAGGGTCGCGCACAAAGCGGCCCCCGCGAGCATTCCGGTAGTGAAAAATTGGCGCATTGTAACCTCCTAGGTCCGTAGACCGGTCAAGTATGGGTGTCATTGGCGCGGCGCCGGGTTCAATCGGCGCCCTGATGCACAGTCCTATAACGCCCCGCCGGAGGATGTGTTGGCCGTCACATTAGCGTCGAATCCGGCTTTTTCTGGCAACGAAGGCCCGCACGGTCGGCAGGACGGCCGGAAGGACCGCGCGGACCTGGGCCACCGTCATTCCCGGCCGGACGCGAGGGTCGTACAAAATGTTGAGCAAATATTGGTCGTAAATGCCAAAAAATCCGAGCTGGACATCGTCATTGAACATGGTCCAGGGGACCGAGGTATCGTCGTTGATCGGGCCGAGCGCCTGCAGCAGTTCCTCATAGGCACAGTCTTTGAAGACGAAATCCCCGACGTCGACCGGCAGGATGACATCGGCGTGCTCAATTCGATACGTCTCGTCCTTGCGGAAGCCTGAGAGGCACTGTGGATCGAGCGAGTTCTGGATCCGATCGGCCTGTTTCCTTCCGAAATACTCGCGAATGGTACGCCGGATCTCACTGTTGCGCACCAGCCGCACGGTCACGTTGGCGATCTTGCGGTTCGGTGTCACCGCGATGTCGAGATGCGCCACATGGGCGCGGATGTCGGCGACGATGGCGGCGAGTTGCCTGCGGCGGTCCGGCCTGTCGCGGCCGTGTACATAGACGCGGACCGGCCCGTCGAATTTGCGGATACGGTCGATCCGCCCGGCAAGAGTGAGCTCGGCCCCGAAGGCGACCTTCAAGAAGCCATTGGTGATCTCGGCATCGCTGAAGGTGGTGCGCTGCTCGGCGCGCCGCCGGGCGATGGACTCGTCGTCCGCATGCACCGGTGCGGCGCTCGCCGCTCCGGACAACAGAGCGACGCCGGCGAAGATCAGGCGGCGTAGCGGGGGCGGGAAAGAGGGGACGCTCATGAACACTTGCTGTAGCATGGTTGCGCAGGACACGCAGAGCCGCGAGCTTGGAGCGTCAACGGGGACGGAATGATGGCGACGACGGAGCAGGCTTGGCCGACGGAATTGCGCCTGCAGAAGGACCGGCGCGTCCTTCATGTCCGCTTCGACAACGGCGAGACCTACGCGCTCGATGCCGAGTACCTGCGCGTCCGGAGTCCGAGCGCCGAGGTCCAGGGCCATTCGCCCGACGAGCGCAAGATCGTCGCCGGCAAGCGCGACGTGGCGATCCTGGAAATCCATCCGGTCGGCAACTACGCCGTCCGGCTGGTGTTCGACGACCTGCACTCGACGGGGATTTTCAGCTGGTCCTACCTGCTCGAACTCGGCCGCAATCATGCCCGCTCCTGGCAGGAGTACCTCGACGAACTCAGCGGCAAGGGCCTCTCTCGCGAACCGTCAACGCCCGGGAGACGCGGCTGAGAGCCGCTACTGGACGACCACCGGCGCGCCGACCTTTACCCGATCATACAGGTGAATGACGTCCTCGTTGGTGAGACGGAAGCAGCCCGAGGACACAGCGGTGCCGATCGTGTCCGGCTCGTTGGAGCCATGGATGCGGTAGAGCGTCGAGCCGAGATACATTGCGCGCGCACCCAGCGGATTGTCCTCTCCTCCCGGCATGTGGCGCGGCAGATCCGGGCGGCGGCGCAGCATTTGCGGCGGCGGCGTCCAATCCGGCCACTCGCGCTTGGCGGTGACCCGATGCCTGCCCTTCCAGGTGAAACCGATCCGGCCGACGCCGATGCCATAGCGCAACGCTTCGCCTTCGCCGGTCACCAGATAGAGCCGCCGCTCCGTGGTGCTGATCACGATTGTGCCCGGCTTGTAGCGCGGGTCGAAGGACACGCTCCGCCGCCGAATCGGTCCGCTGCCGCCCGTATCGATGCCGAACAACCGCTCGAAGAAACCGCCGCCCCCGCGCGAGCGCGATCGTTCGGTCGTGGCCGGATCGAAATTAGGCGGCGCGGCAAACGCCGCAACAGACGCCGCCATGACCGCCGCGGCTGCAACGGCAACAGGGAGAATACGCACAGGCATTGCCGACCTCACGTCCATTCCGCTGCGGCACATCCGCCCGCCATGTGCTGGAGCCGGCTGAATTCGCCATAAATTCGCAGCGCCAGCAACCCGATATTGCTGACAACCTCGTGACGTGACGACGCATTCGAGCAAGTGTCCACACGCACACACACGGCCCGCCGAGAGCCAATCGCATCACGCGCTTGGTGAGGACAAGCCTGAACCAATGGCCGTACCGCGCCGGCGGCATGGTTCACGTTTCCTTAGCCGATTTTGTAGCAATGCTCGTCGTTCCGAGGGGGCTTCGGTTGCGTTGGGGTTTGCGTCATGGACGTGGCAGCGCGTTTGGTCGGTGCCCGTTTAGAACAGGTTCAAACGGCGCTCGCCGCCCGCATGCTGCGCATGAATGCGGAGCGCGGCATCGATCGTGCAGGTGCTCGAGGCCGCGCAGGAGAATGAGGCCGCGCAGGAGAATGAGGCCGCGCAGGAGAATATTGAGCGCCTCGCCAGGTGCCGCCGACGGACTTGGCGTCAACCTCGACATATCGGTCTAGCGGGCGCCGCCCCGCCATCGTGCTAATCTGGTTTAAGCATTTGCACGTACAACTTTTCTGGTGCTTTTGCTAAGGTGTCATGCAGAACGTGTGCCCGCGGGGATTCCTGCTGGAGGTGTGAGTATGCCGACGCCCAATCTGAAGGCGATGGAAGTCGAGGCGCTTCTCAAGCTGCGCGCGGAGATCGACGATCACCTCGCGCAGCGGCGGACTCTGCTGCAGAAGCAGCTTGCCCGTTTGGACGACGGCCGCAAGGCCAAGACGAAAGGCAAAAAGATCGCACCCAAGTACCGCAGCAAGAAAGACCCGAGCCTCACATGGGCCGGGCGAGGGGCCACCCCCGTCTGGATGCGCGAGGAGATGAAGGGAATGAAGCTCAAGAAGGACGCGTTCCTCATCAAGTAGCGGGGAATATCCGCCCCGTCATTCTGGGTGCGCGGCTTCCTGGCGTTGTCGCCGCGTCGGCCGGCTTGGCCGGCCACGCACCATCAATCAACCCTCTGCCTGCAATCATCCGACGTCGGCCGATTCTGTCGGCGCGAGAACTATCGATCGGAGAGATAGATGCGGGCGACAAGAGGCATTGCTGTCGTACTCTTTGCTTTAGCGATTGCGGCCGGCGGCCTGTGGGGCGGCGGCGCCACGCTCGCCTAGGAGGTCGAGCAGCAAAACAATCTAGGGGTGAGGACGACGCCCTTGCGCATCGCCAACCACACCAACCATCCCGGAACGCTGTTCGTTTATATCACCGGTCTTGTGCCGTCGCGGGCGAACAAGGCGTTCTACGTCTCGGACACAGGCGGAAATCTGACCATCGTTCCTCAGTCGGCAACACCAATCTAAGTTATTGATTTTGCTGGTGGGCGCTGTAGGGATTGAACCTACGACCTCTCCCGTGTGAAGGGAACGCTCTCCCGCTGAGCTAAGCGCCCGAACCGGCGCGTGGCGTACCAGCCGCCCCGCCGTTCGTCAATTTGTGCTGACTCGTGTGGCGCGGTTCTGCAAGGCGCGGATGCGGTCCGCGAGACTGCCGCCGCGCGGCGGCACCAGAGGCGGAGATGTCTCGCCCTCGCCGTTGGCCACTGCAACGGTCTGCGCCGGAGGCTGGGCGAGCATCTGCTCGATCGGCGAATTGGCGCCCTCGATCGTTGCCGTCAGGCGCGCAATTTCGGCTGCAATATCGTTGATGCGTTCGCGCAGCAATGCATTTTCCGTCCGCTCGGCGGCCGAAGTGGATTCCGCATCGCGTTTCAGCTTGGCGAGTTCGCGCTGGAGCTGGCTGCGCTCGGCATGAGTCCTGTCGAGTTGTTCGCGCAGTGCCTTTTCGCTTTGACCCGCCTGTGCGGCAATCCCTTTGCGATCCGCGAACCCCGCAAGCTCCGCACGCAGATCGGCTTCGGCCTGCTTCGCCTGGGCGAGTTGAGCGGTGAGTTGCTCGCGCTGCGCTAGCTGGCGGCCTTGTTCGACCAGGCGCGTTTCAAGTTCCTGGGCTCGCTTGACAAGTTTTTCGGTTTCGTTGGCCTGTCCGGCAAGCTGGCTCTCGAGTTCGATGATCCGGCAGGCGAGGCCGGCGACCTTGGCATGCTCGGTGGCGAACTCCTGCGTCGCTGCGCCGGTGGCCTCGCGCTCATGGTTGACCCGAGCGTCGGCGTTCTTAAGGTCGTGCTCGAATTCTGCGATGCGGCCCTTGAGCGCTTCGATCTGGGTACGCAGCGCGACCATCTCGATACGCTGGCTCTCGGCGTCGACCGCGCGCTGATCGAGGTCGGCGGACAGCTTGGCGAGTTCGGCCTCCTTCTCGCGCAGATCGCTCAGGCGCTGGTTGAATTCCTCTTCGGTGTCGCGCAGCCGGTCCTTCGTGGTGCGCTCGCGTGTTTCCATTGCCTGGATGGCCGCGTTCCTTTCGCCAAGCTCCCTTCTGAGCTTGGCGACCGCTTCGGTCTTCTTGCTCAGTTCGGCGAGCTGGCTGGTCGTCTTCGCTTTCATCTGCTCGACGCTCATTTCGAGCCGTCGGGTGGTCATGGCGAATTCGGCGCGAAGCTGGTCTTTGTCGGCCTGGATCTCGGCCTTCGACATCGGTGTGGAGGCTTCGACCCGGCGCATGGTCAGGCGCACCGCGCGCGCATGCACAAGCGGGATGAACACCAGCCCGATCAGGCCGGCGACCAGGAACCCGATCCCGAAGAACATGATCGGTTCAATCATGGAATAACGCCTCCGATGCCGCCGCGCATCGCGCCGTCACCATGCCATGAACGCCCAAAGTTGTCATATCGAGCCGCAGTTAACCCTAAGCCGGCCAGGTACCGGCCGTCGGCCCTGCGTGCTGGCACCCTTGCGCTTATAGCGGATTCCAGGTCGGCTTTGGGGTGAACTTGAGGTAGCCGATGGAGGCGCCGAGGCGGAATCCGACCCCGGATCGGATCGGCACCACCACAATGTTGTTGGCGGTCAGTGCGGTCATGCCGAATCCGCCGATAAAATAGGCTGAGCCGTCGATGCCGCCAAAGCGCTGGTAGATCGCCTCAGTCGAGGGCAGGTCATAAACCAGCATCATGGTGCGCGCGCCCTCGCCGCCAACGTCAAAGCCAAGCGACGGCCCCTGCCAGTAGACCCTCAGGTCGCCGGCGTTGCGCGTGAACAGTGTGCCTTCGCCGTACCGCAGTCCCGCCACGAACGCGCCGCCGCCTTCCTGGCCGAGGATGTATCCGTTGGGCTGGCCCCACTGACTGGTGGCCTTCTCGATCACGGTGGCAAGGCCGCGCGAAACCGTACCGAAGAAGGTGTGGCCGGCGTTGACCAACTCGTCGGGCGCGAAGCCGTCCTTGCGGGCCGGCGGTGGCTGGCTTGGGAGTGCGGTCGGTGGCGGCTGTGTTCCGGGTGGCGGCGGGTTCTGAGCCGCAGCCTCGAAGGCGTTGAGGCCTGCGGCAACCAACACCAAGGCAAATAGTCGCGAGATCCGCATCGGGGTGCTCCATCGCCCGCCGGCCGCGGTCATTAACGGCTTGCTGAGGCGCCCGGCCGTAGGCTGTCCGAATCGATTCATTGTTGGCGCGAACTATGACTGGAGCGCGGCGGCGGCAAAAGCTGAAGCTCTGCAACCTGGCTGCGGCTTTGGCAATCGTGGTGCTGGCCGGGCCGGCGGTTGTGCGTCTGCCGGCGAGCGCCGCCACCACCGAGCGCATCGTCGTCCATACCTTGTCAGGGTTGGCTCTGGGCGGCTTCGATCCTGTCGCCTACTTCACCGACCGCACGCCGCAGCTCGGCAACGGCGCCCATGAGGCGACCTACCGCGGTGTGGTTTGGCGATTCCGCAACGAAGGCAATCAAGCCGCTTTCGTCAGAAACCCCGATGTCTACTTGCCGGGCTTCGGCGGCTACGACCCCGTTGCGGTCGCGCGCGGGGTCGCCGTTCCGGGGCATCCGTTGGTCTGGCTCGTCTCAGGCAACCGGCTCTACTTGTTCAGCACGCCTGAAAACCGCGCTGCGTTTGCGGCGCAGACCCAGCAGATCATCGCTGCAGCCGTGCATCATTGGCCCGACGTCGCAGCCAAGCTTGTGCCGTAGCCTGAGGCTTTAGCCGCGCTCGGGTCACCCCAGGCGATGAAGCCTGGAACGCGATAGTCCCGCTCACCGTGACCGTAAGACAGCGGCGTCCCATCCGCGGCGGCCATCGCACCGCCGGCCGCCAAGACGACGGCATGGCCCGCAGCGATGTCCCATTCGCATGTGGTGCCGAAGCGAGGATAGACGTCGGCGCTTCCCTCCGCGATCCGGCAGAATTTCACCGCCGAGCCGGCGCCGACCTGATCCTTGACCTGCAGAAGCTTCAGGAAGTCGACTGTCACCGGATCGAGGTGCGAGCGGCTGACCGCCGCAGTCAGCCCTGCGGCAGGCGCAGGCCGTGTCCGGATGGCCACGTGTTCGGTCGCAGTCTCGGCCCTGCCGCCCGGTGCAAGCCGCAGCCGTTCCGCCCGGCCACCGACGATTCCCCGCCAGATGATTCCCATGGCCGGTGCTCCAACCACACCCAGATAGGGCGCACCGTCGCGGATGAGTGCGATATTGACGGTGAAATCATCGCGTCCCGAGATGAATTCCTTCGTGCCATCGAGCGGGTCGACCAAGGCAAAGCGCGATCCAGGACGGATGCCGCTACGCTCCGCCTCCTCGGAAACGATCGGCAGACCCGGCAAATGCCGCCGGAGTCCATCGAGGATGATGGCCTGTGCCGCTTCGTCGGCGGCGGTGACCGGGCTGGCGTCGGACTTGGTGGTGACGGCGAGCGATGGCGATCGCAGCGCGACAATCGCGGCGGCTGCCTCGGAGGCAAGTCCGGTCAGAATGTCAAGCAAACGCGTGGCGGCCGCCGGCTCCCGGTCCCAATTCTCAATCACAGGGGCTCCTTGATGGCTGGTATGTGATTTCGGCGGCCATGTACCACAGCGCTTATGGGACTGGCCATGTCGTAAGACGATTAGGTGGTGTGGCAGCACCGGTTGCTGTGCCACTGTTCGCCGTGCGCGCGCCGATTCGCATGTTGGCGGAGCACGCTCCCCGGAAACTGCGCCTTCAGTACCGGGGTTTCACCAAACCCTGATTTGCCCGACGAACCGGAGACCGCAGGATGACTGCCACGCCCGCCATCGACGCGCTCGACCTTGCCGCGCTGCTCTGTTCGCGGGTTTGCCACGATCTCATCAGCCCGGTTGGCGCCATCGTCAATGGACTGGAGGTCTACGAGGAGGACAACGACGAAGAGACTAAGACCTTCGCGCTCGAACTGATAAAGAAAAGCGCGAGAACCGCATCGGCCCGGCTGCAGTTTTGCCGCCTGGCCTTCGGGGCCGCCGGGTCCGCCGGGGCCGAGATCGACCTCGGCGACGCCGAAAACATGGCCCGTGGGTTCATCGAGGACGACAAGGTCAAGCTCACTTGGAACCTGCCCCGGCTGCTGTTGCCCAAAAACCGGGTCAAGCTCCTGCTCAACATGCTGATTGTCGCCGCGCAGACCATCCCCCGCGGGGGTACATTGGTGGTCGATCCCGAGGGAACGGGACCCGCAACGTCGTTCCGCATTATGTCGCGCGGCCCCAATTCCCGGGTTCCCCCAGCCATTCCCGGCCTGCTGGCGGGAGGAGACGGTGATAAGCCGGTCGACGCCCATGCCATTCAGCCTGTGTACACGGGGCTCCTGGCGCGCAGCTGCGGCCTGGCGGTGACGATCGCCGCAGAGGGCGATGCCGTGCTGACGCGCGCCGCATAGAGAGTCGCGATCGGACCGCGCGGTCCGGTTGAATCGCCAAGTTTCCGCCAATTGGTAGGCCGATGCCGCCCCAGGCAACGAAAATTGCCCAAAATCAGGCATTTGCGCCCCACATGAGCACTTTCCGCAACCAAAATTAAACGAGTTCCCAACAAAATCCGGTCGTTCGTGAACGGGTGCCGCCGGGGAGGCTGGCGCCGGTCAAAAGGCGGCCAATGGACGACCTGCTGCGGGAGTTTCTCACCGAGACGAACGAGTCGCTCAACGTCCTTGACGTGGAGCTGGTTCGCTTTGAGCGCGACCCGAACAACAGCGAAATCCTGGATAACGTCTTCCGCCTCGTCCACACGATCAAGGGGACGTGCGGTTTTCTCGGTCTGGAGCGGCTGGAACGCCTGGCGCACTCTGCCGAGACCCTGATGGGGCAATTCCGTGCCGGCCGGCCGGTGACCGCTGAGGCGGTCACTCTGATCCTTTCCACCATCGATCGGATCAAGGCCTTGCTTGAGGCGCTCGAAGCCGAGGGGCGCGAGCCGGAAGGCGCGGACCACGACATCACGTCGGCGCTCGAGTTGCTGGCTGCCACCGCCGGGGCTGCCGCGCCGAAGATGGGGCCGTCCAAGACTGAGGCGCCCAAGGCCGCGGCCGAAGAAGTGGAACTGGACGCCGCACCGGACGAGTCTGCCGAGGAGTCTTTGCCGTCCGCGCCGCGTCCCTACGAGTCAGCCGCCAGCAGCATGAGTGCGGCCGGCAACGTAGGCGTCGGCCCGGCTGCCGATGCGGACCGGTCGGAGCGTGTTGCCGGCCAGTCGATCCGCGTCAATCTCGACACGCTCGATCACCTGATGACCATGGTCTCGGAGCTGGTACTGACCCGCAATCAGCTGTTGGAGATCGCGAGGCGGCATCCCGAAACCGAATTCAAGCTGCCGCTGCAGCGCCTGTCGAACGTCACTGCCGAACTGCAGGAAGGCGTGATGAAGACGCGGATGCAGCCGATCGGCAACGCTTGGCAGAAGCTCCCCCGCATCGTGCGCGATCTTGCATCCGAACTCGACCGCAAGATCAACCTGGAGATGACCGGCTCCGAAACCGAACTCGACCGGCAAGTGCTCGATCTGATCAAGGACCCGTTGACGCACATGGTGCGCAATTGCGCGGCGCACGGGATCGAACCGTCACGGGAGCGTCTGGCGGTCGGAAAGCCGGAGCACGGCACGATCCACCTCGCCGCGCATCATCAGGCCGGTCATATTATCATCGAGATCAGCGACGACGGCCGTGGTCTGGCAACCGATCGCATCCGCGCCAAGACACTCGAGCTCGGCCTCGCCACCGAAGCCGAAGTAGCAAAGATGTCCGAAGCGCAATTGCACCGGTTCATCTTCGCGCCGGGCTTCTCGACCGCACCCGAGATCACCAACATCGCCGGCCGCGGCGTCGGCATGGATGTCGCCCGCGCCAATATCGACACGATCGGCGGAACCATCGACGTGCGCTCCACGCGCGGTCAAGGCACGGTCTTTACCATCAAGATCCCGCTGACGTTGGCGATCGTCTCGGCCTTGATCGTCGACGCGGCCGGCGACCGGTTTGCAATCCCGCAGCTTGCGGTGCTCGAACTCGTGCGCGTGCGCGCCGATTCCGACCATCGCATCGACTGGCTGAAAGAAACGCCCGTTCTGCGTTCGCGCAACAAGCTTCTGCCTCTGGTGCATCTGAAGAAGCTGCTGGGGATCGACACGCAGCAGACCCCCGCCGACGCCGCCAATGGCTTTATCGTCGTGCTCCAGATCGGCAGCGCGACGTTCGGCGTGGTCGTCGACAGTGTGCTGCAGACGGAGGAGATCGTTGTCAAGCCGATGTCCCCGAAGCTTGGCCAGATCACGATGTTCTCCGGGAATACCATCCTGGGAGACGGCTCGGTGATCATGATCATCGATCCGCATGGCATCGCGCAAGCCATCGGGGACGCCGGCTCCATGCGTGAAGCGCCGGGCATCGAGGCAAATGACGAGGTGGCTGCGGTCGAAGAACGGACGCCCATGCTCCTGTTCCGCGCAGGCTCGCCGCAACAGAAGGCGGTGCCGCTGTCGCTCGTCACGCGGCTCGAAATCGTTGATGCCAAGTCCCTGGAAGAATCAAACGGCCAGCACTTGTTGCAGTATCGCGGTCAATTGATGCCGCTCGTGCCGGTCAACGAGAACGTGCGCGTTCGCGACCAAGGCAAACAGCCGCTGCTCGTCTTCTCCGACGACGAGAAGTCGATGGGTCTGCTGGTCGACGAGATCGTCGATATCGTCGACGATCCGCTTGATATCGAGATTTCCTGCGACCAGCCCGGCGTGCTCGGCTCGGCGGTGATCAAAGGCCATGCCACCGAGGTGATCGACATATCGCACT